>LXOW01373099.1_pt1 | contig 20575 bp, 24 predicted proteins | sample 1368591 | NCBI WGS metagenome assembly LXOW01 (sample SAMN04884650, study PRJNA319009) | bovine gut metagenome | isolation source: Cow rumen | host: Bos taurus | place: Italy: Legnaro (PD) | collected 2014-07-09
ACCCCTGTTCACATTATACCTTTATTCCTCATCCAACAATTCTATTGTTCTTTGGTCTCGTTCACCGTTGAAGAAAGTATCAAGCACTTTACCAAACACATCATTCGGCGAAAGCTTGTCAAACAGTGTCATGCTTGATCTGACTTTCATCGAATCTATACTTCCAAAAATATCTATTGCAGCCTTCCCTTTGTGCTGTAAAAGCGCACTGGAGATTTCGTGAATACGGTCATTCAAAGTGGGATGCAACAGATAGTCCTCGCCTTCTTCCCTATCTTTTATTCCATAGAAGTTGGCCATTTGACTATATCCAAGTCCTTTTACTTGCGGGAAGATGTACCATATCCAATGAGTACGTTTTCTTCCACTTCTAACCTCTTCAAGTGCCTGTTTATAGCCTGCATATTCTCTATTCTGTGCTTCTATGAATCGCTTTATATCAGGTCTTTTAGCACTCTGGACTGATGGATTTCTTAGTATTTTGTTGAAAGTTTCAGGCAAGATAATATTGTCCATATGCAGAGCGTCAGCAAATAACGGAGCGATTTCCTCGTCTTTGAATCCTGCAATACCACATCCAATGCGTGTTACCAAGAAAACCAGTTCTGTATGTGACTTTGCAAAGCTAAAAAAATCATCCACGTATGGCTTTATGGTTTCAACACCTCCTTGCATGGTCGGAATGGCATAGCTTTGTCCTTGTATGCCAACGCCCTGCCCCCATACAGCACCAAATTTATCCAAAGCGACTCGTGCAGCACCCCCTGCATGTGCTCCCGCAAGATTACTACCGAAAACAAACACCTCATTTGCTTTCAGTTCTGCTATTCTCTCTGGTGTATACCTTTTCATATTACTTGTCATGTTTGTAAATGCTCAATTCGAACTCTCACCCATCAAATCTTAGTTACTTCACCGCGATAGAGATCATCTGCCATGTGCAATATCAAATCATGCATTTCCAAGTCTTTCTTATAGAAATCTGGAATTGTATCATACCCAATGGCAGCACCAAGGATGTTTCCTGTGACAGCACCTGTGCTGTCACTATCACCATCATGATTAACGGCAGCTATCATGGCATCCTCGAAACTATCAAAGTGCTTCAATGCACAGAAAAGTCCAATAGCAAGTGCCTCTTCACCTACCCATCCTTCTCCAAGATGTCCAAGGTTCTCCACATCGGACTTGTTGTTATCAAGTAAGAATATAGCACGTTCTGCCAATTCACTCATGCGAGCCACATCATTATGATAATTGCCGTACATCTCGCGGATAGCATCCACACCTTCCATGATGTATTTCATCATTGAAGAAACAGTGGGCTGGATGTCTTTAGCAAGCCGGAAGATAACATGGGACATCAAAGCTGCAGAAATGAAACCCAACGGATGCTGATGGGTGATCTCTGCGGCATCACCCGCCAGTTTCTCTGCATCAGCAATACTCATCCTGTCATTCACTACAGCATAAAGGGGGATAGGTGCTACTCGCATGACACCTCCACATCCCTTACTATTGTTCATAGGATCACGACCTCTCTTGATGTCACTAAGTGAGGATATACAAGTGTTGCCTGGGGCACGTCGGCAATTCAGTTCCGGCACATCTCGAATCCAACACTCAGCCTTGCCTTTATGCTGACCCGTCTGTGTTTCAAGCCACTCCAGATAAGCACGGCAGATTGCAAACTTTGGCTCAATCCCTAATCTCGGGGCGTTGAGCAATCCGTTGGCCGTGAAGAGTGTCATCTGGGTGTCATCCGACACAACGGCCTTGCCTGCCTGCATATCCTCACTCAACCAACTTTGTTCCGTTTCGAGTCGAGTGATTCCACGCTCACCATATCTTCTAACTATCTCCGTATAAGAATTAAACTCAACGGGATAACCTAATGCATCACNNACCGCGTACTCTATCTTGTAACATATTCATTGCTCTATTGATTTTAACATATTCTCTGCATTTCTGTCAGCCCATTAATCGGAAGACTTTATGAAATCAAGATGTTCTTGACTAACCACCCCGAGATAGACAAGCACACTCTTCCAGTCTGGGAACTTCTCAGAGCCAAACTCTATCCATTCGCCAGCAAACTCACTTGTACCGTTCTTCCCACGGTCATCTATCAAATAGTCGCCCTGACACAAATCCTTCCGATGGGTGATTACCATCCGCTTGTGGAATACGTCATCAAAGTACTCGGTTACCCATGTCACTTTATCTGACCATGCAGATGGATTCTTCCAGGGTGCAGTCGATAGTATGAAGAGGTCATAGTGCTTCTGCAACTCATGCATGGCTTCTATTGCACCTGTCATAGGCTTCATCAGACCAAACAGTCCTGGTATCTCGTCCAGCCGCCCTTCATATTCCTTCTTGACATCTTCACTGACTTGCGCCAGTCCAGACTCAAAATCAACGAGTACGTTATCCATATCCACGAACACACGCTTCTTACGTTCCAAGTTCTTATCACGCTTGTCATAATTGTCTCGCATCTCCGTAAGTATCTGGCACAGCTCCTTCTCTGTCAAGATTGTCTTGAATGGGTTGCTCTCACCACGACTGTGGAAGAGAGCCATTCCTCTTGTTGACATAAGAGCAGTACGGAAACGCTCATTCTGCTCAAACATGGCTTGATAAGCTCGGCGAACAAGCTGCAAATAATCATCAGACTGTCTGTCTATGCCAACTCCCTTCCACCAGACTATCTGGTCCGTTTGCCAGCCTGTTGAAGTCATCTTCTTGGCATTCTTGCCCTTCATCGAGCATATCTGACGCTGCTTGTCCTTATCCTTTTGCTTCAAAGACTGGAGGAATCCCTCCATACTGCCGCAAACCATTCCGTCGAAACGGAACCCGTTGCTACACAGATTCGATAGAACATCAGCAGGGTATTCACTCTTTGACCATATATCTATGGCCTTCCCCCGCCAAACTAACCACTTTATATATAACCTCCTAAACATATTATTTTCTCTCCGTCTTTATATCTTTTCTCTTGCTTTTCTCATGTTTGCTGCCCTTTCTTCATCGTTCATTGGCTGCCAAGGAATGACAATACGGAGATTGCTATCGATGACACAGTAGATATTCTCCTCATCGTCATCCTCCATTCCAAATCCATCTTCATCGGCATAATAGCGACCATCAGGGTGAAGCATCCAACAAAGACAACAAATGCCATCGCTGAAATCCCAATATCGTCCCAAGCCACCATAGTCCACGTGCTTATGATTTACATCATACGGATGTTCTACAGCTTTTAGTTTCTCCCAATCGAAATCTTGATCTTCAAATCCCACCAGATTACTATTCTCATCTAATAGCTGCCTCGCCTTACCTGTATGGGAATTAGCGAAGAACAATGGGCCACGGCTTTCCCCTATCCATAGCATACCTTCACCTATAGGATGTATTGAGAGTTTCTCAAGCACAGGATGCCCCTGGCATGTAATGCCGCGCTCGTCACTACAGAATATCAAACCTGTTATAAGCTTAACATCATCGCCAGCCTCTTTCGGCCTTTCATCCACTTTCGTATCAAATGGTGGTAACACAGGCTCTGCATTTTCATATCCAACCTCATACATGTTCTTACGAAACAGCTTTGGCCCGTATTGAGGAGCTTCCTCCGATATGCCAAACTCGACGACATCGCCAGGATTAACATTACGAGAGTTAGTCTCTATAACTTTTGCTTTCCAGTGCCAATAGTGGGAAGTCCCCCCTTGTACACGCAATTCTGGATCCGTGATTAACTCTATAAGAGTTGCCTCACGATACCGACACTCATATATTCTGTCACCCTTCTTTAATTTACAAGCTGCCATAATCTCAAAATTTTTTTTTATCAAACCTATGCTTTTATCCCTTTTGTTTCGATATATTCCTGTAACTCCTCCTGAGTACCATTAAACAGGTTAATATCTACCACATTGTCAATAATGCCCCATACATGCCCTTCATGAGTGAATTGCCAGAACTTGCAGTTTGGCTCGTCTGGCTTCTCGCCTTTAGTCTTTGCTAACCACAGGTCATGTGTATTTAGTATAGGGTCGTTTTTAATCCATTTACCAAAGACATGCATATTGCTATAGATAATGGCTTTCACACTACATTTCTTTTCGACAATCTCCAACCATTCTCTTGCCTTTGTTACAATCTCTGGAGAGTCTATTTCTACATCAAGTACTGGAGGCAAATCGCCAGGCTCTAACCGCGCATGGGTTAGGAACATCTCAGCCTGTACCTTTCCAGATACTGTATCAGTCAGAAAATGATAAGCACCGCATGGAATACTATGCTTCTTTGCCTCATTGTAGTAGTTCTGATAGAGAGAGTCCACAAGGGAATCACTCTTCGTCACCCTGATAAAAGCGAACTGCACGGGACGCTGGTTGCGAAGCGCTGGTATCTTACCATTAACACTGCCATCTTCATCACAGGGTAATGACAACTGATCCCAATGAATATTGCCCTGCCAAAAGGACAAATCAAGACCATAGACCTGCGGATAATCTCTTTCGCTGCCTGCTACCGTTTCCTCAGTGTTCTTGGTATCATTCCCATTAATAAGATACACCAACACACCACCTACAACAAGTCCACATACGAACGTGCAAGCATTTATGAGTAGATTCTTTCTTTCCATTCTTCGAAACATAATTCTATAGATTTAATTCTACCTTTTGCTCAATTCGTTTATCACTTTCTTTCTCTCCTTGAATACCTCAATGGGCATAGGATCTTTGCCTTCCTTTTCTGTCATATACTGATAAAAGGCATTGAGCACACGCATAATCTTGTTGGTGTCATGACCATCTTCCTGTCTATAGCCTCTGATGGGAGGTGGTTCTATTCCCTTGTCGGCAGCATAGAACACCCAATACGTACAGAGAGCTATGTCCGTTCGATGGAGTCCCATGGCACAGGCAATATAGAAATCCCCTTGGTCTATCTTTTCACAGAATACAGGGAAAAGCTCTGCCATTTTTGCAATGGTCTCGTGGTCGTTGTCTATAGGATAATGGAAATAATCCACCCCATATTGACGACAAAGATCTGGATACCTGTCAGCAGAGTAGTCCTTTCGCAAATCTATCACCTGCTTCAATCCCGCCGCCACAATCGTCTTCCATGCGTATGCCTGCTTATGAGACGATATGGTACGACCTCTCACACCGCCATAAACTGGTGCGATGTCTGGGATCTTCGTCTGTAATATTCGTTCTATATCAAGCATCTTTATCTCTGTGTTGTTTATGTTTCACTTTCCGCGTATACGTTTTCTTTGACTTGTACCTCTTATTGAACGAGTGAAAGCCTGGGCCGAACAGATCTTGTTCAGCCTCACGACCTCCTCGTCTCATTGCCTTTATGGCATCCAATGTAATAATTTTCTTCTTCATCTTACATTTGTTCAGTCAGTTCAAGGAATTTCTTATTGTCCTGATAATCTTACCAGACGATAAGGGAATCCCAAACTCCTGCGACCTACACCAATAGTAATGGTTGCTTCACTAAGGAGAAGGAAATATCCGAATTCAGAATCAGACGCTTCGCCCCTACACCAGCAACATCCAGATGGGCCTGGAGTTCCTTCATATTCTCGCAACGGGAAATAAACGAATTGACCACTAGGTCCTTGTGCACCAATATATCTTGTACCATCCGTAGATTCCCTCAAATAGAAATCACAGCACTCAATCAATTCCTGAGCCTGTTCATAAGAGGGGAGAGAACAACCTACCTGAGTAGGCTCCTCCACATCGCTATCGGCCCATAATACGCCACTTGGCAATCCTAAGTCAACGAATTGTACACTTGGGCTCCCGCTTGTCTCAGTAGCACTATGTCCACTGATAATATCTAATAATCTGTGTGTCATTTGTTATCTTCTTTAATGGGAGGAGCCCCATTGCTGGGAATGAGGCGAGCCTCCGTTACTTAATCTGCTTCTTCGTTCACATCAATCTCCACACTGGAGTCATAAGAGTTGGTGGCCTTCAGGTTGATGACAGGACGGATGAAGTATTCCACCTCTACCGTGTCCTCAATCAGACGAAGGATTTCCTTCGGGTCCTTATAGGCCATCGGACTTTCGTCAATAGTACCTGTTCCCACCGATGTCGAGTAGATGCCCTTCATCGATTCCTTGTACTCTTCAAGGTCTATCAGTTCCTTGGCATCAGAACGGGAGAGCAATCTACCTGCACCATGTGGAGCACTTTGGTTCCAGTCCTCGTTACCCTTGCCACGGGCGATAATCAGTCCGTCACGCATATTGAAAGGTATCACCAATTTCTCGTCTTTTGGGGCTGCGACGGCACCCTTACGCATCATCTTCATAGAAAAGTCGATATAGTTGTGCGTGGTGTAAATCTGCTCCAGGATATTGGCTTTCTTCTGGCTTCCCTGGCAGATAGCCTCCATCACCAATCGGTCAATGACCATGTGGTTGAATTCAGCGTATGCCTGAGCAATCACCATATCAGTGATATAACCCTTCATGGCTTCGCCCATCAGATAACCGTTGGTCACTCCTTCCTGCTTCATCGCCTCTTTCTTCCAGTACTTCCATACCATCTGTCCGAGGTTTCTGCTTCCACAGTGAACAGTAAAGGCATAATTACCTTCTGGTGTCACACCTACCTCAATAAAGTGGTTTCCACCTCCAACGGTGCCAATACTATGGTAGAACATGTGTTCCTTTTGCTCTATACGCTTCAGAAATGCAGTAATACCTTTCTCTGACACATCTGCTGGCCCCACCATCTCTGGCCACTGTTGCCGAGCCTTCTGATGCCGTAACTGCAGATGCTTATAAAGTTCTGCATACGGATAGACAGCCTTTTGATGGATGCTCATGCCGAACTTCACCGTCTCACGAATATTACGTTCTATGGCAGGATAGTCCTCTGCATTGATAGGAAGGTCGGTAATGGCCGTAGATACCGAACAACCGATGTCGCCACCTACATGGTCTGGGTTCACATGATCCGTAAACGGCACAGTAAAACCGATCACGATATCCTTGCCTTCATGCACGTCAGGCATAATCCTAATCTTGGCACCATCAAACATGGGGTCGTTGACAAACTGATACACTAATGACAGCGCTCCCTGTTCTATATTATCTGTAAAGATCTTGCAATCTTTGCAATATTTACCTTTAATTTCTAACATTGTCGTACTTCATTTAATCTCTCTGCCTTTTTAATACGACCTGTTCTCTCTTTGGAGAATCTTTGGCAATAGTCGTCTTTCTAACTTATTACATTTTCTTAGTGAGTTTCTACTCTGATTACGTTTCGGGCATCTTTACTCCGTTCGGCCATCGTAGTAGAGTTGATACCCGACAAACTCACTACCTAGCAACTTGTGCCAACTTTATTAAGCACGACTTTCTTGCAAATTTTCATTTCTCTTCGTTTACATATCTGTTGTTATTGAGAGCAAAAAATCACATTATCTATCATCGGACTTATCAAAATCTTGTCTATCGTCAAAGATCAAACGTAATCCCACCATTTAAAAGGCTTTACTCCAATATTCACTGGAATCACCACCATATTCGTCTGTCAACAAACCCATGAAGAGTGCTATATCCTTTTCTTCGTCTGTCTCGCCGTACTCACCATATTTACGGTTCGCTGTCAACTGCGTTATCTCACAGAACTCACCATCAACCTTATACTTTGCTTCAAAGATGCAGATACCCGTCCAACTCCGAAAATATCTGATAGTATCTTCGTCACAATACATGAACCAATGGTCTTCCATCGCATCAGGAATATGGCCTTGCTGGACTATCTCCATAGCCTTAGCAGGAATGACAATGGCTGTCGGAATAGAAACATGTTCTTCTGGCATGGGCTTGTTCTTCCAAGAGTCTTTAGTTGCAATTCTTTCTTTTGGAGGGATTGGATTCTCCATATTGAAGCGTTTACCCGAATTCCCTGCTCCCATCTTCCACATCATAAGTGCATGCTGCATTTTCTTGCCTTCCGGCAGAAGATCCTGAAACTCTTCATAGAATGGGAAAAAGTTTCCGTCTGGATTATGCACCAAATGGGAATTATGGTCATCCAAAATAGCAAAGTACAAAGATTTGAACTTGTTCTTGAATTCCTTTTCTTCTATCACATCATGAAATAACTTTGCCACATGACGAGGAGGATTACGGAAAGCTCCACAACCTAATGCCCCTAAGACGATTGCATCATGACCATTGACCAAGGCTATTCGGAAAATTGTCCTTATCTTGTTCTTTATCGGTTCCACGTGCCACTCTGCAATCATACCGTTTGATGCCAAATCAGGACGGTTCATTCCTGCAACAGACACAACGGCTATCTTAAATGGGTCTTCCAATAAAGCATATCCTTTCTGCTCTGTATCACGAAATACAGTTACATCGGGGGAATAAATCCCACCAAAGTTCCTATCTAACGGATACTGATGGGAAGATTTCCTTGTTGTATATTCCTCTGCGTATGGAGCAAATTGATAGAGCGAGCGAAACAGGTTTGTCCTACGAAAAAGCGTTTCCTCTTGTGCTCCTGCCCCTTTTATCACACCTCCACCTGGATTACGTCTGCTGGCCATATTTAGGACGACTGGCCTTTCTCCCATTTCCACCATTAAACGTGCAGCCTTCAGGCAGTCCATATTATCCAAGTCTATCAACGTATGATCATATTGGGCAGGAATAGCGTCTACAGAAATCTCCCGTTCATAAAACTTTGTCCCAGCTATGATTGGTTGGTCAAAGTCAAACTCATGTCTTATACCTTTTTCCGTAATATACCATCCCTGCTTGACAATCTTCACCGTGTTCTCAAACTCCTTCACTCTGAGTTTGCGGATGCCATTATAAGCCTGCTGGTCACCCTTTATCACCTCAATCATAGCCCGACAATACTCCCTTCGGAAACTGTAGCTATCCCATGAAGAGTCAGACGTATTTCTTCTGTTGTTCATAATCATCGTCTCTAAAATTCTAATCTGAATCCTTTTTGCTTCAACTCATCATATTTCTCAGGGTTGAACTTGAAGAGATATGCCTCCTTTTTAGGGGAGTTAAACACTGTTTCGTCCAACTGTGTGAGGATTTCCAGATGCATCATCTTGTTATAGAAGTTGCGCCTGTCAAACTTCACATCGAGGATGGCTTCATAGAGTAGCTGTAGTTCCTTGATGGTGAACTTCTCTGGCAGCAGCTCAAAGCCTATTGGCTCAAAATGAATCTGCTTACGCAGCTCCTTCAATGCCATCCGCAATATGAGGTCGTGGTCAAATGCCAACGATGGTACTTCGTCCAATGCAAACCACTCTGCTTTGGCGGCATCATCACCACCTTTCACCTCCTGCATCCTCACAAGAGCATAATAGGCAACCGTCAATACCCGCTCACGTGGATCACGATTAGGGTCAGAGAATGTGTGGAACTGCTTGATGTAAGCCCCATCAAGTCCCGTTTCCTCTTGTAATTCTCTTAATGCCCCTGTCTCAGCAGACTCATCCATCTTCAGGAATCCGCCGGGGAATGCCCAGCGGCCCTTGAATGGTTCTATGCCTCGCTCAACGAGCAACACTCTCAGTTTTGTCCCGTCAAATCCGAAGATCACGCAGTCTGTCGTGACACTCGGATGTGGGTACTCGTATGTATATGTTCCTTTCTTTGCTTCCATGACTTATCTCGTTTACTTCATATCCCTTAACCAGTCACGAGCCTCCATCAAGGCACAGCCCAACAGGTTCTCCCCCTGCCATTGCTCTACAGTACCCTTCATGGCAGTTTCTCTGTCTAAGCCAATTCCCCAAATCTTGTCGTATGGGCTTGCTTCTACCAAAATGGCATCTCCTGTAGAAAGAAGGAATTCCCTGATGTCGGCGTTCTGTCCGAACTTGGCCTTATTTCCTTCCACTACAATGTCATATTTCCTGGCATCCCACAACTCAGGATTAAAACCACGAACCTTACGTCCCAACTTCTTGTAATCGTGGGGGTGATAGGCCATCATTATTTCCTGGCACACTTCTTCGTCACCAAACAGCTTTGCCTTACTGGCCATCATATACTGTTCTGTGGTGTGGTATTGTACGCCCTCCACCTCAAAATAGCAATCGTACCACTGGCTGAAACATGCCGCAGTAACTTTTTTCGGATTAGGTGTGTGACCCCAGAAATAGATGATTTCTGTTGTGGGATTCTCACAGACTATTTTCTTAATTGTTTCAATGTTGTACTTCATCTTTGTATCTCCTTATCTCTTATGTTCATTATTATTTTACCTAAATGATTCTCACCTTGCCAACTATATAAGTCTACTCCCCAATAGGTTTCTTGCTTGTTGTTCCCGTTGATCAGAATACAGTTTCCAGTATCTGTCAGCTTTTTCATCAAGGCTGGGTTTTGCTCAAACTTTGCTCTGAGAATAGACTCCATGATGTCAAGACGAGCATTTTCCCAACCAGGGAACGGAAGCAAATCTTTCCCCTTCAATGCAGCCTTGTCTGCAGAACAACTGGCGTATGCCTTGCGTTCAGACTCATCTACACATTTGGAAGACTGAAATGCCGCTTCTACATTGCCATACTGTAGTCCTTGCCAGACAAAACGGCAACCGAAGCGATTGTTCAAGAAGTCATACTCGCCCTTGAATTGATTAATCACATCGGGAAAATCGTCAGGAGTAAACTCCTTGAATAATTCCCAAACACCAGGACACAGCATGTCCTGACAACTCTCACCTGATAGCATCCGTTCCCTGATTAATGACGAACTAATTATTTCAGTCCCTTCAGGTTGGGGCAGTGTAACGATGTGATTCAAATAAGGGGTAAGCAGTCCATCACTTTTCAACGTTTCATTTATCGCCCCACCCTCTCTCGAATAGAGGACAACTCTGAAAACTTTCAGGAAATCCCGTTTCTCTGTAAGGTGGGTGAGTAGTTTTAGTTTGTCAGCACCCATCACAAAGTACAATTCCGCATCAGGATATTCTTCCTGTAGCGCCATCAATGTTGGCATTGTTCTTGGCTCAATGGTACCGATTTCCTTCTCACACACTCTCATGCGGCTATCAGTACACATCGATTGGAGCATTTTGACTCTCAACTCTGGTGACAGTACAACAGGAGGATGACTGTGACGCATCTTCCTTTTCAGATAGGCATCACTCACTGGAACAAAGAAACCTATATCTGCTTCAAGTGCATCAATGGCTTCCTTCATCAACTTGTAGTGAGCCAATGTTGGTGGGTTAAAACTCCCACCCATAACAACTATTCTTTTACCTTCTTTCATCATATCTTGTGTAATTTTTACGCAAAAGTACATCATTTATTTCAAACTTCCAAATTTTTCTGCGTAAATTTTACACAAGAGCGTGATTTTTCTTGTTTTTTACCCTTTTATATCGAAAAAACGTTAGTGATTGACGGTTTTATACACGTTTACAANNCCTCCCCGCTGCTAATTCAATGCTGACACCAAGAGAGAAGGTAGGTGAGTTGGACCCAATCCGCTCGACAACTATTCCCATGTTTTCCACTAAAGAATGGTCATAAGCATTTCTTTGCCTTATTTGCGTAAACTTACCAGTTGGAAGCAAGGCGTTTATTGCCTCTATATATTCTTCATGGGCAAGACACAGGGTCACATAACTAAGAAAATGCTCTGTAATACAATTGACAGAATCCTTTGTTTGCTGGCATGTTTGCATTTTCCTTTGTTCGTCTGTGAGTTCTTTCATGCTCATTTCTCCACGTTTTTCATCTATTTAATCCCTCAGACTATCTGCCAAAGTTGCATAGACATCGCACAGTTTATCAACCAAACCTCTATCACGTAGTGCTGAAAGGATTTCATCCTTACAACCTCCAAACACCAACATCTTAGCCTTATATGCTCCAGTCGGTTCATAGGCGCAAGCTTCGATGTATCTTCTTTTAGGGTCAGATCTTACATTTTGGGGAAGTTTCAGAATAGTTAGTCCATACATCCCAACGATATTTTGCGACTTAGTGTCCAAATTCGGAAACATCTCATGCACAGGAATGAAATCGCCATAATCAGGAACTTCCCTCTCTGCACGCATGAGTAATTTCACAAGCGTCTGTTCAACTTGTTCCTTGAAATTTCTTGGTTTATTCAGTTTGTCCTCTTCCATATCTTTTCTCATTTGTAAGGATCTTCTACTTCAACAACATTTCCATGACGGTCAATATATATAGGATTCATGCGACCTTTTGTAAAATCATAAAGGTCCGTCTCATCCTGTTTGGCAAGGTATCTTACCTTCGCCCTGCCGTTCTCAAACTGTTCTGCCCAGTCGTAGCGGAACGGAATCTTTACCACTCCATAGACATTGATATAGCCGAAATAGCCATCTTTATACGCCGGAATAAGATATTCGCCTTCGTTAAACGGCTCGTAGTTAATACTATCATATTCCAGTCTCATCGTCTCTTTACCTTGCCTGTCCACCAAAACACTTTTACCCTCGCGGTATGCCACAAGATAGTTTGCACCGTTGAACCACGGGTATTTGAAATTGCAGCTAATCTTTTCATATATACATGGAACGACCAAACGGTTCTCCTTAACATTATATAAACCTACCTTCCTAACCTTATTCTCTCCATCCCCAGCCTTTTCATAACGAACGATGTACGCCATGTCGTAATAGTATTTGAAGGGTCTGTCATGCCAGCTTCCCCAAATCGCACCACACGGTTGTTCACAATATATCTCATCAAACGGTTCATCGAGACAAGGTCTGCCATACGAATCAAGGGGCAGGTAGCGATTGTCTTTTATAGCACATGGCATCATGACGAACTTCCTGGTATTGTCCACACAGCAGGAACCCGCATCATATAACAAAACCTCCTCTATCTGGTCATATTTCTTTTCAAGCACCAGATTTCCTTCACCGTCAATTGCACCGAGAGCACCGTTTTCACCTATTACCAATATTGCCCTTACAGCATGAATGCCTTGATATATGAAAGGCGTGACAGTATTTCCCTCACGGTCAATGCGTCCCCATAAGCCCTTTTTCTTCACCCAACATAAGCCATCTACAAAGCTGCCAACTCTCTCAAATCGTGATTTCTGGCAGAACCTTCCATTCCTGTCCATCAACCTACATTTGTTTCGGTAATTTAGCCATAGATAGCCATCTGAATCAAATTCACCTATGTATAGAAAGGTGCATGGAAAGACCATTCGGTCTTTCTCATCGAACAAACCGTATCTATTGTTAATCCGTTTCCTGCGGAAGCCGAATCCAATCTCCTCCTCCTCTTCTATCAGGCTCTTAATCTTCTTACTCTTCATAAACAGTTCGCAGAATCATCATATACACTCCATAGTGAAAAAATTCTTCTTGCCATCTTCGGAAACACCTACCACATGCACATCGTCATCTTCATCTTTCAAGTATGAGACATTGCCAGAGAAATCCCTGATGATGGCTGCATTGATTTTCCCTGCTTCAATGTCCTCTTCTATTTGGGGACACTCTTTTATCGCCTTGGAATAATCATATACTCCTATGCGGCCTGTGTCAAGAGTGAATTTCCCGATAGCGTTCTCCAACGACAGACTATCGGTATGCCCTCTGTAATCATCCAAACAACCCTCGAAAACGTAATATGTTCCATCCACCAACGTGTCAACGACCAAATCCGAACATTCCAGTTCAGTATCTTCGTCGGTCTGTATCAATCGCGAATAAGCTGGATCCATCAGTAAGACATCTGCATTCTGATAACTGACCGCCATTTCCAACGACTCTTGTGGCAAGTATTGCTTGCTTTCAATAGTAACACCTTCTATATATGTCTCGCCCAAAGTGATCTTCGGTTCTTTGTTCATTGCTGAAATACCCTTCCAAATCTGTACAATCAGATAACCGATATGCTCCAGATTCTCTTCCAGACGGTAATTATCCACCTCTATTACCAGATGTTGTCCACCAGGGGTGTGCAACTGTATCTTCGAGGTGTTAGCTCCAGCTTCTATAACATATTTGCATCCCAATCCCCTCATCTCCTTTTCCATCACAGGTAATATACGTTCCCTGACAGACTCTAAGTATCGGCCATCTTCCTGGCTTTCATCCATTAACCGTTGCCATTGTCGTTCCCAACTCCCCCACGACAATCCTATGTCAGACAGTGCATAAAGTACCTCGTTGGGGTCGATATTACGAGACAATGTAGTCCATTGAGAAGAATTATTTCCATCGATAGTAATCCTTACCTCAATGTAATCATACTTGAAATCAAGGCAGAATGACACTGGTTCCCATCTCAATGACACTTTCAGGCGGTTTTCGCCTTCCAGAACGCAAGAAAGATGCTTACTGATGACCTCACGATATTCGTCGATAGTAAACATATAGGGGACACCATCCTCTTCTTCGTTATACCAGCGGGGAAAAGGCAACGCAGGCTTTATCTCCTTGAAACGCTCCATAGACAATTCGCCCAGGAAATTCTCTTGAAGATTTTTCAGGTTGTAACCTCCACAGATATGTTCCAGTATTCTCTCTTTATATCGTCCTTCGTCTATCATCGTCTATTCTGTTTTTAGTTGTTTCATAACCCGTGACATTCCCATAGACTCCCATTCTCCGGCACACTCTGCATCATCAGCAACAACGACATTGGTCATCACGACGAAATACTGTCCATCCGTCATGTCTACATCCTCTGGAACATCCACATACACTTCCAGATAATAGTTGTCGGGCATCACACTCACAACCCTCAGAGGACTACGCTGTCCTACCTTGTAGAGCATCACATAGACAGGCCCCTTCCACCCGTTGTCCTTGAACACCACATCGAGCGCATGCTCATCTGCCACCCATAGTACATCTTCTATCTGGTATCTTACCTCCTCGCTCGTGATTGGCATGAAGTATTTCGCCCCATGAATCTCTACCTCATTCTTAAAGTCGCGTATAATTTCAAACTGCGACTCCAACTGCCAGTTATCGTTAAGTGGTCGTAAATGTCTCATTGCTTCCCGTCTTTTTATGTTTCCTTTCTATTAACCGCCATTCAGAAGCCAATCTGCTTCAGGGTTGGCCTTCATCATTTTCTCCGCTAAGATACGCCCTTGCACAGTTGCCATCTTATTTGAATCTGGTATTATTCCAACTCTTCCTAAATCCAAACGGTCAGCATCAAAACAAGCATTCACTGTGGCATCTTCCGTNNATGTAGTTCGCAAGCCTCTTTTAACTGTCGAATCTCATCATCATTGAGAAAGGCGAGTTCTGTGTCACGTATCTCATCAACAAGTGCCGCAGCCCTTGGACCATGTTGAAGGTCATAACCATCGTCATCTCTTTCCACGTCATGAATATAGGCAAAAGCTTTCACGACAAGCAAGTCAACATCGCTTGTATTCAAGATATCAGCATTTTTAGCAACTCTGTCCCAATGGGCTATGCCATGAACAGAACCGCTTCCCACTTTTGAATGCTTAATTGCATATTCTCTTAGCTTCTCTATGTGAATATCGCCTAATATCATTCCGCTTTTTCATGCAAATATAGTGAAAATAATCCGAAGTATAGTTATCAAAGGTCTTCTCTTAACTTCATTTAAGTCATTTCGAGAAGTCTATGACAAATCCAAGAGTGCAATTGATGTCAAAAGCAATACGGTGGCCGAATACAGCATCAGCACCCATTGAGATTGAAAAGAAGTCAAAGAGTATAAGACTGGCTCCCAGTTCACTCTCAAAACCACTGGTATAGTCATTATAATATGTCACTCGTCCCTGCCCAATTTTCTTACCGTTGGACCTTTGCACTCCATCATTACCATAGCCTGCTCCCATATATAAAAAGACAGGATAGTCTCTGCTCGCTATGCCATACTTGAAACCGGCCAAATACGAGTTGCGTATTCTTCCTTCATACGTTTTTTTACTCAAATCCACTCCTTCACCTCGCTCATCTGCATTGAACCCTTCCTTAATATGACGGGTGAGTTTTAGTGCCAAATAGCCACCAAGCCTTTTCCCCGCACTTATTCTAAGTCCGAAGTAATCACGCATTCTTACCACATCTATCTCGCATGTTACACGTAGGGGGAAATAGTCGAACATACGCACATTATATTCATATATACCCTGTTGTAGTTCCTTGCCGTTGCCAGGAATTGTCAGATTCACATCTTCCGTGTAAGGTGTATGCAAAACAAAACTACGATTTATTGGGCTGGGTGAACCTTGCTCCCGCTCATGTCTCAAATCTACATATTGTGTCCATACGTGATTGTAATCACAATCCTTCTTCTTATAGATAGAGTCTTCCGATGTACCTATAACTGTCAGACTATCAAAGTCAGACTTGAACACGATAGTTGCCACATCAGTAGCTTTCGACTTCTTTCTAACGCCCTTGATGTCAAGCCGCTGAGCATTTGCTTCGTTGCAAATCAACACCAAACCCACAACTAACAATATTAAACCCCTTAAAAACTTCATACCACTTTTCTTTATTCCTATACCAACATCATATACAACACCCCTTGTCTGTTTTTTCACTCCTCAACCAGATCCATCATCCAGCGATACATTGACAAGAACATCAATCCAGTACCAATGCTCATGTCTCGTATTTTTAATACATGCTCACGATGGACTTCATCCGGCAGTTCCATGCTTCCTTTATTGATAATTGCGATACTGCAATCTGGCCGTGTTGCTCCCAATAATGCTGCTGAAGGAATAGTATTAGGTGCCATACCGACCACCACAAACATATCAGCATGCTTAGCGACGCTTTCTGCCCTTGCTTGGTTTGTTCCCTGGGAATCAAGATGAACAACCAACTTGCAGCCCACTTTTTCTGGGTATTTCTCAGAACTCTGTGTTATAACGGCCACATCGGCACTTTTCTTGAAACTCACAATCCGTCTATAAAGATGGATGCACTCGCTTGCATTGTTTGCAATGCTTTCTCCTGTCAGGAATACAATTCTCTTTGCCATACCTCAATCCTCAATTAGTTTATACATAGTGTACTCTGGAAACCACCTGTCAAGAATATCATCCACTTTTGCTTCCATTTCTGGGGTAATGTTCTTGCTAACACGATTATACGTGACGGAAAAAGAGGCAATCTCGTCGAGCCATCCGACAAACGGCAACCGCTTGGCATCCAATATGTCTATTGGCAGTACCAGATACGACAACGTTGAGAATATTAACATCTTGTCGCTACGAGGCGTTTCTTTCGAACGCAGCACATAATACAGCAGCAAAACAGGTCTTGTACTCACTCTACCTGCCTTCCTGGCAAAATTGCTGATTCTGTCCCAAAGGACATCATAATTGATAATACTTGTTCTGCTCATAATAATCTCATTTTATAGGGTTCCTATGTTGGTATAGAGAATCATTCTCCAGAATACCTATCATCTTCATCTTTCTTCTTAGGCATGGATATACCGATGAACTGATTATTCACCTCTGCCACGCCAACCAAACCAATAGTCTCAGGTTCCTCCCATGAGAAATAGGTGAAGTATTCTCCTTCAAACTCCTTACGATAGGCGTACCATAGATAAGAATACTCTATCCGCGTTACGTTCTCATGCTTTATGAGGTCATAGATTCCACACTTCCCATCTTTATATACCACACCATAATGATCTGCGACATCTCTTGCCATTAAACTATCGCACTCTTCCAAAGAAATTTGTGGAATTGGAGGATTCACACAGCCAATAGTATCTGCACAAATCGTGTCAGTCGCCTGTGTAGAATCTACATAATAGATAACACCAGTCTCTACGTCAATAGAATCTACTTCTTCCATCTCTTGTGATGATGCTAATAATGGTATAATGATACACAATACCGAAATAATAGTTCGTTTCATACTCACACACTTTACTTACTCTATTTTCCAGCATAGAGCATAAAAAACGTCGAACACTATCAGAATGAAACAAAAAAAGAGGGTATATGCCCTCTCCTTTATACTTTCAGACTTTTTGATAATCTCGCTCATTGGGTACCACCCATATCGCTGTTAGGGTACCATTGATTTGCGCGGTTGGATTTTTCATATCGCTCCTTCGGTACCACTATTCGGAACCACTATAGTACACTATCATCCGTCCGCGCCTGTATCACTCCTCGGGTACCATTCCTAATCGTTTGCTGGTACCATTCTGTTTCGCCGGACGGGTACCGCTTGACACATGGTTATATTGTGTGCAGGCAGCAATGCTGCTAACAGTCAACATTATTAATCATGTAACAAGCAACGATTATGTNNCGATTATGTTACGAACAAGACAAATCCTACAGATGCTGGATGCCGGCACTCCCCAGAGGGCAATCTGTGCCGAGGTGCATTGCAGCAGACGCATGGTGTCCGCCATCAAGAAGCGGGCCGATGAGACAAGTCGTGGCTACGGTGAGCTATCGGTGCTCGCTGATGCCGAGTTGGAAACCATTTTCAATCAGGCTGGGGAGCCTGATTCGGAAGATGTGCGCAAGGCCGAGCTGGAGCGCATGATGCCGGAGATTGTGAAGCGTCTATCCCGCAAGCATGCCCATGTCCAGTTTGTCTATGAGGACTACTACCGCAAGGTGTGTCCTAACGGCTACGGGTACACGCAATTCAACAAGTACGTGTCCGAGTACCGTGAAAAGAACGACTACTCCTACCACAATGTGCACGAGCCTGGCAGGGAGTGGCAGATAGACTTCGCCGGTGATGCACTCTATCTGACCGACCCGCACACGCGGCAGCGGCAGAAGCTGGTGGTGCTGGTGTGTGTGATGCCCTACAGTAACCTTCCATTCATGATGGCTATGCCCAGGGCCACGACGGAGTGGTTCTTCCACGGACTCAACTGCGGTCTGGAGTACATGGGAGCGATGCCCCGCGTGGCCAAGAGCGACAACATGCGCCAGTGGGTCACGAAGTCAGACCGCTACAGTCTGTCCTTCTCTGAAGCGAATACGGAGTGGGCCCTCTTCTACGGCATAGAGCCTACAGCGTGCCGTGTGCGCAAGCCACGGGACAAGGGGCCAGTCGAGGGTGCCGTCAACCAGCTCTACCAGTATGTGTACGCTCGCCTTGAGGGCGAGGATTTCTTCTCGCTCGATGCACTCAACGCCCGCATCCTGGAACTGCTTGACGAGTACTGCTCCAGACCCTTCAAGGGCAGCACGCGTCGTGAAATCTTTGAGAAGTACGAGAAGCCGCAGATGCTGCCGCTTCCAGACCAGATGTACCGTTTCCGTTTGCGCAAGGAGGTGAAGCTCGGTTCGTCCTACCATGTCTGCGTAGGCTCGGAGCGCCACTTCTACAGCGTCCCCTACAAGTATGTCGGACAGGCTGTCAAGGTCATGTTGGACGTGGAGTACGTGGAAGTCTATGCCGGCAGTGAGCTTGCCGCCCTCCATCGTCGCAGTCTTGTCCCCTACGGCTATTCGACAGAGGATGCCCACATGCCGGAAAGCCACAAGGCTTACGAGCGCAGCAAGGAGGTCAACGCCGCATCCCTCATCGATTGGGGAGCGAGAATCGGTCCGTCCGTAAAGTGGGCCATAGAGGACATCCTCAGGCGCACCACCTTCCCTCAACAGGCATACGGCAGGTGCAACGGCCTGCTTTCACTGGCCAGGAAGTATGGCAGCCAGCGGCTTGACAGGGCCTGTGCCATGCAGCGTGAGCAGTCGGGCACGGCCAGCTATCAGTCCCTGCGCAACATGCTGAAGAACAACATGGACCTGGACGTGGATCCAAGAGGCATCGTCTCACGCACGCCCCACAACGACAACGTGCGAGGGGCTGCGGCTTATCAGTCTGTCACCATGAAGGGAAAGGAGGACAGGTATGGAAAGTAACGTTATCATCATGCAGCTGAAGTCGCTCAAACTCCCAGGCATGGCAGAAGCTGCAGGAGACCTGCTCAAGCTGCCGACACACATGTGCCCGTCACTGGAACTGGCACTCGCAAGGCTGATAGAGGCCGAGGTGCGCTCACGGGATGATAGCCGCACGGCGAGACTGCTGAAAGCTGCAAAGCTCAAGATGAAACCGCTCATAGAAGATGTCATCTGCTCCACGGCACGCAACCTGACGAAAGAACAACTGACGACACTCGCAGACTGCGGCTTCATCAGGCGGGGCGAGAACCTGCTGCTTACGGGACTTACCGGCACTGGAAAGTCCTTTCTTGCTAATGCACTCGGCCTGCAGGCCATCAAACTCGGACTCAGAGTCCTGTACCTGAGTATGAACCACTTCACCGACGAACTAAGGAAGGCAAAGCTCGATGGCACGTTTGAGGACTTGCTCAAAAGGCTCGACAGGAACGACCTGATCATCTTCGATGACTTTGGGCTGCAGCAGATGGACGAAAATACGCGCATCGCCCTGCTTACGCTGCTCGATGACCGTTACGAGAAGAAGTCGGTCATCATCACATCCCAGTTGCCCATTGACAAATGGTACGACTACATCGCGGAGGCGACTCTTGCGGATGCAATCATCGACAGACTCTACAACTC
>LXOW01023637.1_pt1 | contig 20571 bp, 19 predicted proteins | sample 1368591 | NCBI WGS metagenome assembly LXOW01 (sample SAMN04884650, study PRJNA319009) | bovine gut metagenome | isolation source: Cow rumen | host: Bos taurus | place: Italy: Legnaro (PD) | collected 2014-07-09
GGCAAGATGAACATCAACTACGAAGAGACCACCTCTGCCGACTTCATGAAGAAGCTGGAGAAGGAAAGGAAAGCCAAGAAGAAGTAAGAACTATGGCCTATAGCCATGAGCCAATGGCAACTAAAAGAACTCTATAACCAAAAAACTATTCGAACAAAATGAACAACGAATTTTTCAAATACGCCACCAAGCACATCGGCCTGAACACCCTCGGCCTTGAGCAGTACATCTCCAAGATCAACAACAGCGGCTACATCAGCCCCACCGTTATTGAGGAGCGTCAGCTCAACGTCGCCCAAATGGACGTGTTCAGCCGCTTGATGATGGACCGCATCATCTTCCTTGGCACCGCCATCGACGACTATGTGGCCAACATCATCCAAGCCCAGCTGCTTTTCCTTGAGTCGACCGACTCGAAGCGCGACATCAACATCTACCTGAACTCACCTGGTGGCAGCGTGTATGCTGGTTTGGGCATCTACGACACCATGCAGTTCATCAANNGCCACCATCTGCACAGGTATGGCCGCTTCGATGGCCGCCGTGTTGATGTGCGCCGGCACCAAAGGCAAGCGTTCTGCCCTGCCCCACTCCCGCATCATGATTCACCAACCCATGGGCGGTGTGGAAGGCCAAGCCACCGAGATTGAAATCACGGCACGCGAGATCCAGAAGCTGAAAAAGGAATTGTACGAAATCATCGCCAAGCACTCGGGCCAGACCTACGACAAGGTGTGGGCCGACAGCGACCGCGACTATTGGATGACCGCTGAGGAAGCCAAAGCCTACGGCATGATTGACGAAGTGCTCATCAAGAAACAAGCTTAAAAACGATGACAAAGAAGTCAGGTGTTTGCGCTTTTTGTGGGCGGAAAGCCTCTGAGGTACGTCTGCTCATACAAGGCATCGAAGCCGAGATTTGCGACAGCTGCGCCGAACAGGCCCATGCTATCGTCAAGGAGCAGTTTGGCGAGAAGCTGCAGAAGGGCTACACGCCTTCGGGCATGACTTTGAAGAAGCCCACCGAAATCAAGCGCTTCCTCGACCAGTATGTCATCGGGCAAGACGAAGCCAAGCGCACACTCGCTGTAGCGGTCTATAACCACTACAAGCGTATCAGCCAGAAAGTGGAAGCCGACGAGGTGGAGATCGAGAAATCGAACATCATCCTCGTGGGCGAGACCGGCACAGGCAAGACCCTGCTGGCACGCACTATTGCCAAGATGCTCAACGTGCCCTTCGCCATTGCCGATGCCACCGTGCTCACCGAAGCCGGTTATGTGGGTGAAGATGTGGAGAACATCCTCGTCAAGCTGCTGCAAGCTGCCGACTACGACGTGAAGGCCACCGAACGCGGCATCGTCTTCATCGACGAAATCGACAAGATCGCACGCAAGAGCGACAACCCCAGCATCACCCGCGACGTATCGGGCGAGGGCGTGCAACAAGCGATGCTGAAGCTCCTTGAAGGCTCTATCGTCAATGTGCCGCCCCAAGGAGGACGCAAGCACCCCGAGCAGAAGATGATTGCCGTCAACACCAAAGACATCCTCTTCATCGCCGGTGGTGCCTTCGATGGCATCGAGCGCATCATCGCGGCACGCAAACGCACCAATGTCATCGGCTACGGCACAGGAGGCAACGAAGTCATCGACAAAGATAACATGTTACAATACCTCTCCCCTGCCGACCTGAAGAAGTTCGGCCTGATTCCGGAGATTGTTGGCCGTCTGCCCGTCATCACCCACCTCAACCCCTTGGACAAGGACGCGCTGAAACGCATCCTCACCGAGCCGAAGAATGCTTTGGTGAAACAGTTCCAGAAGCTCTTCGCGATGGACCACATCAACCTGGTCATCAAGGACGAGGTGCTTGACTTCGTGGTGGAGAAAGCCATAGAGTTCAAGGTGGGCGCACGTGGATTGCGTTCCATCATGGAAGCCATTCTCAACGATGCCATGTTCGAGATGCCCTCCGACATCAACGCTACGGAACTGGTCATCGACCGAGCCTATGCTGAAGCTAAACTAGAGAAGTCGGGCTTGCAAAAGCTACATGTAGGTGACTGATTCAAAGCGCAAAAAGACAAAAAAGCATCGGAGAACCGATGCTTTTTTCGTTTGGCACAATACTTGCAATATCCACAGCGTTGAACAAAGAAAACACCGATTGCCATGAAAAGAATAGCCTTAATCGCAATAATCGTCATGATGGCGTTGACAGGAAACGCCCAATTGAGGATAGTAGGTATGGGAGGGCACAACAAAGTCACAACATCCACCGAGCCGAAATCGAGTGTGGTCGACTTCTCCAAACCCGAAGAGCCCATCAAAGGCACTGTCGTCTACGGCCGCATTGAGGAAAACGGTGACACCACGCTGATTGTCTATCTGCCCGAGGTGGACATCGACCTGATGCAACGCTACCTGCAAATCACCGAGACCAACAAGGGACGTCGTCTGGCCGCCAACGTGAAGAAGGTATATCCCTACGCCAAACTGGCAGGCGCGAAGATGCAGGAATATGACTCGCTCTTGGCCTCCATCTCCAATGCCGCTGAGCGTCGCCGTGCAATGAAACAGGCAGAGGACGAAATCACGGCACAATACACCCAAGACCTGAAGAACATGACCTTCTCGCAAGGTGCTATCCTCATCCGCCTTATCGACCGTGAGACAAGCCACACCAGCTATCAGGTCGTCCAAGAGCTCCGAGGCAAGTTCCGCGCTTTCTTCTATCAAGGCTTCGCACGGCTGTGGGGCTATAACCTGAAGTCGAAATACGACCCGCACACCAACCCCGAAGACGACGAGATTGAAACGATAATGACACTGTTGGAACGCGGAGTGATTTAAAAAACGATACGACAGATTCAAACAACGGGGCTTTCGGGTTCCGTTGTTTCTTTTTCCTCCTCGGGCGAGGTATCGTCTTCCACGGGTAAGACCTCCTTAGCATAATCTTTCACCAAATCGAAACCACGATAGACGTAAGGCACCGTCTTCTCAATGTAGGGATAGAGTTTCGACTGTTCCCTCACCTCAGCTTTCACCACGCCAATCAACTGGAAATTGTTGAGCACCAACACAAGGACACTGCACAACAACACACCCTTGGCCGCACCGAAAACAAACCCGCCCAATTTGTTCCAGAAGTTCAGGTTCATGGCCTTAACCAAACTGGTCACCCAACGCCCAAGAATATTAACGGCAATCACCAAAAGGATGAAAGTCAGCACAAAAGCGATGGTGTTGAGGTATTTTGGATTGATTTCCATGAACTCTTGCAGATGCTCCGCAGTGAAATCGGAGAAACGCATGGCACCATAGATGCCCACAGCAAAAGCCAGCAGCGTGACCACCTCGATAATCAGGCCCTTTCGGAAACCTTTGTATCCGAAGAGGAAGAGGATGATGGCGATTATGATGTCTAGGTAGTTCAAAGTTGAGAGTTTAGAGTTGATTGTAGGGGCAGACCCGTGTGTCTGCCCTCAATATCATTATTTCGAATAATACAAAATCATCCGTTCAATGGCGCGTTGGCAGACGGGACAGAATTCATGACCCTTGAAGGTCTTCATCAGGCAGTCCATGTGAGGGCTGTACATACCTTTCGGCTCGTAGCCGCCACCCTCGAACACGCCAATGGTTTGTTCGTATTGCTTTTCACGCGGCGTCGGGACGGGGGTTTTCTTGTCAATCATGTCGCCCCATTTGTTGCTGAAGTCAACAAGTGAGGTCAAATTGGGTTCCCAAGGTTCAACAGCAAGGTTGTACATGTGGTCATAGCCCGTTTCGTCGGTGTAATATTCATCAGCCAATCCCGCAAAACCATGCCCGAACTCATGGATGATGACATCGCTGGAGAAGCTGTTGCTGCTTGCGCTGGAGCAATAGAAATTGTAGATGCCGCCACCACCGTATTTCTTCGTGTTGACGAGGATGTAAATTTGGTCGTATGGCACTTGACCCGCAAAATCCCTAATGTCACGGTTGTCGGTGCTCATGCAGTAGCGTTCCGAGTCGAAGGTCCAAAAGCTAAAGCGCATCGCCGTGTTCTTGTAGATGTGGTCGCCGGGCATAGTGCAGCCGCTTTCTTCGGAAGCCACCATCACGCCACGCACGTTGAAGCTCTCACGATAACGGTCGTAGGGCGCATAACCGAACAGACTCTCCACGAAGAAGTCGCAGTCCTTGATGAACTTGCCCATCTCAGCTTGCGTATAGCCTTCGGGCAGGATAACAATGTCGACGGCTTTCGTGTAGTCCTTGTTGCCAATCCATGCATCGTAAACGGGCAGATGGAGATCATTATAATTGCGGATGAAATAGTCGTCGGGGTTGACAGTGAAGCGCATCCCCTCGACCAGTTCTCCCTCCCATGTCTTGCGCAGCAACACTATATCGACCTTCACCTTGGGGAAGGGCACAATGACCGACTCCTCGAAAGTCTTGGTGAGTGTCTGGGCCTCAATGGTGGAGGTCCATTCACCATAAAGATTCTGGTAACCTTTGGAAAACAGCAGGTTATCCGTCCCTGCCTCATACACGCGGACAATGTAGTTGCCAAACTCTAGATTGTCGATGAGGTTGGTCTTGGAGCCGCTCCAATACGGCTCACGAATCAGTTCCTTCAAGGAATAAGTGGTCTCTTTCTGATTGCCCGTGAGGCAATAGTCAACACGCAGCGAGGCTTCGACAAAAAAAGTATCGAACTGTGCAAATGCCATCATGGGCATCAAAGCAAACAAGAAAAAGAAGGTTTTCTTCATGGCTGGATATTTTCTACAAAGGTACACATTTTTTTGATACCTTTGCATCAAATCTAGCAAGATGCCCAATCCGCTTTTGTCCGTTCGTAACCTCAAAGTCTCCTTTTCCCGCGATGGGAAATGGAACGAAGCCGTGCACGGCATCGACCTTGACGTGTTTGCGGGCAAGACATTAGGCCTTGTGGGTGAGTCGGGATCGGGCAAATCGGTGAGTTCGCTGGCCGTCATGCGCCTGCTGAACGATAGGGTCAGCCGCATCACTGCCGACAGTATCCAAATCGAAGGCGAGGAGATCAAGGATTTCAATGAAGACCAGATGGCCGACGTGCGTGGCAAGCGCATCTCGATGATTTTCCAAGAGCCGATGACCTCGCTGAATCCCGTTTACAAATGCGGATTTCAGGTGTCGGAGATGATTTTGCAACACGAAGAGGTAAGCAAAACCGAGGCCAAGCAACGTGTCATCAGCCTTTTCAAGCAGGTGATGCTACCCAGGCCCGAAGTTATTTATGACAGCTACCCCCACGAACTTTCAGGTGGGCAGAAGCAACGTGTGATGATCGCTATGGCCATTGCCTGCAACCCCAAGCTGCTCATTGCTGACGAACCAACAACAGCCTTGGATGTCACGGTGCAACTCGAAATCCTGAAGCTCTTGCGCAAGCTGCAAGCCGAGACGGGCATGGGTATGATTTTCATCACCCACGACCTTGGTGTGGTGGCAGAAATAGCCGACGACGTCGCCGTCATGCACAACGGAGAAATCCTCGAACACGGCGCGGTGCGGCAAATCCTCAACCACCCACGACACCCCTATACACAAGGTCTTTTGGCCTGCCGTCCACCGATGGATGTGCGCCTCAAACGCCTACCCATCGTCAAAGAGTTCCTTGATGGACAATGGCAAGGCGGCAAAGAGCAAATTCTTCACGACCTGCAAATCACGGAGGCGGAGCGTAAGACCCATTTGGAACAGCTTTATTCAAAAACACCTTTACTGAAAGTGGAGAACTTGAAGACTTGGTATCCTTTGCGCAAAGGTGTGTTTAGCCGCGTCTATGGTCATGTGAAAGCGGTGGATGATGTCAGCCTAGAAGTTTACGAGGGTGAAACCTTGGGCTTAGTGGGCGAGTCGGGTTGCGGCAAGACTACACTCGGGCGTAGCATCCTACGCTTAGCTGAACCTACAGGCGGCAAGGTGTGGTTCGACGGCATCGAGGTGACGGCTTTAAAGGGACAAGACCTGCGCGACTTCCGCAAGCAGGCTCAAATCGTTTTCCAAGACCCCTACTCTTCCCTCAACCCTCGCATCACCATCGGTGAAGCCATAGCCGAACCCATGCTGGTACACAACATTGAAAAAGACAAGAAAAAATGCCGTGATATGGTTTGCGATCTGCTGGAGCAAGTGGGCTTGCAAGCCGAACATTACGACCGTTATCCGCATGAGTTCTCAGGCGGCCAGCGCCAACGCATTTGCATCGCTCGCGCCTTAGCGGTCAACCCGAGGCTGGTCATCTGCGACGAGTCGGTGTCGGCCCTGGATGTCAGTGTGCAAGCGCAAGTCTTGAATCTACTGAACCGACTGAAGGAAGAAAGGAACCTCACCTACATCTTCATCTCCCACGACCTCAGCGTGGTGCGTTTCATGAGTGACCGTGTGTTGGTAATGTATAACGGCAAGCCCGTCGAGATGAACGATGCCGACGAGTTGTTTGAGCATCCGCAAAACGACTATACCAAGAAATTGATTGCGGCTTTGCCTGGGAGGGCGAAGGCAAGCCTCTACTGATTTCGGATCTTATTACCCAAGATAAAGCCAAAGATACCTGTAAGCAGAATACCTATGGTGGTCTGCACCAGGTTGAGCATGTCAACCAAGGGCGACACATCGTGCAGCACATCCGAGTCCATGCCAGCCATATTCTTCAAGCTGATGCCCAAGGCCTCGACATATTTCAACAATGACACTTCCTCGCTGAAGATGTAGGCGAAGACGAGTACGGTGATAATATAGGTCAGAATCATCTTGAACATGCTCTCGCCGTAGCCGAAGAAGAGGTCGGAGAGGCTGTTGCCGATGATGCGCCACACATTGGCGATCTTGGTCCCAGTCTTCACGCTGGGGTCGCTCATCTGACTCATCATACGGCGGCGTTCCATGCGACGGCCTTGTACATAAGCCCAGTTGGCATCAGCGATGTAGCCTTTGCCTACCCATAGACCGTTAAGGGTCTTGTAGATGTCTTCGGCATCGGCCCAGCGGGCCTTCACCGAGTCATCGGGACTCCAGTCCGACACCTCACGACGATCGTTGGTGCGCACACCCGTACCGAAGTCATGCCAGTCGACGAGAAATTTGGTGTAAGCCTGCTTGTCCTGTTGAATGATATGATCATGGAACAGGTTCTCGCGGCGTATGTTAGAGCCGTCGCCGAAATAGGTATTGAAAAAGCTACAGTTACTAAAGGCAGCATGTTTGTATAGCACCACGCCCTCGAAGAAACAACGGTAGAAGTCGCAGAAGTCGACGGTAGAGTCCTCGAAGGTGGCGTTGTTAATGCGGGCATAGCGGAAGTCGCTCCAAGCGATGTTGGCATAGCGAAAGCGACAGTTTTCCATCGCGGCTTTCTTGAACGACACGCTCTGCAAGGTAGGTTCAGCGACATGGCCGCTGTGATCGAAGTCACAGCTGTCGAGGGTAGCCTCGTCGAAACGGCAATGGCGCAACGTGGCATTCTTGAAGTTGACGTTGACGAGGGTGCAGCCACTGAAGTCAAGTTCTTCGAGGGTCATCCCACCGAAATCGAGGTCGCACAGCTGCTTGGTGGCGATAAGAGACTGAATCTCGGATGTTGTCATGTCGTTGATTTTTTAAAAAATGGTAGAGACGGTGCACGCACCGTCTCTACACAAGAGTATATTGGATTATTTCAGCAACACGTCGGGGCCCATGTTGAAATAAATGTCAACAGGGATACCGGCTTCGTTGACGCGGTTGAGGTCAGCCTGCAACTCGGGATAGATAACGCTCATCTCACCCATCCAAGCTTTGGCAGCCTCGTAGTCACCGTTGCCTTGGCACTTGAGGATGTCGCCAGCCAACTTCTCCACCGCCACCTTCATCTTTTCGAAATCAATGGCATAGAGACCTTCTTCATTGCGAGTGAAGGCACCTTCGTTCTGGAAGTAGTTGAAGGTAAGCATATTGGCCTTACCGTGGGCACTGGCAGCACCGAAACGCACCGAACGGAAGATGCCCGCCATGAAGGTGGTGTAGTTGTCTTCCATCGTGGTATTGGTGTACTCACCCATTTCAGCGAGCTTGGTAACGAGGTAAAGACCCAACACATCGGCCTTGGCCTCTTCGATGGCGCTGTACTGGTTACCCAATGCTTCGCGCACAGAGCCCTTGCCCGTGATGGTTTCCTTGATGCCCATGCCGTGAGCGGTCTCGTGGAACATCACGTTGGCAAAGAAAGCGTCAAACTTAATGTGTTCCATCGACTCGGGTGTCATCAACTCCTTAGCGATAGGTTCCAGAATCTTTTCAAACTTGGCCTGCATGGCGTTCTTGAGCTGGAGTTTGCGGGTGCCACGCTGCAGCTGAACGCGCTCATCATTGGGCAGGTTGATGGCAATGGTCTTGCTGTTGGCGTTGCAGTCACCAGCATAGTAAACCACGTCGTAAGCGGCCAGGTCGACATCGCTGCCGGGCACTTCCTTCTTATACTCTTCCGGCACAGGCAGTTGCTTCTGCAATTCGGGCACAAACTGGGCGTAACGAGCCAGTTGCTTGGTCCACTCTTGGTCCTTGATGAGGATGAAAGCTTCATGAGCGGCCTTGATGCCAAAACGAGCGTCGGTGTAGTTCTCGATAGGTCCAATAACCATGTCGATGTTGTTGTTGCGGACGTCCATCCACTGCATGTCGCTTTCGAAGTAATCATCGTTACGGAGAGCCTTAGCGCGCAGCTTCAGGTATTCGCTAAACTCCTCGTCACCAGCGAGTTCAGAAGCATCGTCAAGCAGAGAAGCAGCCTTCTTGATTTGCTCTGCGAAATAGTCGTGATACCACACGCACTTCAAGGCACCGTTCTCATCGCGGACAATCATGGTGTATTGGCTGGTCTTGTTGGGGTCGTCGAAGGCGTTCCATTCCTCGTCGGTCATGTCGACAGGATAGAACTGCGCTCCTGCGGGTTTCGAGCCAATGCCTTCCACGAAGGATTTGTTACCGTCGAGGCCATCCCAAGGGCCATAAGCGATGGTGGCCAACTTGATGAGGTCAGGGTTGTCGCCAATGCGGGCCATCAGCTCGGCATTGTCGCCGTAGTTCTCTTGCCAGAAGAGGCCGTCCATGATGTCAGCGGCTTCGAAAAGAAGTTGCAGCATCTCACGCTCGTTGTCGCTGAGGTGGCTGATGTCGGTCGTCAGAGTGTATTCGGCATACTTGTCCGACAAATTGGTTTGTTGAACAGGCTCCTCTTTGGTCTGTTCCGTGGTCTTGTTGCCACAAGCGGTGGCCACGAGAGCCACAATGGCAACGAATGCTAAATGTTTGATTTTCATTTTATTTAATTTGATTTGATTATGTCTTAAATGATTAGCATGGCATCACCGTAGGTGAAGAAGCGGTACTTTTGGGCGATAGCTTCCTTGTAAGCCTTCATCAACAGATCGTAGCCAGCAAAGGCGGCCACCTCCATCATCATCGGTGACTTGGGCAGATGGAAGTTGGTTATCATGCAATTGGCCACCGAGAAGGTGTAAGGCGGGAAAATGAACTTGTTCGTCCAGCCGTTGTAGGGCTTGATTTTGCCGCCAATGGTCATAGCCGTTTCGAGGGCTTTCATCGAGGTGGTACCCACGGCAAACACGTTGTTGTGGCGAGCGTTGGCCTCATTGACCAAGGTGCAGCAGTCCTCGTCGATATACATTTCTTCCGAGTCGGGTTTGTGCTTGGTGAGGTCTTCCACTTCGATGTCACGGAAATTGCCCATACCAGGATGCAGCGTCAGTTCGGCAAAGGAAGCGCCAATGATTTCAAGGCGTTTCATCAAAATCTTGCTGAAGTGCATGCCAGCGGTAGGAGCCGACACGGCACCTTCCACCTTAGCATAGATGGTCTGAAAATCCTCGGCATCTTCGGGGCGTTCATCACGGTTGAGTTCCTTCGGGATGGGCGTGTGGCCGAGTCCCGATAGGGTCTTCTTAAACTCATCATAGGTGCCGTCATAGAGGAAACGCAGCGTGCGGCCACGCGAGGTGGTGTTGTCGATGACTTCGGCCACCAATTCGTCACCTTCGCCAAAATAAAGCTTGTTGCCGATACGGATCTTACGGGCTGGGTCGACAAGCACGTCCCATAGACGGCTCTCGTGGTCCAGTTCGCGAAGCAGCAGCACCTCAATCTTAGCGCCGGTCTTTTCCTTCTCGCCGTAAAGCTTGGCAGGGAACACCTTAGTATTATTAATGACAAACACGTCGCCATCTTTCGTATAATCCACCAAATCCTTGAAAATACGGTGTTCTATCTTTCCAGTCTTGCGGTCGACGACCATCAAACGGGCCTCATCGCGGTTCTGAATGGGTTGCAATGCTATCAACTCGCTGGGCAAGTTGAATTTAAATTGGGATAACTTCATTATGATATAGGATTGTTGTTGTTTTCGTCCGATATAAGCTATAAAGATACAACAAAAACGAAATTTTGTCAAGTATTTTTTCTTAACAGATTGATTGTCAGCTTTGTTTTTGCTCTTTTTCCTGCTGTTCCTTTTTCCAAGCCTTGTACTCGTCGCCTGTGTCGATGATGTGCTGTTTCAGCTCCATCAGCGGCCAGGCATCTTCCACGCGGAAGTCACCGATGCGGGTGCGTCTTAAAGACTTTAAACAGGCACCGTTGCCCAAAGCCTTACCAAAATCGTTGGCGAGGCTACGGATATAGGTGCCCTTGCTGCATGTGACTTCGAAATCAAGTTCAGGGAAGCGGTCGAGGTTGAGTTTGAAGTCGTCAATGCGGACATCGCGGGCTTTCAACTCGATTTCCTCATCAGAGCGGGCATAGTCGAAGGCGCGTTTCCCTTTGATCTTGATGGCGGAATACTTGGGCGGAAATTGTTTCAAGTCACCGACGAACTGCAAGCGTGCGGCCTCGATTTGCTCAGGCGTGATGCCATCGGTGGAAAAGAAAGCATCCGGCTCACTTTCCAAATCGAAGGTTGGCGTAGTCTGACCGAGGAGAATCGTCCCCATATAGATTTTCACCTGTGCTTGGAACGAGTCGATTTGCTTGGTCATCTTGCCCGTGCAAAGGATGAGCAAACCTGTAGCCAAAGGGTCCAATGTACCCGCATGGCCCACCTTCAACTTACGGATGCCGTAGCAGCGGTTCAACAGAGAACGAATGAAGTTGACCGTGTCGAACGACGTCCAGTCCAAGGGCTTGTCGATGAGGATGACCTCGCCTTCTTCGAAATGGAACATCAAGCAAAGATTATGGCGACGACGCCAACGATGACGCAATACACGGCAAACCATATCAGCTTGCCCTTCTTCACGATGTCAATCATCCACTTGCAGGCGATGCAGCCAAAGATGAAGGACGCCAAGAAACCAACGAGGGCTGCCACTGGCGAAATGCCACTCATAGCTTGGCTGAAGCCGACCTCCAGGATATCTTTGGTGTCGAGCAGCGCCTCACCCAAAATAGGCGGGATGACCATCAAGAAGGAGAACTGTGCCAACTTTTCCTTTTTGTTGCCAAGGAGCAAACCCGTAGCAATGGTGCTGCCCGAGCGCGACAGTCCCGGCATCACGGCGCAAGCCTGTGCGATACCGATGATAAAAGCATGTATGGGACTGATGCTTTCTTTTTGTCTCGGTTTGGCGAAATAGGCAAAAGCCAGCAGCGAAGCTGTCACCAAAAGCATAATGCCCACGATGAGCAGCCCCGAGCCAAAGACCGCTTCCACCTTGTCCTTGAAAAAGAGGCCGACAATCATCACAGGGATCATCGAAACAAGGATGTTGATGGCGTATTTCGTGCCACCGTTTAAACCTTGATAAGAACGCCACGATTGCTTGGTAAACAGGTCCTGGAAAATCCATACGATTTCCTTCCACAGGATGACCAAGGTGCTGAGCACGGTGGCCACGTGAAGCAATACGGTGAAAGCGAGGTTCGATTCGCCGTCCTCAAGGCCGAAAAGCGCCTGACCAATGGCCAGATGGCCGCTACTACTGACGGGCAGGTACTCCGTCAAGCCTTGAATAATGCCTAATATTAGTGCTTGTATCCAACTCATTACTTTTTCCTCCAAAAGATTGCTACAATCTCCACCACAAAGCCTGCCAAAACGAGAATCGGGGCAAGTGTAATATGTTGGAAATCAAACATTTTTTCATTGAACACATCAGGGTTGTCGGAGCCGCCTCCAATCATCAGTATGAAGCCCAAGGCGATAAGGGCAATGCCAATGAGCACGATGATGAAATTCTGTTTGCCGAAGAGCATGGCATCTTGGTTGTCAGCGGCTTCGGGGGCTTTCGCCTTTGTTTTTGTCATTTCTTTTGCCATATTTGTTGTATTTCAAGATTTCAAGATTTCAAGATTTTAAATTTTAAAATTCATAATTTAAAATTTGGAGCTTAAACATATAGTCGGTCGATGTCAGCATGAAGGTATTTCCGCAGGGCCAAACGGGTGGAGAGTCCACCGAGCAAAACACCTAACACGATGATGCCAAGGAAAACTATACCGATAATGATATAGTCTTGAATGATAGACAGTTCTGGCATGTGCTTGTCGAGACCGTAAAGCAGCAGTGCCAGCAAAACATCCGCCAACAAACCGCCAAAGAAGCCTTGCAACCTCCCACCCCTAATGAAAGGACGTTGGATGTAGGAAGACGTGGCACCCACAAGCTGCATGCTGCGGACGAGAAAACGCTTGGAATAGATTCTAAGCCGTATTGTATTGCGAATCAGCGTAATGGAGATAGTAAGCAGCACGATACTGGCTACCATCAGCACGATGCCGATGCGACTCACATTCTGGTTGATGAGACCAACGAGCGACTTCTGGTAATAGATTTCCTTGATGTCGGTGTTCTTGAGCAGTCGGGCTTGTATGACAGCGATGCTATCGTTGTTCGCCCATTCGGCATTGAAGCGTACATCGATGGAAGGTAGTAGCGGGTTCTCCTCGTTACCGAGCCATTTCAGGAAATCCTCGCCAAGATCTTCGCTCAAACGGCGAATGGCCTCCTCCTTGGTGATGTATTCCGTCGATTTCACGGCGGGCATAGCATCGAGCTCTTTTTGCAACTGCAAGATTTTGTCTGCCTTGACGTTACTATTCATCACCACCTCGAAACCGATGTTCTCCTTGAGATGGTTGGAGAGCCTTTGGGCATGCATCATAAGCAGAGCAAATACGCCTAAAAGGAAAAGCACCAAGGCGATGCTCACCATCGACATGAAATAAGACCCTGCCACACGGCGTTTGCTTGAACTCTTTTCGGACATTTCTCTCGCAATGAAGTCAATTTGAAACGGCAAAGATAAACATTTTATGCGGCGTAACGGAAATTTTTGACAACGTCGAAGTAAAAATCCTTATTTTTGTCGCATCATATTCCGACTAGCTCAATATCCAACCACCATGCAAGTCCTGAAATCCAACATACGCACCAACTCCGAGGAGTTCAAGAAGAACGAACAGAACATGCTCACCTTGATGGCGCAATACCGCGAGGCGATGGGGCAAGCCATGCAAGGCGGTGGCGAGAGCGCCATAGCCAAACACAAGAAACGCAACAAACTGCTCGCCCGCGAACGCATCGACCTGCTCATTGACCCGAATACGCCGTTTTTGGAGTTGTCTCCCATGGCTGCTTTCGGCACATATAATAATGACTTCCCCTCTGCTGGCATCATCACGGGTATCGGTGTTATCCAAGGACGTGAAGCCGTCATCGTGGCCAACGATGCCACAGTGAAAGGCGGTACCTATATGCAATACACGGTAAAGAAACATCTCCGTGCCCAAGAGATCGCCATGGAGAACCACCTGCCCTGCGTCTATATGGTCGACAGCGGCGGTGCTTTTCTACCCGAACAGGACACTGTCTTCCCTGACCGCGACCACTTCGGACGTTTCTTCTACAACCAGGCGCGCATGTCGGCGATGGGCATCCCACAAATCGCCATCGTGATGGGCATGTGTACTGCTGGTGGAGCCTATGTACCCGCCATGAGCGACGAGACCATCATCGTACGCAATCAAGGCACCATCTACCTCGGTGGTCCGCCATTGGTGAAAGCCGCCACGGGCGAAGTCGTTACGGCGGAAGAATTGGGCGGTGGCGAGATGCACACCTCCGTTTCGGGCGTGGCCGACCACTTGGCCGAGAATGACCAACACGCCCTGCAGATCTGCCGCAACATCTTCAAGACCTTGGAGAAGTCGCACCGCCAAAAGTTGGACATGCTGCCTGTTGAGGCACCTTTATATGACCCGCACGACCTTTACGGCCTTGCCCCCATCGACTTCCACAAACTCGTCGACCCGAGGGAAATCATCGCCCGTATTGTTGACGGCAGTCGCTTCCAGGAGTTCAAGTCAAGGTATGCTACCACTCTCGTCTGCGGTTTTGCACATTTGATGGGTTTCCCAGTGGGCATCATCGCCAACTTCGGTGTGTTGTTCTCGGAATCGGCACTGAAAGCCACCCATTTCATCGAACTATGCTGCCAGCGCAACATCCCCTTGGTGTTTTTGCAAAACATCACAGGCTTCATGGTCGGCAAGCAGTACGAGCAGGGCGGTATCGCCAAAGATGGCGCTAAGATGGTACACGCGGTCTCGAATGCCAACGTGCCCAAGTTTACCGTCATCTTCGGTGGCTCTTTTGGCGCAGGCAACTACGGTATGGCCGGCAGAGCTTATAGTCCTCGCCTACTGTTTATGTGGCCCAATGCCAAAATTTCCGTCATGGGCGGCGAGCAGGCGGCCAGCGTCCTTGCCACGGTAAAGGAAGACCAGTATAAATACAAAGGTTTGGAGGTCCCAAAGGATGAAATCGCCCAGTTGAAGAAAGAAATTTTAGCCAAATACGACTACGAGGGCTCGGCTTTCTACAGCACGGCGCGCCTCTGGGACGACGGCATCATCGATCCCATCGACACACGCAAAATCCTTGCTTTGGGCATCGCTGCTTCCTTGAACCAACCCTTCCCACCGCAACAGTTTGGCGTGTTTAGGATGTAAGTTTTTTTGTCTATGAAATCAGTTTTAACCAACCAAACACCTATGTGATATGAAAAAAGTTTTAAAATGGTTTTTCGGCATTGTGCTTGGCCTTTGCCTTCTTGTCGTTGTTGTCATTGCTTGTGTCTGGGGGCACGAAATCAGTACTATCCGCACCATCAAACAGGTAGGCGACAACAAGTACCTTTATTATATGGAATACAAGACGCCTTACGACCTGGATGAGCTGATCTCAAAAGACGCGGGAAGCAACGCCGCCCTCGTGGATTATGTAGTCTCGAGGGTTGGTAAAGGCCTGCCCATCAAAATCAAGAGTTCGCAGGTCGCGGATGAGAACGGTGAGTTGAACACCTTCAACTGCACTAGTTTCCAAGCCCGGAAAGCCGACGGGAATGGGTATTACTATGGTCGCAATTACGATTACTTTAAAAACCCGACGTTGGTCACCCTATCGCGTCCGAAAAACGGTTACGCTTCTCTCGGGGTTACCGATATGTCGCATGTGGGCTATAGCTTGGATGAACTGCCTACTTCGTTCATGAGCAAGATCATGTGCATGGCAGCCATTTATGCTCCTGTCGATGGCATCAATGAAAAGGGGCTTTGCACTTCCATCATGGCGCTGCCCAAGATGGCCTCTCAGCAGGATACAGAGAAACATGATGTGGGTACCACGGTCATCATGCGGCTTTTCCTTGACCGCTGTGCCACGGTGCAAGAGGCGCTCGACCTCGTCAATTCCGTTGACATTCTTCACGATGCCGTGGTCGGCTCGGGCTATCATTACATGGTGGCCGATGCCTCGGGCGACTGTGCCGTCATCGAATTCGACAAGGAAGACGGCTGGAAGACGATGGTTGTCCGCAAGTCGCCGGATTCCACCTATATGCATGTCACCAACCACCTTCTCAGCGCTAAGTATCTCACTACCGAGCCTGACCCCTCGGTAGGCAATCCCGATAGCAAGAGTTGGTGGCGTTATGAAACGGTAAGAGACTATCTGTCAGGCAAGAAGGGCGTTGTCACCCTTGAAGAAGCCCAAGAATGCCTCTCGATGGTGCATTGGGTCGACCTGAAATGGGAAGGCAGCTCCACCGTGGAAGACACGCAATGGAGCAATGTCTACGACCAAGCCACAGGCACCTTGAGCCTGCGCAACTGGAACGAATACGACAAGACTTATACTTTCTCATTGGAACCACTTCGTTGAACCAGCCTTTCCCGCTGCAACAGTTTGAGGTATTTAGAATATGATGAAAGCTTACTTGAAAAACATCATCCTTGTTTTTCTGCTCTTGCCTTCCGTGCTGTTTGCGCAGATGGAGCAGCCGAAGATGCGAAAAAACGAAATCAAAGTAGCCTTGCTTTCTTTGGCAAGTGGCACGTCAAAGGTGACTTACGAGCGTTTAGTGTATGATTATCAAAGTATTGAGTTGACAGTATGCGTTATTGGATGTGGTTTCGATAAGTTGAAGGACAGTAAACCACGAGGCACTGCATGGCGTGTAGCCTACAAGTTCATCACCCCGAACGAGGAAAACGCGAATAATCAGATGTGTGGCTTGTATTGTAAACCCGAGTTTTGTTATTCTTCTTATAGCTATAACCATACCGACGGAGAGAGGCTTAAGGTGGATTATTGTGCCTTGATGTTCGTGATCGGGTATGATTTGGTTAAATCTTGGTTTGTTTTCGATATTTATGGTGGTTTTGGTTATGCCTTTGGAAACAAAAACAAAAGCAATTATCATCACGGTTTTGTTTGTATAGACCAAGAAACGCCCCTTGCCCTTACCGCTGGTTTTAGGATTGGCGTGGCTTTTTAACAACATAAATACAACTAATATGAAAAAACNNTTCGAAGTGGTCGATGGCATACCACAGTATTCCCTCGACCGCGCTGGCAAGCCTGTAGTACTGCCCTCGAAGATGGGCTTCACCCTTGAATGGCGTGACGACCTCGCCCATGCCTTTGTGCTGAAAGACACGAAATACAGCACCTTCGATGAGACTTGGGAACCCGTCTGGGGCGAAGAGGCTCAAATCCGTAACCATTACAACGAAATGCTCGTCACTTTGGAGCAACCCATCGGCTCAGTGGAGAGCATGGACCATTCCACTGAAAAGAAAGCCACGGTGATGCAAATCCGTTTCCGTCTCTACGACGATGGCCTCGGCTTCCGCTATGAGTTCCCCATCGAGAACGCTCTGATCTGCTTCTGGATCAAGGAAGAGCTGACCGAGTTTGCCATGGCGGGCGACCATACCGCTTGGTGGATTCCTGGCGACCTCGACACGCAGGAATACAACTACACCGAGTCGCGTCTGTCGCAGATCCGTGACTTGTGGGAGGCTGGCCACAAAGACGGCGGCTGGCCTTGGACGGCGTTCTCGCCTACAGGCGTGCAGACCGCCCTTCAGATGAAGACTGACGACGGCCTTTACCTCAACATCCACGAGGCCGCCACGCTCGATTTCCCCACCATGCACCTTGACCTCGACGACCAAAACCTGGTGTTCCGCGCCTTCCTCTGCCCTGACGCCACAGGCTACAAAGGCCGTATCCAAGCCCCCTGCACCACACCTTGGCGCACCATCATGGTGACCACCTCTGCCACCGATGCCCTCGCCTCGCGCCTCATCCTTAACCTCAATGACCCTTGCGTTTTGGAGGACGTGTCATGGATCCACCCCGTGAAATACATGGGCGTTTGGTGGGAGATGATTTCGGGTAAGAGCACCTGGTCCTACACCAACGATTTCCCCTCGGTGAAACTCGGCCAAACCGACTATGAACACGCCAAACCCAACGGCACCCACGGTGCCAACAACGCCAACGTGCGCCGCTATATCGACTTCGCTGCCGAGAATGGCTTTGATGCCCTCCTGATTGAAGGATGGAACATCGGCTGGGAGGACTGGTACGCCAAACAGAAGGACTTTGTCTTTGACTTCATCACCCCCTACCCCGACTTCGACCTGCCCGCCTTGAACGCCTACGCCCACAAGAAAGGCATCCGCCTCATCATGCACCATGAAAGCTCTGCCTCCACGGTGAACTACGAACGTTGGATGGAAAAGGCTTACTCCCTGATGAACTTATATGGCTACAACGCCGTGAAGGGCGGTTATGTGGGCACCATTATCCCCTTTGGCGAAGGCCACTACAGCCAACCCATCAACAATCACTATCATTATGCCATCGTGGAGGCTGCCAAGCACCACATTATGGTGAACTCCCATGAAGCGGTGAGACCTACCGGCCTATGCCGCACTTGGCCCAACATGATTGGCAACGAGAGTGCCATGGGCACCGAGTTCCGTGAGCGCATCAAGCCCGGACATACCACCATTTTACCTTTCACGCGCCTGCAAGGTGGCCCTATGGACTATACCCCTGGTATCTTCGAGACCGACATGGGTAAAATCGTATCCTGGGGTAAGAAGATGCAAATCACCATCTGCAACCAACTGGGTCTTTACGTGACTTTCTATTCGCCCTTGCAAATGGCTGCTGACTTTCCCGAGCATTACGCACAATTCATGGATGCCTTCCAGTTCATCAAGGATGTGGCCGTTGACTGGGACAAGACCCTGTATCTTGAAGCCGAACCTGGCGACTACATTGTGACAGCACGCCATCCCAAACTTTCGACCTTGAACAAGGCCGCTGAGGGCGTTGGTACCTTACGTGATGGCAAGAAAGGTGTGGTTTCCAATGCCACGAAGTTCGTCTATGCCTTGCCCGAAGATGCAACAGTCGAAGATTTGAAGAACGCCCAACCGCACGATGTGTGGTACGTGGGTGGTGTCACCGATGAGAACGTCCGCGAGGTTACAGTGAAATTGGATTTCCTGAAGCCTGGTGTAAAATATGAAGCCACCATCTATGCCGATGCCAAAGATGCCAGCGGCATTCCCGACGAGCATTATAATGCACAAGCCTACACCATCACGAAGAAGACGGTGACGGCAAAATCGACATTGAAATTGAGGATGGCACCTTGCGGTGGATTTGCGGTTTCGCTGCGTTCGTTATAATACATGTAGAGACGGTGTGCACACCGTCTCTACTATTTTATTACAACAGATTTTTCGTCGACAGCAACCCACAGGCGGCGTCAATATCTTGCCCTCGTGAAGCTCGGATAGTGGCAATGATACCCTTCTCGTTCAAGGCGTCGCGGAACCAGGTCATGGTGGCAGCATCGGGGCTCTTCAGCGGAATGTTAGGCACAGAATGATACCTTATTAGATTAAAGCGGCACCTTGTGCTGCCCAGCAACCTTGCGATTTCCTTTATGTGGTCCTTGCTGTGGTTGAGGTCCTTGAAGATGATGTACTCGAACGAGAGACGACGTTGTCCGTGCCAGTCGTGCTGCTTCACCGCATGAATGACTTCTTTGATGGGATAGGTTTTCTCTATGGGCATCAGCTTAAGACGTTCATCATGGAAGGGACTATGCATGCTGATGGCTAAGTTGCATTTCGACTCCTCAAGAAAACGCTTGAGGTTGGGGATGAGGCCACTGGTAGAGACGGTGACACGGGTCGGACTCCAACCCAGCGCCCATTCCTGCGTGAGGATATCGAGCGAACGCATCAGGTTGTCGTAGTTGGCCAAAGGCTCACCCATGCCCATGAAGACAATGTTGGTCAATTCATCAAACTCGGGCAGGCTGAGGATTTGGTTCATGATTTCAGCCACGGAAAGATTCTTCTGGAAGCCTTGTTTGCCTGTGGCACAGAAAAGGCAATCCATCTGACAGCCCACCTGCGTTGAGACACATAGCGTAGCCCGCTCACGGTCGGGGATATAGGCCGCCTCAACGAAATGCTCGCCAGCAGGGAAAAGGTATTTCTTCGTGCCGTCAGTCGAAACCTGCTCCTTTACTGGAGCCTTTAATCCGGTCTCATATTGCTCCGACAACAATGCCCTTGCGCTCTTGCTGAGGTTGGTCATGTCGTCGAATGATGCACAACGCTTGAGGTAAAGCCAGTCCACGAGCTGTTTGCCCGTAAACTTGGGCAGCTCCAATTGTTCCACGACCTCCTGAATCTCGGCAGGGGTCTTGCCTAAAAGTATCAGTTTTTCCATGGTTCTAAAACATCAAATTCTTCAGCAGCCGATGGCGCGCGAAATCACCAGACGGAGGATTTCGGAGGTGCCTTCGCCGATTTGCAGGATGCGTTGGTCGCGGTAGAAACGCTCCATGTCGAATTCCTTCAGCAGGCCATGACCACCCATCACTTGAACAGCGTTGTCGCAAACTTCTGCAGCCACCTCGGAGCAATAGAGCTTCGCCATTGCAGCCTCCTTGCCGAAAGGACGATGCTGGTCCTTCAGCCAGCAAGCACGATAGAGCAGGTTGCGTGCCGCTTCAATCTTCATGGCCATGTCAGCCAATTTGAAGCTCACCGCTTGGAACTTGCAAACGGGCTTGCCAAACTGCACACGCTTCTTGGAATAGGCCAAAGCCATCTCGTAAGCGCCTTGTGCGCAGCCCAAACCCATAGCGGCGAT
>LXOW01283313.1_pt1 | contig 20566 bp, 19 predicted proteins | sample 1368591 | NCBI WGS metagenome assembly LXOW01 (sample SAMN04884650, study PRJNA319009) | bovine gut metagenome | isolation source: Cow rumen | host: Bos taurus | place: Italy: Legnaro (PD) | collected 2014-07-09
CCCCTGACCTCCTCCGGGAAATGCTCGCCCTCGCCGAAACCCTGGCATCCCCCTTCCCCTACGTCCGCGTCGACCTCTACCTCCACCAAAACAAAATCTACTTCGGCGAACTCACCTTCTACCACGGCTCCGGCCTCGAACGCTTCTCCCCCCCCGACACCGACCTTCTCCTCGGCTCCAAAATCCCTTGGCCCTGACTGTCGGAGCGTGGGCACCTCACCCGCTTTTCCCCTTGTCAATCCCCTCCCCCCCGAATAGGCTGGTTCTCGCCTTGGAGAACACTCCAAAAACATGGCCCCGAACACCACAAACCCCAACTATCGCCCACCGCAACCATCTGGAGCTGCGGCTCCCTCCCTGCTGGACGTCTTCACCGTCGCCCACCCCCTCGTGGATGCCTGTTCGTTCGCCGTCTTGATTGCGGGCGGCATGACCTGGCCCCGCATCATCACCTACAATGCCATCGCTTTCGCCCTCCAACTCCCCATCGGACTCCTTGCCGACGCACGTCCGGAACTCCTCCGCCGCGGCTATTTCCTTGGCACGCTGCTTGTGGTGGCGGCAGCCTTGGGTGCGGCGTTGGGGTTCGCGGGCTGGACTGTCCTCGCCGCCGCCTGCATCGGGAACGCCCTCTTTCACCTGACGGCCGGAAAGGACGTGCTCGAAAGCCACGCAGGCCGGAGCGCCCCCATCGGCCTGTTCATATCCACCGGAGCCTTGGGCCTGCTGGCTGGCCGCCTCGGAATGGCCCGTTGTGCCGCGTTGGTCCTTCCCGGATTCGCTCTTGCTCTCGCCGGGGTTCTGATCTGGACGGTCCTCCGACTCCGGCAGCCGCACCTCCGTTCCTTGATGCGCACTCCGCCTGCAACTCCGCCCATGTCGCTTTCCCGTAATGGCGCAATGGCCGCCGGGGTGCTGCTCGGACTCTTCCTTTTGGTGGGCTGGCGCAGCTGGGCGGGGCTGAAGGCCGGCTACCTCTCTTCCGGCCAAGGTACGGCCATGCTGTTGGCCGGAGCGGCCGTGACCTGGGCCGGGAAGGTCCTCGGCGGCCTCCTGGCACGGCCGTTCGGACGCGGTCCCGTGACGGCCCTCAGTATATGCGGAAGCGCAGCCCTGGCCTTCGTGTGTCCGCCCGATCTGGCCGTGGCCTGGCTCGCATTGCTCTTCGTCGCCCAGCTGGCTACCGGCCCCGTCCTTTCGCTCCTCTACGACCGATCCGGCCACCGAGGGGGCCTCGCATTCGGCCTCAACTGCCTCGCCCTCTTCCTCGGGAGTCTCGCATGACCTCCGTCCTCCGCTGGCTGGCATGGGAATGGTTGAACATCGCCCTGGAATACTCGGCGACCGCCTGGGTCCGCCTCCCCCGCTGGTTCCTGGCCGTCACGGCCGTGAACCTCATCACCCATCCGCTCCTGATGCTCCTTCTCCTCCGTTGCGGCACCGCCCCCCGCATCCTCTACCCCGCCGAAGCGGCCATCGTCCTCGTCGAAACCGCTCTCCTCGCCATCTTTTACCACCGCCGTGCCCGCATCGCCGCCCTCGTCGGCATCGCCCTGCTCATGAATGCCGCCAGTTTCGCCACGGGACTCGCCCTGGCCTTTTGAACAAACCCACCCACAAGGAGATAACCATGAAACCAAATGCCCTGATTCCCGCTACAGCCATCGCCGCCGTGCTGCTCGCCGCCTCCTTCGCACAGGCTGACATCGCCCCCTACCCCAACGCCCCCGGACTCTCGCTGAAGTGGATCAAGGACAAGCCCGCGCCGGAGGCCCCCGCCACCGAAACGGAACCCGCCCCCGCGCCCGCTCCCGAAGTCGACGCCCTGGTCCAGACCCTCAATGCCGCCACCATGCCCCAGCTTCACTACGCCCTCGTGGACATCTCCCCTGACGGTGGAGAAGCCGCCCGCGCCTTCATGCGCGCCATCTACCAGGACCGCCTCGCCAAACAGCAATCCGGCCAACTCACCGAACAGGAAACCCGCCAGCTCGGCGAACTCCGCCAGATGGCCGACGANNGACATCACCGGTTTTCCCCCCATCATTGGAAAACTCCAGAAACTATTTCCAACCATTGGAAACAACCCCGCCCCTCTTTCCCCAACCTGCGAGTCTTGCCCGTGGCCGTTCCGCCGGCCACACATTCACTCCCCGCGCGCCACGGGGCGGAAACCGTTGTGCTTGTCGCGGGAGCCCAGAGGGTCGATGATCCGGTTGGCCGAACGGCAGTTTCGCGGGCTGCTCCAGAAGCTACCGCCGCGAAGGACGCGGTTCTTCCCTGAGGCAACCCCCGTCGGATTCGTCACCACCCCTTCAGGATAATCCCCGTACCAGTCCGCACACCACTCCCACACATTCCCGTGCATGTCATGCAACCCCCATGCATTCGGCCGTTTCCGCCCCACCGGATGCGTCTTGCCTCCGCTGTTTCCCGCATACCAGCCCAGCGCATCCAATCCCCCTGCCTCCGCATACGCCCCCTCAGTCCCCGCCCGGCACGCATACTCCCACTGCGCCTCCGTCGGCAACGCCAATCCCACCCGTCGGCAGAACTCCACGCAATCATCCCAACTCACGTTCTCCACCGGCAGGGCATCCCCCTTGTGGTATGACGGATTGTCATCCATCACGCTCTTCCACTGCTTCTGCGTCACCTCCGTCTTCGCCATCCAAAACCCCTCCGTCAGAATCACCTCGTGTTGCCTCTCATCGTCCCACCGACCGGACTCTTTTCCCTTCTGGAAAAAACCTTCACCGGCCGGACTCCCCATCGTGAACCGCCCCGGAGGACACCACACCAACTCCATTTCCACCCCTCCCGGCAGTGCAATTGTCCTCACAGATCCTGCCCGTTCCGCCGACGCGGCATCCGCGTTTGGCAATGACCGCGCCCCTCCCCCTTGCTGGGGCGAGGCCTCCGGACGCGCCGTCCTGCCTGCTGCATCACCTACCGCACTGCCTGTCGGCCTCCCTGCCGCTGTTCCTGCCGTCCTCCCTTTCTCCGGCTCGCCGGGACGGCTCGCCCCACCACTTCCAAGCACTCCCATGCATGTTCCCGGACGATACTCGGACTCCTTCGCAAGCCCCGCCATGACGCCCTGCCGCAACGCCCCCCCTGCCGCATCCTCCGACAACGGTTCCGGGGCCTCGTGCACGATCTGGTATTCAATCTGGCCCCGCGAAAACGGCGGCATTCCCGTCAGGCACTCGTACGCCATCGCCGAGAACGAATACACGTCCTGCGCCACCTTCGGCGCTCGCCCCCGCAGTTGCTCCGGGCTCATGTACAACAGCGTCCCGCTGGTGAACTTCCCCGTCACCCGTGTCATCGTCTCCTTGACTTCCCGTGCAATCCCGAAGTCCAGCACATATGGCGTCCCGTCCTTCGCCACCATCACGTTCCCGGGTTTCACGTCGCGGTGTACGACGCCCTTTTCGTGTGCGTAGTCCAGCGCGGCCGCTACCGGAGCCAGTAGCTTCACCGTCTCCTCCTCGGAGAGTTTCCCCTTCTCCGCCAGAATTTCATCCAGGCCCGTTCCCTCGATGTAGTCCATCACCAAGAACGGATTGCCGCCTTCCTCCTCCTCGAACGCCCGGACCGTGGCGATGTTGGGGTGCGAGAGCTTCATCGCCATCAGCGCTTCCTGTTTCACCTGCCGACAGGCCGTCTTCTTGCCCGCCAGCACCGCAGGCAACATCTTGATGGCCACTCTCCGTCCGTCCAGCTTGAGGTCCTCCGCGAGCCACACGCTCCCCATGCCCCCCTCGCCCAGCCGCCGCACCACCTTGTAGCGCCCCGCCAGCGTCATCACCCCCGCTTCACTGGAACCAACGGGCCGCTCCATCGTCTCCCGTTCGGAGTACTCCTCCGACCACGCCTCATTCGCCCCGGCCGGTTCCTCTTTCTCCGGTTCGGTGCGTCCCTGTATCAATCTCTCGCTCAGGGTGTCATCGCCACGTTTTTCGTCCATTTCTCGAATCCTGCCTTTTTCCTCCTTCTACCACATTCCCGCCCGATTCCCAACAAGAGCATGACCAGAAACGCCTCCGCCCCCTTTCGTTTCCTCCCGAAGGTCACCTCCCGGACATCGTTCGTATTCCTCATGTGCCATTGGAGGAAACGAACAACATGATTGTAGTGCCCAGAAGCAATATCCATCCTAGTGCAATCCAGAAATAGTCGGAATTTACAAATCCACTGGATGAATCACCCGATTTCTTGCTGTTTGTCCTTGAATTTTCAGTGTGCTCCGGCCCCGGCCTCACGTGCTGAGCCTCCTTCTCGCGTGCATTCGGATGCTGGCATACCATCTCCAGACGGATGGCATCTGTCCCGGGTACACCATCCTTTCGTTTCATGTGGCTCTCCTTCTTCTCCGCTTTGCATGCAGCTCTCCGCTTTCGCCACACCATGAACTCTTCTTTCATCCAACCGGAGAATTTGTCAGTCGCCACCGAGATTCCGGCCAACAAGGCTCCCCCTCCAGGCACATGCAAATCCGCCGGTTTCGCGAAAGACTCCCGTTCTACACCCGTCATTTCCTCACGGTGTTTCTCCCCCGGGACCCTTTCCTTCCGTTCTATCGCACCCAACGCCTTTCTTCCATCCCCCACTCCATCGCTTCCAGAACCCCTGGCCCTGCCTTTCACTTCCCCTTCACTCAACACTCCTGCACACGTCCCCGGACGCCCTTCGGGCGTCTTCGCCAGTCCCTCCATGATCCGCCCACGCAAGGATTCGGAGGCGACCTCCTCCGGCAACGGCTCCGGCGGATTGTTCACGATCTGCCACTCAATCTGCCCCCGCGCAAACGGCGGCTCACCTTTCAGACACTCGTATGCCATTGCTGCGAAGGAGTACACGTCCTGCGCCGCCTTCGGGGCCCGGCCGTTCAGCTGCTCCGGGCTCATGTACAGCAACGTTCCGCTCGAAAACTTGCCCGTCACCCGCGTCATGGTTTCCTGGATTTCCCGCGCAATACCGAAATCCAGCACGTACGGCGTCCCGTCCTTCGCCACCATCACATTCCCGGGTTTCACATCGCGGTGCACGACGCCCTTTGCGTGTGCGTAGTCCAGCGCGGCCGCTACCGGGGCCAGAAGCTTCACCGTCTCTTCCTCGGAGAGTGTCCCCTTCTCCGCCAGAATCTCGTCCAGTCCCATTCCCTCGATGTAGTCCATCACCAAGAACGGATTTCCGCCTTCTTCCTCCTCGAACGCCCGGACCGTGGCGATGTTGGGGTGCGAGAGCTTCATCGCCATCAGCGCTTCCTGCTTCACCTGCCTGTATGCCGTCTTCTTCCCAGCCAGCACCGCAGGCAACATCTTGATGGCCACTCTCCGCCCGTCCAGCTTGAGGTCCTCCGCGAGCCACACGCTCCCCATGCCCCCCTCGCCCAGGCGCCGCAACACATTGTAGCGCCCCGCCAGGGTCATCACCCCCGCCTCCCCGGAGTCGGCGGGACGATCCAGCGTCTCCCGTTCGGCGTCCTCCTCGGACCACGCACAATTCGCCCCGGCCGGTTTCTCCTTCTCCGGTTCGGTGCGTCCCAGCGTCGGACGCTCGCTCAGGGTGTCGTCGTCGCGTGCCCGGGGCATTTTTGCCGCCTTATCTGCCTTGACAAAAGCGCGAGGGCTCAATGCGCCGGCTGTTTGAAGGCGTCCGCGCCGAGATTGCCCCAGATTCCCCGCGGGGCCGGGGCCGGGGCCTGTACCGGTGGCGTGGGACCGTCGGCCGCCGGTTCGCCCAGCAGGCCGGAATCATCCGGTTGCCCAGCGGCATCCTTGGCATAGGCCTTGATGCAGAAATTGAACGTCCCATTCAAGCTGCCGGTGAGGTCGTACCAGGCCCCTCCCGGCCCCTCGACGCTGTAGAAGCTCTGGCCGGGCCGCGCACCCGCCCTGGAAGTCATGTTCTCCAGCGCGCCCTCGATGGGGACCAGTACCGGCAATTCCCCGGCCGCGCGCACTTGGGTCACCACCGCGAAACGCTGCCCCTTGCGGATGGGGACTTCCTTCTCCAGCACATGCGTGCGGAAACCGGCATAGGTGCCGATCCGGTAGGTCTGGCCGGCGCATTCCCGCCCCGACGAGGGATCGGAGGGAGCGCAATCGACGTAGACGGCGATCGTCCCCTCCTCGCCGGGCGACAGGGAATAGAACCCCACGGCGGCCAGCACACCGTCCTTCTCCGCCGTGAAGACGTTCGCCAACCAGATTGCATCCGTTTCGAGAGGCAGCGCCAGGGTCATGCCCAAGGGATCGTGCTGGTAGATCGCGGAATAGTTGTCGGCGCTTTCCAGCATGGGGAACGCGCAGCATTCCCTGGAAGCGAACGAGGCATCGTAGTACGACACGTAGATGTATCCCCCGTCGCGCGGCGGATCGTCCCCGTAGCTGTCCTTCACGATGAAGGCGCCATCGCCCCGCGGTTGGAATTTCGGATTGAAATTGGAGCGGGGGTAGTTGTCGTCCCAGCCCACGAGCGTGACGGCGTGGGTGGCCCCCTCCTGCGGGCAATAATACGCGCCGTTGGTATTCCAGTAGGGGTTCAGCTCCCTGGTGCCGGCGTAATACGGACTGTAGAGTCTCATGGGCGCGTAGAGTCCCCCGCATTCCAGGATCGCCCGCTTGAGCCCGTCGTTATCCAGGGGGCTTTCCCGGGCCGGGACGATGCGGGTCTGCTGGAGATGCCACGCCGCCGGCAGGTCCGGACTCTCCAGGGAATAATTTACGTGGCCGTCCTGCCCGATATACGGATCCGCCGCCTCCGGGACCGGGCCGCCCCAGCGCAGCAGGTAGGCGCTCGACATCTGGTGGTTCCCTCCGAACCACCCACGCGGCCTGTTGGGGTCCGACCGGTCGAATCCCGTGCGGTTGGCCAGGTTCCGGACGGAAAACTGGTGCAGTCCCTCCCCGTTCTTGGCCAGCCAGGTTTCCATGGACCCGACGGTGGCCTGCGCCCAGCAGGTCCCCAGATCCTGCTGGAAGGGGTCCTGGTGGCGGACCGGCGTCATGGCGAATTCCTCCCGGGGATCGTACCGGACCGGAAGCGGAGCCATCGCCGCGCCGGCATCCCGGCCCGCGGCTCCCGACAAATAGCTGAAATCGACGGAGGAAGGAATCAACCCCTCCATCAGGTCGCCGCGGCCGGCTTCCCCGCCGGCGGGGGCGAAACCCCGTCCGGCGGCGGCCGCCCGTTGGCGGGCCTGCCACTCGACGAATTCCGGGTTCAGTGCCGGTTTTCCGAAAACGCCGGACATGGGCGATCCGCTCCCGGGCCGGTCGGCCCGGACCTGTGCGGACAGCGAAAGCGCAACGGCGAAGGCCGCCGCTTGCAAGGCGGCAACGCACGGAATGGACAAGGCGGGGCGGTTGGTCGTCATGGTTTTCATGCGGGGTCTCCCTGGTTCGTGTTTTCTTTCCGGTGGAGGTTGACGTTCTGTTTCCACTCAAAGGTTTTCCGGCCCGAGCCCGCAGGCCTTGGCGAGTTCGGGGTGTTCGCGGAGGAGGTTCTCCATGCGTTCCTGGGCTTCGGGGTGGGAGCCGGGGGCGGACGGATCCTTCTGCTGGGTGGCGAGGGCGTACTGCCAGCAGAGCTCGCCCACGAACATGTATTCCCCGAACGCGCTGGTTTCGAGGACGTTGGAAGCGAAGGAATCCGCTTCGCGCTCCTGGTTGCGGGAAACCCCGTGGCTGTCCGCGTCCCCGAACACGTGGCCCAGCGCCTGATGGCCGAGTTCGTGGGCCAGGATGAAGGACAGCATCCCCGACGAAATCGACTCCGCGCGCGCCCGTACCGCCGGATTCTCCAGCGCGTCCTCCAACCCCGCCCCGCGCAGCAGCGCGGCCGCGTCCGCATCGGTCAGGACCGAGAACTGCCCCGGTTTCATGCCGTCCAGCAAGCGCTGGACCGCCCCCTCGCGGCCTTCCAGCTCCGCGGCCCAGCCCAGCGAAATCAGGCGGGCGAAACGGGCGGCGCCGGCGAAGCAGAGGACTTCCTGGGCATCTTCGCCGAGCCACTTCCGGCGGGCCCGCGAATAGGCGTTGACGGCATCGTTCCGGTCGTCGTAGCGGAACTTCACCTGCGACAGGAGCTCCCGGTAGTGGTCGTTTCCCTGCACGAAGGACGAATTCCGCATGAACTCGAACAGCTGGTTCAACTGCCCCTTGTTCGTCCACAGGTACGCCTCCGCGGAGCTGGTGGTCCCATCCGGCCCGGGAATGAACGGCCGGGGATTCCGCCCCGACCAGCTCCACAGTGCGCAAACGGCGAAGCCGATGAGCAGCAGGACGAGGACGGCGACCGCGACGAAGAGCAGTGCGCGGACCTTGGCGGCTTCGGGATCCGGGCGCGCCTGGGGCGGCAACGACGACGGGGTGCCGGACGGGGTGGAGTGGTTGCGGATGTCGGTTCCCCTGTATACGTGTTTCATGGTCTTCTCCTCTCGGTATCAGAAGCGGCGTGCATTGAACGCCTCGTATTGCTTGATCATTTCGGGCGTGACGGAGGCCGGTATGGCCGCCGCCGCCGCCGTCAGGTCCGCCTCCAGCACCAGCGGATCCGCGTTCTCTTCGATGCTGCGTCGGAAGGCGATCTGGCGCGCCTTCTTCGCAACGCCAGTGATGTCGCTGCCCGTGTAGCCGTCGAGGCGGTCCGCCCACGGCTCCAGCGGGAACGGGCCCTCGCGCGGCACGTCGCGGAACGAACGCTCCAGCATCCCGAGCCGCGCCGCGGCGTCCGGCAGGCCGATGTAGAGCTTTTCGTCGAAGCGCCCGGTGCGGAAGACGGCCTCGTCGATTTCCCACGGCTTGTTGGTGGCGCCGAGGATGAGCAACGCGGTGTCGCCGTCGCGGAAGCCGCCCACTTCGGCCAGGAACTGCGTGACCATCCGGTTATCGACGACGGACGACCCGGACGTGCGTCGCGGGAGTAGCCCGTCCACTTCGTCCAAGAATACCACGGCCACGGGATGCCGCCGCGCGGCCTGGAGGAGGCGGCTGAGCCGCTGCTCGCTTTCACCGTGCCACTTGGACCGCAATTGCGCGCCGGTGGCGTGGAAGAACGGGGCGTCGATTTCGTGGGCGATGGCTTTGCCGAAAAGGGTCTTGCCGTTGCCGGGCGGGCCGTAGAGCAGGACGCCGCCGCCGGGCTTGAGCCCCAGCGCGCGGGCCTTGTCGGGGGCCTTCATCGGATAGACCACCATCTCGCGGATGGTGGCCTTGGCGGCATCCATCCCGTCGATGTCGTCGAAGCCGACGTCCGGCCGCTCCCCGACGAGGAACTCGTCCCCCTCCCCTGCCCCATCGGGCCCCACGGGTTCAGGAGTCGCGCCGCTCCGCCCCGTTGCCGCCACCGCCGGGGTGGTTCCCCGCGCCGGAGGCGTCAGGCGAGCGCTCTTCAGACGTTCGGCGATTTCAATCCAACCCTCGGCCGTCGAGACGTAGCCCGCGGACACGGCGCGGCTCGCTTGCTTCGCCAGCGCGTAGCAGAACTCGGCCGCCTTCGCGGCGTGGAAGCGCGCCCGCGCCGCGTCCCCGGCCCGTATCGCCGCCTCGCACGCGCTTTCGTGCTCGGTCTTCTTGTCGGAGAGGAACCCCATGTCACTTCCCGTCCAGGATGTCCTTGACCCGCTTCTGGCCTTCCGCCATGCGTGCGTCCAGTTCCCCGGAGGCGGCGGCGGGAGCGGCGGCGCCGCCCACTTCCGCGGCGACTTCCTGTTCCAGCTGGGACACCATTTCCTCCATCGTCGGGATGTGGTCCTGGAACGCGCCCGCAGCACCGGCCATTTCCTTCTCGTACATCGAGTTCCAGAAGCGGTCCGCGTCCACCTGCTCGCCGAGCGCGTCCTGCGCGGCCCCGAACACGTCCTCGACGCGCTCGGGATCGATGCGGATGACCCGGTTCATCGCCGCGAGCGCGTCCGCGAACTGGTTGTCCGACTGCGCCACCTGCATCTTCGTCAGGTACTGCTCGAACACCCAGCGTTTCTGTTCGAGCTTCAGCGCGAGGGTCTGGGCCGCGCGGCAACTGGTCAGTGCGCGGTTGGCGGCGGCCTTTTCGCCCTCCTTGAGGGCGGCACGCGCGGTTTCCCACGCCTTTTTGGCCTCGGCTTCGAGCGCCTTCTGGCGGTCTTTCACGTCGGCTACGGCGTTCTCCGCCTCGCGCATCGCGTGCCGGCGGTCCCTCCGGTCGGCGCGGCGGCGCGCCCCCGGCGTCATGAACATCCTCCAAAACGACATCTTGGTCTCCTTGGCTTTCTCTTTGTTACAGCAGAATGCGGCCGTACCGGAACTCGTCCGTCACGGGCCCCAGTTCCACCCACTGCGGGGTCTGGATGTCACTGACCTGTCCGATCGTCGCATGGGCCGCCGCCTGGTCGAACCACTCCCGCCAGCTGATGTCGCGGGAAACGGCCAGGCACTTGATGAGCGCCGTGATCCACCGGCTCCCGATTTCCGAAGGCAGACTGCCCTGGTTCCCTCGGCAGGCGGCAAACTGGATCAGCATCGGCGGGTTCGCATCGGAACCGAACCGGCCCGCGCCGCCTTTCAGGCTCAAAGGGAGCGGGATGATTCCCGGGAGGGGGGGAGGAACGGGGATGGCCTTTTCCGACGACCCGGACGGCAGGAAAACCCCGCCGGAATGGCATTGGTCGGTGATGACGACAATCCGCGTCCCGGCCTCGAAGCGGTTGAAGGCATCCATGATTTCCGTGTCGGACAGCATCCCGTCCCACAGGCACCAGAATTCGTGGGGATTGGGATCGTTCGGCAGGTTGGCGCGTGCACCGTGCCCGGAGATGTCCATCACGAACAGATCGCCGGCCACCAGCTTCCGCGAGGCCTCGATGATTTCCCCCACGACCCGTCCGCGGGAAGCGGCCTCGTCCGTCAGCAACTTGGCTTCGAACCCGGCGCCTTGCAGGATGTTGTGGAAGTCGGTCGCGTCGGTCACGCACCCCTGCAACGGCGCCGCGGCCCCGTGGTATGCGGCGTCGTCCACGAGGTCCAGCCCGACCGACAGCCCGATCCGGCGGCACAGGCCCTTGGATCTCCCGGCGGTCTTGCCGCGCGGCAGGGGNNCCCCGCCGACACCGGCGTCCGGCGCCTCTCCCGCTTCGCCCGTCACTCCGAAAATCCTGCGTTCGATTTCCTCCATGCGCCCATCCACCTTGCGCATGATTTCGTCCAAGCGGTTCATGGTGTTTCCTCCTCGGGTTTCGGGGGTTGTTCCGTGGCGGGTTTGGCGGCGGCCGGGTCGATCCAGAGCGTCGGCGGCGACATCGTTTCGGCCTCGTCTTCAAAGCCGGCGAGTTCGGCCTCGAAAGCGGCGGCATCGTCCTCGCGTTCGCGGCGCACGCCGGCCTTGTCCAGGTCGTCGAGAGCCCCGCTGACGTCTTCCGCATCAGCGGATGCCTCCTCGATTTCGTCGGCCAGGCGGTCGATTTCGGATTCCTTGATCTTCCGCAGCCCCCGCGCGATGAGTTCCATCGTGCGGCTTCGTACCGTGGCGGCGACGCGCTCGTTTTCGAGCAGCACGCCCAGCTCGCGCTCCACGCCCTTGTACTCGGCTAGCAGGCCCTTGAGTTCGAGTTCGAGCAGCTTCCGGCGCGCGGGGGGTGCGGCGAGGTAGAGCTTGCGCTTGGCCGCGATCTCCCCGTACAGCTCCTCGTGCCGCCGCGCGAGCGGTTCCCGGCGTGCCCGGTTCGCCGCCAGCTGGCCGTCCATCTCGGCGATGACGGCCTCGGGCGACCGCACGCCGCGGATCCGTTCGACGAGCGCGCCGGCGCTGCGGCCGATCTTCGCCGCCATCTCCGCCACGCTCCCGAGGATCGACTTGCGGGCCTGCGGCGTCAGTTCGTCCTTCGCCCGTTCCAGCAATTCACCGTCCTTGCGTCCGTCCATCTTCTTCTCTCCTTCCGGTTCCCGGCCCGAATCGGCCTGCACGACGGGATCCGCCGCCGGTTCCGGCGCCGCCGCTTTCCTCTCCCTGCAATCCCCGGAACCGCCGTGCCCGGGGCAGCGGTGGTTCCCCAGATTCCAGTGCATGGCGCAGAAAGCCGCGCCGCAGCCCGGCTCCTCGCAGCGCCCCGCGACCGCATACCGGTTCGGCAGCGTCCGCCCGCACACGCAACATGTTTCCATCGTTTCTCCCATCGCCGGTGCCTCAGCGGACGCGGGTCATCGCGGACAGCAGCTTGCCCAGGAGAACCAGCCCCAGCAGCACGGCGAGCGGGACCCACACGGCGCGGCCGGGATTCTCCCGCAGCGACGGGAAGAGCCGGACGAGCGTGCCCCAGAAGCCGTTGCTGTGCTCGTGGGCTTCCGCGACGGTGATGGTATCGCTCCAGACCACCCGCATGTCGGTCTTCTCGATGGCCAGCTGCACTTCCGCGCGCAACCGCCGCATCCCCGTCGTGGGCGAAGTGTCCCCCGCGTCGTACGACAGGTCGCGGACCGATCCGTGCAGGACGGCGTCCGCCGGACTCCCCGGGTCCCGCAAGCCCATCCGCGCCTCGCCGAGGGTCCCCCAGTCCGCGTTGACGGTGGCCAGCGGGACTTGCGTCATTGCATCCCGGACCAGCCCGCCGACGTACCCGCGTTCGTCGGCCGCCAGCGGCAGGAGCGCCACGCGCCCGACACCCTTGAGTCCCTTGGCGCGGGCCAGGGATTCCCCGAGCTTCGCCCGGAGCCCGTCCTGCATCGCCTGGCGCAGTTCCGCCGGCAGGTCCTCGACGCGCCCGATGCCTTCCACGCCCGGCTCGTAGAGCCGTTTCGCGCAGACCGCCCCCCAGAGATGGCGCTTGGTCGCGATTTCCGTCGCGTGCAGCTCGATCTCGAAGTAGGCGTAGCGGTCGGTGTAGTCCAGCGACCGGACCGCGCCCGTCAGCAGGATCTTCGCCGACTGGATTTTCCCGAACGCGTCGATCGTCTTCGGATCCAGGAACGGCTCCTTGTGTTCGTCCCAGGTGATTTCCTTCTGGACCTCGTCCCACATCGGGTCTTCCTTGCCCTCGACGCAGTTCTTGCCGGCCGACGTCAGGGCGATCTTCAGCTGGCCGGCCAGCCAGCCGTCCTCGTCCCCGGAAATCGGCAGGATCGCCACCGGAGCTCCGGCGGGAATCGGCGAGGCGGCCAGCGCCGTGCGCGCCTCTTCGAGCAACGCCCTCTGCACGGACTGGCGGAAACGGTCCTGCAAGAGCAGCGACTGCCCCTGCGCGCCCGCCGCCAACAACAGCCCCGCCGCCAGCGCGGCCCACATGGTCTTCGACTTTGCCATGGCGTTCACCTTTCCTTTCCGTTCACTTCAGGTACTTGTCCAGCAATTCCGGATGCGCCGCGAACAGCGCGTTCGCGAACCCGCCCGGATAGGCCTCGGGATCGTACACGACCTTGTACGCGACCTTCCCGGCCGCGTTGTCCTGCCCGGCCAGCCGCACGCTCCGCACGCCGTCCATCCCGGAAATCGCCGTCCGGATCTTCTCCAGCAGCTTGTAGTCGGACGAAATCTCGATTGCGTCCGCCAGTTCGAGTTCCAGCCGGATCGCCTCGCAGGGCACCGCGTCCGGGTCCAGCGTCCGCTTCAGCCAGGGTGCCAGCTGCGCTTCCATTTCGTACGCCAGGTTCCGCTGCCCCGCGATTTCCACGCCGGGCTTGCCCTTCGCCGGGAAGTTCGCCGTCCCCAGCAACCGCTCGCCGGCCCCGCACAACCCGGCCGAAACCTTCATCGCACCTTTCCAGGTTTCCCACTCGCCGGTCCTGTCGTAGCGGGCGGCCTCCACTTCCGCTTCCAGGACCAGGTCGTCGTCCTTCCCCGTGTCCACCCGGTATCCCTGGTCCGCCAGGCGCCCGCGCAACCACGTCTCCAGCTCGTCCGCCACCCGCTCGGCACCTTCCGCCGCGGTCACCTGGATGCCCACGTTCAGCGGGCACGGTTCCTCCAAAGCGTACGGCCCCGAATCCGAGACGCCGCGCTTGGCGCCCGGCTCACCCGTCTCTTCCGGGGCTTCCGCCGCCGACACGTTCGCGCTCCACACATAGCGTTTCGTCGCGATTTCGTACGCGAACAGCTGCAGCTCCATCTCCACCAGTCCCTCGCCGTCTTCCCCGGCCGGCCCCACGGCCCGCCCGGACCGGCTCTTCTTGACCGGCCGGCGCGACGTCGCCAGCCGCCCTTCCAGCAGCACCTGGGTCGACAGCAGGTGCCCCAGCTCGTCGATCGTTTCCGGGTCCACCGTTTCCAGGCGCTTCTGGTCCTCGTCCCAGCGGATTTCCCGGAGGATGCGTTTGAAGCGCGCGTCGGACGTGTCGTTTGCCACGACCATCTTCAGACCCGCCTGCACGCCGGCGTCCAGCAGCAGGCTTTCCAGGTAGGCGTCCGTGTCGCCGTGCACCGGCAGCAGCGTCACGGCCCGCCCGCCGAGCCCCGCCGCGCCGTCCATCCGTGACTTCGCCTCTTCGGCCACCGTCCGGGCCACGCCCCGCTCCGCGTGCGTGAAGGCCCGCGCCGGGACCGCCGCAACCGCCGCCAGCGCCACGAGCGCCGCCGCCATCCAACCGTTCTTGATCGTGTTCATCGTTACCTCGCTCTCTTTGCCCGGCCGCCTAGCGCGCCTTGTTCAACACCTTTTTCAACCAGTCCCCGATCTGGTCCGCGAACGTTTCCCGCATCTCCTCCTCGGCGGCTTCCGCGCTGCGCACGCGGCCGCTTTGCGCCGTGAAGGTCCTTTCGCCCATCAGCTCGCCGCCCTTCTCCTGGACGACCGCCTTGACCTTCCCCTCGTAGCTGCGCCACTGGTCCAGCTGCGCGTCCTTCTTCTTGGACACCCGCAGGTCGATGTCCACCTCCGGCCGGAACCAACCGGCCTTCCCGTCCGGCGCCAGCACCTTGTATCCGCTTCCGAGCAGCTCGCTGCGCACGTCGCTCGCCAACCCTTCCGCGAACTCCTCGTTCCCGTCGCCGCGCGCCACGCCGTTCACCCGGTACGCCGTCGCGCACCCGCCCGCCGCGGCCAGGCCCAGACCCAGACCCGCCAGCATTGCCATCTTCTTCCAGTTCGTTCTCATCGTTCTCTCCTTTTCGCTTTCCAAATCAACGCATCCGCCTCGAAGGCGGCCGTTCGTCGCCGAACACGCGCAACATCCCGGAATCCGTTTCCAACACCGTGTCCGGCACCAGCCACCCGCAGCTCCGCCCCTGCCGCCACGCGAAACCCTCGCGTTCGCGGAAAATGGTGATTCCGTCGAAGGCCGGATCGGCCTCGCCCAGCCCGAAGCATCCCCACAGCGCCAGATACGCCTCCGGCTGCTTCCCCCGCAGCGTCAGCAGCAGGCACGGATACCGCCCGTTGCCGCACCAGTCCCGGTCCGTGAGCGAGCAGGACGAGCAGATGCCGCACGACCGGCAGACCTTCGCCTTGAAGGACCGCCCGTCCGCCACCGGCGCCGGACCCACGAACGACAGGATGCCTTCCTCGCCCGCTTTCAAGGTCCGCGCCCCGGCAATCGGCGTTCCATCCCAGAACGTACCCCATCTCGACGGCTGGGTGCCGCGCAACCCGTCCCGGTACCCGTCCATGGCCACCACCTGGTCCCCGCGCGGCATGAACTGGCAATGCCGGCGGCTGATCTGCAGAAACTGGTCCGACTCGGCCTGCGTCGCGTCCTTCGGCGGCTTCATCGTGATGTCGCACTTCGAGCGCGACCGCCCGATCGTGAGGGTGCGCCCCACCCGCAGGTGCAGCTTCCCCGTACCCAAATCCAGCATCAGCCGGTCCGTCGCCGCCCGCAGCGGCATCGGCGGCAGCGGCTCCATCGCCCCGCTCCGGTCCAGGCTCGTCAGAATCCACGCCCGCTGCGTGCCCTGCACGATCTTCCGCAGTTCCTCGAACGGATTCTCCGCGTGCGCCAGATGCGCCAGGTCTTCCACCGCCCGCTGCGACACGACCACGTCCGACGCGTTCCCGTTCGTGATGTTGCTGTTGATGGTCACGCTCAGGTTTTCCGCGGCCATCTGCGCTTCGCGCGGCTTCAGGGACACTACCGGCGCCTCCCCTTCCAGCACGCGCCTGCGCCCGTCCACCACGTATTCCACCGACAGGATCCACACCGCCGCCCCCGCCGCGTGTCCCGGAACCGAGACGCCGATCTCCCGCTTCGTCCCCTTCTCCATGAACCCGACCCGCCGGCTCGTCAGCTTCTCCCCCGTGATCTGGTGCTGCATGGCGATCATCACCGCTTCCAGCCGCCGGCACGCCATGATGCGGAAACGCATCATCCCCGTCATACCCTCGAAGAACACGCACAGCTCGTCCCGTTCCAGCACCAGGTCCCCGCCGAGCCCCCCCACCGGACGCACGGGGAACATCGTCGTCGCGCCCGCGTCGGGCAGGACCGACGGCGACGCGGCCGGACGCGGCGCGGGCACCGCTTCCGGCGCGGCCGGCACCGCGTTGGACCGGGTCGCCGCGAGGCGCCCGCAACCCATCTCGCAGTAGTCGCCGGGCACGCCGGGAGTCCCGCATACCGGGCATTTCACCAGCTGGACTTCCTGCACCATCTCGCGGCCCTTTCTTTCCCCTTCCGCCTCAGTGCACGATGTTCGGCGACGGCGGCACGACGACCGGCCCCGACTGGTGTTCCACCGCCGCCTTCGCCACCTCGCTCATCTTGTCGAGGATCCGGTCGTCGTGCGCGTGGCGCTCCTTGTCCGCTTCCTTGAGTTCCTTCAGGACCTGCGCGGACGCCTTCTCCGCCGCCTCGTGGATGCGCGCCAGCGCGTCCGCGGCCTCCGGAGACGTGCCCGCCGCCAGCGCCAGCAGCTGCTCCGGCGTCATCGCCTGGTCAGCCTTCAGCTTCAGCTTCGCCAGCTCCTGCTTCAGGAACGCGTCCCGCGCGTCCGGGTCGCCCGCCAGCGCCGCCACTTCCTCCAGGCTCTTGCCGGCCAGCGTCGCCGCGCGCTCCCGCAGTTCCGCGTTCTTGATGCGGTTCTTCTTCTCCTTGACGTCCAGCCAGCGGTCCGCCTCGTGGATGTCGGCTTCGACCCGCGCCGTCTTCGCTTCGGCCTCGGATTTCGCGACCTTGACCTTCTCGGCGGCGATCACCACCTCCGACCGGACATCCAGCTCGTTCTCGTTGCGCTGGATGGCCGCGAGCTGCGCGCGGTTCCGCGCGTCCGCGATCAGCTGTTCCCGGTCGTAGTTGCGCAGCGTCAGGTCCAGCTCCAGCTTGTTCGCCAGCTGCGTCATTTCCTTCGCGTGCTGCTCCAGCAGGCGCGCCGCCGCCTGCTCCGCCTCCACGCGGCTGACTTCGCCCTTGGCCACGCGCACTGCGATCTGCAGTTCCCGCGTGCGGTCGATTTCCGTCAGCTGCTTCTCCTGCGCCAGCTGGTCCAGGTAGTCCTGCACTTCGGCTGCGCGTTTCTCCCGGTCCATCCGCACGTCGCCGGCGAGCTTCTCGCCGAGACGGATGTTCTCCCTCTCCATCAGCTCTTCGTCGGCCAGCACGTCCAGCTGCTTCTTTTCGTACTCCACCAGACGGCGGCGACGGTCCAGCTCCCCGTACTTCGAACGCACCTCCTCGTACGCCTTCCCGTAGAACTCCACCGCCCCCACCCGCACCAGCTTCAGCCCGCACCGCTTCAGCGGCACCGCCAGCGCGCGGCCGATTGCCTCCTCCATCCGCGGACGGCGATCCGGGTCCTTCACCAGATCCTCCACCGTCGACTGCTGGCACAGGTCCCGCACCGCCGTCAGCGACTCCTCGTACAGCCACGCGCACACGTCCTTCGTCGTGATGCTGCGCTTCTCCTTCATGAAGTTTTCCAGGAACGCCACCGCCCCCGACGGATCGAACCGCAGCGTGGTCTCCGCAATCGCCGACACCGGCAGCTCTTCCGCCGTCCGCAGCAATGTCGCCGCCGGACCTTCCTCGCCGCCCTCCACGAGTCCGGTGTAATCCACCCGGAACACCACGTCCCCGCTGTCCACCAGGACCGCGCTCCGCGGCGGCGGATTCCCGAACCAGTTGATCTTCCGCAGCGTCCCTTCCGGCGTGTGCCGTCCCGGACCCAGGATCTTCGTCTCCTTGCCGGCATCCAGCAGGATCGCCAGCGTCCCCTCCTGCACCATCAGTCCGCCCTTCATCACGCGCGACACGTCGCCCAGCTCGAACCGCTGCGCGAACAGGTCCGGCTCCCGGTCCCACACGCCGCCCGCCAGGTCGATGCGCTCAGCCGGATGCAGCGGATGGTTGCAGTGCGGGCAGTACGCCGAATCGTTGCCCACCCACTTCCCGCACGCCGGACACTTCACCCAGCCGTTCGGCGCCCCGCGGCCGCACTTCGAGCACACCCGCGCCCGCTTCGGCACCTTGTTCCCGCACACGCACTTGTCGTAAAACAAACCCATCTTGATCCTCCTTGTTGGTCTTTCCGGTTCCGTTGACGCTTGCTCAATTCTTCTTCGCGTGCTCCAGGCACCGCCGCACGCCCAACCGCGTCCAGCAGTCGAAGCAGATCGGCTCCTCGCACCCCGACGCCGTGCATTGGTTCTTCAGCGAGTCCTTGCCCCGGTAGTACGTCCCGCACACGCTGCACGTCCCGCCGCCCGCCGTGTTCTTGTTCCGCGCCAGATACTTCTCCAGGTCTGTCCGCGAAACCCGGTACAGCTTCCCCAGCCGCACCGCCGGAATCTCCCCGCTCCTCACCAGCCGGTAGATGAGCTGGTACGTGACCCCCAGCATCTCCGCCACTTCTTCCAAACTCATGTATTCGGATGTTTTGTCTAGCATCATTTCACAACCCCTGGTTGTTTGATTTGCTGTCACCTTACACCGGAATCATTTATTGTCAATACAAATCTTTGTTATTTTTTCTTTATGTTTGTTTACTCCTAATCACAACCCGTCTTTCCCCTCCCAGTCCCGCCATCTTCCACACTCTTTCCGCCTCATTTTGACACAAAACTCCCCGGCACTTCTCACCAGAAGGGGCGAAGCATGCGCCAGCATGATTGTACCAAGAATACCACCGCCCAACGCATTCCCCCTGCAACTGGACCACACGGTGCGTTAGTCCTTCCGCCAGGATTCCCAGGTCTTCCGGCAACTATCCTTGCACTTCTGCCACCATCCGCGTGCGGCGTCGGCGCGAACGTTTTCCGCCACTTCGGCCACCGCGGTGATCTGCTTCTGCATCTCCTGGTGCATCCGGTCGATCCGGTTGTGCAGGCGTACATGGTCCGCGACCAGAAAGGCTACCACTACCAACAGCACCAGCAATGCAATGTCTTTCGCTTTCTTCATTGTTTTCTCCTTTCAATGGAATTCGACAATCGTTTTCAGTCCTCGGCCTTTCCAGATGCCCGTTCCGGATCGGCCCTTCCGAGCAATCTCGGCGTCCACGTCTCACACCAGTTTGCGGTCCCCGCTCTCGTCCAGCCACCTCCGGACATCCGCATCTTGCGCGGATCCACCTTTTCGTCCTTCTCGCTCATATATCCCTTTGTAGCACACACCCGCCAAAATCCCAAGCCGCAACTCCACCCCCTCCCCTCCTTCCCATATCCCCACTGCCGACAAGCATTCCCACATTTCACCGCTTGCGGCGAATCCCCCCATCTCTTCCTGCTTGCCATTCCTCTCCTCTCCCCCCACAATGACGTCCATGCCATATCCCATCGAAAAGAAACTGGTGGTGGCCGTTTCGTCCACCGTGCTGTTCGACCTTTCCCGCGAACACGACATCTACCTCAACCAGGGCCTCGACGCCTTCCGCGCCTACCAGCGCGAGCACCGCCACGACATCCCCGAGCCCGGCGTCGGGTTCCCCTTCATCCGCCGCCTGCTGATGCTCAACCGCCTCGCGCCCGACGAGCACCCCGTCGAAGTCGTCGTCCTCTCCCGCTACCACGCCGACGACGGCGTGCGCGTCATGGACGCCGTGGCCAAGTACGGCCTCGACATCTCCCGCGCCTTCTTCATGGCCGGCCGCAAGCCATACCCCTTCATGGAAGCGGTCAACGCCTCCCTCTACCTCTCCACCAACGCCGAGCAGGTCCGCGAAGCCGTCTCCCTCGGCTACCCCGCCGGCCACGTCCTGCCCTGCGCGGCCACCGACGACGCCACCGACGACCAGCTCCGCCTCGCCTTCGACTTCGACGGCGTCCTCGCCGACGACGAGGCCGAGAAGGTCTACAAGGCCGGCGACCTCGAGCAGTTCCAGCAGTACGAACTGGAGAACAAGGACCGCCCTCTCGGTGCCGGCCCCCTCACCGCCCTCATGCGCCGCCTCGCGCACTTCCAGGAACTCGACGCCTCGCTCGTCAAGGCCGACCCGGCCCGCCAGCGCCTCCTCCGCGTCGCCATCGTCACCGCCCGCAGCGCCCCCGCCCACGAACGCCTCGTCCGCACCCTCTCCGCCTGGGGCATGGAAGCCGACGAAGTCTTCCTGCTCGGCGGCATCGAAAAGAAGCGCGTCCTGGACATCCTCAAACCCCACCTCTTCTTCGACGACCAGATGGCGCACCTCGCCCCCGCCCACGCCAGCACCCCCTGCGTCCACA
>LXOW01200029.1_pt2 | contig 20560 bp, 14 predicted proteins | sample 1368591 | NCBI WGS metagenome assembly LXOW01 (sample SAMN04884650, study PRJNA319009) | bovine gut metagenome | isolation source: Cow rumen | host: Bos taurus | place: Italy: Legnaro (PD) | collected 2014-07-09
GTCACCGTGGAGGTGTTCACCCAGAACCGGTCCTACAAGCAGGAGTTCGAGAGCGCCGAGGGGGAGGACGGGAAGATCGTTTCCGGTCGGCCCAAGTACCCTCTGACGGAGATCGGCCGGACCCGCAAGCAGGGGTCCCTCATCACCTTCATGCCCGACGATCGGGTGTTCGAGACCGTGGAGTGGAGCTACGACGTGATCATGCGGCGGCTGAGGGAGCTGGCCTATTTGAACCGGGGCGTGAAGCTCACCTTGGCCGACGAGCGGCCCGGCAAGAAGGGCCGCAAGGACGAGTTCTGCTTCGAAGGCGGCCTCTCCGACTTCGTGAAGTATCTCAACAGCGAGAGCACTCCCCTCTACGACGCGCCCATCCACATCGGCGGCAAGAGCGGGGACATCCTGGTGGATCTGGCCATTCAGCACAACGACGGGTATAACGAGAACCTGTTCTCCTACGTGAACAACATCCCCACCTCCGAGGGCGGCACCCATGAGACCGGCTTTAAGGCGGCGTTTACGAAGTGCATGAACGACTACTGCCACCGGACGGGCATCTTGAAGGACAAGGACCCCTCTTTGGCCGGCGAGGACTTCCGGGAGGGCCTCACCGTGGTCCTGTCCGTGAAGATGCGGAACATCCAGTTCGAGGGCCAGACCAAGACGAAGCTGGGCAACACCGAGGCTCGGCCCGCCGTGGAGGCGGTGGTCAGCCAGGAGCTCAGCAAGTTCCTGGAGGACATCAAGAACGCCGCCACGGGGAACGTCATCGCCGACAAGGCCATCAAAGCGAGCAAGGCGAGGCAGGCCGCCCGCAAGGCCAAGGAGAACGCCCGGGAGAAGAACAAGCTGGAGAACGCGCCACTGGTGGGGAAGCTTTCTAGCTGCACCGGACGAAACTACGCCATCAACGAGCTGTTCATCGTGGAGGGCGACTCCGCCGGCGGCTCGGCCAAGCAGGGCCGGGATAGGCGGTTCCAGGCCATACTGCCCCTTCGCGGCAAACCCTTGAACGTGGAGAAGAAGCGCCTCGAGCAGGTGCTTCAAAACGAGGAGTTCCGCTCCATCATCACGGCCCTGGGCACCGGCATCGGCGAGGATTTCGACATCAAGAACCTGAAATACGACAAGGTCATCATCCTGGCGGACGCGGACCAGGACGGCGCCCACATCCGGGCCATCCTTTTGACCTTCTTCTACCGGTATATGCGGGAGCTCATCACCGAGGGCCACGTGTACATCGGCATGGCCCCCCTCTATCGGGTGCAAAAGAAGGACGCAAAGCCCATCTACTGTTACGACGACCCGGCATTGAAGCAGGCCCTGAAATCCGTGGGCAAGAACTACACCCTGCAGCGGTACAAAGGCCTGGGTGAAATGAACCCGGAACAGCTGTGGGAGACCACCATGGACCCGGCGAACCGCCGTCTGACCCGGGTGCACATTGAGGACGCGGCGGACGTGGAGCACCTGGTCACGGTGCTCATGGGGGACAAGGTCCAGTCCCGGAAGGAGTACATCTTCTCCTACGCCGACTTCAACAAGGACAAGACTGCTTTTGAGAAGCTGAGAGAACGGCAATGAAAAAGAACGTACCGGAAGAACCGAAGAAGGAGGAGATCATCCTCTACCGCAGCATGGACGAGGTCATGCACGACTCCATGATCCCCTACGCGGAGCACGTCATTTTGGAGCGGGCCCTGCCCCGGGTGGAGGATGGATTGAAGCCCGTCCAGCGGCGCATCCTCTACACCATGCTGGAGCTGGGCCTCTCGCCCGACAAGCCCCATCGAAAGAGCGCCCGCATCGTGGGCGACTGCCTGGGCAAGTACCATCCCCACGGGGACAGCTCCGTGTACGAGGCCATGGTCCATATGGCCCAGCCCTTCGCCATGAGTTTGCCTCTGGTGGACGGCCACGGCAACTTCGGCTCCATCGACGGGGACTCCGCCGCCGCCATGCGATACACCGAGGCCAGGATGACCGACGCGGCCATGCAGCTGCTCAGGGACATCGACCTCGACACGGTGGACTATTCTCTGAACTTCGACGACACGTTGAAGGAGCCGGACCTGCTGCCGGGCCGGTTCCCCAACCTGCTCATCAATGGGGCTTCGGGCATTGCCGTGGGCCTCGCCACCAACATCCCGCCCCACAACCCGGGGGAGGCCATCGACGCGGCGGTGGCCATGATCGACGATCCCAGGATCAGCCTCAAAAAGCTCATGGAGATCATGCCCGCCCCGGACTTCCCCACCGGAGGGTATCTTATCGACTCTCCTGAGATCGCCGCGGCCTATGAGACGGGCCGGGGCAAGCTGACCATGCGGGCCAAGACCCATTTCGAGCAGCAGAAGAACGGCAAGACCCTCATCGTCATCACCGAGATCCCCTACGGCATCAACAAGGCGGCGGCCCTGCAGAAGATTTTGACCGTGACCCAGGAGAAGAAGGCCATGTTCGCAGGCGTGGCGGACATCCGGGACGAAAGCGACCGGCAGGGCATGCGGGCGGTGGTGGAGGTGAAGAAGGACGCGGACCCGGAGAAGATCCTCCAGGCCCTGTTCAAGTATTCAGACCTTCAATGCACCTTCGGCGTGAACATGACTGCCATCGCCGAGGGCAAGCCCCAGCAGCTGGATCTTAGGAGCGTCCTTCGATACTTCATCGGCCATCAGAAGAACGTCATCACCCGGCGCACCAGATGCGAGCTGGAGACCGCCCGCCGCCGGGAGCACATCCTGGAAGGGCTCATGGTGGCGGTGGACCACGTGGATGCGGTCATACGCCTGATCCGCGGCAGCAAGTCCCCCAAGGAGGCCAAGGAAAAGCTCATGGCCACCTACAGCCTTTCAGAAGTCCAGGCCCAGGCCATTCTGGACCTCAGGCTCCAGCGGCTCACCAATCTTGAGTTGGTGGCCATCGAGAAGGAGTATCACGACGTCCAGCGGCGCATCGCGGAGCTCGAAGGCATCCTGGCCTCCGAAAAGAAGCTCATGGCCCTGATCAAAAAGGAGCTGCTGGACATCAAGAAGCTGTTCCCCGTTCCTCGCCGGACCCAGATCGTCAAGGGCGAGGCCCGCATCGAGCTTGCGGGGGAGAACGCCGCCGTCACCGAGGAGATGGCCGTGGCCTTCTGCGCCGACCTGAAGGTCCGCAAGTGGCCCAGCCGGCTCTTCACCCTTGGGGAGATCAGCGCCGACAAGCCCTGGCGGGTGGTGAAGCTCATGGGGGACCAAAAGCTCCGTCTGTTCACGGATAGGGGGGACATGCTGATGCTGAACGTGTCGGATATCCCCGAGACCCGGCCCACGGCCCGGGCGGTGAGCCTTACGTCGCTGCTGGCCTTTGAGAAAAACGAGCAGATCGTGGCCGTGTTCCCGGAGGATCAGGAGGGAGATTATCTCTTCTGCACCGCCGGTGGCGCTGTGAAGCGGACCCCCTGCGCCGAATACTCCGTCCGCGCCAAGCGCACCGCCGCATTGAACCTGAAGGACAAGGACAAGCTTCTCGGCGCAGAAAAGGCCAACGGGCTCTCCCTGCTGCTGGTGACGGAAAAAGGCATGTCCATCCGCTTCGCCGCGGAAGAGGTGCCCTCCATGGGCAGGGTGTCCTCGGGCGTCCGGGGCATTAAGCTGGAGGAGGGCGATCGGGTCATCTACGCCGGTCAGACCGACGACGAAGGGGAGCTGGCCCTTATCACGGACAGAGGATTCTCCAAGCGCAGCTTCCTATTTGAATATGAGCCCCAGGGCCGGGGCGGCAAGGGCCTCAAGACCTTCGATTTCAACAAGCGGGGCAGTAACGGCACCCGCCTGGTCTGGGCCCGGCCCGTGAAGGAGCCCTACGATATCGTCGTCGTCCAGCGGCGAAGCCCCGAGACCCCCCTGAACACGGAGCAGCTTCGGCTGGAGGACAGGTTCTCCAAGGGGACCATGGCGGTGACCGTGCTCCTGGACGACGACGTGGTGGCCGTGCGGCCCGTGCTGGCCGGAAAAATTTGAGCTCACTGCAACCTTCGGGCCAGCTGAGCGGTGTTGAAGATGAAACCACATAGGAGGAATAGGAATATGAAACGCATGAAAGCGATCTTTGCCGTTTTGATGGCACTTTGCATGGCGATCGTGATGGTGGGCTGCAGCAGCAAATCTGCCAATTCCAGCGCTGGGGAGTACGGCTATTACGCCAAGCAGGAGGCGGCCTATGATTCGGCTTACTCGATGGAAGCCCCCACGGCCATGGAGGAAAGCTACCGCACCGAGGCCAAGGCCGCCGGCAAGGTGTCCACCGCCACCACCTCCGCCATGGAGAACGGGGAGAGCACCAATCTGACCGGGGCCGTCCAGGGGCGCAAGATCATCAAGAACGGGAATCTGTCCATCCAGACCCGGGAGTTCGACGAGTTCATGGAGAACCTCACCCGGTCCATCCTCAGCGTGGGCGGGTACGTGGAGGCCTCCAGCATCAACGGCAACAGCTACAACCGGAACAAGATGCGCTCCGCGGATATCACCGCCCGGATCCCCGCGGAGAATCTGGACGCCTTCTGCGACCAGGTGTCGGATCTTGGGAACGTGACCTACAAGAATCTGTACACCCGGGACGTGACGCTGACCTACGTGGACCTGGAGAGCCACGTGAAGGCCCTTCGCACCGAGCAGCAGACGCTGATGGAGCTTCTTGAAAGGGCCGAAAGCGTGGAGGACATCATCACCATCCAGAGCCGACTCTCCGACGTGCTCTATGAGATCGAGAGCTACGAGTCCACCCTTAGGACCTACGATGATCAGATCGCCTACTCCTCCGTGTACCTGTCCGTCCAGGAGGTACAGCGGGAGACCGCCGTGGAGACGGAGACCGCTTCCGAGGAGATCGCCCGCCGGTTCCGGGAGAACTGGGAGGACGTGAAGGATGGCGCGGCTCGCTTCGGCATCAACTTCGTGTCCAGCCTGCCCATCCTCATCGTTTGGATCGTCTTCCTGGGCGCCGTCGCCCTCATCGTGGTGCTCCTGGTCAGGGGCAGCGCCAAGCGCAGGGCCAGGCGGGAGCGCCGCAAGGCCCTGAAGCTCCAGAAGAAGTATCAGAAGGAGCAGCAGAAGCTGAAGGCCCAGGAGGTCAAAGCCCAGCTGCCGGAAGAGAAGAAGGAATAAGAACGTAACGAACAAGGGGGCCGCTGGCCCCCTTTTGCGCTGAGGAGAGGCATATGAAACGATTGCTGCAGGGCGCGGATATCCTGGCCTGGGAAAACGAGGGGTTCGTCTGCCGAAAACGGGGGTATCTGGGCATCGACGGGGACACCATAGAGTATCTTGGCACGGAGCCGCCCCGGGGGGCCTACGACGAGGTGAAGGACATGACCGGCAAGCTCCTGCTGCCGGGGCTCGTCAACGGCCACACCCACACGGGCATGAGCCTTCTTCGGGGCCTGGGCAGCGACCTGCCCCTGAAGGCGTGGCTGTTCGACACCATGTTCCCCGTGGAGGACAGGCTGACGGACGAGGATCTCAGGATCGGCATGGAGCTGTCCATGCTGGAGATGATCGCCTCGGGCACCACCTCCTTCACGGATATGTATATGAGCCCCGGGTACACCGCGAAGGCCGTTTTAGCCTCCGGCATGAAGGTGAACCTGTGCCGGCCCATGCAGTCCTTCGATCCCGACGAAGAGCCCATGACCTGCCGCAGGATGCGGGAGATGCTGGCCCTCTACGATGGGTGGAACGGAGCCGGAAACGGCCGCATCAAGGTGGATTTCTCCATCCACGCCGAATACACCTGTACCCAAAGGATGGTCCGCGCCGCTGCCGAAGAGGCCCGCAAGCGGGGCGCGGGCATGCATATCCACCTGTCGGAGACGGAGGCGGAGCAGCGCGCCTGTGTGGAAAAGCGCGGCATGACCCCGGCCCGGTGGTTCGATAGCCTGGGGGCCTTTGACGTCCGGGCCTACGCCGCCCACGGCGTATGGCTGACCCAGGAGGACAGAGAGCTGCTGAAGGAACGGGGTGTCACGGTGGTCCACTGCCCGGAGAGCAATCTCAAATTGGGCAGCGGCGTGGCCGACGTGCCCGCCATGCTGGCCGAGGGGCTGACCGTGGCCCTGGGCACCGACGGAGCGGCCAGCAACAACAATCTCAACATGCTGGAGGAGATGCACCTTTGCGCCATGCTCCATAAGGGCGTGAGCCACGATCCCACGCTGCTGCCTCAAAACGAGGTGCTGAAGATGGCCACGGTCAACGGCGCAAAGCTTCAGGGACGAACGGACATAGGCGTCCTCGCTGTGGGCAAGAAGGCGGACATCGCCGCCGTGGATATGGATCGGGCGCACCTTACGCCCTGCATAGATCCTGTCTCCAACCTGGTCTATTCGGCTCAGGGCGCGGACGTGTGCCTCACCATGGCGGACGGGCGGATCCTGTACGAAAACGGGACGTTCTTTACCCTGGACAAGGAGCGCATTCTCCGGGAAGCCAAGCAGGCGGCGGAGCGGCTGCTGAACTAGGCTTGCAGGAACTCCTGCATAAAAACCAAAAAGAAGCGCGAAACGCAGGAATCCATGCACGGCACGATCCCTGCGTCTTGTATTTTCTGTTAACGAGAGATGAAAATCAGGAAAATGCCTTGAATTTTATTGGGGATTGCCTTAAAATAATATATGCCGAATCATCCCCGGCAAAGAAAAACTAAACAGGAAAAAGGAGATCTATCATGAAGAAGTTTTTGGCGATTGTTCTGGTCGTGATCCTGGCCCTCACCGCGGTTGCCTGCTCCGGCGGCAAGGGCGGCAAGCTCACCTTCACCACTGGCGGCGAGCAGGGCACCTACTACGGCTTCGGCACCGTCCTGGCGGGCAAGGTCAGCGACAAGACCAAGACCACCGTGACGGCCATCACCTCCGGCGGTTCCAAGGCCAACATCGAGGCCATGAGCAAGAACGACGCTCAGCTGGGCTTCGTCCAGTCCGACGTGGCGGCCTACGCCTATCAGGGCACCCGTCTGTTCGAGAAGGCGGACACCTCCTTCTCCACCGTGGCGGCTCTGTACATGGAGCAGGTCCAGATCGTCACCCTGGATCCCAACATCAAGAGCGTGGCTGATCTGAAGGGCAAGAGCGTCTCCATCGGCGCCGCCGGTTCCGGCGTGTACTTCAACGCGGTCGACGTGCTGGGTGCCTACGGCATCGACGCCGACAAGGACATCAACCCCACCTACCAGTCCTTCGGCGACAGCGTTGAGTCCCTGCAGGATGGCAAGATCGACGCCGCCTTCGTGGTCGCCGGTGCGCCCACCACGGCCGTCACCTCCCTGTCCGCCACCAAGCAGGTGTACCTGGTCAGCCTGGACGACGAGCACATCAACAAGCTGGTCGCCGAGTCCCCCTACTACAGCAAGAACGTCATCAAGAAGGACGTGTACGGCACGCCCGAGGATGTGACCACCGTGGCGGTCATGGCCGTGGTCATCGCCCGCAACGACGCTTCCGAGGATGACGTGTACAACTTCATCTCCACCATCTTCGACAACATGGCTGAGATCGCTTCCGCCCATGCCAAAGGCAACGAGCTCGATCTGAACTTCGCCGCCTCCTACGGCTCCGTGCCCTATCATCCCGGCGCGGCCAAGTACTTCAAGGAGAAGGGCATCACCGTAAAATAAACCGAGTCAACGGCTCACCCAATATGGTTGCGGCGGGNNCCCGCCGCAACCTTTTCAAAAATCCAAGGCGAGGGGCGAAGCTCCCCGCTTCGACCCTAAAAAAGGAAGGGAGAAAGTTTTATGAGCTCCAATGATCTTGAAAAAGATCAGGTCGTGCTGAACGAGAATCCGGACGTGGGCACCGCGGCTGACGTGGAAGCTATCATGAAGAAGTACGACAACGAGTCCAACACCCGTATCTGGGAGGGCGTGCCCAAGCAGATCGTGCGCTGGATCGCCGTGTTCTTCTCGATCTATTCCATCGGTGTCACCCTGTTCAGCAAGGCCATGCCGGAGATCCGGCTCAACATGTTCCTGGGCATGATCCTCATTCTGGGCTACCTCTACTACCCCGTGAAAAAGGGTGTGCAGAAGGTGAACCACCTGCCCTGGTATGATATCTGCATCATCGTCCTGGGCGCGATCCCGTTCTTCTATTTTGCTGCCAACGCCAAGGCCATCCTGAATCTGGCCACCAATGTGACCAACGACTGGTACATGGTGGTCATGGCCATCCTGGGCATCCTGGCGCTCATGGAGCTGTGCCGCCGCTGCGTGGGCATCCCCATCCTGTGCGTGGTGGGCGCGCTGTTGGTCTACACGCTGCTGAACGTGCGCTTCGGCAAGGTGATCTATGACCTGTTCTACACCACCTCCGGCGTCATGGGCACGCCGGTCAACGTGTGCGCCAAGTACATCGTGGTGTTCATCATCTTCGGTGCGTTCCTGGAGCGGACCGGCATCTCCAACTTCTTCATCGACCTCGCCAACAGCCTGTGCGGTTCCAGCGCCGGCGGCCCCGCCAAGGTGGCCGTGGTCTCCTCCGCCCTCTGCGGCATGGTGTCCGGCTCCTCCGTGGGCAACACCGTGACCACCGGTTCCGTCACCATCCCCATGATGAAGAAGTGCGGCTATCGGCCTGAGTTCGCGGGCGCCGTGGAAGCGGCGGCCTCCACCGGCGGCCAGATCATGCCCCCCATCATGGGCGCGGCGGCCTTCCTCATGGCGGAGTACATGGGCGTGCCCTACGGCACCGTGGCTTTGAAGGCCATCCTGCCCGCCGTGCTCTACTTCGCCGGCATCTACATCGCGGTCCATCTGGAGGCCCGGAAGCTGAACCTTCGCGGCATCCCCAAGGATCAGCTGCCCAAGATGCGGGCCCTGCTCCCCAAGAGCTACCTGCTGGCGCCCTTGGTGGTCCTGGTCTATCTGGTGGCCACCAACCGGTTCACCATGCAGATGTCCGCGGCCATCGCCATCTTCATCTGCATCGTGGTGGGCTTCATCAATAAGGAAGATCGGCTGACCCCGCGGAAGATCATCGACGCCCTCGAAGCGGGCGGCAAGGGCACCATCACCGTGGCCGTGGCCTGCGCCATGGCCGGTCTCGTGGCCGGGTGCATCACCACCACGGGCCTCGCCTCCACGCTGATCCGGCTGATCGTCAAGGTCTCCGGCGGCCGGGCCTTCATCGCCCTGTTCCTCACCATGCTCTGCTGCATCGTGCTGGGCATGGGCGTGCCAACTACGGCTAACTACTGCATCATGGCCGCCACCTGCGCGCCGATCCTCATCGACCCGCGGATCGGCATCCCCCTGGTGTGCGCGCACTTCTTCGTGTTCTACTTCGGCATCGTGGCGGACATCACCCCGCCGGTGGCCCTGGCCGCCTATGCCGGCTCCGCCATCGCCAAGGCGCCGCCTATGAAGACGGCGTTCAACGCCACGCGAATAGCCATCGCGGCCTTTATCGTGCCCTACATCCTGGCCATGAACCCCTCCATGGTGTTTGAGTTCGCCGCCGGGACCGGCGCCGCCAGCATCGCCTTCCAGGTCGTACTGATCATCGTCACGTCGCTGCTGGGCATCTTCGGCGTGGGCGCTGGCTTGAACGGGTATCTGTTCAAGCACATGAACCCCATCTTCCGGGTGCTCATCGCCGTGGGCGGCCTGCTGATGATGATCCCCGGCACGTTGACCGACCTGATCGGTTTTGCCGTGGTGGCCGCCATCGTGGTCATCCAGAAGCTGGGCGCCAAGAAGGCAGCCGTGGCGTAAGGAAGGAACGGAAGCTTCGCGCCTTTTTCTTGAAAGAAAAGGTGCCCAAAAAGAACTTAAAACGGGGGCTGCTTTTCATGGCAGCCCCCGTTCATTTTGTTAAGTATCACTTCAAATAAGAAGCTGTTACGCCAAGTACGGCTTCAGCAGCTCGTCCATAGCCGCGGCGAGAGCGGCCAGCTTTTCGTCGGCGTCAGCGGCGGAGTCGCCCCGAACGCCGGAGTAGATCTTCAGTTTGGGCTCCGTGCCGGAGGGCCGGGCGATGGCCCAGCTGCCGTCCGCAAGGGTCCAGCGCAGCACGTTGCTCCTGGGGAGCCCTGTGGCGGCGGAATCGTTGTAGTCCACGGACTTCACCACGTCCTTGCCGCCGATGGAGGCGGGCGGGTTCGCCCGAAGCTGGGCCATGGCGCTCTGGATCTTTTCGATGCCGACCTTCCCCTCCAGGGTGTAGGACACGGTCTTCTCCTTGTAATAGCCGTAGGTTTGGTAGATCTTCTGGAGCACGTCGTAGAGGGTCAGGCCCTGCTCCTTGAACAGGGTGCAGCCCTCGGCCACCAGCATGGCGGCGCAGATGGCGTCCTTATCCCGGGAGAAGCCGCCGGCCAGGAACCCGAAGCTCTCCTCGAAGCCGAAGAGGAAGGTATGCTCGTGCTTTGCTTCGCACTCGGCGATCTGCTCGGAAATGAACCTGAACCCCGTCAGCACCTCGCGGATATCCACACCGAAGCTGGCGCAGATGGCGTCGGCCAGGGGCGTGGACACCAGGGAACGTACCACCAGCCCGTTTTCAGGCAGGAGCCCCGCCTCCTTCTTGGCGGTGAGCAGGCAGTAGAGCAGGATGGACCCGATCTGGTTGCCGGTGAGCACGGCCCATTCCCCGTCGTTCTTGCGGACGGCCACGCCCAGACGGTCGGAGTCCGGGTCGGTGCCGATGATCACGTCCGCCTTCTTCTCCTCGGCCAACTTGAACGCCAGGGTGAAGGCGTTGGGGTCCTCGGGGTTGGGAGCCTTCACGGTGGGGAAGTTGCCGTCGGGCTTGGTCTGCTCGGGCACGGGGAACACGTTCTTCATGCCGATGCGGTCAAGGACCGTGGTCACGGGCACGTATCCGGAGCCGTGCAGCGGCGTGTAGACCATGGTCACGTTCCTGCCCTTCTCCTGCAGGAGCTTGGGCTGCTGCAGAAGGGACATGGTGGCGGCGTAGTAGGCTTCGTCCACCTCCTTGCCGATGAGCTGGATGAGCCCCTTGGCGAGGCCCTCCTCATAGGGCATGTAGCAGGTCTTGAACCCTTCCACTTCCCGGATGCGCTCGGTGATGGCATCGGCCTCCACCGGGTCCACCTGGCCGCCGGTGGTCCAGTAGACCTTGTAGCCGTTGTACTTGGGCGGGTTGTGGCTGGCGGTGATGACCACGCCGGCGCTGCAGTGAAGGTGCAGCACCGTGAAGGACAGCTGGGGCACGGAATGGAGCGTGCTGTACAGGTACACGCGGATGCCGTGGCCCGCCAGCACGCAGGCGGTCTCTTTGGCGAACACGTCGGAGAAGTTCCGGGAGTCGTATGCGATGGCCACGGTGGCCCCCTGGGGGAACCGGGCCTTCAGATGCCGGGCAAGGCCCTCCGTGGCCTTTCGGACGTTATACACGTTCATCCGGTTGTCGCCGGCGCCCAGCACGCCCCTGAGGCCCGCCGTGCCGAAGGACAGCTCCTGATAGAACCGATCCTCGATCTCCACCGGGTCGCCCGCAATGGCTTTGAGTTCCGCCTTGGTCGATTCGTCCACGTCGGGACTGTTGAGCCAGTATTCATACCGTTCCTGTGCGTTCATAGGTCCTCCTTGATGATATCTTTTATGATAAGTTCGCGTGTGCTTTCAAAGGTCTTGCCCGCCACGGTGAGGCGCTTGGCAAGCAGCAGCTGCCGCTTCTGGCGGAAGCGTTTGTTCGTCTCCCTGTCGCCGTACTTGTCGTCCCCCAGCACGGGGCAGCCCAGCGCCGCCATCTGGACCCGGATCTGGTGGGTCCGGCCCGTCATCAGCTGTATCTCCGCCTTGGAAAGGCCGCCCCGGGTCTCAATGATCCGGTAGCTGAGTTCCATCCGAAGGGCCCCCGGCGTGCCCTCGGGCACCAGGCGCATGAAGGCTTTCTCCTCGTCCTTGAGCCCGTGGTGGACCAACGTCCCCGTCTTCTTTTCGGGTACCCCCGCCAGGATGGCCTCGTAGACCTTCCCGGTCTCGTGGCGGGCGAAGGCCTCCGAAAGGTCCCCTTCGGCCTGCTCGTTCTTGGCCAGGACCACCAGGCCCGTGGTGTTGGCGTCCAGCCGATGGACCGGGTACAGGGGCGAAGAGATGGCGGACAGCTCCGAGACCAGGTCCGTCTCCACCTCGACGCCGGCGTTCTTGTCCACCACCAGCATATCCTCGTCCTCATAGACGGCGGAGCAGGCCCGGAAGGCGGGCAGATACTTCACCGCCGTGGGGAACGCAGAAAAGGGCGGCAGGGCGTAGAAGGTCATGGGCTCCTTCAGCGTGGGGTGGGCGATGGTCAGGGCGTAGGCCCAGAGCCGTATCTGCTCCCCCGCCCTGGCATCGGGGTTGTATCGCTGATCCCCCTGGATGGGGAAGCCGCTGTGAGAGAGCTGGACCCGGATCTGGTGGGGCCGCCCCGTTTGCAGCTCCACGTCCAAAAGGGACAGGCCCTTTGCCCGGGCCAAGGTCCGATAGCTGAGCTTCGCCAGCTTCGCTCCGGGGGTCCCCTCCTTCACCACGGAGGTGGTGTTGGTGCTCTCGTTTTTCCATAAAAAGTCTGCGAGCCGCTTTTCGGCGGGGGCGCTCCCCTCCACCACGGCGGCGTACCGCTTTTGGGCCTTGTGGGCGGCGAACTGTTCCGTGAGCCGGGCGGCGGCCTTGCTGGTGCGGGCGAAGACCATGACGCCCCCAACGGGCCTGTCGAGGCGATGGACCAGGCCCAAATAGACCTCGCCGGGCTTTTGATACTTCTCCTTTATGTACCCCTTGCAGGCGGTGAGCAGGTCCTCGTCCCCGGAGGCGTCGGCCTGAACGGGCACGTTGGCGGGCTTGGCCACCACCAGCAGGTGGTTGTCTTCATATAAAACGCGAATATCCATAGGCTATGGCGTCCAGCGGCCCGTGGCCCCGCAGGGCAGCACCAGCTTTCCCCGACGGATGGGCAGACCCACCTCCTCCGCCTCGGCGTGGCCGCGGGGCAGGGCCACCGTCAGCACGTTCTTCAAAACGCTGGGGGCCAGGCCCGTGGTATAGCTGTTGATGAGGAAGAAGCAGGGCTCGTCGGAAAGAAGCCGGGCGCACTCGCTGACCAGCTCGTAGAGCCCCGTTTCGATCTTCCACATCTCGCCCCCGGGCCCCCGGCCATAGCTGGGGGGGTCCATGAGGATGCCCTCGTACCGGTTGCCCCGCCGCTGCTCCCGGCGGACGAACTTCAAGCAGTCGTCCACCATGTAGCGGATGGGGGCGCCGGAGAGCCCCGAAGCTGCGGCGTTGTCCTTGGCCCAGGCCACCATGCCCTTGGCCGCGTCCACGTGGACCACCTGGGCCCCCGCTTTGGCGCAGGCGCAGGTGGCGCCGCCGGTGTAGGCGAACAGGTTCAGCACCCGGGGCTGCCGGCCGTGGGCCTTTTTCCAGGCGGACAGCCTGTCGCTCATAAAGTCCCAGTTCACCGCCTGCTCCGGGAACAGGCCCGTGTGCTTAAAGCCCGTGGGTCGGACCACGAAGGTGAGGCCCTTGTAGCGGACCAGCCAGCTTTCGGGCAGCTCCTTTTGGAATTCCCAGTGCCCGCCGCCGCTTTGGGACCGGTAGTACACCGCGTCCGCCGTATGCTCGCCCATGGGCCACACGGCCTGGGGGTCGGGCCGAAGGAGCACGTAGCTGCCCCAGCGCTCCAGCTTGTCGCCGTTGCCCGCGTCCAGTATCTCAAAATCCTGCCAACCGTCGGCTAAATACATCTTGATCCGCCTTTTTCCTGAATTGTACCATGAGTATACCATAGTTTTCAGGCGGTGGGAATATGGAATAATTGTAACATTGCCCTTCCTTTAAGCTTTTCTTAAGGCAATCGGGATACAGTGATAAAAAATGTGGGATAGGAGGGCTTATGGCCAATTCCAGAAAGAAAAACAGAAAAAGAAAGACCCTGTCCGCCGTACTGATCATCCTGGCGATCGTGATCGTCGGGGCGGCCGTCGGCGTAAAGTTCCTGCGGCAGCACGTCACGGAGAACTACGGCTCCAAGAGCAGCGAGGAAGCCCAGAAGGCCATCGTGACCGTGGGCAGCATCAGCACCACCATCTCCGGCAGCGGCACCCTGTCCGCCCAGGACGTGACGGAGGTCACAGTGCCCGGCAGCGTGTCTTTGCGCTCCCTCCGCGTGGAGGAGGGGGACACCGTGGCGGAAGGGGACGTGCTGGCGTATCTGGACCTTATCTCGGTGCTGACCGCCATGAACGAGCTCCAGACCCAGCTGGAGGAGCTGGACAGCGAGATCGCCGACGCCGCCAAGGACACGGTGAGCACCGTGGTCAAGTCCACGGTGACGGGCCGGGTGAAGGCCATCTACTGTGAGAACGGCGATCCGGTCCTCTCCGCCATGTACGAGCACGGGGCGCTGATGACTCTGTCTCTGGACGGCCATATGGCGGTGGACATCGAGGCCGGCGGCCTGGCCGCGGGGGACGCGGTCATCGTGACCCTATCCGACGGCAGCGTCTATCCCGGCACGGTGAGCGCCGCTCAGGGCGATTCAGCCACGGTCCTCATCACAGACGACAAGCCCCTGCTGGACGACGAAGCGACGGTGACCGATGAGGCGGGCAAGGAGCTTGGCAGCGGGAAGCTGTATATCCATCAGCCGCTGAACATCACCGGCTACGCGGGCACCGTGTATAAGCTGGGGGTCCAGGAGAACTACTACGTGACCAAGAATCGGGTCCTGCTGTACCTGAACGACACGGTCTTCACGGCCAACTACGATACGTTGCTGCAGCAGCGTTCCGAGCTGGAGGAGGAGCTCAACGAGCTCATCTCCCTGTACAGCACCGGCGTTATCCGCGCCCCCCTGGCGGGCAAGGTGGAATCCCTGGCGGAGGAGCAGGAGGCCGCGGAGGGCGCAGAGACCGCCGCTTCGTGGACCTTCGCCACGATCCGTCCCCAGGAGAAGATGATCGTGACCGCTTCCATCGACGAATCCAACATCCTGTCCGTGGAGCTGGGGCAAACGGCTTCCGTCACCATCTCCTCCATCAGCGACGACCCCTTCACCGGGGAGGTGACGGCCATCGAAAAGACGGGCACCAGCAACAGCGGCGTCACGGGGTATTCCGTGGAGGTGACGCTGGATCGGACCGAGAAGATGCTCAATCGCATGTCCGCCACCGTGGCCATCCGCATCGAGGGCGTGGACGACGCGCTGCTCCTGCCCGAGGACGCGGTGACCAAGACCCGGACCTCCGCCTACGTGTATACCTCTGTCAACGAGACCACCGGAGAGCTGGAGGGCATGGCGGAGGTGAAGACGGGCCTGACCGGCGGCGGCTATATCGAGATCACCGAGGGATTGACGGAGGGCGACTCGGTCTACTACGTCAAGAAGCAGACCAACGACTTCAGCTCCTTCATGAGCGGCTTCGGCGGCGGCTTTAGCGGCGGCGGCTCCGGCGGCTTTGGCGGCGGTATGCCCAGCGGCAGCGGCAGCAGCCGACCCAGCGGCGGCAGCGGCAGCCGGCCCAGCGGCGGCAGCGGCGGTTTCGGCGGCGGCATGCCCGGCGGGTTCGGAGGTTGATATGATCGTATTGAAGGACGTTTGCAAGACCTATCAGGTGGGCGACGAGGTGGTGCGGGCATTGGATCACGCCAGCCTCACGGTGCAGGACGGGGAGTTCGTCAGCATCATCGGCCCCAGCGGCAGCGGCAAGTCCACCATGATGAACATCATCGGGTGNNGTCGGGTCCAGGAGGCGCTGAAGCGGGTGCAGCTGACCAGCCGTATCCATCATCTGCCCTCGGAGCTGTCCGGCGGTCAGCAGCAGCGGGTGGCCATCGCCCGGGCCATCGCCGCCCATCCCTCCCTGATATTGGCCGACGAGCCCACGGGCAACCTGGACTCCCGCACGGGGAAGGACATCATGGACATCTTTCACGAGCTCCACGACAGCGGCAACACCATCGTGCTCATCACCCATGACGACACGGTGGCCCGCCAGGCTCAGCGCAGCATCCATATCCTGGACGGGCGCGTACGGGAGGTGGACCAATGATCCAATCCGTTCGCATGGCCATCAAGTCCATATCCGGCAACAAGATGCGGGCCTTCCTCACCATGCTGGGCATCATCATCGGCGTCATGGCCCTGGTCATACTGGTAAGCCTGGTCAGCGGCGCCACGGGGAACGTGACGGACACCATCGCCAGCTTGGGGAACGACGAGATCTCCGTTCGCATATCGGACAACAAGGGCGCTCCCCTCACCATCGAGGACCTTTCCCAATGGATGGAGGAGGACGTCTTCGGCCCCATAGCGCCCACGGCCTCGGAGAGCGTCACCGCGAAATACGGAACGGAGACCGGCTCCATGACCGTCTACGGCACCACCGCCTCCTATGCCGACGTGCAGAAGCTGGAGCTGCTGGTGGGCCGGTTCCTGAAGTCGGCTGACGAAAAGAACGTGTCCTTCGTCTGCGTCATCAACGAGACCGCGGCCACGGAGCTGGTGGGCTACGCGGACTGCCTCGGGGAGGAGATCCGCCTCAACGGCCAGCGCTTCAAGGTGGTGGGCGTTTTGAAGGACGACGACAACTCCCTGACCAGCACCTTCCGCAGCGGGTCGCTGGTGGCCTATATCCCCTATGCCGCCCTGATCCGCATCAGCTCCAGCGCCACCCGGGAGGTCACCTCCTTTTACGTGAGCGCCGGGGAAGGGAGCACCGTGGACCAGGCCAAGGAGCGCCTCACCGAGATCCTCACGGAGCGCTTCGATCAGGACGAGGACGCTTTCTCCGTGTCCTCCCAGAACGCTTTGGAGAGCGCGTTGAGCAGCGTCACGTCGATCCTGGCGGTGCTTCTGGGCGGCATCGCGGCCATCTCCCTGATCGTGGGCGGCATCGGCATCATGAACATCATGCTGGTCACCGTCACCGAACGGACCCGTGAGATCGGCATCCGCAAGGCCATCGGGGCCAGCCGCAGCATGATCCTGACCCAGTTCCTGGTGGAAGCGGTGGTCATCTGCATGCTGGGCTGCGCGTTAGGAATTTTGGGCAGCTGGGGCGTGCTCAGGCTCATCACCACGGTGGTATCGGGCCTGGAAATCAGCTTCCAGATGTCCGGCAACGTGGTGCTGGTGGCTGTGCTGTTCTGTTTCTTCATCGGCATCGTGTTCGGCCTGTATCCGGCCAACAAAGCGGCCCGCATGGCGCCTATCGACGCCCTGCACTACGGCGGCTGAGGAGGACCTATGAGCATCAAAAGATTTTTCTATTCCCTGTTGCTGATCCTGTTTACGCTGGCGCTTCTGGCGGACCTGGGGCTGTGGTTCCTGGTGCCGGAGGAGAGCGCCGCAGAGGAGACCGGTGCCTTTGCTTTCACCGCTCCGGAGGGCATGAGCCTGCCGGAGGGCGTGACCGTTCCTTCAGAGGGGAGCCTGCCCGAGGGCGTGACCCTGCCTGAGGGCGGGAGCTTTTCCGGCGGCTTTCCCGGCGGCTCCTTCGACGGCGGCGGCTTTCCCGGCGGCAGCTTGCCGGAGGGCATGACCTTCCCCGGCGGCGAGAGCGGCGAGGGCTCCGGCCGTCCCAGCCGTCCCGGCCGGACCGCCGCAGACGGTGAAACGGAGACGGACGAGACCGACCAGGCCGCCGACACGGCGGAACAAAGCACCTGGCTGTCCGAAAAAGCGGCCTGGCTTCAACAATATCTGCCCCTGGATGAGCTCGCGCCCATCAAGGCCTTGGTGAGCCCCTATCGGCTGTACGTCCTGATCGGGGCGGCTTTGGGCATGGTCCTCTGCATCCTGCGGCTCATCTTTCTGAACAAAAAGATCCGCCGGCAGCGGCAGGCGGAGGAGGCGGAGAACGTCTCCCTGAAACGGGTGGCCCTGTGGCCTGCGTTTTTGCTGCTGCTGGGTGCGCTGGTGCTGGTGGTGATCCTGTTCCCGGTGAACGAGGGGGAGGAAGCCGAGGAGGGGGCCGTGGCCGACGAGAAGGTCCTCTCCGGCACCGTGGAGGAGAAGACGCTGACCAGCCTTATCCAGTCCGCCGGTTCCCTGGCGGAGCAGGAGGCGGTTTCTCTGAATATCCCCGCTTCCATCACCGTTTCCTCCGTCTGCGTCCGCAACGGGGACACCGTCACCGCGGGCCAGATCGTGGCCCAGGCGGATCGGACCTCCGTCATGAAGGCCATCGCCGCCGTCCACGAGGTGCTGGCGGATATCGACGGCCAGCTGCAAGCGGCCCACGAGGAGAAGGCCGACACCGCCCTCACCGCCCCTGTGGCGGGGACCGTGAAGGTGGTCTACGCCGAGGCGGGGGAGCAGGTTTTGGACGTGATGAACGACCACGGCTCGTTGATGCTGCTGAGTTTGGACGGCCGCATGGCGGTCCAGGTGCCGGCGGCGGAGGATCTGTCCATGAACGCGGAGGTCACCGTTACCCTTTCCGACGGTACCGAGCTTCTGGGCCAGGTGTCCTTCCTGGAGGAGGGCGTAGCCACCGTGACCGTGGTGGATCGGGGCTACGCCATCGGCGAGCAGGTGTCCGTGAAAACGGCGGAGGGGGAGCTGCTGGGCAGCGGTCCCCTGTACGTCCATAAGAGTCTGAACGTCACGGGTTACTTGGGCACCGTCTCCCGCATCTATCGAAAGGAGGGCAGCACCGTCAGCGAGGGCACCGCCCTGATCGGCCTCTACGATACGGCGGACCTGGCGGAATATCAGGCCCTGCTCCAGCAGCGGGCAGAATACGAGGCGGAGCTCAAGACCCTCTTCGAGCTCTATGAGACCGGGTATATCCACGCCCCCTGCGACGGGGTGATCAGCGGCTTGTCCGATGAACTCGCCTACGTTTCCCTTTCCAACATGGTGGCGGGGCTCACCGTCCGGCCCGTGTCCTCCACCCCCGCCGAGGCGGAGCCTTCGGAATACTTCCATTATTTGGGCAAGGTAACGTCAGTCAACGGAAGCAGCGTGGAGCTGGAACAGGTGGGAGAGGTGAACGTGTCCGGCTTCTCATCCCTGCCCGATCCCTCCGGCTACCTGACGGGAACGTATACCATCAGAACCAGCAGCATCTATATGTTCGACAGCGGCTGGAACGTGGTGCCGATCAGCGAGATCCAGGTGGGGGATAAGCTGCTGTTCACCTTTGACCCCAATGATCCGGAGGAGCCCAACAAGCTGGTCTGGGTCATCGTAGAGCATACGGAGGATTCAACGCCCGGCGGCGAAGGCGGCGAAGGCGGCGGCCAGGGCGGCGGTCCGGGCGGCTCCGGCACACCCGGCGGCTGGGGCGGCGGCGGCATCCGCATCCCCTCCGGCGGCAGCGGCGCCAACACCGCCGTGAAGAAGCCGGCCTATACCATTGAGGAACAGGAGCTGTGCGTCGTCACGCCTCAGGAGCGGATGCTGATCACGGTGCCCGTGGACGAGATGGACGTTCTTTCCCTGTCCCTGGGGCAAAAAGCCGATCTGTATCTGGACGCCCTGCCCTCCGTGGGCCTCACCGCTGTGGTCACTGAGATCGATCCGGAGGGCGAAAACAGCGGCGGCAACACCAAGTATTCCGTCACGCTGGCCCTGGATCGAACGGAGCAGCTGTACCCCGGCATGAACGGCACGGTCTGCTTCCCTCGCAGCGAAGGGAAGACGGTGCCCACGGTGCCCCTGGCCGCGGTGGAGGAGAAAGGAAGCCGCACGGTGGTGTACACGGGATACAGCGAGGAAACGAACGAGCTCACCGGTCCCGTGGCGGTGGAAACGGGCATCTCCGACGGAACGGACGTGGAGATCACCGCGGGCCTTTCCGTGGGCGAGACCTACTATTATCGCTACGCCGATTCCATCTCCTACGTGACGGAGTGAACGAGCAACGACAGGAAACGAAGGGCTGCCGCACCGATTGTGCGGCGGTCCTTTTTTTCGATCGGAGGGTCTGTGGGAAAAAACGGGCCATCGTTTATTGAAAAGAGGAGCGGCCTGTGGTACACTACCTGTATATTGGAGAGGTATAGCCAAGGAGGAGGTTTCGATGGCAGAGCTGAAGGACATGATTCTGACCGAGATCGAGGGCGAATACTACGCCGTGCCCGCGGGGGAGGCTGCCCGGCGGTTTTCCGGCATGATCCGCATGAACCGGACCGGCAAGCGCATCTTCGAGCTGTTGATGGAGGGCCTGGATCTAGACGGCGCGGCCCGCAGGCTGACGGAGGAATTCGACGTGGACGAAGCCACCGCCCGGGAGAACGTGAGCGCCATTCTGGAAAAGCTCCGGGGCGCCGGCGTGCTGTAAGCGCGAGAGCGACGGGAGGCAGGGATGCGGGTCTATCGCATGGCGGAACAAAATATCGGCATCGAGTCCCTGTATGAGAGGGTCCACGTCCGCTGTGCCGCCTATGGGACAGAGGGCGCTCCCGATTTTGTCGTGCGGACCACGGAGCAGGACATCGACCGGGAGCGGGAGCGCTCCCGGCGGGAGGATCAGCTGGAGGGGCGGCCTGCGCGGGCCTGGCGGGACGAGTATTTGGAGGAGCTGGCGGTCTACCGCCAGATCGCCGAGCGGATGCCCGCCTACGA
>LXOW01327591.1_pt2 | contig 20551 bp, 16 predicted proteins | sample 1368591 | NCBI WGS metagenome assembly LXOW01 (sample SAMN04884650, study PRJNA319009) | bovine gut metagenome | isolation source: Cow rumen | host: Bos taurus | place: Italy: Legnaro (PD) | collected 2014-07-09
AGAGCCGTCGTGTCGGCGGTGCCAACTTCCAGGTCCCTATGGAGGTGCGTCCGGAAAGAAAGGTCTCTCTTTCGATGAAGAATATGATTGTCTTCGCCCGCAAGCGTTCCGGTCACTCCATGGCGGAGAAACTGGCTGCTGAAATTATGGCCGCCTACAACTGCGAAGGCGCCGCATTCAAGAGAAAAGAGGATATGCACAGAATGGCAGAGGCCAACAAGGCGTTTGCCCATTTCCGTTTCTAATCGCTCTTTGATCCGCGTCTGATGGCAAGAGATCTCACATACACGCGCAACATCGGTATCATGGCCCACATCGATGCCGGTAAGACCACGACGTCCGAGCGCATCCTCTACTACACGGGCAAGACCCATAAGATCGGAGAGGTGCACGAAGGCGCTGCGACTATGGACTGGATGGTCCAGGAGCAGGAACGTGGCATTACCATCACGTCGGCCGCTACGACGGCCTTCTGGCATTACCGTGGGGAGCAGTATCAGATCAATCTGATCGACACGCCGGGCCACGTGGACTTTACGGTCGAAGTAGAGCGGTCGCTTCGCGTCCTTGACGGGACGATCGCCACTTTCTGTGCCGTAGGCCGCGTGCAGCCGCAGTCGGAGACGGTCTGGCGTCAGGCGGACAAATACCACGTCCCCAAGATCGCCTACGTCAACAAGATGGATCGTACCGGCGCGGATTTCCTTGCCGTCGTGGAAGACATCAACGAAAAACTGGGCGCCCGTTCCGTTCCGATCTGCCTGCCCATCGGTGCCGAGGAGAACTTCGAAGGCATCGTGGACCTGATCGCGAAGAAGGCGTACTATTACGACGGAACCAGCAAGGAACTCGTCAATTTCGTCGAGAAGCCGGTTCCGGCCGATATGGTCGCCGACGTGGAGGAATGGAGGGGCAAGCTCATCGAATCGGTCGCCGAATTCAACGACGAGATTCTCGAGAAGTTCTTCGACGACCCCGATTCCATCTCTGAAGACGAAATCATCGACGCATTGCGGAAGGCGACCCTTTCAATGTCGGTCGTCCCCACGTGCTGCGGTTCTTCGTTCAAGAACAAAGGCATCCAGTTCCTGCTCGACGCCGTGATGCGCTATCTCCCTTCTCCGCTCGACAAGGGAAGCGTGTTCGGCACCGATCCCCGAACCGAGAAGCAGGTAGAACGCAAGCCCGTCGCCGACGAGCCGTTCTGCGGCCTGGTGTTCAAGATCGCCACCGACCCGTTCGTGGGCCGTCTGGCTTTCGTCCGCGCCTATTCGGGCCGTCTCAATGCAGGTACGCAGGTGCTGAACACCCGCTCCGGCAAGAAAGACCGGGTGGTCCGTCTGTACCAGATGCACTCCAACAAGCAGAATCCCATCGACTTCGTCGAGGCCGGCGACATCTGCGCCGCAGTGGGATTCAAGGAACTGCGTACGGGCGACACCGTCTGTGAGGAAGCCCATCCGATCGTGCTCGAGTCGATCACGTTCCCCGATCCCGTCATCGGCATCGCGGTGGAACCGAAGACCCAGCAGGATCTCGACCACCTGGGCGTCGCCCTGGGCAAGTTGTCGGAAGAAGACCCTACCTTTACCGTCCAGTCCAACGTTGAGACCGGTCAGACCATCATCAGCGGTATGGGCGAGCTTCATCTGGACATCATCGTGGACCGTCTCCGCCGGGAATTCGGCGTGGAGATCAACCAGGGTGCACCGCAGGTCAATTACAAGGAAGCGGTCACCAAGGCGTACGTCCACCGTCAGGTGTTCAGGAAGCAGACGGGCGGCCGGGGCAAGTTCGCCGACATCCAGGTCGAAATGGGTCCCGCTGACGAAGGCGTCTCCGGACTCCAGTTCTTCGACGAGGTCAAGGGCGGAAACATTCCGAAGGAATTCATTCCTTCCGTCGAGAAAGGATTCAAGGCAGCCCTGTCTAACGGCGTGCTGGCCGGGTATCCGATGACCGCGCTCAAGGTGCGGTTGCTCGACGGCAGTTTCCATCCGGTCGATTCGGATGCGCTCTCCTTCGAGATCTGCGCCCGCGTCGCGTTCCGCAACGCCCTCCGCAAATGCAATCCGGTGCTGATGGAACCGATTATGTCGTTGGAAGTGGTCACGCCCGAAGACTATATGGGCGATGTGGTGGGCGACCTCAACCGTCGCCGCGGCCAGATCGTCGATATGGATTCCAAGGGCAACGCCCGCATCATCAAGGCGAAGGTGCCGTTGGCCGAGCAGTTCGGCTACGTGACGGTGCTCCGGACCCTGACTTCAGGACGTGCCACCAGTTCGATGGAATTCTCCCACTACGCGGAAGTTCCGGCCAATTTGGCCAAGGAAATCATCGATAAACACGGCGGTCCCCGTCGTTATTTCGATGACGATGATGAATAAATGTTAAAAAAGCAACAATAATGAGCCAGAAAATCAGAATTAAACTCAAATCTTACGACCATGCCCTGGTTGACAAGTCGGCCGACAAGATCGTCAAGACGGTAAAGGCTACCGGTGCGGTGGTCAGCGGCCCGATTCCGCTCCCGACCGACAAGAAGATCTTTACTGTGAACCGTTCGACTTTCGTCAACAAGAAAGCACGCGAACAGTTTGAACTGAATTCTTTCCGTCGCCTCCTGGACATCTACAGCTCCACGCCCAAGACCGTGGATGCGCTGATGAAGCTTGAGCTCCCCAGCGGCGTCGAAGTCGAGATCAAAGTGTAACGAACGTCTTGTCCCTCTAATCGGGCTGGACACGCCCGCATCAGCGGGTTGCCGGAGGCCGGTACTTTTGTGACTTATGTAGCATACGAGTCACGGGGTCGCAAAAGTGCTAAGGCCGAACGGCAGGGAGTTCGGGGCTGCGCCCCGTAATTCAGGTCTTGTAGCTCAGCGGTTAGAGCAGCGGACTCATAATCCGTTGGTCGCAGGTTCAAATCCTGCCGGGACCACATAAAAAAACCAGCCAGAAACGGCTGGTTTTTTTATGTGGTCCCTGTGGGACCAATGTTTCTCCGGAACACATCCCCGGGCCCCTAGGCCTTCGGCCGGGTCCGGCTATTCTACCGTTACGGCGTGGTGACGGTGCAGGGAACGGAGACCTTGACGGTGCCGATCGTCGCCGAAATGGTGCAACTACCTGCTGTTACTCCGCTGACGACGCCGGTCGGCGAGACCGTGGCGATGGACGGGTCACTGCTGCTCCAGACCAGGCTGGCTGCCTTTTCGGCCGGAGTCACGGTTGCCGTGATGGTTGTGCTTGCGCCCACCAGGACATTGACCGCCGTGACGTTGAGGGTGATGGTCGCATTGGTCTCGACCGAGCAGGTGCAGTTGGAAGTCTGTTTGCCCGCCTTGACTGAAATGATGCAGTTGCCCGGTGCGACGGCCGTGACCACGCCTTTGTCGGAGACGGTGGCGACAGCCGGATCGCTGCTTCGCCAGACTACGGTGGTGTCGGTCGTGTTGGCGGGTTCGATCGAGTAGGACATAGTGGCCGTTTCTTGTTCTTTCAGCTTGAGGCCGAGCGGGTGAATGAAGACGGCGGTTGCCGGGATGATGCGGTTGAACTGGGCCATCTTCACCAGGGAATAACCCTCCCTCCAGGTCAGGAAGAAGGCGATTCGGATGGGATGCGTGTTGTCCCAACCGGTCGATTCTCCGGTACGGAAGAGCACGTTATAGAAGACGGTGTATTCCGTGCCTTCCTCCACGTTATTCGTATCGAAAACGACGACTCTCAGGTCCTGGACGGTACATCCGTCGTCGAGGGAGATGGCTTCTGCCTTCAGCTTGAGGGCTTCCGCGAAGGATTCGTAGTCGGGAAGCGCCTCAAAGGACGGCAGGGTATCCTTCACGATGGCCAGCAGTTGGTAAGAGTAGTTGGTCTGGGCCTCGATATTCTCCGACCGTTTGTTGAACGTTACCGACGGGGCCCGGTAGATCCTTCTCGGCAACCGGACGGTCGAACCGTCACCCATCGTCAAGGTTACGAAGTCCGGGTCGGAAGTGTCGGCGGCCGTGAAGAAGTCGAGTACGATCTTTCCAGTGGCCTCCACGGGATTGCCGTCCGCATCCTTCATCAGTTCGGTCTCTCCCCGGAACGTGATGGTGAAGTAGATGTGTCCCATCGATTCCGTCAGTCCGATCGTAGGCGTTGCTTCTTCCTGCGTCACGCAGACCTTCTCTCCGTTGTAGAGAAGCCATTGAAAATCTTCCTCCGTCCGGCTCCGATATACCCAGTAATATTTGCCGTCCGTATCGGGCAAGGCGCTCAGCAACACGGAGTCCTGGCTGCTGCGGCCGTTCCGTATGGACAGTACGCGGCCCGATTCCATCGTAATCCGGTATCCGGTGTCGCCACCCTCCCGGAATTCCGTGACGGATTCGACGAACAGGTTTGCGTTCAGTTCTTTGATGAATTTCGAGTACATCGCGATGCCCTGATTGATCAGGTCGCAGTAGCTGGTGAGTTCATTGAAAGCCGTCTCGGTCGGTATCCGGAAGTAGTTGTATCCGCCGCCGGCCATTACGAACAGTACGAAGTAGGGATTCGACGTGTCGATCTGGCTGAAGACCGAGGCGCCCGGCTGTCCCTGTGCGGGACCCCAGTTGCATTTGTTCCAGGAAGATCCGTCGAAAGTATAATACCAGGTATTATCTTCAATTTTCAGCTTGGGAACGGTTCCGGAGGCCCGGACGCGCATACCGTAGCTGTTGGTCATCCAGGTAGGCTTTCCGTTCGGTCCCATCTGGATCGTCCAGTAGTAGGCCTCGTATTGCTCGTTGTAACTGACGCCGAGGATGGGAGATACGCCGTCTGTACCGCACGTTAGTTTCAAGGTCAGGCCGCTGGTGAAGATGATGCGGTACGCTTTCGGGTTGCTGAGGTAGATTTCCGTGATACTCGAGATATGGTCGTTCTTCTCGAGGGCGGAGACCAGTTCGGAAAGCGAAGCGGCATTCTCGTTGATGCGTGAGACCTTCATCTCAAGGTCGGAAATCTGTTCCTTGAGGTCGGCGATCCGTTCTTCGGTATCTTTGTAGCAGGAAACGGCCAGCAGGGCTGACGCGATCAGCGCAAAGGTCAAAACAAACTTTTTCATATCTCTTCCTCCTCCCCTTCTTCTTCATTTTTTGATACGATGGTTATGATGACGGTCTTCAGAGTTCCGTATCCGTCGGAGACAAGCAGGTTGACCCGGCTTTCGGCCGGATGGACGAATGACTCGGGTGAGAGGACGAGGATCGTCCAGTTCTTGAAGTCGGTGGTAACGGCCGAGGCATAGAAACCGTCGGAAGCGATGGGAACCACCTGAGACTTCTCATCTCCGTCCTCCAGGGTGCAGAGGAACGTGACGGTGTCTTTCGGCGCCATCGTGAGGGTGTTGTCGACAACGGGCGCTCCCAGGGTGACGGTAAATGGCCGGGCCAGCGGAATCACGATCGATTCGCCGCCGGAAAAGGTGATGCACACCTCGTAGTCGGATACCGACACGACCGAGAGCACGACGGTTTCCGGAACGGCGACGTTCGCCGCGACCTTGTTTCCGTCGAGGAGCAGGAACTCCGCCGGGCCGTCGCCATAAGCGACCGCCCAGTAATAGAGACCGTCGCTTTCGTCGCGCAGCAGTGACAGTTTGGCCTGAAGACCCTCCGGCGCATTGGCCTGGAGCTTATTGCCGTCCACGTCGAGAATCCACTGGCGCGCTTCGCCGACGTATTGGATGGTCCAGTAAAGAGTCGGATCATCCGGGTTTTCGGGGTCGCAGGCGGCTCCGAGAACAGGGGCGTTGGTCCCGGTTCCATTATAGAAGGTGTAAGTGGCTCCGGACGAAAGGTGGAGCGTGCATCCGATGGTGTCCGTGCCGCTCAGGATGGGGGTCAGGTCCTGGACATAGGTCTTCGCCTCCAATTGTTCCCGCAGCAGGATGAGGTTCTCCAGATTTTCGTTGACCTTGATGCAGGCCTCCGCAAGCGTTAAGTAACTGTCCCACGTGGGAATGTTGATCGTGGTTCCGTTGAGCAGATTGAGTTCGATGTAGGTCCCCTTGTCGACGACGCTTTCGAAGAAGGAAGCGCCCTCTTCACCCGTGGCGCGTCCCAGGCTGTGCCAGACATCTCCGTTGTCGTAAGACACCATCCAGAATTCGTTCTCGATTTTGAGCAAAGGCGTGGCGGCCGACGTGGGGATGCGGACGCCGAAATTGTCTGTGATGAAGGTCGCCTCGCTTTCAGACGGATATTTGACCGTCCAGTACCAGACGCCGTCTTCTCCTTTGGCCACGCCCAGGACCGGCGTTTCCGCATCGATGCCGTTAAAAAGCGTCACCGGGTCGGAATGCGTGAAGTAAAGGACGTAGCCGGACCGGCCGTTCTCGGAGAAAGGCTCGACTTTCTCGAGAAAATCGTAGCTTTCCAGGGTTTCGATGATCTTGCGGATTCCGTCGAGGGTGGAATTGATGTCCCGGCACCGCTGCTCAAGTTTCTCGAGGCGGCGCTCCAGGACGCTGATTTCGTTGTCAATGCCGTTGTCGCATCCCGACAGCGGCAGCAGGGAAAGGAGAAGAATCAAAAGGAATGACCTGAATTTCATGATGCTGCCTCCTCTTTCTTGGTAATGATAATCGTTTTTACGGTACTCACGGGGGAATCGGCGGGGAAAGTGAACACCGCGACGATCTTGCCCTGTCCGTTTACGAACGTGGCCGGCGCCTTGATGCGGAGTATCCCGGTGCGCTCGTCAGCCGGTTCCTGCGTGACGGAGAATCCGCCCTGCACGAGGAGCGAGAGACTGGCCTGGCTTCCGTAAATGGTGTAATGGAGAACCGTCTCGTCGCCTTCCGGGAGTTCGACCATTTCAAGGGTGCGGTCGATGTCGCGGCCGGCCGCGTCGGTCAGTTTGACGGAGAACTGCTTCGGAAGGACGAAGCGGGTGCTGTCATCGACCTGGACGACCAGGGAGTCGCTGTAGTTCCTCACGTCCTGGAATACCCGTTTCACCGAATCAACGGCGTGGGGCTGCCAGCCGCCTTCGACGGGGTATCGCAGATACTCGCTTTCTCCACCGAGGGTCACGGTCCAATAGTATTGTCCGTCTTCGTCGCGGGTCACCGAGACAAGCGGCACCTCCACGGCGTCGCTGATGGCCGGCACCAGTTTGCCGTCGCTCGAAAGCAGCCATTGCACCGGAGCGTCGCCGATGGAATAGGCCCAGTAGTACTTGCCGTCTGCGCCCCTTTTCATAAAGATCGACGGGGTGAGGGAGGCCGTCCAGTCGTGAATCCGGAAACTCTTCCCGTTGGAGAGGGAAACGCTCAGGCCGACCGTGTCCGAACCCGCGATGATGGGCTGGAGGCTGTTGATGTAGACCAGGCTGTCGATATCGGCATCGATCAGGATTTTCTGGGCTTCTACATTGTCGTTTACCGCTACGAAAGCCTCCTTGAGGGTAAGGTATGTGGCGTAGGTGGGGATTTTCAGGTCCTCTCCGTTGGAAAGGTGGAAAATCACGTAATCGTAGAGGATCTCGATGCTCTTGAACATCTGGTCGGCGTCTTCACCGTTGGCTTTGCCGAGTTCGATCCAGTTCTCGAAGTCAACCGTATAATAGAACTTGTTGTCGCGTACGGTGACATAGGGCAGCAGGCCGATCGACAGCATCCGGCTGCCGTCGGGTCCCAGGAGCCACTCCGTCGCGCCGTCCCCATATTGCACCGACCAGTAGTAATTGCCGTCGGAGGGATCCTGCCGGCTCGAAACGAGCGGCTTCAGTCCGTCCTGGCCGTTGGTGATGGTGATGGATTCGTGCTTGACGAAATTGATCTTGTAGCCCGTGACCGTGTTTCCGGATTTGATTTCCGTGATGCCGGTAATCATATCCCGGTTCTGGATGACTTTTACGAGCGCCTGGAGGGAGGCAAGATTCGAATTGAGCTTGTCGATGGCATCTTCCAGATCGTAGATCCGATTCTGTATCTCGTCCAGTTTATCGGCATAGGGGTCTTCGCATCCCGCCGCAAACAGCAGCAGGACCAGGATGCCGAACGCCGTTAAAATTCTTTTCATATCAGAACAGATAACCCGTGTTGATGTAGAGCGAGCCGCCCTTGCCGTTATCCTGGCGGTTGAAGGCGCGGCCGTAATCCACGGCGATGATGAAGTTCTTGTTGAGGATGAAACGCAGTCCGCCGCCCGCGGCCAGGTGGAAGCGTTCCTCACCGCCCTTCGTGAGTTGGGTAGGGATTGTGCCGCCGGCGATCTGCGTGCTCCACTTGTTTGCATCGACCGACACGTCCACATAGTCTTTCAGTACCCGTCCGCCGTCAAAGAAGGCATTGGCGCCGAGCGTCAGGTTCTGGTTGAACACGCGCAGGTCGAGGAACCGCCAGCGGAGTTCGGTGTTGAAGTAGCACACGGCCTGGCCCTGCACACGGTTGCGCATCAGGCCGCGGATGGTTCGGTAGCCGCCGAAGCCGTCGCGGTCATAGCCGGGGCCGAGGACGGATTCGAAAGGCAGCGCATAGAAGGCCGGTTTCCCGATGAAGCCCTGGATGTTGGCGCGGTAGGCCAGCACCAGTTTTTCACCGGCGAGGGGGAAGTACTGCCGTACCACCGCGTAATAGTGGCCGTATGGCTTGTTGGTTCCCATCCACTTGGGCGCCCATTCCATAAAGGTTTCGGCCCAGAGTCCGCGTGTCGGCGCATTCTCCACGTCGCGGCTGTCAAACATCAGGCCGGCGCGCCAGGCACTGGTCATACCGCCCTTGTACTCGTCGGGCTCGATGAATCCCAGGCTCTTGTACCAGGAAAAGAGCGTCTTCGCGTACGGCAGGTCAGCCGTGTTGTCGTTCGAGAATTCGTCCAGGATGAAATACTTGAAATGGTAGCCGAATTTCCAGTAGAAATGCTCGGTGATTTTGCCCGTGAAGTCGATCTTGCCATAAGGGAGCATCCGGCTCATTTTGTAGTATCCGCTCTTGGTAAGCGCCTCGTCGTTGTCGTAGTACGACTTGTAGCCGTTGAATCCGTAGAAGTCAAGCGCCTTCTCGTTGGAGAACTGTGCTGCGAACGAGAAACGGACACCGGGGATCAGGAAACGGTTGTCGTAGCTGAGGACATAGAGCTGGGAACCCTTCGTAAACCACGATGCTTCCAGGTACATTTGTTGCCGGGGGTTGGGATACCACCCGCCTTTGCCGAAGTCGTAGATGTTGGCCAGGGCGCCCAGCTGGAATCCCTTGTCCTGGTCGAAAGCCACGATGGGGAATCCGCCGAACGAGAAGCCGGTCTTTTCGACTTCCTTCTTTTGTGCGTGCACGTTGACTGCAAGTGCCAGCAGCACGAAGAACAATAAGGTCTTTTTCACTATGCTAAACTTTTCAATTCATTCAACAATTCATTTTTCTGGCGACGCAATCTTACGTTGAAGAGGTATCTCCACGCAGAAGCGCAGCGTCGCGCCTGCTCCATCCAGTCGTACAGGAGCAGGGGTGCCGGGACGATCAGGATCGTGGCGGCCAGCGCCCAGTACCACTTCAGCGTGCAGAAGAGGACGATGGTCCAGATCAGCAGCAGCAGGGTCCAGAGGAACACAACGCTGACGCAACGGAAAGAGTTGTGGAAAGTCCGGTCCTTCGCCTTGGCCGACAGCCGTTCTCCCAGCACCCAGACAGGCAGCGACACGATGGCATATACCAGGGCGAAAGGCAGTCCGACCAGCGTCTTGAGCGGTCCGCCACAGGGCGGCACCCAGCGGATGCTTCGAATACGTGGCGTGGATGCTGACACTCGCATCGCGTCTTGCCTGGGCAAATGCCAGGGCTTTTTCAAAGAGCTTGCGCGCCTTTTCCGGCTTGTCTTCGCGGAGCCGTCCGATGCGCTCCACCGTCTTGCGGTTGGCTTCCAGACGGCGTTGCAGCCGGAATTCCGAAATGTGGCCGCTCATGAGCTTCGATATCTCCCACGTGGCCGGGTAGTCCTCGTCGTCCGGAATGAAGACGATGTATTTCTTCATTTCACGGGCGGTCAGGCTCCGGAGGTCGGAATACAGCTCCGGTTCCGCTTTCTCGGGGTGGGCGGCGATGTATTCCGTCACGTCGATGGGCTGTCCGATGGTCATCAGCAGCGTCGAACGGTAACGGTAGTAGTCGCCGTATTCACAACCGACCGGCACGATGTAGATGTGCCCGTCGCCCGTCTTTTCCCGGTCGGCCCGGCAGGCGATACGCGAAAGGCCCTTGCCGAGCGGGAGCAGGCTGTGCATCGAACGGTGCGCACCCTCCGGTAAGATGCAGAAAGGCACCCGATTGTTGAGTACCTCGACGGATTTTTCGATGGTTTCTTCCGTATGGGCCACGTTGCGGAACCCGTCGCGCACACGGTGGATGGGCATAATTTTCAAAAAGGTCAGGACCTTTTCCAGAAAAGGTTTCTTGAAAATGTCGGCCCGGGCTACGAATACCTTCTTGTCGCGGTTCATGGCCAGGACGGCGAGCGGATCCATCAGGGCGTCGCAATGGTTGGGCGCGAAGATCACGGCACCGTCTTTCGGAATGTTCTCCAAACCGGCGTAACGGATCCGCTTGAAGGAACCGCGGATCCAGAAATCCGTCACATACCGCAACAGGCTGTACCAGGTATTATCTTCGTATATTTTCTTCATAAGTAGAATTATCCATTATACAAATAACTTGCTAAGGTAGAAAAAACGGATGAAATATCCCAGAAATTGACTACATTTGTACGATGGCCTGCACGGTGATGTTCTATAATCTGGAGAATCTCTACGATACCGTGGACGATTCCTATCGGTATGACGATCAGTTCACGCCGATGGGCGACAAGCGCTGGACCCGCGACAAGTATCTCCGGAAACTCTCGAACCTGAGCGAAATCTTCTCTTCCGTGGCGTCTGCCCACAACGGTTTTCCGGTGGTGGCGGGCGTGTCGGAAGTGGAGAATTTGAAAGTGCTGCAGGACCTGGTGTCCCAGAAGCGGATGTCGGGAGCCCATTATAAATGCGTCCATTTCGAGTCGAACGACATGCGCGGCGTTGAGGTGGGCCTGCTCTACCGGCCCGATAAATTCACCCTGATGGGCTGCGAGCCGCTCAAGTTGGTGCTGCGCAGCGGCCGCGAGTACATCGGACGCGACATCCTGGCGGCCTGGGGTGCGCTCGACGGGGAAATGTTCGCCTTCTACGTATGCCATTTCCTGTCCCGCCGGGCGGGCGTCGCCTCCTCGTCCGGTTTCCGCCGTGCCGGAGCCGAGACCGCCCGCGACCACGCGGCGGAACTCCGCCGGCAGTATCCCGACATCAAGGTCGTAATCCTGGGCGATATGAACGACAACCCGTCCGATGAATCGCTCTCCGGCCTGCTGAAGGCCCACAAGTCGCCTTTCAACGTGCCGGAAGGAGAATATTTCAATCCGTTCTGGCTGCTGGCCGACGAAGGGAAGGGAACCAGTATCCACAATCATCGCTGGATGCTTTACGACCAGATCATCGTGTCGCACAATCTGCTGCCCGCCTGGCCCGGCCTGAAGGGCTTCCGCGTGGTCCGCATCGACAAGAATCACTACGGCGAGATTTTCCGCCGCAATTTTATGCTCCGCAAGGGCGCGCCGCGCCGCAGTTACTACGGCAATACCTTCGACAACGGATACAGCGACCACCTTCCGGTGCTCATCAAACTGGACAAGCGGTGAAACGGTACGACGACATTGTTTTCGACATCGACGGAACGCTCCTCGATACGGAGCGGACGGGCGTCCTCTCTCTGATACAGACGGTCCGGGAGTTGATGGGCGTAGATCTTCCCTACGAAAAAGCCTATACGTTTTTCGGCATTCCGAGCGCCAAGGCCTCTTCGATGCTGGGCTATGCCGACAAGCCGCGTTTTGCCGAGGTGTGGGAGGAGCATTTTCAGGAACTGATGCACCTGGTGTCGCCGTTCCCGGGCGTAGAGGATATCCTTGGGGCGGTGCGCGCTTCCGGCCGCCGAACCGGTCTGGTGACGTCGCGTTCGCGCATCGAGATTGAATACGATCCGCATCTGGCGAAGCTGCTGCCGTTTTTCGATGTGGTGATCGGCTCCGAGCAGAGCGTCCGGCATAAGCCGTTCCCCGACCCGATGCTGGCTTATCTGGAAAAGGCAGGCGCCGATGCCGCGACGACGCTCTTTGTGGGCGATACGGAGCACGACTGGCGGTGCGGCCGCGATGCCGGCTGCGATTTTGCCCTTGCCGACTGGCGGAAGCGGGGTTTTCAGGGGATTGGGGCGGAGTACCGGTTTACCGATGCCGGAGAACTCCGCGCGATTCTGGGGCTATAAAGGGCTTCAGAGGATGCCGCCCCGTTCACTGATCCGCTTGTCGCGGCGTTTCTTCTCCTTTCCGTAGGCGGACTTGAGGTATTTCTGCCACTGATCTTCCGTAAAGAACAGTTGGAAAGCGTTGTCGGTGGCATCCATCCATTTGTCGGAGACGGCCTGGAAGGTCTCTGCATTGCTGGCGCCGGTCTTCCGGGCCTCGTTGATTTCGTCCAACATTGCCGGGTAGTTGTGCTGCAGGATCGAATCGACGTAGAAGACCTGGATTTCGTCGAGCTTGAACTGCCGCGTCAGGGTTTCGAGCTGGCTGTTGATGATCTGGTCGACGTCGGGCTCCTGCGGCTCCTGTGCCGCAAGGTATGGCACGGACAGCAGGAAAAGAGCAAGCAGGGACGTAAGGAGTCGGTTCATTTCTTTCGCTTTATCTTTGGCAAAGATAACCTATTTTTTTATCTTCGCAGACCAAACCCGTAATTATTTTGAGAATGAAACACCTGCTATCGTTGACGGTCTGCCTGCTGCTTCTGGCGCTGTGCCGTCCCGCCGCGGATGCGTGCACCAACATCATCGTGACCAAGGGCGCCTCGGCCGACGGATCCTGTATGGTCACCTATGCCGCCGACTCCCACCAGCTTTACGGCGAGCTCTATTTCCGTCCGGCTGCCGACTGGCCGGCCGGTGCGATGCTCGACATCTTCGACTGGGATGGCGGAATGTACCGCGGCAAGATCGCTCAGATTCCTCATACCTATCAGACTGTGGGTAATATGAACGAGCACCAGCTCATCATTATGGAGACCACTTTCGGAGGCCGGGAAGGCCTCGAAAACCCCGGCGGCATTATGGATTACGGTTCCCTGATTTATGTCACGCTGCAGCGTGCCCGTACGGCCCGCGAGGCCATCCGCGTGATCGACGGTCTCGTGCAGACCTACGGCTATCCTTCCGAGGGCGAGTCTTTCTCGATCGTTGACAAGGAGGAATGCTGGATCTTCGAAATCGTGGGGAAGGGCGAGGAGAAAGGTGCCGTGTGGGTGGCTGTCCGGATTCCCGACGGCTGCATCTCGGGCCACGCCAACCAGAGCCGCATCCATCATTTCGCCCTGAACGATCCGGAGAACTGCCTCTATTCGCCCGACGTGATCTCGTTCGCCCGCAAGAAGGGCTTTTTCAACGGAAAAGACGAGGATTTCAGCTTCTGTGACGCCTATTGTCCCGCTGACTGGAGCGGGCTCCGCGGCTGTGAGGCGCGCGTGTGGTCGGCCTTCCGGCTGCTGGGCGGTACCAGGTTCGACGCCGACAAATACCTCGACTTTGCCAAAGGGGAGAATCCCGCCAATAAGATGCCTCTCTATATCAAGCCTGAAAAGCCTGTGACGGTCAAGGCGCTGGCCGACGTGATGCGTGACCACTACGAAGGTACGCCGCTCGACTTCTCCGAAGAGCCGGGTGCCGGTGTGAGCCGGCTGCCCTATCGCTGGCGCCCGATGAGTTTTGAACTTGATGGAAAACAGTATATGTTCGAGCGCGCCATCGCCACGCAGCAGACGGGTTTCTGGTATCTGGGGCAGGCCCGCAGCTGGCTGCCCGACGAGGTGGGCGGTCTGCTCTGGTTCGGCGTGGACGATGCCGCTACGAGCGCTCTGACGCCCATCTACACCTGTATCACTTCCGTGCCGGAATGCTTCCGTGAAGGCAACGGCTCGATGCTCGAATACAGTCCTACGTCCGCTTTCTGGCTCTTCAACCGCGTGGCGCACTTCGCCTATCTGTTCTACGACCGCGCCCAGCCTGAAATCCGCCGGCACATCGATGCGTATGAATGTGAAAACCTGGAACTCGTTGCGCGGAACGACGCCCGTGCGCTCAAGATGCTGGAGAACGGCAATCGCAACCAGGCCGTCCGGATGCTTACGGAATTCTGCGCGCACCGGTCCCAGTTGCTGTTCAACGAATGGAACGACCTGAGCAACTACTTGCTGGTCAAGTATATGGATGGCAACGTGAAGCGGCAGAACGAAGACGGCTCCTTCCGGGACAACGGTTCCGGCAAGAATATTCCGGAGAGCCCGCTCCACCCGAAATTCCGCGAGCGCTGGCTCCGTGCCGTCGTGAAGGAGCACGGAGAGGTGATGGAAATCAAACGATAGCTATTCTTCTTCGGGCGGTTCAGGCGCCCCTTCCTGGATGACCACCAGCGTCCGCTGGATCGCTTCCGATTTGAAATCAAGCGTTCCCTGGCGGGTGCTCGTGGCGGAATTCTCTTCGACATAGACGGTGACGTCGCAACTCTCTTCCATCCAGTCCGGATTGGCGGAAAGCCAAAGGCCCTGGTTTTCCGACTTGGCGGTCGTGATGACGTTGGTCTCGACGTGGAGCATCAGCGAATCGGCTTTCGCGCCGAACCACAGCGTGTCGGCGGATAGCCGGACGTCGGGCAGCACGTATTTTTCGCAGGACGGCGCCAAAACGCACACCAGGCAAACCAGCAAGGCGGGAACGAGAATTGCAGGGATTTTTCGCACGCTCATCACTTATTATGATGCGAAGGTATGAAAAAAAACTGATATATTTGCGTTATGAAACGATTCCTGATACCTGTCCTGGCCGTTATCCTGCTGGCTTCCTGCACCCAGGAAACAGAGATTTCCATTACTCCGGACATCACCTCGATCGAGTTCGGCCCCGAAGGCGGGGCGTTCGATGCCGTGATTTTCACCAATGGACACTGGACGGCGACCTGCGAGGACGAGGCCGTTACCTTCTCCCCGGCATCCGGCGACTATACGCTTCCGATTCACGTTGAAGTGGGCGAAAACACCGAGATGTTCACGAAAGCCATCCGCCTGGCGCTGGTTACGAAAGTCGACGAGAATAGCCGGTCTTCCCGCATCGTCATCACGCAACATTGCAGACCGTTCGTCTTCTGTGAAGAACCGTCCAAGACAGTCGGCCCCGAAGGCGGTAATGTCCGTTTTTCGGTCAATTCCAACCGGCCGTGGACTGTCGTCAATGAACCGCCCGTCCCGGTCGATCCGGTTTCAGCCGGTCCCAACCGGACGGAAGTAACCTTGTCTGTCCCCCGGAACGACGGGAACGTGGAGCGTACCTTCACGGTCCGGCTTGCCCTGGAGGATGACCCGTCCGTCTGGATTGACCTGACCGTCATCCAGTCGGCGTGACCAAGCGTAAATTTTAAAATAACGATAGTATGAAAAAGTTGTTTTCCCTGCTGGCAGTTTGCCTGGTCGTCCTGGCATCCTGTGAGCGTGAACCGATTATCGTCTTGAGCGAGAACTCGCTCGAATTCGATGCCGCGGGCGGATCCCGCACCATTATGGTGACCTCCAACTATGAATGGAGCGCATCGGCGGACAATGCATCCGTGAACCCTGTTTCCGTCTCGCCGCAGTCCGGCCTCGGCAGCGGATATGTCACCATTACGATGGCTGCCAACACCACCGATGCGGTCATCACGAAAGATATCGTCTTCTCGTGCTCGAGCAAGAGCAGCACGGCGATGTCGACGCTGCACATCACGCAGGCCTGCCCGGCCGGCACGGCTACGCTGGACATCGAGGACATTGAACCGTTCGATGACCAGAAAATGGCCGCCGAGGGCGCCGTCATCTCGTTCGTCGTCGCGGCCAATGCTTCGTGGACGCTTGTCTGCGATGCTTCGGACGTGGTGATCGAACCGGCGAGCGGTACTTCCGGAAAGACGGCCGTGAAGGCGACCGTGCCCACGTGCCCGGTGTTTGAAGGCCGGGACGTCAAGTTTACCCTTTCTTGCTCAACGAGTGCCGGCGGAATGACCGAAGAAGTGTCGATCAAACAGGCGGGCGGCATCGTCATCTACGGTGACGAAGTCTATCACGCCATGCTGATGAAGGACGGAAAATGGTGGATGAAGGAGAACCTGCGCTATATCCCGTCGGGGATGACGCCGAGCGACGATGCGTCCTCCGTGAACAGCGGCATCTGGTATCCGCTCGTGATCGATGAACTCACGCCCGACAAGGCTACGGTCAAGTTCAGCAAGGACGCAGCCGATATCAAGGCGAACGGCTATCTCTATAGTTCCGAAGTCGCATTCGGCGTGAAGCCCGGCGACATCACGGTCGACAACGCCGGTTCCTTCGAAGGGACGCAGGGCATCTGCCCGGCCGGCTGGCATATCCCGACCAAGGCCGACATCGTCGGGCTGGTGGGCAAGACGGCCGACAAGAACGACACCAACCCGGCCGCGCCGTATTATGATGCGGAACTGAGCGGAGGCAACGGCAGTGCGGCGAAACTGAACGCCGACGGCTTCAACGCCCTCGCCTGGGGTGCCGTCTCCATCGCCAATGCGGCGGCCGTAAAGGGTACGACAATGGGGGCCATCAAGGCTTACCAGGGAGGTATGAATACAGGCTACATCGCCGGTTCCTCGCTTCGTCAGGTAACCACCAACGATGACGGTTCCCTCAAGAACGTGCAGTATGTCGGTTTAATGCCGAATATGAATACGGGTACCTACAACGGCGCCTGGAACAACTACCGTAACGGTGTTTCCGTGCGCTGCGTGAAGAACAACTAATATGTTGCGCGGACACGCATATCGGGTCCGCCTTGCGATACTGCTTGTCAGCTTGCTGGCAGGCAGTTTCGTTGTGTCCTTCGCCCAGCCGGCGGCGCGATTCCCCGTGTCCGGGACGGTCGTGGAGGCCGGCAGCGGCGAGCCGTTGATGATGGCTTCGGTCGTCGTCCGCGAATTGGGCATCTGGGCCGTGACCGACGCCGAAGGCCACTTTTCCCTAGCAGGCGTGCCCGTCGGAAAGCAGGAACTGGAATTCGTGTTGCTCGGCTACGAGACGAAGGTTGTTCCGGTCGGGGTGAAAGGGCCGATGGCAGGGCTTCACGTGGAACTGGCCGTTACCAGCCTGTCGCTCGACGCCGTGGTGGTGACAGCCCGGGAAGGCGGTGAAATCACCACCGCTTCGAAGATCAGCAAGCAGACGATCGAACATATCCAGCCTTCCAGCCTGAAAGACGTGATGCAGCTCCTTCCCGGTGCCGTGACCGAGAATCCTTCCCTGACGCAGGCCAACGTCCTGTCGATCCGTGACATCGGGACCAGTGCGGCAGGAGCGGCCGGTACGGCGCTGATTGTCGACGGCGCGTCTTTTTCGAACGATGCCAACCTGCAGATGCTTTCGACCGCCACGGCGATGGGCTCCGGCGAGAGCAATGTGGCTTCCACGGCGGGTTCCGGCGTGGATGCACGCCAGGTGTCGACCGACAACATCGAATCGGTGGAAGTGGTGCGCGGCATTCCGTCGGTGGTCTATGGCGACTTGACCTCCGGTGCCGTGGTGGTCAAGACCAAGGCCGGCGTCACGCCGTGGGAGGTACGGCTCAAGGCCGATCCGCAGATCAAGCAGGTCTCCTTCGGCAAAGGTTTCGCCCTGGGCGAGAAGGCGGGCATCCTGAATTTCGATGCGGACTACGCCCACGCCTACAGCGACGTGCGTTCACCCTCGTCGGCCTACAACCGGTTCAATTTCCAGACGGGCTGGTCGGGCAATTTCAAGAAAAAGTTTACCGTCAACGCCAAGCTTCGGGCCGGCTGGTCGAACGCCACCAACGCGAGCGATCCCGACCTGCTGCTCGATGAACTTTCGCAGGAGAGGGACCGCAGCCTGCGCCTCAATGTCAACGGCCGCTGGATCCTCAACAAACCGTGGATTACCAACGTGGAGTATCTGGTCAGCGGCAGTATCGCCGACCAATTCTCCCGCAGCCGTGTGTATCAGGGCTCCGCAGGACGGACGCCCACGTCGGGTGCGATGATCGACGGTGAGAACGAGGCCTTTTTCACGCCGGCCCAGTATTACTCCGATGTGAAGGTTTACGGTGTTCCGGTTGATGCCCAAGCCCGAATGACGGCGCACCAGTTGGGGAGTTACGGCGCGGTGACCAACAAGGTCCTGGCGGGTGTCGAATGGAAGATGCGGGGCAATCTGGGTGTCGGCAAGGTGTTCGACCCCGCGATGCCTCCTTCGCCCGGTTCCGCATCGGCCTTCCGTGAGCGCTCCTACCGCGACATCCCGTTCCTTCACAATCTGACGGGCTATCTGGAAGATAACTTCAAGGTTCCGCTCGGCTCCACGCAGCTTGAGATCCAGGCGGGAGCCCGATTGGGGGCGATCTTCGCGCCGGGCGTGAATACCGACGCATTCTTCGGCGTGGAGCCCCGTGTGAACGGGCGCTACACGCTGGTCAAGCGTCCTTCCGGTCTTCGGGAACTGGTGTTGCGTGGCGGCTGGGGCGTGAGCTGGAAAATGCCGTCGATGATCTATCTCTATCCAGAGCCGGCCTACAAGGATATGGTGTCGTTCTATTACAATGACTTCGACGCCCGGGATTACGGCCTGGCCGTGATTACGACAAAGCGAGCGGAAACGTCCAATTCGGCGCTTAAGCCGCAGCGCAGCCGCAACATCGAGGTGGCGCTTGAGTTCGAGACCGACAAGACGGGCGGTTCGCTGGTGTGGTTCGACGAACGGATGACCGACGGCTACGGTTTCGTCACGGAATATGAGCCGATGGTCTATACGCGGTATGGCTATACCTGGTCGGGCGGAACGCCGTCACAGGTGGTCCTGCCTTCGGGTGCCGACCTGGTGTGGCGCATTGGCGGCGTAACGATGGACGGCCAGAGGCTTCCTTCTATCACCGACACGACCTTTATGGCGTTGTCCCGTCCGGTGAACGGCATTTCGACCGACAAATGGGGGGTGGAATTCACCTTCGACCTGGCCCGCATTCCCGCCTTGGGCACGTCGGTCAACGTGAGCGGCGCCTATATTCAGATTACTACGCACAACACCGGCTACACGCAGCGTCTTTATGCCGGCACGTCGAGCGGACGCACCTATCCGTGGGTAGGAATCTACGGCGGTTCTTCCACCACTTCGAACGGCTCGGTGAAGGAACGTTTCAACACCAATGTGCGCTTCATCACGAACATCCCGAAGCTGGCGATGGTGGTGACGCTCACCGCACAGATGGTGTTCTTCGAATCCACGCGCAATCTCTGCGAGTTTGCAGGCGGGGATCTTCCCTATTTCGAAGACGGCACCTGGAAAGTGAATCCGCTCTACATTATGGACCGCGCCGGCCGCGTACAGCCTTTCACCCGGGAAATGCAGGCCGACCCGCAGTACCGCAACCTGATCCTGACCACCAATACGGAAACCTACTACGTGAAGCAGTCCTATCCTTTCTACGGGATGCTGAACCTTCGGCTCTCGAAAGAAATCGGCAAGGTGGCCACGGTGTCGTTCTACGCCAATAATATCCTGAACCTGCGGGGACGCGTGCGCAACTCCGTGACACACTATCCGAACGACCGCAACACGCCGCTCTATTTCGGTGCGGAAGTCAAGATATCCATCCGTTAGCTATGAAACGATTCTTCCTGACAGTCTGTTCCCTGTTGTTGATGACGGTCGCGTCCTGCTACCGGGAGGAACCGGCCGTGGCTGATCTCGCGGTGCTGCTGCAACTCGATGCGGGTTCCGTGTCGATCGACCTTTCGCAGATCGAGGTCCGGCTTCAGAACAAGGATGCCGACTTTTCCTATACGGAGCATCCCGACGCTGCCGGACGGGCGATCTTCCGGGTACAGCCCGGCAAGTATGACGTGATGGCTTCCGCCTGGTTCCCTTCCACGCGCATCGCGGTCAACGGGGCCAGCGAGGAATTCCTGCTGCTGGAGGGTGCGCTGATCGATGCCAACGGCCAGGAACGTCCCCCGGTCCTCGAGATTCCGCTCCGTGTGGCCATCCCCAATCCGCTTATCATCCGTGAAGCCTATTATCACGGATCTTCGACCCTGGAAGGGGCCAATTATACGAAAGACACCTATATCGAACTCTACAACAATGCCGGTCCGGGCGGACAGACGGTGTATCTCGATTCACTCTGCCTGGCCGCCGTCTATCCCTACAACTCCACGACGGGCAACAATGCCTGGGCGGGTCGGGACACGATACCGGTCGCACAGATGTATTGGATGTTCCCGGGCGATGGACACACATATCCGCTGGCGCCCGGCGAGTCGGCGGTGGTGGCGTGCATCGCGGCCGTTGACCACGGCGGACGGGCCGTCTCGGCCCTGCCGCTGAACCGTGCGCAATTCGGCTGCTGGTCGGAGACGCTGCCGCGTCACGAAATCGCG
>LXOW01184461.1_pt1 | contig 20536 bp, 22 predicted proteins | sample 1368591 | NCBI WGS metagenome assembly LXOW01 (sample SAMN04884650, study PRJNA319009) | bovine gut metagenome | isolation source: Cow rumen | host: Bos taurus | place: Italy: Legnaro (PD) | collected 2014-07-09
GTACCCTGATGGTAAGCATAGTCGCGCTGCGTCTGCGGACCGACATACATCGGATTGTAGCCGCCGCTCTTGGGCGACAGCGAACGCAGGCCCTTGGGTGTCAACAGCTCGCGCGTACATATATCTAATACGCTCTTCTTCTGCTCCTGATTCAGTGGCGAATAGTCGAAGGCCACGGGGAATATCATGTTGGGGCGAACGCTCCAGTCCATCATCGAACCGTCCACGTAGTCCAACAGATAGCCGTACTCGTTCATGAAGGTATCGACGAACGATGTCTTGCATACCTCCGACTGAGCCTCCAGCTTCTCGGCCAGTTTCTTGTCGCCGAATTCGGCCTCCAGCGAAGCGCAGAACTTCAGGGCGTTATACCACAGGGCGTTGAACTCTACGATATAGCCTGAGCGCGGTACGACAGGACGTCCGTTAGCCGTCGAGTTCATCCACGTGATGGCCTTGTCGCGACCGTTGGCATACAGCAGTCCGTTGTCGTCCAGTCGCAGGTTGGGATGACCGCCGGCAAGGATATACTTCACGATGTCCTTCACCAGTTTGCCATACATCTTGTAACCCTGCTCCTTGCCAACTTCCTTCACATACTGCTGGATAGCCCAAACAGCCCACAGCGGCACATCGGGATGCTCTATCTCGTAAATCTTGCCAGAGATGGGCTTGTCGGCCATAAACTCGCGGAGGGCTCTCTCCGAGGTCTTCATCACCATCTCGAAATAGTCTACCTCGCCGATACCCAGCGTCAGACCAGGCAGTGCGATGAACGTATCGCGGGCACGAGCCTTGAACCAAGGATAGCCTGCCAGCAGATAACGGTCGTCCTTCTTGTCAATCTTCTCCATCGTGCCACTGCGGCGNNTTCCTCGTCGAACATCTTCTTCAGCTGACTGGGCTTCGCGGCCGACGTAGAACCGGCGAAGATGATGCTCTCGCCCTTCTTGATGGTCATCTCGAAGTAGCCAGGCACGTACAGGTCCTCGTTCGAGGCATAGCCGCGCTCCTGCTCCTTCGGATACTCCACGCCACGATACCAGTCGGGCTGGAAGATGAACTCGTTCTTCTTCGAGAACTGCATGAAGAGGTCGGGATAGCCGGCATACATACACGTCCTGATACCATTGTCCACGGGATGGTACTCGCGCGAGGCCGTCGCGTTCTCATGCGTGAACTGACGGACCGAACGGAAGGCAAGGAACGGACGGAACCGCAGCGTGGTGGCCGAATGGGCATCCTCCAGCGTATAGCGGATGAGGATGCGGTCCTCATAGTGCTGGAACACCACTTCCTTCTTCAATACTACGCCACCCACGCGATAAATCGTGGTAGGCACTACGTCACAGCTAAACTCGCGGATGTACTTATGACCCTTCGGGCTGAAGTTGTTGCCCGAATACTTGTGGAGTCCGAGATTGAACTCAGCACCGTGCTGAATCACCGTACAGTCGAGCGACGATAGCAACACGTGGTTGTCGTCGTCAAGCTCAGGTACGGGAACAACGAGCAGACCGTGATACTTGCGCGTGTTACAGTCTACCAGCGTCGATGCACTGTAGGCGCCAGAACGGTTTGTCCGAAGCAATTCACGACGGAGCGACTCCTCCAAATTGGTCATTACCGCTTTTTCAAATCGTAAATAACTCATAGTTCCTTATTTCAGTTTATTTTCAATTTTGTTTTAGGAATCATTTAAATTTGTCCAAAGTTACGAATTTTTCTTCGAACTTTGAACTTTAAAGTTTGAACTTTATGATTTGTTAACTTTATACGGGTATCAGGAAGTTGATAACCTCCTGTTCGACGGTGATGGTGTATGCGCCAACAGGCACGCCGAGCAGTCGCCCGTCGACACCCACCAACGCGTGTTTCGCCTCCTCTACCCTCACCTCTCGCGTGCGGTATGGATGCACGCTTTTGTGGTTCAGGAAACGACCCGTAATCAACAGCCACAATCCCGCAAACACCTGCAGCAACTCGGTGTGATAAACCAACGACACGTCGAGCATGCCGTTATACGGCACCGCACTCGGTGTCTGGCCATAGCCCGGTCCGCTGCCCACGCACATCGTCATCACCTTACGGTCCACGGTATCGCTGTTGATCTTCACGCGCATCTTATAATCCATACGGTGGAAAATCATCAGGAAGATGGATACGATGAACGACAGCGTCCTCGAACCCAGCAACGAACGCGTCTGTCTTCGCAGGTTCATCACGTCAGCTATCAGGCCTACGTTCACGCAATTCAGGAAGTAGCGGTGACACCGTTCGCCCTGCTTGTTCTCGTAACGCACACAGCCCAGGTCTATCGTCCTCACGCGGTGCGCCTTCAGCCAGTCCACCGTCTGTTCCACGTCGCCCTCGCTGAAACCCCAGTAGCGCGCGAAGTCGTTCATCACACCGTTCGGAATCACGCCCAGCGCAATCTCGCTGCGCACCTGCTGCTCCTCCTTCATCAGACAGTTCACCGCATCGTTCAGTGCCGAGTCGCCACCCACGATGATGATCGTCTTATAGCCGTTATGGATGAGCATCGTCATCAGACGCTCCACGCTGTCAGCCGACTCGCTCTGCACAAAGTCGTACTGCACCTGCCGGTCGTCCAACGCCTTCTGCAGCTTCTCGCGCTGCTTCGAACCGCGTCCCTTGGGGCAATACAGGATGCCCCACCTTCCATCATTGGTCATAGTTAAATTGTTAGTCGTTGCAAAGATAACATTTTTTCAAGAAACACGCAAATTTTCGCCTAATAATTTGTATAGTTGAGAAAAACTCTTTATCTTTGCACAAAGATTCTATGCGAATGGCAGATAGTAAGACTATTTTTCATGGCAGCAATGTCGTNNTGGGACTATGTAGAGGATTTTATGGAAGGTACCATTACACGAGAAGCATTCTGGGTATTGGCAAAATTCAAGTATCCTACTCACCAAATAGTTTTCTGCACACAAAAGTCATTAGAATCAATCACTTTCGAAAAAAGCTATAGCCTATGACAAACGTATTCTTTCCTGAAGACCAGATAAGCACAGACGATTTGTATTTTGTCTGTTATATGATTGAGCGGGTTGCACGTCAGTTAAAGCAACCTAACAAATATGTAGCAAACATGATGGGCCATGACGAGTTGGCTAAGAAGCTGTCACTGGCCGATACGCTACATTCAGAGAATCCATTGGCCGTAGTGGCTGACTGGATAGACGAATATCATCTTCAGTCAGGTAATTATGACATCACAAAAGTAGATGCTGAGCTTTGTCCGAATATTCCTACGGCAACACAAATGGGAAAAGTCTATAAACGTTTGGTCCTTAATACCATTCAACCTAGTGAAGATTACGCAGATGCCATTCTTCGCGTCTATAACAATCCTATCTGCGAAGTAATAGACAACTACAACACCAGTGCCTATTACGAACCATCGCCCTACATTGCTCGCAGCTATTATGCAGGAGGCTTTGTTTAAGATTGCAAATATGATATGATGAAGAAACCCGAATGGCTTGAAAAAGAACAGCTTTATAAAATACTGTTTGAGTCGGACACGCCTCGTGGACGTGCCTTCGACATTGTCTTGATGGTGGTAATCTCGCTCAGCATTCTCGTATCCTTTATCGAGACCATTCCGTCGCTGGCNNTTGCCCGCGTCTACTGCTCACCACGACCCAGAGACTATGTGCTCAGTTTCTTTGGCGTCATTGACCTCTTGGCCACATTGCCGCCTTATCTGTCCTATTTCCTGCCAAACGCGCGCTACATGATCCTGTTCCGTACGTTCCGCTTCATCCGCATCTTCCGCATTCTTAAATTGTTCTCGCTGATCAACGAGGGCTACATGCTGATGAACTCACTCAGGAAGAGTATCAACAAGATATCAGTCTATTTTCTGTTCGTACTCATACTCGTCACCTGTCTGGGCACGCTGATGTATATGGTTGAGAGCGGCCATCCTGACACGAAATTCACCGATTTGGCGACGTCCGTCTATTGGGCTATCGTCACGATGACCACCGTCGGCTATGGCGACATCACACCAGTAACCCCCATAGGACGCTTGCTTTCGGCATTCATCATGCTCCTTGGCTACACCATCATTGCCGTTCCTACCGGCATTGTCACAGCCAACATCATCGACGAGACGAAAGAAAAACCGAAAGACGGCCGTTGTCCACGATGCGGTGACGAGGTGCGCGACAACGACCGTTACTGCTCTCACTGCGGCGAAAAACTATAATGCCCGCCGAATACTAAAAAGACTACCATTCGTAATCTTCCACGTAACTATCGAAGTGGACTTCTTGATTCCAGCCGGCCTCGCGGAAGAGGTCGCGTATCTCCTCCTGAATGGCAGGAGAAATAAGTCGCTCGCCATTGCGATACTCATAGTAATAGGTCTTGCAGTGGCTGGCAATAAAATGGCTGCGCACGTACGGTTCTACGCGACGGGGCATATCGGCATTGAAGATATGCATCATTCCCTGCGCAAACTGCACCTTCTCCGACTGGCGGTATAGCGGACAATGCTCCGTTGCCACATCCTGATAGTGCGGATTGACGCAATGATAGGAACTTTTGGTGTCAGGCATCTGCTGACCAACCTTCCAGCGCAGACAGCGTTCCTTCAATGGACACTGCGCTGCAAAACAAACGGTATAGCCGCTAACGGCTTTCTCCTTGAATATCTCTTGTTCTTTCATCATTTTCAATTTCAATTTTCAATTCTCAATTTTCAATTGTCAATTGTCAATTCTCAATTCTCAATTGTCAATTTCAATTCTCCCCTCACCCTTCACTCGGATTGCTGGGAACACCTCTGCAGAAAGGGCTTGGGGACCAGTGAGGGGTGCTTCTGACCCCTCACCGACCCTACACTCACCCCTCACTCATGCTGCTTTCAAGGGCACAGCCTTGTAATAGGACACATGACCTCGACAGGTGCTGTCGAACTCCAACAGTTTCATGGCCTGGCCCAGACGAACCCTCGTACTCATGTTGTCAGGAAGCTGAGGGTACTTGCTCTGGATGATGCCCAGCAATTCTGTGGTGTTCATCGACTTCACGTGCTCGCCCTCTTCCGGCTTGCGGAAGCAGACCTTGATGATTTCCACAATGTCCTTCTGCTCCTGGAAACCAACGTTCAGTTCCTGAATGCGCCTGACCTCGTCGTTGTTGAACCAATACGGAGCCTTCAGCTCGTTCACCTCATACAGCACCTGAGCATACAACTGCCCGTAGTCAATCTCACCCGTGTTGTCAATCAACTGCCCGTTGGGGATGTTCACGCAGATGTAGCGACGACTGCCCGTTGCGTCCGTCAAGGGATGCAGATTGTTGGTCGTTGCCACAAACGACGCATAACGAGGACGGTCTTCCTGCGAGGCACCATAAATGGGGCGACCGTTGACCTTGCTTTTCGACAGCGTCTGCTTCAGATTCGCGTGCTGACTGGGACGAATGGCCTCAAGCTCATCCAGATTCACCAGCAGGTTGTTCGTCAGGGCCATCTCCTTATCGAACTTGTTCGACAGGTTCAGATGATCCAGATAATACTGGCGCAGATGCTCAGGCAACAGCCGTTTTACGAAGGTCGTCTTGCCGCAACCCTGAGGGCCAATCAGCGTAGGCACGCATTCATTGCCGTGCAGCGTATCCATCTGCAACCAATGAGCCACAGCCGAACGGAGCCAGATGCTCAGATACGACAGTACTTCGGAGCTGACCCCAGGCAGGCGACTGAATACGCGTGCCACATGGTTCTGTCCGTCCCACTGAGGCAGGTGCTCCAGAAATTCCCTGATGGGGTCGAACGTCGTGACATCCTCAGAATTGATGTACGTCTGGATGTCCGTCTTCGGATCCTTCCCCTCACAGATGTCCTCGCGCCTGGCTCGCAGGATGATGCTGTTCAGCGCCTGCTGTGTCAGTGTACGCCATTCTGGTTCCTGGCCTTCAGGAGGCTGGATTGAAAATTCCACCTTTCCGTTCAGCACGTTGCGACGGAAGAGGTAATTGTCTGCAAGAAACTGCTCTGCAGCGAGCATTCCGGTCAGCGAAGCATTCATAGCCTCGCCATTCAAAAGTAATGACTTACTCATGATAATAACAAAGAATCTAAAAAGTTAATACTAGATAGGCTGGTGTTCTTCATAGCCTATAGCACCCTACCTTAGAATGCCACTGCAAAGGTACAAAAAATATTTGCGGTTTGCAAGTTTTCCCAGAGTTTTTCCTGTTAAAATATGTAATTTAACAGTTCCCTTTCTGCATTTTTAAATTGTCTTCCCTATTCTGGCTGATTTACTAGGTCAACCTATATTACAAATAAGATTTTAAGCTGTCAACTAAAACCGTGATTAAAGCACGTAGGCCATCCAATTAAAGCAAACTTTTAGTCCGTGCCCGACGAACTGCCATTCCGCTCCTTGCGGAAACGAAGTTTGCTCCCTGCGGAATAACGACGAGCAGGAAGCTTCCTGACTTTCTGCCCCCTTTGCGTCCCTTGTTGGCTTCGTGGTGACAGTTGAGTGAGGGGTCAGTGTAGGGTGAGTGAAGGGTCAACCCCACCCCTCACTGCCTCTCAGTCCCTTTCTGCAAAGGCATTCCCAACGATTTGAGTGAGGGGTGAGGGGTAAAATGCATTTACCGTCAACTAAACTTCAAGTTAACTGGTATTAAAGCAGACTTTTACCGGCATAAATAAAAAAAGATAAATTTTTTGCTCACAATGAACGTCATTTAAGAAAAAATGCTTATCTTTGCAAGCGTATAAGAAATTGNNATAGTCAAATAGCACAGATGGAACTCATGAATGCTGTCAACAGCATCAAGTCTGAGTCTGATTTGAATGAGTTCAAGGATTTGTTGGCACGCTATTTTGCCAGCAAAGCCCAGAAAGCCATTGATGCTTTATGGAGTGATGGTGTCATAAACAATGACACTATTGAAGAATGGGGTGAAGAACACATGCGTACTCCTTATCGCTATGAGACGAATCGTCCTTGACACAAATTGTCTTTTGCAGTCTCTGCCGTCTAATAGCCCGTATCATAAGATATGGACAGATGTATTAGATGGTAAAATTCAGTTGTGTGTCAATACGGAAATATTGAATGAATACGAAGAAATCCTGGCATCCAAAACGACAAAGGAAATTGCTCGTAACGTCGTTGAAGCTATAGCGAGATTGAGCACGACTTATTACCAGGAAGTCTATATCCATTTTGGGCTGATTACAGCCGATCCTGATGACAACAAGTTTGTGGACTGTGCAGTGGCGGCTGATGCGGAATACATTGTCACAAACGACAAACACTTTAAAGTCCTTAAGAAGATTTCGTGGCCCAGGTTGTCTGTGATTAGACTCAAGGAGTTTGTGGCTCAAATTTGCAACAAAGAATAAAGTGACAAAAGAAGCCCGCTATGTGGCCTCATTGACCAGCAACGAGCCCGAACTCATTGAATACCATAAGAATTTCGAGAAATCACTCAAAGAAGGCTTTATGAAATCGCGTAAGTAAGGTCAAAGAAGGTTTCTCTGACCGCAGTCAGAGTGTGGCGATGCAATGTGAAACCACTTTTTTTGAAAATTCTTCCTCAAATATTTGTGTGATTTACAAAATATTACTATCTTTGCAGTGTCGCTCGTGAGCCTTGCTGACGGTTAGCGGGCAGTTTTAATATTGATAACTAATGACGAAACTATATTTCAACACTCGTGATGAACTGAACCGTATTGATGTCTCGAAGATAGTTTACTTCGAGGCTGACGGCAACTATACCACTGTTGTGATGGTCAACAAACTGCGTGCAGCCATCTATATGAACTTGGGAGAGATGGAGAAAGCATTGGTAGAGCAGTTGGGTCCAGAAGACAAGACGTTTATGCGCATAGGCAAGCGTTTTATCATCAACATGCAGTACATCTATCAGATTAATGTGCTGAAACAACACCTAATTCTTTCCGACTACGACCACTTCGCTTTTCAGATAAACATTTCGAAGGATGCGTTGCGTAAAGTGAAGGAACTGATGCTTCAGACGCGTATATAATATAAGGTGAAACTATGGAGATACTGATAGGCAGAGACGATAAGACAGGCAGAATGAAACTGACAGCAGAGGGCCGTTCAGTGCTGTTTGGTACTCAGCGCCTGCCAGAAAGTGTCCTTGCAGAACACCTCAAACTGACGATAAAGGATGACGCTATCCGACTGAAGAACTTGAATATCAATGCCTATACTTATGTGAACGGACAGGCTGTGGAGAGCAAGACTATCACCAAGCAGCACACCATAGAAATCGGTAAGGACCATTTTCCTTTCGATTGGCGTGCACTCGACGAGTTTATCACTCCTGAAGCAGATATCCGCCCACTTGAAACCGTTTGGAACGATTTTGAAAGCAAAAACATATCCCTGCAAATTGCAGAGCGTAAATTCAATACCCTACGTTCGACCACAGGACTTATCACTATGGTGGCCATAGCCCTGAGTATCGCCACTGGTGGCAAGAGCCATTGGTATATTTTGCTCTATGGCGTCGCTATCGTCGTGTCAGTCATCTTCTTTGTTAAGTCGTACTTAGACTCATCGAAGGTCCCTCAGAAACGACAGGAAATGAACAGAGCCTTTCAGCGTGAATATGTCTGTCCCCATTGCGGCCATTTTCTGGGTAACCAATCCTACGATATTTTGGTCCAAAACGACCATTGTCCTTACTGCAAGGCAAAGTTCATACATTAATCCCACTATTTCATGGACTATGATTCAAAAAATATTGTTGATTCAAAAATAATAGCGACATTTGCACTCGTAAACCAATTAAAACATTTAAGCGTATGACAACGAACAAGCAAACTTGGAAACAAGTATCAATCAGTGGAGTAACTGGTATTTTAATGGGCGCAGGTGCCATGAAGGCTATGCAGTCGATGGCTGCTGGCGAGTCAGAGAACAATGCAGAGCAGGCAACTGCTAAGGCTGATACCCAGTACGACAACATGTCGTTCCGTGAGGCCTTTGATGCAGCACGTGCAGAGCTGGGCGCAGGCGGTGTCTTCCGTTGGCATGGAAACATCTATAACACCTATACTGCTGAAGAGTGGAATGCCATGAAGGCAGAAGAACAGGATCAATTTGCTGAACAGGTTGGTGCAGAGATCAGTGCAGAAGATGTTGACACATCTGATTTAGCTGAAGCAGAACAGATAGTAGAAACTGAAGATGATTCAGATGTCAGCATAGTATCTAACAATCCTGATAACACCAATGAACCTGCCGTTAGCGAACAGGCTGCAGAAACCACAGAAAATGCTGACGACGATGTCCGCGTACTGGGTTATGGCGACGTGACATTGGATAATGGTCGTACTGTCACAGTTGAGGAACTCGAGGTAAACGGCCAGCGTGTAGCGGTCATTGATGTCGATCAGGACGGCGAGGCTGACCTGGCAATGACAGATTTGAACCATAATCAGCAAATGGACGAAGGCGAAGTCATCGACTTGCATACTGGAGAGGCAGTCAGCTTTACCAATGACAATGACAACGTAGAATATACTGCTGACACGTTTGACATTTAATAATTTCCCCTTGCAATCATGGAAGAGTTGCGTATCAAGTGTCCCTCGTGTGGTATTGTCCTCGAAGTGAGGAATTCCAAGAATGAAGCCGTCAAGCGAATTACCTGCCCTAACTGCAAGAAGCAGTTGGCAGTGACATTCCACGAAGAGCCCAAACCTGCCCAGTATGTGGAAATCAAGATGGTGCAATTGGCTGATGGCAGTCAGAAGACCATTGTTCGCGCTCTTACAGACGACCACATTGTCAAGGTGAATGGCGAGCGACTGTTGAAGGACGACGAAATCGTGCTAGGTCCTGACGATCAATTGGAGATTGACGGCAAACCACAGTTTGGTCCTAAAACGAAGTCGGTGTCTGCACCGACTCCAGCAACAGTCTCCAAACCAGTTCCAGCCTCCCAGCCCAAACCAGAGCCAAAGGATGAGCCAAAAGGTTTGACACCAGCGCCAGAACCCAAGCGCAACAGTTGGCTCTTGTCCATAGCGATTGTTGCTGTGATTGTTGCAGCCTTCGTCTTGTGGCAGAAGTTTTCTGACTCGAAGTCGGAAGCAGTCTCTATACCGTCTGCCGACACCATTGTTGCACCTCGTCAGGAAACAGGGAAGAAGGACATAGATACACCAAAGCCTAAGCAGGAGGTCAAGAAGGAAGACTCCAAAGCAGCAGAACAACAACCTGCTAAACCCGCTGTTGCCAACATGAGCGAATACGATTTGGAACGTATGGCGATGAAAGGTGATGCAGAGGCACAATGCCAGTTAGGCAAACGCTGGGTCAACAAGGGCGACAGCACAAACGTGGTCAAGGGAATCAAATATCTCAAGCAGGCCGCACACAACGGCTCATCGGAAGCTAAGTCAGCTCTGAATAAAGTGTATGCAACCTTACAGCAGTCAGCAACTCATGGCAGCACTACTGCAAGCAACATTCTAAGAGAACAACGATAGTTCCAAAACACAATGAATCAACGAATATTACATATTATCATTGGTCTTCTGGCCGTAATGACTATGACAGCCCAGTCGCAGTTCCGTACGTCTGAACTCAGACGCCTGGCAACTGTGCTGTCCATCGATACGTCCCAGTTGACAGAAGGCTACAGCCATCCTGTGGTCAAAGGTCTGACACTGACTGTTCATCAGGAGCGACAGACTATCGACCATATCGGCTTACAGCTATTCTCCCCTAAGATGCGGAGCATGGGCCAGTCGCCTATCTTCGACTTTCTGGAGCGTTATTTCCTCCAACTGAAATACCCTCCAACGGTGAAGTCCGCATCTAATATGTTACGCGACGACCAGTTCCGCTTTCTGAAAGGTAGCTTGTCAACTGTCGACGAAATCCGTTCTACTGACGACTTTGCTTTCAATAACGACAACCATCGTTATACTGCTACTTGGAATCGTGATAGCAAAGTACTACTGTCAGTCTCATTTCCTGTAGAATATGAATTAATCAGTGGTGAAAACAAAATTGAAGCAGAGGACAATCTTTTGAGTGATATTCAAAAGACAAAAGTCTCTCACCACTCACCTCTAACCAATAGCCCCTCTGAAAGCACTTACATCAACGGCTGTTTCTCCAATCGTTTGTACTATCAACAGGGCAAACTGATTTCGAACAGCAATCATCCTGCTGAGACCTTGGCAAACATGATGCTTAGTTCCCAGACTCGTGGTCAATACGACATTAATGTCACTCAGATATCCTACGGTTTTCAGAAGAAGGTCTTTCAGGTTCCTCTGCGTCAGTGGATTGCTTTCTGCCAAAACAGCGGCTGTCAACTCTACTTTGGCATAGATGAAATGAACGAACAAGGTGACATCAGCGCAGTGGTACTCGCAGTCAATCAGGCAGAGAACTACAACCACGTGCTGACTATCAATACCAATACGGAGGTGATTGATGCCAGAAAGGGCGTCATTGAGACCCGTCTCTATCCATACGTTCCAACACACAACGTGCTGAACATGTTTGCTGATTATCGCAAGTCGAACCCTAAAACCTTTGTCAAAAGATGAAAAGGATAATTTGTAGCATATTGACATTCGTTTTGGTGCTGGGCGCTTCTGCTGGCGACTGGCGACTGGAGAAGATCAATTCCATTAAGAAAAACAGCGCCTATCTGTATGGGGAGGCTACTGTATCGACATTGGAACAAGCAACAACGCTGGCTTACGAAGAGTTGCAACGTGAGGTATATGCCTGGCTTCAGAATGACAGCCTCTCCGTAAAGGATATCAATCGACTGTCAGATACGGTGATGGTTCGCATAGTCAATGTTTATAGGGTTTTCGCATACGTCGAAAAATCGAAGTTGAAGTCTATGCCACCAGTTACTGACAAGACTGATACTGTTCCTGCAAAAACTCCTATCGTAGAAAAGACACTTGAGAAGAAGGACTCCACACTGTTTACTGACAGCGTCCGTCAGGTTATCAATAAGCGCTTTTTTGGTAAGGAAGGCAAGATGAAGCAACGTGAGAATGATGCACTACTTCGTTTGAAGAAAGCCAAGAATTTCTTCGAACTGAAGGAGATTATGCAGCCCTTGAAGGATAAAGGCGACATCATAGACTATGGCAAATACGCCACCGCTGAGCATCCAGAGCTATGCTATCTCATTGTCTACGACCCTGCTGGCAACATTTGTGCTCTGTTGGGAAAAGGCAAGGATGTCCGTAAGAACCTGAAGACGGGAAACGACGACTCAATTAAGAATTATCGCGGATGTGGAGCTATTTGGTTTACACTGCGTGAAAATGACAAAATGAAAAATTAAGAAAGAAAACTAAAATATGAAGAAACTATTATTATTTGCGTTGATGCTTCAATGGTCAATGTTCAATGGTCAATGTCTCTTGGCCTACAACAAAGTACGTTTGGTCATCAACGATGGTATTACTGATCTCCAGCTGAAACAACAGATGCAAAAGGCTGTATCTGCCGTCATGACGGAAATCAACCGTTCGTATGAGGTAAACCTGGGTCATCTGACCTTCCCTGCAAACTATATGCAGCAGGAGGCTCAGAACGAACTGAACCAGCTGTGGCAAAACGACCGTATGCGTTGCGTGGAGGAGGAAATCGTCAAGCGTGTGCTGACCACTCGTCAGGGCTATCAGGTGCGAGGCATCCCCTTGATTGTCAATAGTGCGCAAGGTGGCGACGAACTGGGTTATCAGGAGGCTGTTGTCAATTTCGACAAGCAGGGTGTCATTACCAGTTTCTATTACACCATCAATCCTGAGCTCTACTCCCAATTACGCATGGACCAGATGAGCAACCCTAAATATGAGGTTTCTGACATCAAGGATCGAATGATGATTCTCGACTATGTGGAGCATTTCCGTACGGCGTACAACCAGAAAGACCTAAAGTTCTTGAAGCAGGTGTTCTCTGAGGACGCCATCATCATCACAGGAACAGTTATTAAGGTACGTAAGTCAGAAGTGGTGCCCTCAGGCAAGAAGGTGAAATATACCGTTCAGACCAAGCAAGAATATCTGAACAATCTGGCGAAGGCTTTTAAGAGCAATAGCTATATCAAGGTGTCGTTCGACAATGTAGTCATTGTGGAACATCCTACCATCAAGGGTATCTATGGTGTCACCGTTCATCAGAAGTGGAACACAGCTCGCTACAGCGATGAAGGCTATGTCTTCATGGTATGGGACTTCCGCAATCCTGATGCGCCCCAGATTCATGTCCGCACCTGGCAACCAGACTATATCGACAAGGAACGAGGCCAGCGTCTCAATCCCAACGATGTCTTCACCCTGGGTGACTTCGACTTGTAAAAATGCTCGGTTAAGCAAAAGCGCTCTTTGACATTGTGACACAAAGGGAGTAAAAGCAGATTTCTGCTTATTCGCTTTTTCGATAAACTTCCTAATACTTTCNNCTCAGATTGTCTATTGTGTCGCTATGCTAGATAATTGAGAATGAATAATAATGGTATAAAAGAAAATAACATATGAAAAAAAGTATTTTATTGATGGCTTTATTAGTAGTATCATTGTCACTGTTTGCACAGGATAATAATGACGATATTACTCTGACATCCAGTGATTTTGGTTTCGCATCTGTAAGCACTGATATTCATTCCGCTTCTATCAACGGGAATACGTATTATTACACTATAGTCAAGGATAAACCATCACTTGCTGTTATTGTTGCAAAAAAGAAAGCTTACAAGGATTATAAGGAAGTGGTACTTCCAGAAACATTTACCTCTTCTGAAGGGAAAACGCTTACGATTGTTGGCATAGGGAATAAGGCCTTTGAAAAATGCAGAAGCCTTAAAAAAGTAGACTTGCCCAAAACTATAAGAATCATTGGCAACGATGCCTTCTGCAATGCTGATGTAGATGATTTATCACTGAAGGAGGGACTCGTAAAAATAGGCAATAATGCGTTTCTAAATAACGACTTGAAAGACATTCACATACCAGATGGAGTAGAGGAAATTGGTGAATTAGCGTTTTACTGCTTTAAATCGACGATTTTCCAAAGAGCTGGTTCTGGAACCCTATATATTCCCAAGTCAGTACATACCATTGGTGATAAGGCCTTTGCAATGACTCGTAACGGATGGGGCGCATGGTTTAATTCTAAGCGAGAAATTCTATGTCTTCCTGATTATGTCAATCTTGACAATTGTAAGGACATGGGTATCAGCAGGGAACCTGTTGAGGAGTATCTAAAGCAGAATAAATAGAAGACGAAAGATGAAGAAAGAAACATTAGAAGTGCATATAAACGACAAAATCGTTCAACTAAAGGGATGTTATGTTGGTAGCATATTTCGTGTTGATAGAGATAGTATTGACAAACATCCTTCTTTGACTGATAGAGAAAAAAGAAGTCTTAAAGATGAGTTGCAAAGTAATAAGAATCTTTTGCTTTCAGAGGAGTAAATTACTTATATTTTATGGCAGAAAGAAGAAAAATACTAAAAAATCCCATGAGTGCTTTTCCTGAGAAGTTGATTAATAAGATTAATGACGAATGGGATAAAAAAGAAAGGGTATACCATTATACTTCTCTAGAGACTTTCTACAAGATTATAGAAGGTACTCAAGATGATTTCTTTACTTTTCATGCTGGAAGTGTTTATACAATGAATGATAGTGAAGAAATGAAACGAGGGTATGACTATATAAAGACTTATTTACCACTCATCGAAAAAGAGCTAAATGTTCCTTTAGAATATAGAATTCTTAATATGNNTGATTAATGATGACACTACCAATTTTGTAGTTTCTTTCTCAAAAGACCCAGATATTTTGCCAATGTGGGCTATGTACGGAAATAATGGTACAGGCGTTTGCCTAGAATTCTCTCCTTATATTGTAAAGAATTATTATAAACATAAGCTAAATGATACGACATTCCAAATCGATAATTGTGTATATAATGAGGATGATATAAAAGATTTTTTGATAAATAATCTTAGAATTGTTTATGAGTTGTTTTTAAATACAGCAAGTGATGAAAAGAAGAGGGATTCTTTTGAAAAGGCGAAGTATCTTTCAATAATGTGCGGAATAATTGGCGCTTTTGTTAAGCACCCTGGATTTGAGTACGAAAAAGAAAAACGATTGAATGTTTTTAGACATATTCAGTACTGGAATTTCCGTGAAACTCGTTTTCATCATCAGTATGCTTATGTTGAAGTACCGATTCCAATAGACTCTTTAACGAATGTAATAATTGGTCCAGCAGCAGACATCGATTATGTAAAGAATGCTTTAATCTTAAAATTAAGAACGATAGGTAAAAAGATAGAACCAATACAATCAAAAATACCTTTTAGAGTGTATTAATCTATAGTTTTAAATGATNNAAATTGTCTGATTCTGAGGTTGAGGTTACGTTTAATCCTAAAAAAAAATCTGGTTTATTGAATTTGCCTTCAAAAGTTACCTATAATGGAATAGAATATAGCGTAATATCTATAGGTGCTCATTCGTTCTATGAATGTTTTGATTTAGTAGGCCCGCTGGTTATACCAAATTCTATTACCTCTATTAAAGTTGCTGCTTTTGGCTGCTGTAGTGGCTTGACTGGTTCATTAACAATTCNNACTTTGACTATTCCTAATTCAGTAACATCCATTGGATCTAATGCTTTTGAGGGTTGTAGAGGTTTTAGCACTTTTATATCTAAAATCGAAAATCCTTTTTCTATTGATGATAGTGTTTTTGGTTCGATTTCGTCAAATGCTGTTCTAATTGTCCCTAATGGCACAAAGAATAAATATTTAAAATATTCTGGCTGGACTAAAAATTTTAAAGAAATAATAGAGGAAGGTAATTATACCCAAACTTATTTGCTTTCAATCAAAGCCACAGGTAATGGTTCTGCGTCGTATAATGGAATATCAATTAAGAATAACACCCAGTCGTTCACTGTTAACGAAGGGATATCTGCAACTATCTCTTTCACTCCAGATACTGGTTATAGAATTAAAAGCGTAAAGCTGAACAATACCGATGTTACCTCAAGTGTTTCCAATAATCAGTATACAATCAGCAACATTACAGCTAATACAACGCTGGAAGTGGAGTTTGAAGCAATGCCCATTACAACTTATACATTATCTATCACGGCATCAGGAAGTGGTTCTGCCTCATATAATGGAACGTCTGTTCGCAGTAAAACAAGTACGTTTACCGTTAACGAAGGAACCAAGGTGTCAATTTCACTGACTCCAGATAATGGTTACAGAATTAAGAGCGTGAAAGAAAACGACACGAATGTAACTTCGTATGTCTCGAATGGGACATACACCATTAATAGTATCAGTAGAAATACGACTATTGAGGTGGAATTTGAAGCTATTCCACCAACGACTTATACTCTTTCTATTAAAGCAAATGGCAATGGTTCAGCATCGTATAATGGAACAACGATACGCGGTAAAACAAGTACTTATACTGTGAACGAGGGAGCATCTGCTACAATTACTTTTAGTCCCGATAATGGATACAGGATCAAGAGCGTCAGGCTTAACAATACCAATGTGACCTCAAGTGTTTCAAACAATCAGTACACAATCAGCTACATTACTGCAAACACAACGTTGGAAGTTGAATTTGAGGCAATACCCGTTACGACTTACACATTATCTATCAAGGCGACAGGCAATGGTTCTGCGTCGTATAATGGAACGTCTGTTCGCAGTGAAACAAGTACGTTTACTGTGAACGAGGGTTCGTCTGCTACAATTTCTTTTACTCCTGATAGTGGTTATCGAATCAAAAGTGTAAAGCTGAACAATACTGATGTTACTTCGAGTGTATCCAATAATCAGTACACAATTAGTAGTATTACTGCTAATACAACGCTGGAGGTTGAGTTTGAGGCAATACCCGTTACAACTTATACATTATCTATCAAATCGACAGGCGATGGTTTTGTGTCGTATAATGGAACAGCATTTCGTGGGAAGACTCGTTCGTTTACAGTTAACGAAGGAACAAAAGTGTCTATCTCACTGACTCCGGATAATGGTTGTCGAATTAAGAGCGTAAAGGAAAACGACACGGATGTAACCTCATATGTTTCGAATGGGACATACACTATTAATAGTATCAGTAGAAATACGACTGTTGAGGTTGAATTTGAGACTATTCCCTCCTCAACATACTCGCTGTCTATCACGGCTACAGGTTACGGAACTGTAACTTATGATTACTCTACCATCAGGAATAATACCTATTCGTATGCGCTGAACGAAGGTGAGTTAGTGACGATTTTGATTTCACCTGATAGCGGCTACAGAATAAAGAGTGTAAAAGAAAACGGTTCCGATGTGACAGCGTATGTATCGAACAACAGATATACCATCAGCAGTATTAGTAGAGACACGAACATAGAAGTGGAGTTCGAGGCCATACCTGTACCAACATATGCGCTGAGCATTACTGCAACGGGTAATGGTAGTGTAACGTATGATGGAACAGCTGTTAGGAGCAGGACAACGTCGTTCACTGTAAATGAAGGAACGAATGCGACGATTACATTCTCGCCTGATAATGGTAATAGCATTGCCAGCGTGAAGGTGAACAATAGTGATGTGACTTCACAGGTGTCTAGTAATCGTTATACCATTAACAACATTACTGCCAACACGACGTTGGAAGTGACATTCCAAGAGGATGTGAACGCTTTGACAGTAGATGGAGTGAACTATGCTGTAGTATCGCAAACGGATAGGACCGTGAAAGTGGCAGGTGGTGACTTTGGGCAAGTGTTGACAGTGCCTGCAACAGTGACACAGAATGGCAAGACGTGGACAGTGACAGGTATTGACGCCAATGCGCTGAAGAACAACACAGAGCTGGCAGCTGTCATCTGGGACCCCACTTATAATTTTACGGCAACGGTGAGCAATCCCAACCTGCTGCTCTATGTGAAAGCTGAGCAGTATGCGCCATCGTCGATACAAAACGTAGTGGTGAACGGAACAGCTAGCAATATTGTTTTAGCTGAGGCTCAGGAAGGAAACAACTTCTACTGTCCGCAGGCTTTTGTGGCCCAAAAGATCAGTTATACACATAACTACCAAATGCAGACAGGAGTAGGTGAGTCGAAAGGTTGGGAAACAATAGCACTTCCATTCGACGTACAAACCATTACTCATGAGACGAAGGGAACGATAGTACCATTTGCTCAATGGAACAACGACAGCAATAAGAATCCTTTCTGGCTGATGGAGCTAACGGGCACTGGTTTTGTGGAGACAGGCAGTATCAAGGCTTATACACCTTATATTATCAGTATGCCAAACCATCCGCAGTATGATAGTCTATGGCTACTGAAGGGTAAGGTGACGTTTGCTGCTTCAAGCGTTACCGTCAGTAAGACGGAGAATCTGAACCAGTCAGTTTTCAACGGTAGGACGTTTATCCCTTGCTTCGCTGGGGAAAAGGCTGATGAAGGTTTCTATGCACTGAACGTCAGCAACGACTGGGAAACGAATAACAGTGGAATGACGGAAGGCAGTAAGTTCGTACTGAATATGCGTAGGATACATCCCTTTGAGGCTTATATGATATCATCCTCGAATGCAGCACCATATTTTGACGTCTTTGATGATATGACGACTGGAATTCAGGTGATGGATGAAGGAAGATGGATGAAGGAAGAGGCTGTCTATGACCTGCAAGGCCGTAAGGTGGAGAATCCCTCCAAGAAGGGTGTGTATATTGTAAATGGAAAGAAAAAGATTATCAAATAAAGATACGATTATGAAGAAGATGATGATAGCGCTGTTGCTGATGGTGGCAGCAAATGGGGTGAAGGCCCAAGACATTGAGGTAAGTAAGTTCGAAAGGAACTATACGAGTCTGATTGCCAGTATGAATCCAGTCTATGACAACACAGGCGAGGCATGTGCTGTGATTCGATTCTTTGTAAGGGACGGAAGATTTATCATTGAACCCAATATGGGTATGATGAAATTGGAAACCTTGCCTGGTGAAATCAGAATTTGGGTTCCTAAGGGGACAAAGCGCCTGACAATAAGAAGAGAGGGCCTACTTCCTCTGTCAGGTTATGAAATACCTGTGAGCATTGAACCTAAAGTGACGTACGAAGCAGAAATCTCAGTCAATGAAGGAGCGAACAAGCACCATAATGTTTATGCAGGTGTGGGCTATAATGCTATCGCAATCTCAGGACCTTCTGTTGCATTGGGATTCGATATCAATCATCACAATATTGAGTTGGGTGCTGTGTTGGGTTTGAATAAAACAGATGAAATGTACTTTTACGACAGCAATGGTGATTTGACAGGCGCTTTCGAATATAAGGCCATCAGGGTTCAGCTGAGATACGGATATGACTTTGAGATTACCGACTTCTTTAGCATTATGCCTCAGGCGGGTGTTGCCTATAACATTTTTACGAGTAATGAGGTGGTAAAGAGCAATAGCAAATTTGATTCAGCTAACTCGTTCTCTGGTATTGTGGCAGCGAGACTGGTGACGTCGTTCAACAAGCGTTTCAAATTGCATATCACACCTGAGTATAATTTCAGTTTGAACAAAAATGATAACTGTAAAATTCTTTCTGACTTTGATTCGAAGTTCAAGAGTTGGACAGAGGGATTTAACCTGAACATCGGATTAATCTATTTTTTCTAAAACAGCATGACAATGAAAAAGAGCATATTATATTCCCTGATTCTAATGGCCTTTGTGGCTTGTGGAGGAGGTGGCGATGCAGGTGGGGAGAGTCCTCAAGTAAACAAAGACTATCTGAGTGTGCCACTTAGTTTGGAATTTTTATCCGATGCACAGACTACGGAAATGGCTATTAATGCCAATTGCAGTTGGACTATTTCGAAGGATGTTGATTGGTTGACTGTTAATCCAATGTCAGGGGCAAACAATCAGACAGTCATCATTTCTGTAACGAAGAATACGACCAACGCAGATCGTATGGCCATACTGACAGTTCAAGGAGGTTCGTTGCCAGCAAAAAGGGTAACGGTAACGCAGAGAAAGGCTACAGACACACCTGTTCAATACAGTTTGAACGTAGATAAGAATTCCTTGGAATTCGAAAAGGATGGTGGCAATCAAAGCATCGTAATCACCAGCAATACCAGTTGGACAATTACTTGTCCTGATTGGTGTACGCTATCGACGAAATCAGGAAATGGTAATGCGACGATTACTGTGACAGCCACTAAGAATGACAAGACAGAACAGCGTTCAGGGCAAATCGTTATCAGCGGAGATGGCGTGAATGATGTGAAGATAAATGTCACTCAGAAACCTGCTGATAATACTCCCAACGGACCAAACCCAGATGACAATCTGCCCCCCAGCTGAAGATTGGGACATCGTTGAATGATTTACGGAGGCAGGGTAAGCACTTAGTTACTCTGCCTCGTGACTTAATAAGTTGAGCATGATCGTTTTTCCGCAAGA
>LXOW01005645.1_pt1 | contig 20524 bp, 13 predicted proteins | sample 1368591 | NCBI WGS metagenome assembly LXOW01 (sample SAMN04884650, study PRJNA319009) | bovine gut metagenome | isolation source: Cow rumen | host: Bos taurus | place: Italy: Legnaro (PD) | collected 2014-07-09
CACCGTAGCATCCCTGCCATAGCCGAGGACTACGAGCGAGACCTCTACTCATACACGCTCGGATTTATCAACAACAAGGGAGGACAACTTTACCGCATTGGTGGTATGCCTGACCATTTGCATCTCTTCGTTTCCCTGCCAGCAAATTTATCAATGTCCAAATTTGTACAGGAACTCAAAATCGTCACCAGCAAATGGCTCAAGGCCAATCCTCATTTCCCACTTTTTGACAGGTGGTCCAAAGAGTATGCAGGGTTTTCCTACAATTTACGTGATAAGAACATGATTGTGGGGTATCTCGCCAAGCAGAAAGAGCATCACCGTCAAGTGTCATTTGCCGAGGAGTACCGACAGTTTTTGATTGAGAATGCTGTTGATATCAAGGAGGAGTATTTCCTCACTGACTGATGGTCACATCTCTCCGAGATGCCCGCAGACGTGAGCACCTCTTCCACCACACTACGCCTATCGGCTCGTATGGTGTTAAGTGCACCTATCGGTGCGTCTCATGCCTTCGGCATGCTGTCGTGGCGATGACATACCCTATCTGGTTGTGAGTACCTGCACTCTCCCACCACACTACAACCTTACGACTTGTGCACTCACCTCACTGTGTGGCGTTGTTGCTCGTATTCTCAACACACTACGCCTATCGGCTCGTATGGTGTTAAGTGCACTTCGTGCGTAATGCATCTCTAACGCAGTATAATTTTTACCACTTCACAAACTTCAGTCGTTGCTTTTATTATCCACAATCATCTGTTTACACTTCATTTTCCGCTTCGGCTTTCCTCAATATTTAATATTGTATATTTGCAGATTATTATTCTAAAATCATTCGATAATGAAACTTGATTTTTTAGGCGCAACGGAAGAGGTTACAGGTAGTAAGTTCCTGTTAACCACACAAAAAGGCACCAAAATATTATTGGATTGCGGTATGTACCAAGGTAAGGGCCTGGAGACCGACAGCATGAACCGTGACCTGGGCTTCGATCCCAAGGACATTGACTATCTGCTGCTGTCGCATGCCCATATCGACCATTCGGGACTGATTCCCTACATCTGGAAACTGGGCTTCCGGGGGACGGTTTTCTGCACCCACGCTACCCGCGACCTGTGCTCCATCATGTTGCCCGACAGCGGCCGCATCCAAGAGACGGATACCATACAATTCAACAAGAAGCGCAGCAAACAAGGACTGCCACCCGTGGAACCTATCTATACCATGGAAGATGCCGCCAATGCCATGTCGCTGTTCGCCAGCTGGCCTTACGAGCACGAATTTTTCATTGAGGAAGGCTTTTCGGTCAAGTTTGTGGATACGGGGCACATGCTGGGAAGCAGCGCTATCTATATCACTTTCAAGGAGAAACGTCGGAAAAGAACCCTTTGTTATACAGGCGATGTGGGTCGCTATGACAAGCGCATTCTGCCAGATCCCAAGCCTTTCCCGCAGGCCGACTACATCATCACGGAGTCCACTTACGGTGACCGCCTGCACCCGTCGATAGACAATGCCGAGCAGGAACTGGCACTCATTGTGAAGGACGCTTGTGCCCAGAACAGGGGCAAGCTACTGATTCCATCCTTTGCCATTGGCCGTACCCAAGACATTGTCTATGCCCTGCACCGCTTGAAATTAGCGGGCGACCTGCCTGATGTGGAAATCTTCGTGGATAGTCCGTTGGCAGTTTCCGCCACCAACATTTTCCGCTTGCATAAAGAATGCTTTAATGCTGATATGCAAGAATTTATGGAAAGTTCTTCCGACCCCTTCGGTTTCGAGAAACTGCATTATGTGCGCACCATCGACGACTCCAAGAAACTCAATACCTACAATCGTCCATGCATCATCATTTCCGCATCGGGGATGATGGAAGCCGGGCGTATCAAACATCACCTGGCCAACAATATCGAGAATCCCCGCACCACCATCCTCTGCGTGGGCTATTGCTCCCCTACTACCTTGGGAGCCAAGATCATGCGTGGCGACAAGCAGGTGTCCATCTTCGGCATGCTCTACAAAGTGAGAGCCGAGCTGAAATCCATCGAAGCCTTCTCCGGCCATGCCGACTACCACGAACTCATTCAATATCTTTCGTGTCAGAATAAAAAGAAAATCAAAAAGTTATATATTGTCCATGGCGAGGGAGACACGCGCGAGCGCTATGCCGAACATCTGAAAGAAGCGGGGTTTGCGACGGCGACGGTACCGTGCTTTAAGGATAGCGTGGAACTCAGTTGACAGTTAACAATTGACAATTGACAATTATTAATAAAGATTAAAACGGCTTTGGAAAGTTGTTGATAATAACAATATTACCCCACTGATGATGAATAAAAATATTTTTCTGCTATTGGTGTTGGCGATGTTTGTGTGGCCTTTGTCGGCCCAGAACAATTCGCAATCCATGGTTGAGGATTGGGAAAGTGGGGACTTCAGCACATTGCAGTGGGAGCATGTTGGCAGCCGTTCCTTGTGGGAAGTGACCAGCGAAGGTGCCCACAACGGTAGGTATTGCGTTCGGAGTGGGAATTATTATCAGGATAATATTGAATCTGTTCTGCAACTATCTGTGTATCTGATGGAAGATGGAACAATCTCTTATTTTCGCAAGATTTTTTCGGCAGCAGGTGGAGGCGTTTTTTATTTTTTTCTTGACGGACAGCAGATGGACACATTGACAGGCTATGCGGATTGGGCTGAATATCAATGTCCTGTGTCTTCCGGTTATCACGTACTGAAATTCTGCTACCGCAAGAATACTAACGAGAAAAAGGGTTCCGATTGTGTGTGGATGGATGATTTGACTATGCCTGCCGGCATCCTGATGAATCCGCTCACTGCGCCTTGCGATGCCCCCGAAGGTCTTACGGCAACGATAGCGGACAACAATGTCACACTTTCTTGGAACGGCACCTATAGTTCCCAGCATGTCACCCTTTTCGATGATGTTGAAGGCCATGAATATGGGGCGATTAACTCCCCCGGAACCGTGGGTTGGGACTACATTGACGGAGATGGCGAACCGACATCCAGTTTCTCTTCGCTGAACTTTCTGCATGAAGGGGCGACAATGGCATACATTGTGCTCGATGATGAACTGATCTACGGCACAGGCATCAACAACCCACAAGCGCATTCCGGCCATAGATTTTTTGCCTGCCCTTTCCATTACAGTATCAATAATGATGACTGGATTGTGAGTCCAGAACTGCATTTCACAGAGGCATTTGAGTTTTCATTTTATGCACGAAGTTTTTCTTCACAATTTACTGATGAACAATTTATTGCAGCCTATTCGTTGACCGATAGCAGTGCCAACAGTTTCATTCCTCTGCACTGCGATCCGATTACCCCCTCAACCACTTGGACGGAATATTCGTTTTTAGTTCCGTCACAGGCGAAATATGTCGCTATTCACTGCATTTCCTTCAATCAATATTTGTTTTGTATCGATGATATCTCGATACACGGCAACGTAAGCAACGGCCATACCTGCAACATCTATCGCGATGGCCAAATGATTGCATCCGGCATAGCCGATTCCACCTATACAGACTCCTTGACAACAGAAGGAAATCATTATTACTCAATTACATACAATTGCACTCCAAGTGTTGAATCCGACTATTCTGACACGGTCAATGTGACCATCGGACCATCAAGAATAATGGGAAACACTTCTGATGTTACAACCATATTGGATGGCATTTCTGAAATGTTGAATAACAACTTTGATGAAAGGGAATATATCCCAGAGGAATTGCTTAATCCTGACAGAAATGTCACGGTTGACAGCAGTCACATGGCTCACACTTTGGCAGAAATGTTCGACTGGAACAAGTATCCCACCTACGAGGTATATACACAGCTGTTACAGCATTTCAAAGACAATTTTCCTTTGTTGTGCCAAATCGACACTATTTTGGAAACCACACCCCATCCAGACCTTCACCATTCCATTTTCGCTATCCATATCAGCAATACCTTAGGGCAAGCTACCACCAAGCCGGCTTTTCTGTATTCCTCTACCATGCATGGAACGGAAGTAGTGGGTTTCTATATGATGCTTCACTTGGCTGACTATATTTTGAACAATGCCACAACAGACTCCGCTGTGATGAGAATTCTGGATAATGTGGATCTTTATATCTGTCCGCTGGAAAATCCTGACGGGACCTATCATTTGACCAACAACATGATATGGCAAGGCGAAGGCTATTCCACTTACCACAACTATAACGATGTGCAGCTGAATCGCAATTATCCGCATCTGCCCGGATTTGGAACAACAGCCAATATACAACCTGAAACACAGGCAATTATGGACTGGGTAACCCCCATACATTTTGTCATGTCGGTCAATTACCACTGCGGGGCGGAATTGCTCAACTACCCTTGGGATTCATGGACCACCAACCATCGTCCCCACGCTGATGCCGACTGGTTCCGTTATGTATGCCAGAACTATGCGACGTTGTGCCATGCGCAAGACTCGTCGTTCATGCACGGCAGTAATGGTCGGGCGGTCATTGACGGCGGCGATTGGTCTGTGGTGTATGGCAGCCGACAGGACTACATGACCTACTATCAGCGGTGCCGCGAGGTCACCATCGAGACGAGCCTCACCCATGTGGTCAGAGATCCAGTGAAGCTGCAGGCGTTTTGGACAAACACCAAGGATGCGCTGCTGAGTTATGTGATGGAGTGTGACTACGGCTTTGGGGGCGTGGTAACCGATGCGGTCACCCACGAGCCTGTGGAGGCGATGATCAAGGTCGTCAACCATGACAAATTCCATTCCGAGGTCTTTTCGCATTTGCCGCTGGGTGTCTATCACCGGCCGATTATGGCGGGAACTTACACCGTGGAGGTCTCCGCACCCTGTTATCAGACTGCTACTTTCACGGTAACGACCAAGCCTGGCACCAAAGTGCATATCGATGTGGAACTTCAGCCGCAAGTAATTGCCCCGCAAGCGTTTGACCAGTACATCCTTCCGGGAATGCAGACTACGGTTATTGCGCTTGCCCAGCATGAGGTGCTGTGGTACGATTCCGACACAGCGACTCTGCCCTTCGCAATGGGTAGCTATTTTACGACTCCTGTACTGGATACAACAACCACCTATTTTCTGGAAGAAAGATACCAATATGACACGCTGTTGTGCATGAGTCCACGCAGCTCGGTCACCGTTTTTGTAATTGACACTACCACAAATGCTATATCCGAAGTGGAAAATAATTTCGGTTTAAAGATATATCCGAATCCTGCCAATGATTTTTTGACCATTGAGAGCAATGGATTGAATATTTCAAATATTGACATATTCGATTCATACGGAAGATTAGTATGGAGGCAGGAATATCCATCCAAAAACATTAATATTTCCACATTAAGCAACGGAACCTATTTTATTCGCATAGAAAGTACAAAACACAAAACAGCAATCATAAAATTCGTTAAAATATGAAAATCCACTTTATCGCTATCGGCGGGAGCGCCATGCACAACTTGGCCATCGCCCTGAAACTGAAAGGATACGAAATCACCGGTTCTGACGACGAAATCTTCGAGCCGGCGAAAGGAAGACTACAGAAATACGGTATTCTGCCCGACAGCATCGGCTGGAATCCCGACAAAATCACCGCGGATCTGGATGCCGTCATCTTGGGTATGCACGCCCGCGAGGACAATCCCGAACTGTTGAAAGCCAAAGAGTTAGGCATTAAGATTTTCTCCTATCCTGAATTTCTGTACGAGCAGAGCAAAGACAAATGCCGCATTGTGGTGGGGGGCAGCCACGGCAAGACCACCATCACCTCCATGATAATCCATGTGCTGCAGCAGAATGGCATCGATTGCGACTACATGGTGGGCGCACAGCTGGCAGGTTTTGAAGTCATGGTGAAACTCAGCGAAAGCGCGAAAATCATGGTCATCGAGGGTGACGAGTACCTGACATCGCCCATTGACCGCAGACCGAAATTCCATCTGTACCAGCCCAATGTGGGCATTATCAGCGGTATTGCCTGGGATCATGTCAACGTGTTTCCCACCTTCGACATCTATGTCAAGCAATTCGAGATTTTCGCCAATATGATTCCCGCCGACGGTCGCTTCATCTATTGTGCCGACGACCCGGTGTTAAGCGAGATGAGCCAGAAAATCACGCAGACCAACAAATTTCCTTATACCGTTCATCCTTACCATATCGACGGTGGTATCAGCTATTTGGAAACGCCTTACGGCAATATTCCATTGCAGATTTTCGGTCGCCACAATCTCAGCAACTTGAATGCCGCACGTCTGGCTTGCCAGGCTGTAGGCGTAAGCGATGAGAATTTCTATAAGGCTATCCAAAGTTTCAAAGGTGCTTCCAAACGTCTGGAATTAGTGGACAAGAATGACAATTGCGCTGTCTATAAAGATTTTGCGCACTCCCCTTCCAAGCTGAAAGCCACGGTAAGTGCCGTGCGTGAGCAGTTCCCCGACCGGAAACTCATTGCCTGCATGGAGTTGCACACTTTCAGCAGCCTCACCGGACAATTCCTCAAGGAGTACCATGGCGCTATGAACCAAGCAGATGAGAGCATTGTCTTCTTCGATCCTCACGCCATCGCCCTCAAGAAGCTGCCTCCCATCACCGCTGAAATGATCATGGATGCTTTCCAATGCCCTGGGCTGGAAGTCTTTAGCGATTCCAAAAAACTCAATGACAGACTTTTAAACCCTGAAACAGGAAAGGTTGTCTATCTGTTAATGTCCTCTGGAAATTTTGGAGGAATCAATATTGATGAACTGGCAAAGACAATCATATCAAAGCGATAACCTGCATCGTCTCTATGATAACCATAACGCATGTAGAGACGTTTCATGAAACGTCTCTACAAAAAAATATTTTACACTATATATAATGTTCGGAAAATATGTGTAACTTTGCAGGTTTGAAATCAAGCAAGGATTTATCAGAGAATATTAATATAAATAACTAAAAATCAAAAACATAAACAAAAATGAAAAAGATTCTTTTGACAGTATTTTCGGTTGTGATTGCCGTTTTAGGTTTCGCACAGCCCAAAATCCAGTTTGATCAGACCACCTACGATTTCGGTATGATCCGCGAGGAAGGTGGTAAAGTGACCGCACGTTTCAATTTCACCAATGTGGGTACAGAAAACCTGATTCTCAAGTCTGTACGTCCTGGTTGTGGCTGCACGGCTGCCAACTACACCAAGACCGCCATTGCTCCCGGTGAAAGAGGTTATATTGATGCCACTTACAATCCTTCTGGTCGTCCCGGTTCATTCAACAAGAACATCAAAGTGACCACCAACGAACCCGAAATGGACGTCGAGAAACCGACTCCCCATATGATTTTCATCAAGGGTAATGTATCTCCGAAACCCAAAAGCGTTTTTGAAAAAGAAGGTTACACCATGGGCCAAGGTATGGTTCGTATCAAAACCAACACCGCCAAGTTGGAAGTTCTGAATACCCAACAGCATCTGGACACTTTCCAGATTAAGAACTTCGGTACCAAGCCTGTCAAAGTGACCCTCAACAACAATGGTTTTGTCAGCGAGGCTTACAGAAGCTTCGGTCCCGAAATCCAGGGCGGTGAAGAAGGTATTGTGGTATTGAAATATGATGCCGCCAAACGTAATGACTTTGGAGCCATCAAAGATGCTGTCTCCTTCATGACCAATGACACACTGGAACCCAAGAAAGAAATTTATTATAATGTGAGCATTACCGAAGACTTCACCAAGTTGAGCGCCGGTAAATTGAAAAAAGCGCCTGTTGTGAACCTGAGCAAGACCTTCGTTGATTTTGGCAAAGTAAAACAGAATACTGCCGCCACTGAAACCATTACCTTGAAAAATGACGGTAAGAGCGATCTGATTATCCGCAAAATTGATGCCAACAGCTCAAATCTGAAGATTGATTGCCCGAAGATGGTATTGAAGAAAGGCGAATCTATTGATATCACCATCACTTACAACAGCAAGCGTAACAAGGGCAAACAAACTCATTCTATCACGCTGATTACCAACGATCCTAACAATTCTCAGATTATTATCAACACCAAGTCAGAGAACTTACAGTAATTTCCAATCCGCGATTTTCAGATCATCATCCTGCAAAATCGCTAGATAATTCAAATAGCGCGAGGAAGGTATCTTACCTTCCTCGACTGCTTTTAAAACAGCGCATCCCGGTTCGTGCACATGCATGCAGTTGTCGAAACGGCAGCAGTTGTTATATTGGCGGAGCTCCGGAAAATAGTCGCGGATTTCCTCCTTGGAATACTGAATCAGACCAAACTCCTTGATGCCGGGCGTATCGATGATAAAACCATCAACCGACCCAATATGATACATTTGGGCGAAAGTGGTGGTGTGTTTTCCCTTGTTGTGAACAGAGGATATCTCCCCTATTTTAATGTCCATTTCTGGAGCCACCGTCTTGATGAGGGCGGACTTGCCCACACCGGAATGGCCGCTGAACAGCACCGTCTTGCCCTGCATGAGTTGCTTGAGGCTTTCGATGCCTTCCATGGTGACGGTCGAGGTCCTTAAGGTCTTGTACCCGATGCCACCGTATAATTTCTCCAGCTCTTCAACCGTATCCAGTAGAGACGTTTCATGAAACGTCTCTACATTTGAATAAAGGTCTATTTTATTGAAAACCAAGCAGACAGGAATTCTGAAACCTTCGGCGGCAAGTAAAAAGCGGTCGATAAAGCCCAAGGATGTGCGGGGCTCTTTCAGCGTGACCACCAGGAAAGCCTGGTCGATATTGCTGGCGATCAGGTGGCTGATTTTGGACAATTTGGTGGATTTCCGGTCGATATAGTTCTTACGCGGCTCGATGGTGGTAATCCAGCCATTGCCGTCTTTTTCGAGCTCATACTGCACGAAATCGCCCACCACCACCGGGTTGGTGTTCTTGATTCCCTTGATACGGAACTGTCCACGCAAGCGGCACGGAATGACGCTGCCGTCCTCCTGCCGCACCTCGTACCAGCTTCCCGTCGATTTTACCACAAGGCCTTTCATAGTATTGATTTTTTATTCATTAAATTCATTTTTCTCATAAGAAAAAAATCCTCTCATCTTGTACTTACACCATAATAGTCAAGATTACCAAGCATCGTCATCACTATGTTCCTAAAATCAGCTTTGAAACTCTCATTCTGTTGATATTCCTTGTAAAGCGAGTTATCACCTTTGCGTTTCTGCCTAATAATCCTATCTATAATTTCAATCATTACTGTATTTACAGCTTGCTGATCAGGATTGCCCACCACTAACTTTTGGTAGTCATCATCAGCTGCAACAGCCTGAGCAACACTCACTAATTTCATTTTCTGGTCATCTGGTGTGGCATCCCAGCCTTTAAACCAACGATTATTGAACTCTTTGAGAATTTCATCTAACGGGTCTTTTGTCACATCTTCACCTCCCGCACTAACCATTTTTGGCTTCAGAGGATCCATGGAAGCCTCTCCAGCATCCAGAGTGATAGACTCATTCAACGAAGTACGACGAAGCCCGTATGTATTCAAATCCACTGAATCTAACAAATCCTTCATGCTGTCGATATCGGGGCCTTCGATATGCAGGCTGGGAATGAGGTAGCGCAGGAACCAGAACAGTTTCTCCCAGTCCTTCATCTCGAAAGGCATGATGGCGGCCACTCGCGAATAGATCTTCACGAACTGCTTGCACTTCATCTTGAAATCGGCCTTGCCGTTTTCAGGCCAATCAATTTCAAAGTTGAACCGGTCGGCGGCAGCATCGATAATGGGTGCCCACTGGTCTGCTTCGGCACCGTGGATATATAATTCGATGAAGTTGTTGACCTCTTCCATATCAAATACACCAAGACCTATGATGGTGTTTTTCAGTTCGTGCAGGATGTTAACATCGGTAGCTTCCGACAATGTAGTAGCCGTATAGAAGGGATCAAAGGAATCTTTAATATCCTCTTTCGTATTGTAGAAGTCAAGAATGAAAAGATCTTCGCTCAGTTTGCCCAAATCAGGGGCTGAACGATTTAAACGCGACAAGGCTTGCACCGCCAAAACACCTGCCAAGGGCTTGTCCACGTACATGGCGCATAGTTTGGGCTGGTCAAAGCCAGTCAGGTACTTATTGGCGACCACTAAGATGCGGTAATCATCGGTATCAAACATTTCGGCCGTTTTGGAATCAGGAAAGCCATTCATTCCCGCCTCGGTGTATTGCGACCAATAGCCACCACGACCTTCGGCAGCAATGGAGAATAATCCACTTTGCTCAGCAGGTGTAATAGAATAGCTCTGATGATTGATACGTTTTTCGCCACTAAAAGCAATTAAAATCTTATACGGCAACGACTTTTCCGCTACTATCTTGTTCAAAGCCTGATAATAGCGAATGGCACACTCAATGTCTTTGGTCACCACCATGGCTTTGGCTTTGCCTTTCAGCTTGTGACTGCGGANNCTTCTGCGCCCGATCGTTGTTGTATTCGGGATTATCCTCAATGCTCTTGGTGAGCTCGTAGTAACTTTTGTAGGTCGTATAATTGGTCAGTACATCAAGGATGAAACCCTCTTCAATGGCCTGCTTCATGCTGTAAAGATGGAACGGATGGAATTTGCCTTCAGCATCTTCACTGCCGAAACGTTCCAATGTCTCTCTCTTCGGGGTGGCCGTGAAAGCGAAATAGGAGCAGTTTGTGCTCATCTTGCGATCTTTCATCAGCTTCTCCAACAGCGCATCGGTGTCACTTCCGTCGGTGTCGGCATCCTTCTGCATAGTGGCGTTAAGTTTGTCGGCGGCGATGCCCGACTGCGAACTGTGTGCCTCGTCAATGATAACGGCAAAGTTATGGTCGCTCACATCACTGATGGCATCACAAATGAATGGGAATTTTTGTATCGTTGTGATAATGATGCGCTTATTGTCCTCGATAGCCTGCTTCAGCATCTTGGATGTATCAGCGTGAGCAACGATTTTGCTGCTTTGCCCGAACATCCTGATGTTGTCGGATATCTGCTTGTCCAGAAGCCGACGGTCTGTGACCACGATTACAGAGTTGAATAATGGAGCGTCCACAGCCTTGGCCCGGACGGCATCCATTGAATCAGGACAGGTCTTGATGAGTTTGTAGGCCAGCCAAGTGAGAGAGTTGGACTTGCCCGAACCAGCCGAATGTTCGATAAGGTAGGTCTTCCCCACTCCAATTTCAGCCACATCGTCCACCAATTTGCTCACCACATCCAGCTGATGGTAACGCGGAAAGATCAATTTCTTGGCGTTCTTCATGATGTGTGGCACCTTCTTCTGCGTCTTGGCCTCGCCATAGTCGAAGCAGACGTAGTTCATGATGATGTCGGCCACGGTGTCCTTTTGCAGAATATGCTCCCACATATAGGAGGTCTTGTAACCACCTCCGGCATTTACAGGATTGCCCGCACCCTGCCCGTTGGGCAGACCTTGGTTAAAGGGCATGAAATAGGTCTTGTTGAGATTGAGGCGTGTGGTGAAAAACACCTCGTCCTTGTCCATCGTGAAATGCGCCAAACAGCGACCGAAGTTCAGCAATGGCTCTTTCGGGTTGCGATCTGTTGATTTGTATTGCTTCTGTCCGTCGTATTTGGCGGTTTGATGTGTCCAAGGGTTCTTCAGTTCGAAAGTGAAAAGCGGCAGCCCGTTCACGAACATCACCATGTCGATTTCCAAACCGGGGTTGGCCACGGAGAAGGTTTGCTGGCGTGTGAGGGAGAACTGGTTTTGGGCATATTTCTGTTTCGAAGCCTCGCTGTCGGCTGCCGACGGTTTGGGATAGAACAATGACACATGAATGTTATCCACATCCACACCTTCGCGCAGCACCTTGATGAGGCCGAAGGTCTCAATGTCTTTGGCAATCTGTTTGGGCAGCGAAGCCTTCAGGTCCTTGCCTTTGTATTCGTTAAGCGAGTTCTGTTGAGTGGCTTCAAGAAAATCCCAAAGTCGCCTCAGGTCCAGCGCAAGTTTCTTGTCAAAGTCCTTGGGCTGGCCCCAATAATACTGGTTTCCTACTGGCGTTTGCACTTCCACATAGGTTTGTTCTGCGGCCGTGCGTTCCTCATGGGTGCTGCCCATCAAAGCTTTTTCTATCAGTGCCTCAAAGGCTTGTTCGTTTGTTTTGCTAGTATTCATATCACATTAATTTTCCAAATCTGCAATAATAGCTTCCTCATCTTCATGGCCCGCCATTCTTTTGTATTCGTTAATCAAATTATCAAATATCTTCGTCATTCTTGGATACAGCAATTTTGTCTTTTCTCTATACTTTTCAAATCTTGATACAATAGAACGCTCTTGCCTTCCCCCTTCGTTGTACGCACGAGACGTCATACCACGACTATTATAAATTCGTAGTCCAATATGCTGATCAACAATGTCACTATTCAAAGTTTCCACAAGTTCACAGAGCGCTTGTGGAGGATAATTATTATCACGATGAATGTCGCCCAAGATATCACCCACAACACTGTCAATGACTTTGACCCTTTTTCTTTCTTTCGCCAAACGGTATAGCTGTTCAATATATTGCTTCATGCTCTCACCGTCAAATACACCATCTTCATTATTGAACGAGATTATTGGATGCTCAAAATATAATATATGAAAAGCATTTTCCGCCAAAAGTCTCTTGTTTTCATTTGCATCACCCTCCAACGGTTCCACTTTACCATCATCAGGACGATATGCTAACTCCACAAGTTGAATCATCAATTCAGGATTACGAGACAGCTCTTTGGCAAATCTTGAGTTAGTCATATCCATGTAATTATCGACCATTCGATACAAGAGAAATTCCACCGAGATCAACTCTTTTATCACATCAGGATCCTCTGATTTATCCAACTCTTCCAACAAGGTCGCCAAACAATAGGGATCCATTCGAGCAATGCTCTTGGTGCCATAGGCATATCTAAAAAGAACATGTGTCTTTTCCGTGTCGCTCATTTGGATAGATTCCCGATTATCGTATAGGACGCTAATCGCATCAGAGAATCTACACACATCAACCAATTCACGTACCACTTCAGCAGCATCTTCCAGTTTCATGTATTGAACATCAACTGATTCCCAATATGCACGTTTAATCTCAGTTCCAAAACCTGCCGCTAACTTTGCCAGCTCTTTTATGTATCCTGGGGCGAACAGCACTATTGCTAAATCTGAATCCCTCTCTACAGTTTGCTTGGCTAATTCTTGATATGTGGGAATATCGTGACGACACAACTCAAACAAGTACGATTTGACAAAACCATCACTGATTTCTTTTGATTTATACTTTTGGCAAACATCGTCATAAATTTGATCCTCAAATATTGAGACCAGACTTCTACCTAAACTTTCAGGACACTTCACCTTGTTAATGAAGTCCCAGATGCCATTAATTCCATGACAACCATAAATTTCCAGAACAGCATTCTTCCGGGCTTCTAATAACATTTGCCATTTCTCTTCATAACTCGTATTTCGTCTAAATTCTGGCAATGGGACAGAATGCATTTTAAACAGCCACGCATGTTTGCTTACTGGATCTTCAGACTCAATAGCCTTGTATAATTCCAGAAAAGGTTTTAGCTCTATTTCCGACAAGGCCCAACTGTCACCGGAACAATTCTTGTGCCTAATAATCTCATCTCTTAACGTGTCTATCACGGATTCCTTGTCATCCAACTCTTCCCAATGACCCTTCACCGCATCAACAATCAAATTTCTACAACTATTCATGCTTTTTTTAGACGTGAGCGAAAGCAACTCTGACACCTTTTCTGACGAGTAATTACAACATTGCAACATCAACCTCACAACTTCTTGCAACTCTGAGTCCAACACAAAAGTGGCATGTGATATGGTCCTGAGTTCTCCAAACAATCTCCATCTATAATAGTGATTATAGAAGAACGTCCTTTCAACCAAAGATTTGCATACCCGTACACAAAGTTTATGGATTTCGTCTGGAAAAGAAGAAGCACATGCTCTCAACACGGTCATTCTTTCCTCAAAAGTTGCATACGTCTGGGGTAAATAAAAGCGGTATATCTTATACAATGAATTTATGGGTCTGTTTTCATAATTACTCTCATTTTGATATTTTGAATAACAAAGGAGAAGTCTTGTTACCCTATTAAGATGCTCTACGTCCCAGGCAAGCATTTCAAGAGCCCACAAAATCTCCGCATATTCGATTTCCCACCCAGAAATAGAATACTTTGGTTTGTATGGCGTAAAAACAACATCAAGAATGTTAATAGGCAACTTTTCTATAAAATTGAGGAATTCTTTTGGCGATGCCTCAGCTAGGGCTGTCAAATAATGCTTATTTGACAAAAATCTGGGCAAATCCCAATCTTTCAATAAGTTTTTCACGGTTTCATCAACCCATAGGGTAAGTTTTTGGCCATTTGAGTCATCGACTATCGACATTAAACAAAGAGTTTGGCAAACACTTTCTTTGATAATGTTTGAGTATTTTTGTTTGAATTGCCTGAATTGAAATATATCAGGATTTATTTTATCAATGGCCTCTGGATCATCGTCTTGGATTAAACTTTGACAGACTTCTCTAAGCTTGTTCAGAATAGATGTGGTAAACATAGCCTGAGCATAAACAGTTGCCTCGTAGGGTGAGCGAATACGCCAGGTATTCCCGACATGAATTAAAGGCGTCTCTTCCTCCATCAAATGAGTGTAGAGCTTTTCCTCATACTGTTCATATTTCATGCCAGATAAGAGTTCCAAAACACTTTTATCCCCATCAATAGTGTCTGTCCACTTCCCAGCAAGAATTGCTGGCAGCAAATCTTCTTTAGAGTCAAGCCACTTGGGCTTTTCAAACGCTATTCCTTCTCTTCTCCGAAAGACATTGATATCGCGAGCTGTATCTTTTGCGATTTTTCTTGCTTTTGCCACATCATACCCCACCTTTACCAAAGCCTCAACAAATCCTTCTTTCTCAATGATGGGTAACGTTACAGCTTGTTTTATTTGATCTGCCGGAGTTGCAGCGATGATAACAGAATGTCCGCGTTTTGTTGAATAGTGAATGTCTTCCGCCACCGTAGTCAAAAGAATAAGATTGTCATAATGTTCAACCAAATCATTATAGGCATCCTTTTCGGTTACTACTATCAACCTTGACATCAGCATGTCCGCATCTTCACTTGTCAAAATGCTGGCTATCGCAAATGCGATTCCTTCATTTTGAGTTAGAGCCTGAAGGAACAGCGTGCTGGCCGTCTTACAAGTTTCAACGACTTGTTTGGTTATCTTTTCCCGTCCTGGCAAAATGATTTCGTAGGGCAACCTATACTCTTTCCCTTGTGCCCATCTGTTCCAATATGTTTCAGGAAGCATATACCCGCCTGAAGGCAAAAGTCTTCGTTTTTCCGCCAACCACATTCCAACGGGCGGCCTACTCTCAATCCATCGCTCCAATTCAACCGCAGTATAGACAACTACTTTTTTCCATCCATTTTGATGTTCTCGCATCCATTCATCAGCGCCCTCCCATATTCTCGGAGTAACTAACACAAACGTAGAGGTACTTTTTTCATAGCCCAAAGGATCATTCTCTCTAACGCCAAAATCATGATTGATTTTCCCTTGCTTATCCTTTGTCGCACCGCATTCCCATAACGAAATGCCCTCAGGGACTATATCTAAGCGTTCATCACATGAAACAATTCCATCCCATCCGTGGGTACTTACCGCATCACCCGAAGGAAAAGACAACCTACCAACCCTCGTCACCGAAGCATCTATCAATCTTCTGATTAGTTCTGGCAACAATTGCTGGCACTCTTTTGTGTCCGCCCATTGTTTTAAATCTGTTGATGTGATGAATTTCATATTTCTTCAAATCATTTCGTTACTATTTCAGAGTCCACTCTTTTCCTTCATATTAAGCCGCCATCTTTGAGACATNNATAAATGGATATAGCCCAACCGAAAGAATCGTGTACTTTCCCATCCATCATGGTTTTCTGATTTTTATCTTCATATTGCATGTCATAAAAATTAACCAATTTAGGAATGATTAAATGTCGTTCGGTATCAAGAATTATTCTATCATACCAAGTACCAGGAATGTTAATCAAGTAAGACTCGCGATTATATTGAATACAAAAACGTTTTTTGGGGTTTTCTTTATCTTGCATCCAATCAAACAATGCAGGAGAATTAGTATCCTTTACTAGACGATTAAATAGCAAAGCAAATCCATCATCAATATTTTGGGGAGTTGCTTTAGTTATTACGTCATTTAGGTATTCTTTCATAGATCTCTTTGTCTCCGCATCAAAGTATTGACAAAACATTGACCGAACCTCTTTATAGTTTGTGAGCAATTGCTTAAGGTATTTTTCACTTTCAGCATTTTCTGTAATGTAACGATTCTTCAAGCCTTGGTCCCAAAAATTAATTATACCGATTATTGCACGTATTAGAACATNNTCATCAAACAATTCTTTTACGACTTGATATCTTTGCTGGAAATCTCCACTTTTTTTTATGCCAGAAGTAAAGAAGAACAATACCGAACCTTTAAAAAACGGATGGTTTTCAGCTTCGACAAAAACATCCTCCCAGGATTGTTCAAATGCGCCATTGGGAAACATTGCCTTTGCTTTTTCAATTTCCTCTGATAGCTGCTGGTTTCGACTTGAGAAAGTCTCTGTTGCTAGTGTCTTATAGAAANNGATGTCTGTGTTTTCAATTATGTTGAAAACAACACGCAACATTCTCTTATAGTTATCGCAAACTACTGTATCACTTAAAGATTTTCCGTTAGGAATGCTTTTAATGAATTCAATAACAGCTGCAAATACAACACGCTGTGGCAACGTGATCTTATCGGATTTTATGTCAAAACCTTTAACATTGTCATACGGGTCATTTTCAATCCCCTCTTTTATTACAGAATCCCAATAATCGTGAAAAACATCTAATACTTTGCTGATTTCATTAAAACAATCTCCTTGAGAAAACAGATTCTCATAGTTTTCCCATCCAAAAAACTTCTTCTTCATTTTGTCGCTCTCGACTTCGTTGTAAAAGAAATTTGTCAAAACATTCAGTTTTGAATNNATCCTTACATTCTGTTTGAGAATTATTGTCATATTTCCAAAACAGGTCAATCCATTTCGCATCAATTTTTGAAGTGAAATCAAACCAGAAAGGAATATTGCCATCTTTTACTTCATCTTCACCATACAAGCCCTTTCTGTCTTTTGATTTCATATATTTCACAATCGATGCTTTAAAGTTTTCGAAAGGAACCAACGACAGACCTCGGGAATTCATTTTGATGTAAAGTTCATCGTTCATGTCAAATTTCTCAAGCATCAAGACATAAAAACGAAGTCTATTCAATCGCTCAAACAAGCAACTGCATTCGAATTCCTTATATTTGACGTCGATGGAATCCAACATATTAAGCATGGCACAAACAGTGGGATCGCAATAGAAATCGTCAGTAAACCATTTGTTGTCCTTTATTGCTTTTGAAGGATTTGATCCATCCAAATCAACACAAAAATCGTTAGACGTGATCTTTTTCAAAAACTGAATAGAGGTGTCTCTTGTCTCGTATGTGAAACATGATAAGAAATCAGGAAGTTTTTTTTTCTCTTTCATGCTCATATACCAATACAGCAGAAACAAAGTCGTTGTTCTTTGCTGACCATCAAGCAATTCAAAACCTTCCCCCTCTCTTTTAACCATGGGCTGTTTAGAGCCGAACAAAAAACTCAGTTCTATATACTTTTCTTCTTCTGAAACGAGCACCTCGAATAATGCATCCAAAAAATCCTTTCTTACGTCGGTTTCCGATTCCCTACCTTGGGCATACGCCCTCTGTATTTTCGGAATATACACACACGTAACAGGAACTGGTTCTGCTTGTCCATCAACCTTGATTCCTGTGGTCAAAATATCTTTTAATGTATGAAGTTCTGATGTTTGCATAATAGATATCTAATTTATTGTTCTTGTACCCCGTATTGTTTTTTGAACTCATTAAGTTCTTTTAAAATAAACGCATGATAGGCTTTCTTGTCGTTAATATCCCACCGCAAATTGTCTTTCGAACACGAATCAAACACTTTGTTAAACACATTTTGAGTACAAACTGGCACGAATACGCCATCACTGACACGATTATGAATNNCTATCATCTTCACCAATAAAGACACGGATTTTTTCTAGAATTTGACTAATAATGGTCTGTTTGTCTCCCGCTGCACTTACCAGTTCCTTTTTAAGGTGAGAATACTCCTCATTGTTTGTCAATTGTGCGCCAAAAGCGCTCTCGGCTTCTTCTATCCATACCTTTTGTTCCTCTGGATTATTAAGTTGATTTGTGGTTGCCGAATCGATGTGTTCAACATCCCAACCGAAAGCATCCAACGCTTCAAATGGGAATCTATAAATTGCGCATTGTTCATCCCTATTGCTCCGACCCATATCAGATGCTTTTTTTTCTCCATCGGTTTTTTCAACATCTTTCAACAATCCTTCAATTTGTTTACAAAGCAAATTGACATTGAGAAATCGCAGCAAGCCTGGTATCTTTTTCTTGTCACTTGGTATATTGAAAAACAAATTCACATAGTTGCCTTCAATTTCAAGAGAATCGTTTCCATCTATGGCTATCGGAATATTTTCGACAATAACAGAACATACTTTTTGTTTCAGTTTAGTTACAAATTGTTCCGTGGTTTGGACATCCTTTGCGTCATAAATGTTGGATATGACCATTGTAGAAAGTTCTTCTTTAGACACGTCCTGCTCTTTTGTTAGCAAACCAACTAAGTTGTAGATACGGGGATTGCGATACCAGTTCTGAAGCATCCTATAAGCCTCCATCACTTTGTCCCATTCTTCAATTACCGTATCGTTGCCGTCGGACCTATTATTGAACAACCCATAATAATAACGGAACAATTTGTCATCCCCTTCGTAACTCTTATCATTACAATCGCGGTCATAGATATATTTGAAAATCAAATCTATCCTACCATCCTCTTTTTTGGTGTCGTTGCTGATAAAAGACCAAAAGTCGTTACGATGAAGCGTATTTTCTATCAGTTCCCAATCTTTGGCGATACTAAGCTGTACAGAGTCGGTGGCGTTTCCAGAACCTTTTCTCTGCATAAACAACGCCCTAATTTTTTCGGTATCGGTAAGTTTGATTTTTCCCTTGTTTTCGCTCAAAAACTCTCGAATGGCATCTTTGCTTGCATCAATTTCATACCAAATGAATTGGATATTGCCNNAATATTTTTTGGGCAACAGAATCGGCTTTATATTTTGCAGCAGCTAACATTGAAAAAATGTTTTCCGCACAGTTGGGGTCATAACATTTATTATTATACAACCAGAGCGAAATATAGTTGTACGCATTGACAACATGTGCCAAATCAATATCGCTAATATCAGACTGCATTATTGGTTCAAATCCCAGTTTTTCAATGATTTCATAGTCATTTGGGCGAGTCTCATAATAAAGGTGGTATAAATCCACATTTTGCTTCTGCTTAAGCTCTTCTTTACTACCATACTTAAAATAATTNNACGTTCCACTTTTCGTACAATAAGTGGTTGTAAACTATAGAAAGCTCTTGGATCTTTATTCGGTTTTAATGCATACTCCAACAAGTCGTTACATAAATCATATACTTGTGTTTTTGTCCATCTGTAACCTCGTTGGTATGATGGAATAAAAAAATACCGACCATCTAACAGTTCACTGACGGCAACCTGTTGTATTTTGTTGCAATTTTCTGATAATTTTGCTGTACACATATTTCTTATTATTTTTATTTTTCCACTTTCACCTTTCCCGTTACCACTTCATTGATGATGATCTGCTTCCGCTCCTGAAGGAGGGAGATCATTTTGTTTGCTGTTTCTATGGCAGCCTCAATAGGTTGTGTCGCTTTTTCTATGTAGTCAACAATCATCATCTGCTCCGCTAAAGGCGGTCGAAGCATTAATAATGCACCAGTTCTTTCCTGATTTATAATTGGCAATGTGGATAAGTTCGCATTTTGATAAATCTGAACTTTTAATATTTGAAGAGAATAAGCAAGATATTTGTAATAGACAAAGTCCTTTCGAGGAACAAGAGCATTAATTTGCTGATTGCAAGATGCTTCTTGTTCTGAATAAGAAACTTTACCGATTGTTCCACCAATACCAACAAGACATACGGTATTTGGAGGAAACATTGGGCAAGCCTCTTCCCTTTTTGCTCTTACTGTAACTTTGCGTTCTGAATCATTGAGTTTAAACTGGTTTAAGTCTCCTGGCGTGTACCAATTCAAATCACCATTTTCAAAATAGTATTCTTTTGTTGTACTTGGTGTCTTGCCCGTGTAAACATTAACAAATCGTTTGATAGATAGTATTTTCCACTCTTCCGGCACCTCCCCAATCCATTCCACACCGCTGTCCTTCA
>LXOW01247109.1_pt1 | contig 20515 bp, 14 predicted proteins | sample 1368591 | NCBI WGS metagenome assembly LXOW01 (sample SAMN04884650, study PRJNA319009) | bovine gut metagenome | isolation source: Cow rumen | host: Bos taurus | place: Italy: Legnaro (PD) | collected 2014-07-09
CCTCAAGGGCACCGTGGCGACCAATCCTGACTCTCGCCTGACGGTATGGGACGACATAGACGACACTGATGACGATGCCAAGCTCATCAGCGGAGCCTACAGCCAACCTAACGGAGAACAGAAGGTAGGCGGCGTAGTCACCTCTGATCAATACATGACGCTCAGATTCGATGCAGGCTTCAACCTCGGTCCTTGGGACGGTCTCGACCTCACCGTGACACAAGTTGACGTGGTTCTCGATGACCAGGCCGACAACAGCGATGTCATCAGACAGTATGATAATGGTAATTTTTACAACGTGGTACTGAAGGGCCGCACACTCTACAAGGACGGCAATTGGAATACCATCTGCCTGCCATTCGATATGGAAAATTTCGACATCGAAAACGGGGCAGAACTCCGTAAGCTCGAGGAGGCCAGCATCAGCGGAACGGTACTCAACCTTACATTCGCAGATGCAACCTCAGACTATGTACCCAATACGCCATATATCATCAGATGGAATAAAGGCGATGATGTTGTCTGCCCATTATTCACAAATGTTTCCTTCAATACCACTCAGGACGGAAACTACGACAATGACGTTAGCGGCAGCGGGCGTGTGCGCTTCATCGGCACATGCAAGGGCACGACCTTCGAGGCAGAGGACAAGAGCATCCTGCTGATGGGAGCAGAGAACCAGCTCTTCTATCCGCAGCCTAACCCTAACGGCGGTCAGAACCCGTCCCTCGGCGCCTTCCGCGCATACTTCAAGATTGGTGAGGACGGCAGCCAGCAGGCACGCCAGCTGACAGGCTTCAACATCACCTACAATGGCGAGGCCACCACCGGCATCATCGAGACCACGACCACGAATTTCACGAATTTCACGAATGCCGATGACGCCTGGTATAGCCTCGATGGCCGCAAGCTCCAGGGCAAGCCAACGAAGCGCGGAGTGTACCTGAACAATGGAAAGAAAGTAGTTGTGAAATAAAGACAACCAGAATAATGTTAAGAAGACAACTTTTTTATCGCGGGCGAGACGACTACAAATTGAAGATTGAAAGCCCCCTCCCAGCCTCCCCCATAGGGGAGGTGACGTGATGGTGAGGCCAGGGACGTGGGCATCCTGCCCGCGATGCCGTAAGGCATATTACGTTAATGTGTGTGCATTTTTTTCTGTCGCGGGCGAGACGCCCACGTCCCTGCCTACGAAGATTTCTACGTTTTCTGCGATTTCTGCGAGACCTTAATCATCCAGTTGTTTTCTCTAAACATAAACCACGATTATACGAAACATAAGAAAATAGAATAAAGATATGAATAAAGCATACATAAAGCCCGTGATAGGCATGTCGGGGATAGAGCAGAACATCATCTGCATCAGCGAGATCACCACTACCAGCACCAACGCTGATATCAAGGAAGAAATCATCGGCGGCAACGGCCAGGGCCGTGCCCGCGAAAGCTACGGCTTCGACTGGGGAGACCAGGACGAAGAGTGGTGATTCGAGTAATTCGTGGTAGAGAAAAGACATCCGCGTATTTAGAAACTTTATACGGTGGGAATTAATAGACCCCACCATAAATGTAGACATTATGAACAATATGAAGAAAGAGTTCCTGCAACAGCACAGGAAATTCGCTATGGTCGTGGCACTATTGTGTCTGACGGCCTTGATGCCAGCTATGGTTCAGGCTAAAACGGTTGTCAATGTGACGGACCAGACGGCAACAATTACACAGTCTTCGACCTTGTATGTCGGTGAGGTGGTGCTTAACGGCCATCAGGCGTTCTGTTACATGTATTCAGAAGACCTGACAAACAGCGACTACGTGTTCGCGGCAGTGAGGAGTTGTCTGTCCGTTGTCAATGACGGGAAGTACAGCGCACTGGTGCCGGATATTATAGGCACGAGCGATAACAAGGGCATCAAGGTGTGCTCCAATACTGACTTTACGGAGAATATGAACTCTGACTGGACGAGTGCTGCTAATGCAGGACAGGCTTGCTTGAGCTATACGGATTTCAGCTCTTCATCCTCAAACGACCTTTATCAGACGAATGCCGACTTTGCCGCAAAGTGTGACAATCGCTTTAGTGGGGAGGATTGGGATATTGTTGATAATGCAGGACACGCCTGGATATACAGCGGCATACTCGGCGAGCTGTCAGCAACGAATACTGACAATGTTACATATACGGTGGTCGATAATGAACTTGTCAAGCATATTGACAGAAAGGTTGATTATACCTGCGAGAATGTCACCGTGATTTACACAAAGGCAGAGTATTCATCTCCGCTGACCTTCGAGGCTGTGGAGGCAGGCAGTATCAACATCTATAATCCCAATGCGCTGACTATAGAGTATAACAAGAACAGCAGCGACTGGACATCGGCAAGCGACAACACCATCAGTATCGCCGTTGAAGCCAACGACGTAGTGCTGTTCCGTGGAAACAATGCCTGTTACTGGGCCATTGGCGACAGCGGCGAAGAGGTGACACGCTTTACTGCCACCAACGACGTTTACGTCAGCGGCAACGTGATGAGCCTCATTGACAAGGAAAACTATGCCACCAACACTACGCTGACAGACGAGTTTGCACTGGCATATCTCTTTACGGCTCCATCAAGCAGCATGTTCGAGTTCTATGCAAAGAACAATACTATCAAGAACCATCCAAGCAAGGATATAGCACTACCCGCAACAACGCTGACGGAAACCTGCTACGGCTATATGTTTGCCGGTTGCGAAGGACTGACACGCGCACCGGAGCTGCCTGCCACAACACTGGCGATGGGATGCTATCACCAGATGTTTGCCGACTGCTCCAGCCTCACTACGGCACCGGAGCTGCCAGCAGCGACATTGGCAGACGTATGCTACAGCAGCATGTTCTACAACTGTAGCAGCCTGAACAAGGTGAAGTGTCTGGCTACGGATTTCTCTGCAGTAGACCCCACCTTCGGATGGATGGATGGCGTTGCATCTACGGGCACCTTCATCAAGGCAGAGATAGCGGATTATCCTCGTAACGAACACGGCATCCCCGCAGGATGGACGGTGGAGACAGAGGAAGGTGTGGGTACTACCGCCACGCTGACGGCCAATGCCGATGATGCCGGAAACTACTGGACGACCTACTATAACGGTTTGGCAAGTGTCGCAGCCGATGAGCACGCTACCGTCTATACTGCCAAGGTGAGTGACGACAAGACACAGGTGGCCCTGACGGAGGTTACAGACGGCATCATTCCTGCCGGTAATGCCGTGGTGATGAAGTCTTCCGTAGGCACCATAACCCTGACGACGACCGATGCTACAGGCACGCTTGAAGACAATGACCTGCTGGGACAGTCAGCATCGTTCGATACCCCCGACAACCTCTTTGCGCTGGTGAAGGGCAACAGCGGCGTAGGCTTCTACCGCTATCCCACAACCTATGGCGGCTATGCCACACAGTTTCCCGCTCAGAAGGCATATCTCATAGTAGGAGGAACGGCACTGGCCCGCACGTTCATGCCATTCGGCAACGAAAGCACTACAGGAATTATTTCGACTACGAATTACACGAATGCCGATGATGCCTGGTATACTGTTGACGGCCGCAAGCTTTATGGCAAGCCAGCAAAGCCCGGAATCTACGTGAATAGTGGGAGCAAAATCATCATCAAGTAAGGGTGGGTTTAGTTATCCCCATCGAAAAAAAACTATAAGAAGGAATCTACAATGAAGAAGATAATGACATCACCCATCAGCAATGTCCGCAAGACATACCAGACACCTCGCATGAAGGTGTCTGGCACGGACATTGAGAGCGCTCTGCTCGCAGGCTCAGGAACAAACCTTGATATCATTGACAAGGATAAAGAAGAATGGCCTTCTGACCCAGGCACGAACCAGCCAATAAAACCCTGGTAGAGGCCATTGAGCGTTGAACATTGAAAGAAATTAGAATAATTAGAATAATTTTCGTTGTCAGATAGCCCAACTGCGCGAGCATATTATTCCTATTATTCCAATTTCTTTCAATAACTATTTCTTTCAGACTTCAGAACCTGATGTCCTGCAGTCGGGCCCGGAGGGTGTCGTAGTCGGAGAGCCTTACGGCGAGGGTGATGGAGCAGGTGGTGCTGCCGAAGTCCTGGCTGACGACGCGCAGCTGCATGTCTTTCACGATTTTCATTACGGCATTCATCTCGGGATAGGTGAAGGAGTGCGTCAGTTGCCGCTCCACAATCTTCTCCGTCTGTTCCGCATGGGCGAGGGCATCGGCGGCGGCAGCCCTGTAAGCCACGATGAGTCCGCCCGTGCCGAGGTTCACGCCACCGTAATAGCGTATGACGAAGATGACGGCATCGGTGACGTTGGCACTCAGCAACACTCCGAGGATGGGCTTGCCTGCCGTACTCGACGGCTCACCGTCGTCGTTGGCCCTGAAGAGCGCACCATCGGGGCCAAGGCGGTAGGCATAGCATACGTGCCGCGCATCATAGTATTTCTTGCGATAGTGGGCATTGAGCTCCTTCACCTCCTCGGCTGACGACACAGGGTGTATGAAAGCGTAGAACTTGCTACGCTTCTCCGTGTAATAGCCCTCGGCGGGGCTCTTTATGGTAATATATGTATCCATTAGGAAGTGAAGAATGAAGGATTCCGCTTCGCAAAGAGAACGGCGTGAGCCGATTCTTCACTTTTAACTTTTAACTTTTAACTAACTTTTTAGCTGTATTGACTACTTGCTGTGCCATCTGGTCTACCTGCGAGATGGCCTGCTGTGTCACCTGTCCGGCCTGCGTGATGGCATCTTCGCGCATGGTGTGGATATCGTTGACGACCTGCGAGAAGAGCGACTGCATGATGTTGGGCTTGCGCTTGTTCTTGTTGGCATGCTCGTTGACCACGATGCGTATCTGCTTGCTCTTCAGCTCTATGTGAAGGTCGGCCTCGGCCTCGGTAGGGTCGCCGTCATAGTGTATGAGCCCCGGTGCTGAGCGGTGTATCAAGATGTCGGAGGCCCTGAAGCACTTCGTCTTTGCCGACTGGTTGAGTGTCTTGCCCATAAGGTCCAAGCCGAGTTGCGGAGCCTCAAGGATGTCGAAGGGCTGCATGATGACGATGTCGAGCAGACCGTCGGCCATAGATGCCTGCGGCGCTATGTAGGCATCGTTGCCATATTGCGAGGCATTGGCAATGGAGATGAGGAAGGCCTCGTACTCCATCGGTTCGCCGCCGTCGAGGGAGATGGTGTAGGTCTCGGGCTCATAGCGCATGCCCTCCTTCAGCACATTCTCCAGATAGGTGAGTTTGCCGCGCTTGCCGGCCTCGGCAAACTTCTTTGAGATGAACGCATCGAAGCCCATTCCGCAGGTGCAGAAGAAGGGATGTCCGTTGATGACGCCATAGTCGAGGTCGTGGATGATGCCCTCATTGATGATGTCGAGGGTGCGCTCTATGGTGGTGGGCAGCATGAGATGCCGCGCCAGGCCGTTGCCTGAGCCGCATGGTATGATGGCGAGAGCCGTAGAAGACCCCACCAGTGCGCGTGCCACCTCGTTGACGGTGCCGTCGCCGCCAACGGCCACTACGATGTCGATGCCGCGGCTGACGCAGTCGCGGGTAATCTCTGAGGCATGGCCGGCATATTCGGTGAATACTATTTCGTAGGTGTATCGCTCTGTGTCGATACGCTCGCCTATCAGCGCGGGAATGGCATCCTTGCTACCCGTGCCGGAGATAGGGTTTATGATGAAGACAATCTTTTTCAAATTAACAAATTAACGAATTAACAAATTAACCAAATTACGTGTTCAGTGTCGGCAAAGTTAATGGTTTTCTTTGATTGCTTGACTGAAATTAGCATTATTTTACATTTTTCTGCAAAATATTTGATAATTATTGCTCTGAATGAAAGAAAATGTGTATCTTTGCAGTTGAAATTGTATAATCATAGAGGGTGGAAGGCAGTTTTTCCACCTTATCTTATTACGTAAAAACAGTAAATGGGACAACTACAGAAAAAGTTTGAGTCATACCGTTTGCCTCAGCGTTTCATGGAAATGGGAGTATATCCTTACTTCCGTGAGATAACCGGTAAGCAGGGTACTGAAGTATCCATGGGAGGCCACAAAGTGCTGATGTTCGGTTCGAATGCCTATACTGGCCTTGTCAGCGACATTCGCATCTGCGAAGCCGCAAAGGCAGCTATAGACAAGTATGGTACGGGATGTGCCGGCAGCCGTTTCCTCAATGGCACTCTTGACATTCACGTAAAGTTAGAAAAAGACCTTGCAGAATTCGTGCATAAGGACGATGCCCTGTGTTTCTCCACAGGCTTCTCTGTAAATGCCGGAGTCATCGCTGCCATCGGCGGTCGTGAGGACTATATCATCTGCGACGACCGCGACCATGCCAGTATCGTCGACGGCAGGCGCCTTAGCTTTGCCAAGCAGCTGAAGTACAAGCACAACGACATGGAGGATCTGGAGAAGATTCTCAAGGGTTTGCCCCACGAGGCTGTGAAGCTCATCGTTGTTGACGGCGTCTTCTCTATGGAGGGCGACCTGTGTAAGCTGCCAGAGATCGTGGAGCTGAAGCATAAGTACAACTGCTCTATCATGGTTGACGAGGCCCACAGCCTTGGCGTCTTCGGCGATCACGGACGTGGCGTATGCGACCACTTCGGACTCACTGACGAGGTAGACCTCATCATGGGCACCTTCTCAAAGTCGCTCGCATCAATAGGCGGCTTCATTGCCGGTGACTGGGATACCATCAACTATCTGCGCCACTCCTCGCGTACATATATATTCTCTGCCTCAAACACACCTGCTGCCACAGCAGCGGCACAGAAGGCTCTCGACATCCTCAAGGCCGAGCCAGAGATAATAGAGCGTCTGTGGGAAGTGACCAACTACGCCCTGAAGCGCTTCAAGGATGAGGGCTTCGAGATAGGAGATACCGAGTCGCCAATCATACCGCTCTACATACGCGATGCCGACAAGACATTCCTCATCACGTCGCTGGCATTCGAGCGCGGCGTATTCATCAATCCCGTAGTGCCACCAGCATGTGCTCCACAGGACACGCTCGTGCGCTATGCTCTCATGGCCACACACACCAAGGAACAGGTGGACCGCTCAGTGGAGATCCTAAAGCGCATCTTCGTAGAGCAGGGAGTGATAAAGGGATGAGGAACATTGACCATTGAACATTGAACATTAAGCTTTAAGCTTTAAGCATTAAGCATTAGCTTCATTGACCCGCTCAGGATGCTCCTTGAAGATTATCTGCGTTTTCTGCGATTTCTGCGAGACCTGAATCTTCATAGTCGCCTCGTTCGGGGTTAAAAAATAAGGACTTCATGCGGCATTGCTATGGAAAGAATCATCATAGCTCTGCCGCATGTTTTTTAATAACAAAAACATTACAAAAGACTATTATGCGCGAAAACGGACAGGCAACATGGTTTGAGATAAAGATAAAGTATGACAAGATAATGGAGGACGGGCTTCAGAAGAGCGTCACGGAGCCATACGTGATGGATGCCCTCACCTTCACCGAGGCTGAGGAGAATATCATCAGCGAGATGTCGGCATTCATCTCTGGCGAGTTTGAGGTGAAAGATATCAAGAAGGCATCCTTCAGGGGCATCTTCTTCTCTGACGACCCCAAGGACGACCGCTGGTACAAGGCCAAGGTGCAGTTCATCATCATCGACGAGAAGAGTGGCAAGGAGAAATACAGCTCCGTAAACTACCTCGTGCAGGGACGTTCGCTGCAGAACGCCATCAAGAACGTGGAGGAGGTGATGAACGGAGGCCTGCAAGACTGGAAGTTTGCCTCTATTGCCGAGACGCCTTTCATGGACGTCTTTGAACACAACGAGGCCAGGACAAAGAAAGAAGAATAATGATAGCAACCAATCTAAAGAAGGTGCGGGCCTCGCTCAATGATGGTGTGGAGCTCGTCGCCGTCAGCAAGTATCACCCCGTGGAGAGTGCCCTGGAGGCCTACGAGGCAGGACAGCGCGTCTTCGGTGAGAGCCGCGAACAGGAGTTGCGTGTAAAGCACGAGCAGCTGCCCAAGGACATACGGTGGCATTTCATAGGTCATCTGCAGACGAACAAGGTGAAATATATCGCACCGTATATCGCTATGATTGAGGCTGTTGACTCGCTTAAGCTGCTTAAAGAAATTAACCGACAGGCAGAGCGTTGCAACCGCATCATCGACGTGTTGCTGGAGCTGCATCTGGCACAGGAAGAGACGAAGAGCGGCATGACGCCCGAGGAGTGTCACGACATGCTCGAAGGGGGCGAATGGCGCGACCTTGCCAACGTTCGCATAAGAGGCATCATGATGATGGCCAGCAATACCAATGACGAAGACCAGATACGCCGTGAATTCCTCATGGCCAAAGACTGCTTTGACGATATCAAGAGCCGCTACTTCATGAATGACGAAAGCTTCAACGTGAGGTCTTACGGCATGAGCGGCGACTATCTCATAGCCCAGCAATGCGGCTCTAACCACGTCAGGGTGGGCAGCAAAATCTTTGCCGAATAAAGTTATTTGAATAAGATACTGAAACACATAGTGCTGTTCCTGATATGGACCATTGCAATATTCTATGCAATAGTCTATGTCTTGCCCCATGTGCCTGCCGTGCAGACGGCCATTGGGGAGATGACGGCACAGGCTCTTTCAGAGAAACTCGGCACTAAGGCCACGGTGGGGAAGGTTGACGTACGCTTCCCCGACCGCCTCGTCATCGACGATGTGACGCTCCTCGACCAGTCAGGCAAGGAGATGTTGCGTGCCGGGAGGATGTCGGTGTCGATAGAGCTGCTGCCGCTGCTGAAGAACAAGGTTGTGATAACGTCTGCCCAGCTCTTCGGTTCGCGCATCACGCTATACCAGAAAGACGCGCAGTCGCCCCTGAACTGTCAGTTTGCCATCGACTCCCTGTCTAAGAAGAAAGAGAACAGCGAGCATACACCCCTCGACGTGGCTATATCATCGTTAGTGATACGCAACAGCAGCGTCACCTACGACCGGTATGACATACCCCAGAGGAGTGACACCTTCTCGCCTTACCACCTGCATCTCACGGGTGTGTCATCACATATCTCGCTGGAGCATCTTACCGACGATTCCCTTTGCCTCGCACTCAAAGAACTGCGATTGGAAGAGGCTTCTGGTATAAAGCTTAACGATATGTCGTTCAATGCGATATGCAGTCGTACTAAACAAGAATTGGAAAACACGTCGCAGTTCTCCGTAGCGCTGTCGGACTTCCTTCTGCGCATGCCTGATACGAAGGTGCTCATCCCAAAACTTAACGTCAGCCTCACCACCGACTCTGCCGGCAATGTCTCACCAGGCACCCTGAGGGCCGAGGGTGATATCGACGTGCCGTATCTCCATCCGCAGGACTTGAAGAGCATCATCCCCGCCGACATTCAGCAGCTGCCTCCTGTATCGTTGAAGGCATCACTCGCTGGCACCGACAAGGAGGCAGATGCCACCATAACGATACACTCCACCGACACGGAAGACCTCACCTTGTCGGCTTCCATAAAGGCAACAGAAATCCTCGACGATGTGAAGGCCGACATCCTGCTATCGAAATGCCATCTCTCTGATCATCTCATAAAGCCTTTGGCCGACAAGGCAGAGGTTCCCGCATTGGCCAAGGTGGGCACGGTGGATGCCAAGGGGCGCATTATTTACAATGGCAAGGACAACCTTAACATCTCGGCTGAAGTGAGCACCTCAGAGGCAGGCACCATCAGCGCGGCTGGCACATACATAGCCAACGTGATAAAGGGAGAGGTGAAGATGAGAGACGTGGAACTTGCGCGCCTCACCGGCGACAATAAGTTCGGTCGCATGACGTGTAACACCTTGGTAGAGGCCACATTCCAGCAGGGAAAGCCCGTTCGCTGTGCCCTGAAAGGCGATATCCCCGACATCACGTACGACTCGCAGCACTTCACCAATATCACCATTGACGGCGCATACAGCAAGGAGAACGGCGAAGATGCCGTAAAGGGCATGCTGTCGGTGAAAGATCCGCGTCTGTCCTTCGACTCCGACATCGATGTGAGAAACCTCAGCATCGACAACCTCTCAGGCCGTGTTGACGTGAAGAACCTCAATATCAACTTCGGCAAGCCCGCATCGCTGCAGCATGTTCTGCTGACATCTGAGAGACACGGCAATCAGCGCGACATACAGCTCGACACCGACTTCGCCTCCGTCAATATGGTGGGAAGGATAGAGCTGAGCAACATACACCATACATTCTCTAACCTTATATCAAAATACCTGCCCTCCCTGCCCGGCATCAAGGCCGTCAGCCCCACACACAATGAATTCAGCATCAAGGCAAGGATTGAAGACCTCTCATTCCTTAAGACCTTTGCCGATATCCCTGTGGAGATATACCAGCCTCTTGACATCAACGGCGTCGTTAATGAAGAGTTGAACATGACCAACATCGGTCTCGATGCACCGTCGCTCGACATTCAGGGCATCTCCCTGAAGGGCACACAGATAACGCTCTGGACACCGCAGGGAAGCCTGAACAGCTCGGTGGAGACATATCTTCTCGACAAAAACGGAAAGGTGAGGGTCAATATCGACTGCCAGGCCGCCAACGACTCGCTGTCAACGCGTCTTACATGGGACAATCTGCGTCCCAATGCCTTCAAGGGCGATGTGTCGCTTATCACGAAGTTCTATCCAAGGGAGGGGCGTGCCAGCTTCTTCGATATTGGCATAAATGACTCATCCTTTGAACTTGGCGACACGGTGTGGAACGTACGCTCCAACGACATCTCATATAACGAAGGCAGGCTGAAGGTGGATCATCTGACGCTTGACAATGGCGACCAGTATCTGAAGGTCAACGGCATCTTCTCCGACTCGCCAGAGGACTCCGTAGTGGCTGAGCTGCAGAATCTGAACATACGATATATCCTCGACCTCGTGAACTTCCATTCCGTTGACTTCGACGGACTGGCCTACGGCAGCATAGCAGCAAAGGCTGTCTTCGGAGATATCGATGCCGCCGCTGCCCTCGACGTGCAGCAGTTCAGGTTCGAACAGGGTCGCATGGGTACCCTGCACGTTAATGCCGACTACACCAAGGGCGGCGGTCAGATAAATATCGATGCCATTGCCGAAGACCCTGAGGCCGACGGTCGCACTCTGATAAAGGGTTATGTGGAGCCCTCGCCAGGAAGCCTCGACCTGTATATCACGGCAGAGAACTCTCGGCTGGAGTTCATGCAGTCCTTCTGCGGCTCATTCCTCAATGACATAGACCTGCACGGCAGCGGAGACGTGCGTCTGGCAGGACCGTTCAATGGTATCAACATGACGGGTATGCTGAAGGCTGACGGCGATGTGACAGTAATACCGACCAACTGCAGGTATCACCTTGAGGGCGATACCGTTACGTTCATACCAGACGATATCTGCTTCTCCTCCGTACCCCTCACCGACAAATACGGCAACAAGGCATTTCTGTCAGGCCATCTCTACCACCATAACCTCGGAAGGATGTCGTACGACATGCACGTTAAGACCGATAAGTTCCTGGCCTACGACATTCCGGAACTGACCGGCGACGACACCTATTGCGGAACGGCGATTGTTAGCGGCGACATAGGCTTCAACGGCAGCGGTAACGAGGTAAAGATAGATGCCGACGTGACTACTCTTAAGGGCAGCTATATCATTTATGACGCCTCATCAACAAACACCCTGGTGTCACGCGACTTCATCGAATGGGGTTCCGTTGCCCAGAAGGAACAACAGTCGCCTGATGCCGGCAGCGATATCGCGGCACATGCCACGAGGGAGAGGACCAAAGGCAACGAACGTGCAAATATACGCATGAACTTCCTCGTCAACGTGACGCCAGAGGCGAAGCTGCATCTCATCATGGATGCCGTCACAGGCGACTATATCGACCTCTTCGGTTCGGCAGCCCTGCATGCCAGCTACTACAACAAGGGTTCGTTCGACCTGCACGGCAACTATGAGATCAGCGACGGCACATACCACATGACCATACAGAAACTCATCAGCAAGGACTTCCTCTTCCAAAACGGAAGTACCATAGCCTTCGGTGGTGACCCATACGATGCCGTGCTGCAGATGAAGGCACTCTATGCCCTGAACAGCGTGCCCCTTTCCGACCTCAACATGGGCAGCTCGTTCAAGTCGAACAATGTGCCCGTGAACTGTATCATGAATATCTCGGGCACACCGGCGCGACCTACGGTAGAGTTCGACCTTGAACTGCCGTCACTCAGCACCGATGCTCAGCAGATGATTAGCTCCGTAATCAACTCGGCTGAGCAGATGAACCAGCAGGTGCTTTACCTCCTCGCCATAGGACGCTTCTATGCTGGCGACAACATGGGAGGCAACTCCTCTGCCGAGACGGCGGCATCAACGGGACAGACCTCGTTAGCGCTGCAGAGTTTCCTCAGCGGAACCCTGTCGCAGCAGTTCAACAGCATCATGAGCCGACTGACGCAGCTGCTCACGAAGAACAACAGCTGGACCTTCGGTGCCAATGTGGCTACGGGCAACGAGGGCATGAGCAACGCGGAATATGAGGGACTGTTGAGCGGAAGGCTGTTCAACGACCGTCTGCTCTTCGACGGACAGTTCGGATATCGCGATAATGTGAGCACAAACACGCAGAATTTCATTGGCGACTTCACAATAAAATACCTCCTCACCCCCAGCGGCAACATAGCGCTGAGGGCATACAACCAGGCCAATGACCGTTATTTCACGAAAAACTCGCTAAACACCCAGGGCATCGGTATCGTCTTCCAGAAAGAATTTGGAAAATAGCCCCACCCTGACCCTCCCCCTGGGGGAGGGGAAAGCAACCTTCTCTGTGGTTTCCGTGATTTGATTTCACGACCCTCTTAACGCTCCTTGATACGACAAGCGTATCATAATATGGATTGTTTCTTATTCACTCTATTTCACTCGATTTCATCCTTGTTTACTTTCGTTGGATGTCAATTTTGTCCTACAGACAAATGTTCGGGAAAGTCGCCGACCTACCATTGGGAAGTGGAGGTGGGTCGACGAGGCTGTCGTTGACCGTCTGTGAGGCGGTGATCGACCGTCTGTTAGGCGGTAATAGTTACTCGATTACAAGGTGATTGACCGTCTGTTGCAACGTATTGAATATGTGATGGTTACGAAGGGGTGTTTTGATGTGGTAAATCGTGATGGCCTTTAGGCTGGAAGAAGGGCGCTGGAAGGGCATGTCAATTTTGTCCAAATCCATTGACAGCGGTAACAATTGCCTCTGCCTCCTGTGGCGTTATCACGGGACTCATGGGCAGGGACAGTTCCTGAGCATGAATGCGCTCCGTTATGGGGAGGCTTCCCTGTGGATAGTCCTTCAGCGGCGACAGCTTTACCTGCGACGATGAAGGATTCCCAGCATAGCACGCCTGCATGTGGGGTGGGATAGGGTAGTGGATGAGCGTCTCTATGCCCTTGTTGATAAGATGCTGCCTGAGTCTGTCGCGCTCATAGCAGAAGACGGGGAAGAGATGATACACATTATTGATGTCAGGAAGCCTTGAAGGCAGCGTGACAAGCGGATTATGGATGTTGTCGTAATAATATGCTGCCAGCTGTTGGCGTTTCCTGTTGTCTTCGTCAAGATACCTTAGCTTTACCGACAGCACGGCGGCATCCATCTCTGACATGCGGCTGTTCTGGCCGATATTGCCACAAACGTACTTCTCCTTCATGCCGTAGTTGCCAAGGGCACGGATTGTCTCTGCAAGCTCGGCATCGTCGGTGGTGACGGCTCCCGCATCGCCCATAGCACCAAGGTTCTTTCCCGGATAGAAAGAATGTGCCGCTGCATCCCCAAGGCTGCCAGTACGTTGACCATTGACCATTGACCGTTGACCGTTGACCGTTGACCGTTGACCGTTGACCATTGACCGTTGACCGTTGGCTTCTGAATTGAGAATTTTACTTTCTGCATCATTCTTACTTAACCCTGCATTCAGCATTCGTGATCCTTCATTCACCCTGCATCCCTGCGCCTGCGCATTATCCTCGATAAGCTTCAGGCCGTATGTGGTGCAGAGCCGCTGCATGGTATCGTCATAGGCGAGCCTGCCGTATAGGTGTACGGTGATGATGGCACGCGTGCGTGGCGTTATGGCAGCCTCTATCTTCGTGGTGTCGATGGTAAGCCCTTCCCATGTAGGTTCTACGAGCACGGGCTTCAAACCGCTGAGCACGATGGCGTTGATGGTGGCGATGAACGTGTTGGCAGGCACTATCACCTCATCGCCCTCGCTCATGATGCCCATCTCCATGTATGCCCTGAGGATAAGCCACAAGGCATCAAGGCCATTGCCCGTACCGATGCAATGTCGCGTGCCGATATAGCGGGCATAGGAGGCTTCGAAGGCCGCCGTCTCCTTGCCATGAAGGAACCATCCGGAGTCTATGACCCTGCTTACGGCATCCTTGTATTCATCGGCATGAAGTGACGTTATTTCCTTTAGGTCGTAGAATTTGAGCATGGTGTGTTTAGGTCGTAGATTTTGAGTAGAGTTCGTTGTAGAGCTTCCAATAGTCTTCAGCCATCTTCTTCCATGAGAAGCGGCGCGTATTCTCCAGTCCTCTTGCAATGATGTCCTTGCGCTTGTCGGGGTCGGTCACCATCAGCAGTTTCTCCTTCAGCGTCTCGGTGGTGATATCGTCAAGCAGCAGGTTGGCGTCGCCTATCACCTCGGGTATCGACGAGGTGTTGCAGGCAATAACGGGACATCCCGCCATCTGTGCCTCGAGGACGGGCAGTCCGAAGCCTTCATAGAGCGAGGGATAGAGCAGGCAGATGGCACCATTGTAAAGGCGGTTCAGTTCCTCATCGTCCACCTTGCCGCAATACTCATATTGCAGGCCGCTTTCGTTCATGTATTCCACCTCATCCTCGTCAAGCGCCACACCCGCAATCTTCAGCTTATATCCCAGCTCTGCAAGGGGCTTGACGATGGCGTTGAAGTTCTTGTAGCGGTCGCGCTTGCCCACATAGAGCACATAGTCTTCCATCTTCGATTCAGGGAGATGGGTGAAGCGCGCATCCACACCATTATATATTACCGACACCTTCTTCATGTCGACATCGGGCAGGAAGCGGTGCAGGTCTTTGCGTGTGTTCTCTGATATGCACACCACATGGTCGGCCTTCCTGATGGCCCGATACTGCTGACGGCAATGGAGCCAGCGCAGCAGGGAATTGCCCACGAAGAGCTCGTAGGCAAAGTCGTGGACGGTGGTGACGTTGATGGCAAGGGGATTGGAACAGGTGCGGTAGTAGCTGGAATGGAAGATGAACGGCCTGTCCTCGGCCATCTCGCGGCTGATGCGGGGATTGAAAAAGCGCATCACCTTAAGCAGCCTCATGCGTCTCCTCACCATGTGGTCTTGCGTTATGGCGAGAGTCCTGCGCGAGATATTGTCTGCGGCACCGTCATATTCCAGCATCGTGACATCGCATTCCTTGCCCAGGATATGCCCAAGCAGGTTCGTCCACACCACGGAGATACCGCCGCAAGACTGTAGGGAGTAGATGATATTGTCGAAGATAATCTTCATGCTTTCCTTGTGTTAGGGAATGCAAAAGTAATCATAATTTCTGAAACAACAAAGAGTTGAAACGATGAAAATACTCTTTATATGTAAAGAAAACATAAAAAAACGTCGAAATACGCAGATATCTTGCCTATTTGTCATTAATTTTTAGTAATTTTGCACCTTGGTTACAAGGCGTTAAAAACATAGAAAATGCGTCAGAGAGCCTAAAAAGCGGCAAAAAACCGATATTTGCACAAAAGAGAGCTAAATACAATAATCACATAAACATCAATAATGGACGAAACACAGACATACGATCACGACAGGATTAAAGTGATAAACATCGAAGACGAGATGAAGTCGAGCTACATCGACTATTCCATGTCGGTGATCGTGGCACGCGCACTGCCTGACGTGCGTGACGGCTTCAAGCCTGTACATCGCCGCATACTCTATGGTATGCTTGGCATCAACAACACCTCTGCGCAGCCATACAAGAAGTGTGCCCGCGTGGTGGGTGAAGTACTTGGTAAGTATCATCCTCACGGCGACAGTTCCGTATATGGTGCTTTGGTTCGCCTGGCACAGGACTGGAACATGCGCTATACGCTCGTTGACGGACAGGGTAACTTCGGTAGCGTTGACGGCGACTCTGCCGCAGCCATGCGTTATACGGAGTGCCGACTGAGCAAGATGGGCGAGCACATCATGGACGACCTGGAGAAGGACACCGTTGACATGATGAACAACTTCGACGACTCGCTGCAGGAGCCTACCGTGATGCCTACCCGCATACCTAACCTCCTGGTAAATGGCGGCAACGGTATTGCTGTCGGAATGGCAACCAACATGCCTACCCACAACCTGGGCGAGGTGATTGACGGCTGCTGCGCATATATTGACAATCCTGACATCGACACCGACGGCCTGATGCAATATATCAAGGCACCTGACTTCCCAACGGGAGCCTACATCTATGGCCTGCAGGGCGTGAAGGATGCCTACGAGACAGGTCGCGGACGTATCATCATGCGTGCAAAGGCCGAGATAGAGGCCGGCGATGCACATGACAAGATTGTCGTAACGGAGATTCCTTACGGCGTAAACAAGCAGCAGCTGATTGAGAATATTGCCGACCTCGTCAAGGACGGTCGTCTGGATGGCATCTCAAACGTCAACGACGAGACAGGCCGACAGGGTATGCGTATCGTTGTTGACGTGAAGCGCGATGCCAATGCCAACGTCATTCTCAACAAGCTCTTCAAGATGACAGCCCTGCAGAGCTCCTTCTCCGTCAACTGCATTGCATTGGTGAAGGGCCGTCCACGCCTGCTGACGCTGAAGGAGTGCGTGAAATACTTTGTAGAACACCGTCACGACGTAACCATTCGTCGTACGAAGTTCGACAAAGCCAAGGCTGAGGCCCGTGCCCACATTCTCGAAGGACTCATCATCGCCGTCGACAATATCGACGAGGTTGTACGCATCATACGCGCCTCTAAGACGCCGAGCGATGCACAGAGAGCATTGGAGAAGCGCTTCGAGCTTGATGAGCTGCAGTCGAAGGCCATCGTCGATATGCGTCTGAGCCAGCTGACAGGCCTGCGCGTTGAGGAACTGCGCAAGGAGTACGAAGACATCATGAAACTCATTGCTTATCTGCAGCAGATTCTGGACGACCCAGAGCTGTGTAAGAAAGTGATGAAGGACGAACTCATAGAGGTGAAGGAAAAGTATGGCGATGAGCGCCGCACCGAGATACGCCTCTCCAACGCAGAGTTCAACCCGGAGCAGTTCTATGCCAACGACCCCGTTGTCATCACAATGTCGCATCTGGGATATATCAAGCGCACCCTGCAGTCAGACTTCCGCGCTCAGACACGTGGTGGAGTAGGTGCTCGCGGTGCACGCACACGTGAGCAGGACTTTACGGAATACGTATATGCCGCCGATGCCCACGACATGATAATGTTCTTCACGAAGAAGGGACGCGTATACTGGCTGCGCTGCTTCGAGATACCTGAGCAGGCCAAGGATGCCAAGGGACGTGCCATACAGAACCTCCTGCAGCTGGAGCCCGACGATGCCGTCAACGCTTTCCTCGGCATACAGAGCCATAAGTTCACAGATGAGGAGTTCCTCACATCACACTTCGTTGTCTTTGCAACGAAGAACGGCATCGTGAAGCGTACAGCCCTCAAGGACTATTCTCGCGTCAGGGGCAAGGGAGTACGTGCCATCAACATCCCGGAGGACGATGAGGTAGTAAACGTAATGCTCACCAACGGCCACAACGAACTCATCCTGGCAAGCCGAAACGGACGTGCCGTGCGCTTCAATGAGACCGACATCCGTGTTATGGGACGCATAGCAACAGGTGTGAAGGGTATGGAGCTGCAGGGCGACGACGACGCCGTAATCGAGATGGTAGTGGCCTACGACCCAGAGCAGTCGCTTATGGTAATCTCGGAGAAGGGCTACGGCAAGCGCTCAAAGATTGGTGTGCTCACCGAGATGACCCGCGAGGACGGCTCTATATATTATAAGGTAGAGGACGGTGGCTATCGTCTCACCAAGCGTGGCTCAAAGGGTGTCACGACGCTCAATATCACCGAAAAAACTGGCAAGGTTATTGCTATGAAGTGTGTGAAGGGCGACGAAGACCTCATGATTATCAACAAGAGCGGCATCGCAATCCGCTTCGCCATTGCCGACGCAGGCAACGAGAAGGGCCGCAACACTCAGGGCGTGAAGCTTATAGAGCTGAAGAAGCGCAACGAGTCCATAGCAAGCGTATGCGTGGTGCCTCATGAAGACGAGGAGGAAAGCGACGATCAGGAAAATCCTGAAACACAAGAAACCCCTGATAACCAGGAATAAAAATCATTTAACTTAATACCCCAAGTAATTATGAAAAAAGCTTTCATTACGATGCTCGCAGTTGTAGCAGCTGTAGCATCATTTGCCCAGAACCCAAACATCGGCAAGGAAATCAAGGCCACAAAGGACTACAAGGCTGGCCTTCAGATCTATGAGAGCCAGGCAGCTTCTTTGGCTGATGGCGATAAGGTAAAAGCATGGCAGGAGCTCTACAAGCTCGCCAAGGCTGCTGCAGAGAAGTCTTTCGAGGCTCTTGTAGCAGGAAAGAACGCTGAGGTAAACAATACCGACGTGTACAACGCACTCTTTGCTGCCAAGAACTATAAGGACGTTGACCCAAAGAAGGGTGGCGACGCTATGGCTGAGATAGAGAACTATCGTGCTGCGCTCATCAATGCTGCCAACGACACCAATGACAATCAGGAGAAGCTCAACTACAGCACACTCTATATCGAGACTGCCAAGGACGGCGACCCACTCGTGAACCTCGCATCATTCTTTGCTGCCTTCGCCAACTATCAGAACAAGGACTACAAGAAGGCTATCCAGTATGCAAAGAGTGCCATCAACGACGAGCGCGTGAAGGAGCAGGCCGAGGCTATCTACCTCGCCTCTGCCGGCATGAACCTCAACAGCAAGGCAGATACCCTGCAGTACATTGAGGAGCTCAAGAATATCAACGCAGAGAAGTTCTTCCCACAGATCTGCACTATGTATCAGAACATCGGTGAGAATGAGACAGCCAACAAGCTGATTGAGGAGGCTATCCAGAAGGATCCAAACAACAAGTTCGCATTCTATATGCGCGGCTCTGCCAAGAACGAGAGCAAGGACTTTGACGGTGCTATTGCCGACTATAAGAAGGTGACGGAGATTGACCCAAGCTTCATCTACGGCTGGTATAACCTCGCACTCTGCTACGGCAACAAGGCCGACCACATCCAGTCAACAAAGGGCGACCGCTCAGGACGTCTCTTCGGACAGGACCTGCAGGACTGCAACGATGCCTTCATGGGGGCCATCAGCAACCTGGAGAAGGTAAAGGAACTCGATCCTGACCACACCGAAATCACAAACTGGCCAATGCAGCTCCGTATGTACTACAACGCAGTAGGACAGAAGGCTAAGGCCGACGAAATATCTAAGATGCTGGGTGACCTTTAATGAGAAAACTCTTCATCATACTTTTTTGCACTATTACAATCATTGCCTCGTCTTCTATTCTCGACAATAAGAAGACGAGGCAAATGAAAACTGCCATACAGACAGCACGTACGGCGATAAAAAACTCCAAAGACCTTGAGAAGAACGAGACGACTATCAGAAACTATCTCAAGGACAGCATGTTCGTCAACAATAAAGACCTGCATCTCGTGCTCTTCGACCTTCTGAAGAAGCAATATGAGGTGGGCAACGAGAAGATGTATCTCAATCAGGCCATCGATACCGCAAGCCTCTCACGCGTCAGCAAGCGACTGTTCCTTGCTGCCGAACAGCTTGACACCATCGATGCGAAAGCCAACGCAAAAGGTATCTCAGCACCTTCATATCGTAAGAAGCACTCCCTCTACCTCACACCTTATAGAGGAAACATCCTCAAGGGAGCCATCTACTTCCTGTCACACAAACAGTATCAGGATGCATGGGAGCTGCTCGACATCTATCTCTCAGCTCCGGGGCACCCGCTCTTTTCAGATGTGCCCCAAGACTCCACGCACAACACCTTCGCAGCCTTTCTGGCCGTGATGGCGGCAAACAACCTCAGCGACCTCGACAAGGCTGAGAAATACAGCAAAGAGGCCGTGAAGTATCTGCCCAGACGGGAGGTGACACTCAAAAACCTCTCTGCGCTCGCCCTCTCTAAGCGGGACACAATGAAATACGTCTCGTACATCACAGAGGGATTCAGATACTATCCCGAGTCGGAGTACTTCTTCCCAAACCTCATCGACTATCACATCAACAAGGGCGACATCGAGTCAGCACTCGCCTATAC
>LXOW01429460.1_pt1 | contig 20492 bp, 13 predicted proteins | sample 1368591 | NCBI WGS metagenome assembly LXOW01 (sample SAMN04884650, study PRJNA319009) | bovine gut metagenome | isolation source: Cow rumen | host: Bos taurus | place: Italy: Legnaro (PD) | collected 2014-07-09
GACTTCAGGTATTCGTAGATGGGGTGCGCGTCTTTGCCGTTCACGTCGATTTTCTTCATCAACGGGAAGGTCACGCCGTGGTTGAGACGGCAGAATTCGGCGATTTCCTCGTCACTGCCGGGCTCTTGGTGGGCGAATTGGTCGCAAGGGAAGCCAATGATGAGCAGACCTTGGTCCTTGTACTTCTGGTAGAGGGCTTCCAAGCCATCGTATTGGGGAGTGAAACCGCACTTCGAAGCGGTGTTGACAATCATCAGGACTTGACCGCGATACTGGGCCATGTCCACTTCTGCGCCCTTGTTGTTCTGGGCTTTGTAATCATAAATTGTTTCCATAGTAGTATGTAGTTTTAATTTACCGTTTCTGACAAAGAGATATGTTTTTGCATCACAACAGCACAGGAAGCATCACCCGTGATCGACATGACGGTGCGACCCATATCAATGATGCGGTCTATGCCCGCAGCCACGGCAACACACTCGACGGGGATGCCTGCCGAAGCGAACACCATCGCCATCAGGGCCAAACTGCCCCCAGGGATGCCAGGGGTACCGATGGAAGCCACCGTCGAGGCAAAGGCAATGGCCAAATATTGACTCATGGAAAGATCGATGCCACAGCAATTGGCCATAAACACCGAAGCTACGCCCAAATAGATGGCTACACCGTCCATGTTGATGGTCGCACCCAACGACAGCACAAAGCTGCCTATGTCTTTATTAACGCCTAATTTCTCTGTACATTGCATCGTATATGGTAACGTGGCCACCGACGAATCGCTGGAGAAAGCAAACAGCATGGCTGGCTGCATTCCCTTGAAAAACTTCAGCGGCGAGAGGCCTCCCAGCAGACCCACTGCCGAGGAATAGACCACCCCTGCGTGGACAAAGAAACAAAAGTAAGCTAAGGCCAACAGGGCGGCATACGAACCCAACACCGCAGGTCCGTTGTCGACCACCACGGGGACCAGCATGCAAAACACGCCGATAGGTGCCAGCGCCATGATGTATTCCAGGATTTTGCACACTACATCGTTGAAGCTCAACGTCACTTTTCGAGCCATCTCTCCCTTCTCCCCCACATGCACCATAGCGATGCCGAAAAACAAGGCTATCACGATGACTTGCATCATCTCCATCGAACCCACCGGCTCAAGGATGTTGCTCGGAAACATGTTCACTATCTGATCCATCACTGAGAAATGATGCGTTTCGATGGTTTCTGCCGTCATTTCCGTGTTGATATGAATGACTGGCAAGATACCTCTCAACAAGGAAGGCACAACCAGTCCCAACGTCACTGCGAAGAGGGTCGTCACTATGAAATAAAGCAGGACACGAAGTCCCAATTTGCCGACCTTTGAGACATCATTCATCGACAAGATACCCGCCATGATGGAAAAAAGTACCAGCGGCACCACGATGAACTTCAGCAGGTTCAAGAAAATGATGCCGAAGGGCTTGATATATTGGTTGACAAAGTCGGCTTGGTTTCTCAGCAATATACCAGCCAGCACTGCCAACACCAATGCGATGCCAATTTGAACAGTCAAGGATGGCTTTTTCAGCTTTAGATTTTTCATTGCATTTAATTTCATCGGTGCTTCGTTGTGCTGCAAAGATACAAAAAAAGCCATAGCTCAATATTTTGAAATTCTTTTCACTTAAAATGTTGAAATCTTCGATTTTTTCTATTTTTGCCACGTCGCACCGCCAACCAAACCCGTGCGACCCAACAACAAATGAAACGTATAGCATTGATTATCTGCTTTGTCGTGGCGATGATAGCCCCTGCAAACCTATTAGCACAAACCCCTGAAGAAGTCGTCGAACGCATGAGCGCAAAGCTCAACAAAGGCGATTCCCTCGGTATGTCCTTCGATTTCATCATGTCCATTCCCATCCTCGGTGAGTTCCGATCCACCAATTATGCCCTGGGCGACAAACTGAAGATAGAACTGTACAACGATGGCAAGAAAAACATCAGTTGGAGCGACGGCGTGACCGATTGGGATTATGACCCCGAAACCAACGAGGTGAAAATCACCAAAGCCAAGCCAAAAGAAAGCAAGGAAAACTCAGGCAATGTGGATCTCGCCAAAGGTGCCACAAAAGGTTACGACCTCTCTTTTGAGAAAAAGACCGACGATAAGGTGTGGTACATCTTGTGCAAGAAAAACAAGTCGAACAAAGACAAGGACGACCCGAAGCGGATGAATATAGCCGTTTCAAAAGCCGACTATTCCTGCATCTACCTGAAGACCAAGGCACATGGCATCGGCATCTCGATGGAGAACTTCAAGATTGGCGTGACGGACAAGCAGGTCACCTTCAACCCCGCCGATTTCCCCAATGCCAAAATCATCGACGAACGCTAATTCAACAACAAATGGCCGACGGATATTTGGAAAAACGCTATGAGGAAGTCTTCGGCAAGGGTGCCAAGAAGACCGTAGTAAAGCACACTTCAATCGACACGCTGTTTGAGAAAAACCGCAGTTATCGAGGCTACCAGAAGGACTATGTGGTGAAGCGCGAGATGCTGGAACGTATTGTGGCGGTGAACACCAAAATCGCCTCTGCAAAAAACCAGCAGGTGCTTCGTTTCAAGTTGGTGACCAAAGAAACGGGTGCTGATATCATCGTGCAAAACATGAAACTCGGTGGCTTGTTGCCTGAACTGCACCTCCCCTACCCTGGCACCGATCCCGAAGCCTTTATTATCATTTGCAGCACGATTCCTGAAAACAAGTTTGTCGACATCGACCTGGGCATTGCTGCGCAAAGCATGTTGCTGAAAGCCACCGAGATGGGTCTCAACGGGATTATGATTGGAGCTTTCAATAAAGCAAAGATTACAGAAGCGTTTCAGTTGCCCTACGAGCCGCTGTTGATTTTGGCCATCGGCAAAGGCAATGAGACCATTAAACTGCAGGCCGTCGATGCGGGCGACAAACTAGCGTATTATCGCGACAACGACGGCGTGCAGTACGTTCCGAAGATACGATGGGAACAGTTGATCCTTGATTGAACCTGCTTGATACCTATGAGGTATGTCAGAGCTACGCCAGAGCTACCCAAAAGGGGAGCAATAGGGGAGCAATAGGGGAGCAAAACCAATAGGCTGTAATGCGCTGATAATGAAGCTATACCAAAACCCATAAAATAGCCTAAAATGGCATTGTCCCACCGTCCCTGAGGCCGTTGGCTTGGGACAATGGGACATGTAATGTTTTAGGATTGCTTCGCTCCGTTACTCTTCGCTCACAATGACGCAAAGCGACGCAATTATTGATAAAAGACGCTATCTCCTTGTATAGGTTACGAATTTTATACCCGTATCATCTGTAGCGGTATAGAAATTCAGGACAAGAGTCTTGCCGTCTTCATGTAGGATGAAGCCCTCGGGCGGCAGTTCGTCCATATAAGTCCCGTCACCATTTTTAGGAGTAATGGCTCCCGTCTTTTTGCCGTCGAAGGCATACTCGAAATCCATCGCGACATTCTCGAACTCAACAACAGGTTTTTCGTTTTTCTTTTGAGAAACAAGCTTTTCGATTAATAAACCTTCATTCTCGCTGTTGAACTGCAAAACGGAATGCCATGTGTATGTCACACCGTCTTTGGTTCCCGTTCCCGTGCCTTCCCAAGTGGTACCAACAAGACTGTTACTGTTTGTCTTAGATTCCTCCAATTTGAAGAAAAACGGCATCATGTAGCTGACACGAACTGGCTTGCCATCTTGCTTTCCAGGCTTCCACTTAGGCATGGCTTTCACCACACGGACTGCCTCTTCGTCGCAGCCACCACCGATGCCACGTTCCACTTTCACTTCATTGACGCTACCGTCTTTCTCAATAACGAAACTCACAAACACCCTACCTTGGATTTCCTTGTCTTTTGCCTCCTGAGGATATTTGACATTTTTGGCGACGTATTCCATCATGGCCTTTTCTCCACCTGGGTATTGAGGCATTTCGTCAACGATTTGATAGATGCTGTCGTTGTTATTCCTTATAATCTGAACAGGATTGTCTTCCGTGGTTTGGATGCTGAGTCTGAAATTGTCAGCATCGAGAGTGAACGGCTCGACGGTGTACATCGTCGTATCACCGTGTTTCTCTATCGCGTTGATAGTGAATTTGATGTTTTCGTTGGGCGTTCCATCGGCATTACAGGAAGTGGCTGTGATTTTGCTGCGCATCTCGCCTGTCATCGGGTCGGGGGCTTCGGTAGTCTTAAAATGGACGTATGAACCGTCTTCGTTATAGATGATGGTATCCGTCAAATCCATCGGGAAGCCATTGTCGTCAAAAATTTCGAATTGCCCGATTTCGACATTAATCTGTTTTTTCTCGGGTTGTTGTTCTTGTGCCGTCACTTTCGTGTTGGCAATCATCAGGATAGCCAACACCGGCAATGTCGCCAAGAGCCTCCACCAGAGGCCCTTGGCCTTTTCATTCTTTGTAATCATCTTGATTCNNTCGACAGCCGTGCACTGCTGCAGGATCAGCATCATGTAGTTCTTTTTGTCAACGCCGGTGGCCACCACGTCGCGGTCGGCCTGATATTCATGAAGGCTCTGCAACTCCTTCTTGTACAGATAGATGAAAGGGTTAAACCATTGCAGAATCATCATCACCTCGGCGAAGAGGATGTCCCATGAATGGTGATGGGCGATGTGGCTCATTTCGTGCCTCATAATGTCGGGGTCCACGTTTTCGTTTGGGAAGATAGCATAACGGAAGAAGGAGAATGAGCCTTGTTCGCGCCCCGTGAACATTGCTGTGCAGCTGCTCATTTTGCGCTTTGGTGAACGGATGATGAGTGCCACGAGTCTTCCCAACTTGAAGAGAAACAGCAAGGTCATCACGCCCACACCTAATAAATAAATACCTCCAATCACTTGCCAAACACTGAAACGCGAAGGTGTGGTATTGGTGGTCACCGTCACTTCGGGCAAGACGGGCTGACCGTCGGGCGTGACGATGACTTCATTCAGCATCATGCCGTTGAACATGTTTTGTTTCAAGGTCGCCATCTGCGGCACTTCCATCCCTGAAAGCAGGCCGAGCAAGGGCATGGCCAAAGCCAACAGCATGCTCGTCAGCAGGAAGAAACGGTTGAATTTCAGTCGGTTGCTGTTGCGGAACAACAGGCGATACACCAACCAAAGCACCGCGATGGTGGCTGCGATGGGCAGCACGTGACCGATGATTAATTCTTGTGCGTTCATGGCTTATTTCCTTTCTTCGGTTATGGCTTCGTCGATCACCTTTTTCAGGGCTTCCAGCTCTTCGAGGCTGAAGTTCTCCTTTTTGGCGAAGGCCGAAACGAGGTCTAAATAGGAATTGTTGAAATAGCGTTCCACCACGCTGCCGAGGAAATGCTTCGAATACTCCTCTTTGCTGATGGCAGCAGAATAGCGGTTGGCGCGGCAGAAGGTCTCGTGTTTCACGAAGCCTTTGTTCTCCAATATCTTGATGACGGTCAGCACGGTGTTGTAGGCCGGCTTGGGCTCGGGGAAGGCCGCCATAATCTCGTTGGCAAAGCCCTGATCGATGCTCCAGATGACTTGCATCACTTGTTCCTCTCCTTTAGTCAATTCTTTCATGGCTGTGGTCTTTTTGATGATATAACGCTGCAAATATAGAGAATATTTTACATATACAACTAATTTTTTAGTTTTTTTGTTGTATTTTTCGGTAGAAAATTTTTAAATCGTTGATTTTTCAACATATATATAAACAAAAAACGAAAAAACATGGTAAATTGGGCGAAAATTTGTATCTTTGCAGCGAGCGAGAAAAGAGAAAAAGCATGTCGATGAGGTTATAAAACTTTTTTCTTGATGCTATACCGATTACAATAGGGTAGGGGAGGGGTTGAGAGGTGGAATGTATGGGGTAAAATGGAAGAAGCAGACCGAGACCCAACCGAAACTTAACCGAGACTCAACCGAAACTTAACCGAAACTCAACCGAAACTCAACCGAAACTCAACCGAAACTTTACTAAGACTTTACTAAGACTTTATCAAGACCTTGTATAGGGTATGGCATTGATACCTCTAAGTTATGACATTGTTATACAGAAGCATCAAATAATGAATCAATATGGCATGAGTAAGTAAAGAAATTTTATTCATTTTTTGTATAACATTTCCCAAAAAGTTGTATTTTTGCAGCCGCATTGAGAAGCCACTTTAGCTCAGTTGGTAGAGCAACGCATTCGTAATGCGTAGGTCGTTGGTTCGAGTCCGACATGTGGCTCTAGACAAAAAATGAGAACCTGCGGGTTCTCATTTTTTTGTATCTTTGCACCTGATATGTCTGCACCTAATAAATTGATAGAGAAAATCGAGGGCTTCACGAGGAAGTACTACCTTAACCGCCTGATACAAGGCGTGTTGGTGGGTGCTGTGCTGTGGATTGTCTTCTATTTGCTCATCAATGGATTGGAATATTTCTCATGGTTCCCGTCCAAGGGTCGCTTTGTGTTGTTCCTGTTTTTGCTGGTGGGCAGCGGCTTTGTATTGGTGTATCATTTCCTCATTCCTCTGGTCAACCTCATCCGTTTCCGAAAGAAGATGTCGGTGGAACAGGCCTCGGTACTTATCGGTAGGTTTTTCCCCGAAATCAAGGACAAGCTGCTGAATACCATACAGTTGAGCAATCAGATGGAAAACTCTAGCAAAGGGGTCGGCCCTTCGGCCCTTCGACAAGCTCAGGGACCTCAAGGCTTAGGGACCTCCGCAGATAACGCCCTATTGGCCGCGACTATCGAGCAACGCAGTGCACGCCTCTCCCCTATCCGCTTTTCTGATGCCGTTGACCTGCGCGGTAATTTGAAATGGCTGGGCGTCTTTTTCGGACTACTCCTTTTATTAATATTGCTGATGGTGTTTTTGCCCTCGTTTGCCGTGCAGCCCACGCAGCGCATCGTCAACTACGAGCAGAGTTTTGAGAAGCCCCTCCCCTATCAGGTTGAAATTGATCAGGACGAAATCGAGACCACCCAAGGTCAGGAGGTGAAGTTCAACATCCACGTTACAGGCGGTCGCATCCCCGATGCTTTCTATGTGAAAAGCGAGTTAGGGCAACAACTGATGACCAAAGGCTCTGTCAACGATTTCAGTTACACTTTCAAAAACCTTTACAACGATTTGACCTTTAATGTGGTTGGCGGCGAATATACCAGCCGTCCCATCCATATTACAGTGCACCCCAACCCTACCCTACTCTCCTACCGCTGCGACGTGCGCTATCCGGCGTATATCCACCGCAGCAACGAGACCTTAGAGGCTAAAACGAGGCTCATCGTCCCACAAGGCACCAACCTCACCTTCAACTTCATCACCCGCGACACTGAAAAGGTCATCTTGACTCGTGACTCGCTTGTCACCGACTTGACCGCCAAAGATGATGTTTTCGAATATCAATTTGTGGCGGGACAATCCACCAAGTTCGAGATACAGGTGGAGAACACCTGGAACAACACCTTGGATCCCCTACCCTTCTCCGTCGATGTGCTGCCTGATGCCTATCCTGACATTCGCGTGGAGTCGTTTGACGAAGAGCTTTCCACCGATGTCTATTTCTCGGGTCTCGTCACCGACGATTATGGTTTCACCCGCCTGACCTTCAACTGCAAAGTCAAGGAACCCATTGAGAAAAACATTGTCAAGACTGTGCCTTTGGACCTCAAGCAGACCCGCTCCTCGTTCTTCTACCAATTCAACATGGATAGTCTCGGCATCATGCCCGGGCAAGATATGGAGGTGTATTTTGAGATTTGGGACAACGATGGCTACCACGGGCCCAAGTCGAAGCGTTCCGAGACCTTCACTTATTACAAGCCCTCTGAGGCCGCTTTGGATAGCATTGCCGACCAATCGTCGGAAGACATTATGGACCGCCTTTCCGAGAAGTCGCAAGAGGCCAATAAACTGCAAGACGAGATAGAAAAAATGCTCCAAGACCTTGTCCAAAAGAAGGATTTGGACTGGTCCGACAAGGAAAAAATGAAAGATCTGATGGAGCGACAGCAACAGATTCAAGAAGAATGGAACAAGCTACAGGAAGAGCAAGACAAGCTGTCCGATTTCATGAAGGAACACAACTTGGGCAACGAAGACCTTATCAAGAAGCAGGAGCAAATCAACAAGCTGTTCAACGAGGTGATTCCTGAGGAGTTGCAGAAACTCATGGAACAAATTGACAAAATTCTTGAGGAGATGCCACGCGAGCAGATGCAACAGATGATGCAAAACATCAAGCAAAACAACCAGTCGTTGCAAGACCTGCTCGACCGCAACCTGGCCCTTTTGGAGCAGCTGAAGATGGAAAAAGACCTCACCGACCTGGCCAACAAATTGGACAAACTTGGCGAGGATTTGCAAAATGAAAACGCTGATAACCAGAATCAAGCAGAAGGGGAGAACAGTGACCAAAACGGTGACCAAAAATCTGCAGAAGAGGCCAAGGAGGAGTTTGACAAGATGATGAACGAACTCGACCAGCTTTTGGAGAAAAACAAGGACCTGCAACAGCCTTTCAACATGGAAAAGGACGAGGAAATGGAACAAGACATCAACCAGAACCTCGATGATGCCATGCAAAACGAGCAAAACGGCAATCAGCAGCAGTCGCAGAGCCAGAAACAACAGGCGGGCAAAAAGATGCAAAAGATGGCGCAAAACATGATGTCGATGATGCAGATGGGCGGTATGGAACAGATGGCTGAGGATGCCCATTTGATGCGCATTCTGCTGGAAAATGTAGTCCACGCCTCCCATGAGCAGGAAGCCCTGATGACCGACATCGCCAGTTTGCGCACCGATGACCCCTCTTTGGTGCAGAAAATCGTACAGCAAAAGGAAATCGCTGATAACTTTAATATGGTTCGCGACTCGTTGCGCAATTTGGCCATGCGTCAGCCGATGGTTCAGAACTTCATTTTTGACGAGCTGCATACTATTGAAAATCAGACGGAAAACGCCATGAAATACCTCAACGGTTTGAAGCTCTCGCAAGCCACGCGCCACCAACAGACCGCCATGATGTCGATGAACAACCTGGCTTTGATGATTGCTGAGTCGTTAGAGGAAATGGAAGATAGCATGGAGTCGATGGGGATGGGACAGTCTTGTCCCAAGCCGAAACCCGGACAAAGCGGCAAGAGCTCGAAGAACATGCAACAGTTGCAAAAGCAGTTGGGAGAACAACTCAAACAAATGCAGCAACAGATGCAACAAATGGAAAAATCGGGACAGCCTATGCCCAATATGAGCGAAGAATTTGCTCGCATGGCGGCAGAACAAGAGATGATACGCCAAGGTATGCAGCAGATGCTTAAAGAAATGAAGGAAAACGGGCAACTTGGCGATGACGGACTGAACGAAATCATCAAGGATATGGAACAATTGGAGGAGGAGCTGGTGAACAAGAAAATCAACCAACAGATGATTGAGCGCAGCCGACGCATAGAATCCAGGATGCTGGAGTCGCAAAAAGCACAGGAGAAACGAGAGCAAGAGGAAAAACGCAAGTCGAACGAGTACAAGGGTTCGCATTTCGACCGCAAGATTGACGAATATCTTTACGAGCAGTCGCTCAAGAAAAACCAGGAGTTCTTGCGCACCAACCCGATTGAATACGCACCTTACTATAAGGACAAGATCAACGACTATTACCTGAAGAAAAACACGCATTAAGATGATCAGATTCAGCACATTGGACGTGGAGATGCCACCCATTGACCCACAGCGCGACAAGGCTTGGATTGAGGCGGTGGCCCAAGGTTATGGCAAGACGATAGGGGAGTTGTACTACTATTTCTGTAGCGACGACAAACTGCTGGAAATCAACAAGGAACGCCTTGGACACGACTTCTATACCGACATCGTCACTTTCCCATTGACGGATTGCGAGACCGTGCTGTCGAGTGAGTTCTGCATCAGCGTGGACCGCATCAAGGAGAATGCCGTGACCTTTGGCAGGACATACGAGAGCGAGCTGCACCGCGTCATCATCCACGGCGTGTTGCATCTCATCGGCTTTGACGACCATACTGACGAGGATGAAAAAGAGATGCGTAACCAGGAAGAGAAATGTTTGGAATTTTATATGACGATGACCTCTGACTATGACCATGACCAAAACTGTGGTCAAACGGGTCATAGTCATGGTCAATAGTCATAGTACCATGATTTATATAATTGATACTCAAAATATTAAATAGATTGTTTCCCGTGAAACATTGACCAAAAGATGATTTTTGAACGCTATGATATAATCGTTGTGGGAGCCGGTCACGCTGGTTGCGAAGCGGCGGCAGCGGCGGCCAATTTGGGCAGCAAGACCTTGCTCATCACTATGGACTTGCGCTTGATGGCTTCCATGTCGTGCAACCCCGCCATGGGCGGCATCGCGAAGGGACAGATCGTCCGCGAAATCGATGCCATGGGAGGCTATTCGGGCATCGTCAGCGACCGTACCATGATTCAATTCAGGATGCTGAACAAATCGAAGGGTCCCGCCATGTGGAGTCCAAGATGCCAAAGCGACAAGATGATGTTCTCTGCCGAATGGCGTAGCCTCCTGGAAAAGACACCCAACCTCGACTTTTGGCAGGATACAGTAGTGGGATTGTTAGTGGAGGGCGACCAAATCAAAGGCGTAAAGACCCTGATGGGCGGCGAGATTGAAAGTAAGGCGGTCATTCTTACTAACGGCACCTTCCTTAACGGGTTAATCCATATCGGGGAACAGCATTTCCCAGGCGGCAGAATGGGAGAGGTAGCCAGTCATGGTATCACGGAACAGCTGAAAGAAATCGGCTTTGAGGCCAAACGTTTGAAGACAGGTACGCCGGTAAGAATTGACGGCAGAACCATAGACTTTAGCAAGCTTATTGAGCAAAAGGGCGATGATGAAGTGGTCGGTTTCTCTTATACTGAACCCTTCAAAATCACCCAACAGAGAAGCTGCTGGATTGCACATACCTCGTTGAAAGTACACGAAACCCTACGTAAGGGCTTCAAATACTCACCTATGTTCAATGGCCGCATCCAAGGTGTAGGGCCAAGATATTGCCCAAGCATCGAGGATAAGATCGAGCGTTTTGCAGGGAAGGATAGTCACCAACTTTTTGTAGAACCCGAAGGCTGGACAACAGAAGAGTATTATCTCAACGGCTTTAGCTCATCTTTGCCAGATTATATTCAATACGAAGCCTTGAGACAAATCGAAGGCTTCGAGAATGCCAAGATCTTCCGTCCAGGATATGCCATCGAATATGACTACTTCCCGCCAGAACAGTTGCACCATTCGCTTGAAACTAGACTCATACATGGTTTGTATTTTGCCGGACAAATCAATGGAACAACAGGTTACGAAGAAGCCGCTTGTCAAGGTTTGATGGCAGGTATTAACGCAAGTTTGGCATTGAAAGACGAGCAACCTCTAGTGTTGTCGCGTTCTGAAGCCTATATTGGCGTACTGATTGACGATCTCATTACCAAAGGTGTGGACGAACCTTATAGGATGTTCACCAGCAGGGCAGAGTACCGAATCCTATTGCGACAGGACAATGCAGATACCCGTTTGACGGAAATGTCCTACAAACTAGGCTTGGCAAAGGAAGACCGTTACCAAAAATACTTAGAAAAGAAAGCCAAAGTACAGGAAATCATGGAATTTCTGAAGGAAACATCTGTCTATCCCGAAGAAATCAATGGACTTCTAGAAGAAAAGGAAAGTGCACCCATAGAACAAAAAATGAAGATGGCTTTTCTTTTACTTAGACCACAAATCGGACTTTTTGATATGACAGATCGTATTCCAATTCTCAAAGAACGATACAACACTCAAGATAGATTTGAAAGAGAGTGTCTCGAAGAGGCCGAGATACTCATCAAATACGACAGTTATATACAAAAGGAGAACGAACTGGCTGAAAAGTTGAACCGCTTGGAGAACGTAAAACTTCCCAAAGATTTTGACTTCCACAATATACAATCCTTGTCATACGAATCAAGAGAAAAGTTGAACAGATACCAACCCGAGACCTTGGGGCAAGCCTCAAGAATCAGCGGGATTTCACCAGCTGATATTAATGTATTAGCCATATTCTTAGGAAGATAGCTCGTTTGTTTCACATGAAACACTAAAGATATGAACACATATAAATGCCCTTGGTGCGACTCAGAAAAAACCCAAATTCACCTTTGGCTAAGGGATGAGTTTTTAACAAGCGAAGAGTTTCAAATCTACGAATGTCGCCATTGTGGACTGCTGTTTACTGAGCCACGCCCACCAAAGGAAAAAATAGGCGAGTACTACAAATCAGAGGAGTATTATAGCCACCAGGAAAACAAAAAAGGTTTTATTCCTAAGATATACGAATGCGTGAAATCCATCAACCTCAAGCACAAATACAACTTGGCCACCAAAGGCAAAAGCGTCGGAAAGCTGTTGGATATAGGCTGTGGGGTAGGGGATTTCATTCACACCGCTGAACAACATGGATGGAATTGCACGGGCGTAGAACCCTCGGAAGACGCCAAAGAAATCGCGAGGAAACGCATCAAAGCGGAAATCCATTCCAGCGAGGATTTGGAACAAATCCCAGATGAGACCTTCGATGTGATTACCATGTGGCATGTTTTGGAACATGTGGACAATTTGAAATGGCAAGTCGCTCAACTACAACGGCTTATTAAAAAAGACGGAAGAATTGTCATCGCGGTACCGAACTACAAATCGTACGATGCAGAATATTATCATGAGAAATGGGCGGCATACGATGTGCCCAGACATTTGAACCATTTCAACAAAGAAACATTAGCTAAGATGTTTAAAACCAATGGTTTAAACTTGGTAAAAACGGATAAACTCAGATGGGATGCTTATTACATCTCATACATGAGCGAACAATACAGATGCCATAACTTCCCATTAATCAAAGGAATATACCGAGGTTGGGTATCCAATTGTAAAGCAAGGAGGTCAAAAGAATGGTCGAGTAGGGTATATGTGTTTGAGAAGCAAAAAATGTAGAATTGAAAATTTGGAGCGTTTTAGGGCTTTTAAGACATTTTCGGAGCAAAAAGATTGACGATATCATAAGAGACAAAAAAAAGTGGATTAAAACAAATATTTTGTAAATAGCTGGTTCACAATATAATAGCTACAGAGTGGACAAAAAGACGAAAAATAGAAGGATTTGGGGATGGGTGATGCTCCTCTTAGCGGCAGTAATACTAATTGCGGCGGGAATTACTTCTATGGGTATGAAACGACCTGAGGTCAGCGCCAAGATGGTGCAACATGCCGTAAAGGGGGTTGAAAAGGACATTCAAAACCTGATCGACAATAATGCCAATTACCATCAGTATGACTTGGCGGAAGTTGGACTTTATATTTTCCACGATGACTCACTGCTATATTGGAACAACAATCTGGTAGGCCCGAAGCTCATCCGAAGGAAGGTACACGTCGATAATGACACGATTTGTAACCTGCTCACTGGCGACTATTATGTGCGCACCTTCAGCAAGGGCAACCTCAACTACTATGTGTTCAAGCTTATCAACACGACATATCGACTAGAAAACACCTTCTTCCAAAACAGGTTTGTCCCATTTGATGGATTTATCGACGGCAAAGTATCCTTTACAGAAAATGAAGGATATAAAATCCTATCAACCAGCGGAAAACATCTCGCCAATTGCCAAATCGAGAAGATGGCGTTGGGACTATACGCCAAAATCATTATCGGAGGTTTTGTGTTGCTATTGTTAATTGCTGCCGCAGTGCTGCTAATACCACGCAAAACAACATCAAACCATTTCCAAAAATATAGAGTAGAATACGGCATCGCGGCGATTTTACTCATAGCCATCGCCGCCACCTATATCTATTATAAGCATAACAGTAAAAAGGAAAACGAGGAGATGGCTGCAATGGCAGAACATCTATTTGCAAAGCGTGATATCGCTTTTGAAAACGCTTTCCAACAATTCGCCAACGACATCAAAAAAGATACTTCCTTCCAAGAGATTCTGTTTGCCGAAAGCAATGTATTAGCAGATGTGGTACTTGGTTACTCCAAAGAGCTGCTCTTCAATGAGACCATGAAAGATTACCAAGCTACCTTAACTATTTGCTCACCAGAAGATTTCATTGACATCCAACCCGAGGATACGGTCGCCAATTGCGATGATTTCTTCCTTGACAAGTTGGCCAAAAACAGCCAAAAAAGGGTAGGGGACGGCCTCTATTTCATGGACTATAACACTTTAGATCCCAACTATTTATCCAAAATCAAAATACTGTCGGCCGATTCACTGCAACAACGGACACTTTATTTTGAGTTCTACAAGCCCATTGCTCCAGAAGGTTTCGGTTTTCCACGGTTATTACAGGAAAAAAACAGCGAGAAGCCTTACGACTACTCGGTGGCCAGCTACCGCGACAACATCCTCGTGTACAAATACGGAAAATACATCTACCCGAATTTCCTAAAAGACATCAGCACCAAAGATCGTGATTTCACTTACAGTAACGGCTACAAACACTACTCGATTAACAACAGCGAAAGTGGTGTTCTTGTCATCAGCACGCTTAGAAAAGGTTGGTCGGAAATCACCGGACCGTTTGCGATATTTTTCTTGGGTCTATTGATTCCATATCTCTTCATCTATTGGCTTATAAGGCCCAAAAAACAAAAGCCGTGGAAAGACCGTAGCTTCAGGCAAAGATTGCAAACCGTCATTTTCGTCACATTGGGAGTGGCCTTCCTCGCCATTGGACCTGTTTCGGTGGTTTACATGCGAAGCTTATACAACCAAAAGACCATGTCTGCACAGTTTGAAACGACGCGAACCTTGGCTTTAGAGATGCAGAACAACATTAATTTCAAGCAATTGGTTGGAAACGCTTCAAGAGAAACCTGGTCGGAAATCATGCAGCATTATGCGAACACTTTCTTCACCGACCTGAACCTATACAGTCTCGACGGAAAACTCATTGCCACCACAAGACCTGAAATCTACGAACTCACGCTACAGGCCCCCATCATGAATGCCGAGGGCTACCAAAATATGTTCCGAAACAAAGCCCTGTATTACACTCACAAAGAACAACTGGGCAAAGGCATCTACGAATCGGCATACCTGCCCTTCAAGGATGCGCAAGGCAACACTTTGGCGTTTCTCAATACACCATATTTCTCGAGTGAGACCGACTTACAAAAGGAAATCAAGTCCTATATGCTCACATACGTCAACATTATCTTGGTGTTGCTTGGTGCGGCATTGATATTCGTCATAGGTATTACCAAGAGGCTGACACAGCCCTTGTCACTGATACAAAACAAGCTGGGCGACATCAAAATCGACCAAAAGAACGAACCTATCGAATGGAAACGCAACGATGAAATCGGGGCTTTGGTGAAACAATATAACCAGCTCATCGTAGAACTGGAGAAGAGTGCTGCAGAACTGAAACGCACCACAGCAGAGACGGCCTGGCGTGATGTGGCAAGACAAGTGGCGCACGAAATCAAAAACTCACTCACACCTATGCGCCTTAGTGTGCAGCTACTACAACGCAACATCGAAAACGGCAAGGCCACACCCGAACAGACAGAACGCACTGCCAACACCTTAATAGAGCAAATCGACGCCCTTTCCGATATTGCTTCGTCGTTCTCCCGCTATGCGAAGTTGCCCGAAAACCATCCGCAACCGCTGGATTTGGCCGAGTTGGTCAGCAATGTGGTGAACCTCTACGATAACAAGGAAAACATCGTTTTCAGCTACATATACGACCAAACGAAAGACCACACCTACAACGGCGACAAAACTAACTTAAATAGCGCCATCGGCAACCTCGTCAAAAACGCCACACAAGCCATAGGCTCAAAGGCCGATGGAAAGATTGAAGTCCGGTTGGAGTCTACAGAAACGGCTTTTGTGATCTCTGTTAAGGACAATGGCAAGGGCATCAAAGAAGAGGACAAGAACAGGATTTTCCTGCCCAACTTCACCACCAAGACGGGTGGCTCTGGGGTAGGTCTCTCTCTGACCTACAACATCGTCCAAGCGGCAGGAGGTACGATTTCCTTCGAAAGCCAAGAAGGGGTGGGGGCAGAGTTTGTTATCACTCTCCCAAAAACTTGAATCCAATAATACAACAATAAAACCTATTTTTACGTTACCCAAAATAAACAAAACCCAATGTCAGAAAACAGATTAGGTTCACTAGCGAAGCAGACCGCCATCTACGGTTTAAGCAGCATCATCGGTAGGTTCTTGAACTACATGCTGGTGCCTGTTTATACCTTCAAGATATGCGCTGAAGCTGGTGGTCCGGCCGCCTACGGTATCGTCACCAACTTATATGCCTACACTGCTTTGCTTTTGGTCCTCCTGACCTTCGGCATGGAAACCACCTTTTTCCGCTTCGCCAACAAAGAGGGCATCAACCCTAACAAAGCATTTTCCACCTCAGGTTTGGCGGTGGGGTTTGTGGCATTGCTTTTCGTGATTCTGGTGAGCGTTTTCCTGAAGCCCATCGCCAATGTCTTGGATTACGCCAACCACCCCGAGTTTGTCGAGATTATGGCCATCATCGTGGCTTTGGATGCCTTCCAAGCCATCTTGTTTGCCCGCCTGCGTTATGAAAACCGACCCATCAAGTTTGCCGCATTGAAACTGTTGTTCATCTTCATGAGCATCGGCATGAACTTGTTCATTTTCTTCCTTGCTCCTGAATTGAAAGAAAGCCATCCCGCCCTGATGGGCTGGTACGAAAATAGCTACCAAGTCGGCTATATCTTCATCATCAACCTTATCTGCACCAGCTTAATCACTTTCGGTTTCCTCCCCGAAATCAAGAAGTTGCGTTTCGGCATCGACCGCGACGTATTGAAACAGATGTTGAAATACACTTGGCCGTTGCTGCTGTTGGGCTTGGCAGGCATCTTGAACCAAGTGGCTGACAAGATCTGTTACCGTTTCATCGTTCCCGGTGAGGAAGGCGACAGACAGCTGGGCATCTATGGTGCCTGCGTGAAAATCGCGATGATTATGGCGATGATTACCCAAGCTTTCCGCTATGCCTACGAACCTTTCGTGTTTGGCGGACAACGCGACAAAAACGACAAGGAACTTCAAGCGAAGGTGATGAAATACTTCATCATTTTCACGCTGTTGGCCTTCCTCGCCGTGGTGATGTACATGCCCCTCTTGCAATATATCATCGGACCGGCATATCGTGAGGGTCTGGGGGTGGTACCCATCGTGATGATGGCCGAAATCTTCATGGGCATCTATTTCAATCTCTCGTTCTGGTACAAACTCATTGACGAGACCTGGTGGGGTGCTATATTCTCCGGCATTGGCTGCGCGGTTTTGTTGGCCATTAATTTCATCTTTGTGCCGAAATATGGCTACTGGGCCTGCGCCTGGGGCGGTTTTGCTGGCTACGGCACTTGCATGGTCTTATCGTATTTGGTCGGACAGAAGAAGGCACCAATACCGTACAATTTGAAAACCGCCTTCATTTACTTTGCCATTGCCATCGTTTTGTATTATGCCCAGAAATACATCCATATCGAAAATATGGCTTTGACCTTGGTCGTGAACACAGCCCTTCTGTTAGTCTTCGTTGCTTTCATTTGTTGGATGGAGAAGGACTTGGTGAAAGGGGTGATGAATGTCGTAAATAGTAAAATATTGAAAAAGAAATAATTATGCAACTCAAAATCGTAAACACCTCTAATAATCCGCTGCCTGCCTACGAGACCCAAAACTCCGCAGGTATGGACCTCCGCGCCTATCTGCCAGAAGGCCCCATTACCCTTGAACCCATGCAACGCGCCTTGGTGCCTACGGGACTTTACATGGAAATCCCGGAAGGCTACGAAGGGCAAGTGCGCCCCCGCAGCGGTTTGGCCATCAAGAGCGGTATCAGTGTCTTGAACTCGCCTGGCACTGTGGATGCCGACTATCGCGGGCAGGTCTGTGTTATCCTCATTAATTTGTCGGATAAAGCGTTTGTCATCAGCAGCGGCGACCGTATTGCGCAGATGGTTTTTGCCAAGTGCGAACAAGCCGAGACCATTCAAGTGGAAACGCTGTCGGAGACGGAACGAGGTGCAGGCGGTTTTGGTCATACTGGAAAAAACTGAAAACACTAGTATCATGAATAAACCTTTTTATACCCTTACCCGTCATTGCGGGCTTGACCCGCAATCTCCTAAGCAAGAAAGGCTTTCCCTTGTGCTTGGGAGATGGCGGATGTGCCTCCGCCATGATGGTAAAAGGCCTATAGTACTCTTATTGCTTTTGTTTTTCATTTGTTTAGGTGTCGCAGCTCAAGATACAGGCTCCATGTTTCGAGAGCTGCCCGACAAACGCAAAAACGCCACTTATTTTTCGGACGGTCTTCAAAGCAAGTACCGCGAAGACACCGAAGGCGCCATCCGCAACTTTGAGCAAGCCCTTCGTTACTTGCCCGACGATGCCGCTTCGATGTTTGAACTGAGCGAGCAATACTACAATGTGGGGCGCATTGAAGATGCCTTCAACATGATCCAACGGGCCACTGAAATCGACCCAGACAATAAATGGTACCAAATACGTCTTGGGATGTTCTACCGCAATTTAGAGCAATACGACGACTTCACCAAACTCTATGAAAACTTAACCGCCAAGTATCCCGACGACCCCGAGATGCTTAGCGACCTCATCGATGTATATCTCATCACCGAAGACTACGACAAGGCCTTGAAAAAGATGGATTTATTGGAACAGCAAGTCGGAAAAAACGAGATTATCACCGAACAAAAGCTGAGCATCTACAAAAGACAGGGCAACAACAAAAAACTAGTTGCAGAACTAGAAAAACTGGTAGAGGAGAACCCAGAGAACCCGCGCTATTACAGCATGTTGGCGCAGATGTATACCGAGACAGGCAAGAACAAGGAAGCCTTGAAGACCTACGAGAAAATCAAGGAGTTGAACCCCAAAGACCCGTATATCAACATTTCTTTGCTGGAGTTTTACGAGAACAACGGCGACAAAGAAAAGGCTTTTGAGGAGTTGTTGGCCGCCATCCGCAACAAAAACCTTGACCTCAACACCAAGACCAATATCTACGACTATTGGATCGAGAAAAACCAGAACTCCAAACAAATCAACGAGCAGGCAAAGCTATGTGGCGAGGCTTTCGTTGAGACCTATCCCGACAACAAACTCGGCTATTTGATTCTTGGCTCCTACTACATCATGAAAGAGGATGCCGTGAAAGCTAAAGCATTATATCAGAAGTCGTTGAGCATCGACAGCACGGACTTCTATTCTTGGCAAAACCTTATCATCTGCGAATCTAGGCTTAATGGGAACGAAGCTGTGCGCGACCTCGCCATCGCAGCCCTGAAATACTATCCCATGCAACCTGTGTTCTATTGGTATGCCGGTGTCGCCAGCGCTGTTCTGAAGAACAATGACGATGCCATTATGTATCTGGAAAAGGGTAGGAGATATACTTCCGACAAAGTTCAGATGGCCAATTTTGACGCTTTTTTGGGTGACATTTATCACGAAGTGGGCGACGAGGAGAAAGCCTTCGATGCCTACGAGCGCACGCTGCGCAACGACCCAGACAATGTGTTAGTGCTCAATAATTACGCCTATTATCTCGCTGTGAAAAACCAAGACCTGGACAAAGCCCTTGAGATGTCGACGAAAGCTATCACAGCAGAACCCGACAACCCAACGTATTTAGATACCTACGCCTGGGTGCTTTACATGAAGGGCGACTACAAAGAAGCGGAAAAATACATGAAGAAAGCCTTGAAACTATTGAAGGAGCCTGATGAGACTTACACCAAGCATTATGATGCAATTATCAATAAACTGAAGAATTGATTTGATATCAAACATGAGAAGCAGAAGACCATATAGAACCGTTGCAGGAATGATGTTGTTTGGGTTGGCAATGACAGGAAACTTGCTTCATGCCCAACGCCATTGGAATGTTGCTGTGCAAGGAGGCGTGGGAACTGTTGTCAATACTTTTGACGGTTACGATGAAATGCTGGCGAGTTATCGCTATCCCGTCGCTGATGTGCGTATCGGTTACCAAACAAACGAGAACGACCATCCATACGCCAGACTATATGGATACCCCAACGTCGGCTTTTCCTTTGGTTGGATGGGATTGTCTACCATGAAGTACAACGAAGAATCACGCTTGGGAAGCGTCGTCAACATGACTGGCTTTATGGAAGGCGACTTTTTTAGGACCAAAAGGATCTCGATAGGTTTCGATGGGCAAATCGGCTTTGGGCTCAGCAATGTCATCCATGATTCCAACAACAATCCGTTGAACACCGCCGTATCGTCACCCTTACTTATTTTCGCACGGGCTGGCCTCAAGGCGAAGTTTCGGTTCACCGAGCGATGGGAAATAGGTGCTGACAT
>LXOW01323693.1_pt1 | contig 20490 bp, 17 predicted proteins | sample 1368591 | NCBI WGS metagenome assembly LXOW01 (sample SAMN04884650, study PRJNA319009) | bovine gut metagenome | isolation source: Cow rumen | host: Bos taurus | place: Italy: Legnaro (PD) | collected 2014-07-09
CCGCAGAACGACAAGTCCATCCTGCTCATCAACGCCGGCATGACGCCGATGAAGCCCTGGTTCAAGGGCGAGGAGGAGCCGCCGCGCCGCCGCGTCTGCACCTGCCAGAAGTGCATCCGCACCGGCGACATCGACAATGTCGGCAAGACTGCGCGCCACGGCACCTACTTCGAGATGCTCGGCAACTTCTCCTTCGGCGACTATTTCAAGCACGACGCCATCCGTTGGGCTTGGGAGTTCCTGACCTCGCCCGAGTGGGCGGGACTGGAGCCCGAGCGGCTCTATCCATCTGTGTTCGAGGGTAACGAGACCACGCCCGCCGACGACGAGGCGTTCGACATCTGGAACAAGGAGATCGGCATCCCCGCGGAGCGCATCTTCCGCTTCGGCAAGGAGGACAACTTCTGGGAGCACGGCTCCGGTCCCTGCGGCCCCTGCTCCGAGATCTACTACGACCGCGGCGAGAAGTACGGCTGCGGCAAGCCGACCTGCACCGTCGGCTGCGACTGCGACCGCTACATGGAGGTCTGGAACATCGTCTTCTCCCAGTTCGACAACGACGGCCACAACAACTACACCGAGCTCAAGCAGAAGAACATCGACACCGGCATGGGTCTGGAGCGCCTTGCCGTCGTGTGCCAGGACGTGGACTCCCTCTTTGACGTGGACACGGTCATGCACATCACGAACAAGGTCAGCGAGATCACCGGCGCGCACTACGGCGAGAGCGCCGCCAAGGACGTATCGCTGCGCGTCATCACAGACCACATCCGCTCTGCCAGCTTTATGATCTGCGACGGCGTGCTGCCCAGCAATGAGGGCCGCGGCTATGTCCTGCGCCGCCTGCTGCGCCGCGCCGCGCGCCACGGCAAGCTGCTCGGCGTGAACGAGCCCTTCCTGTGGCAGATCGTGGATACGGTCGTCGCCGTCAACGAGGGCGAGTACAGGGACGTCCGCGAGAAGCAGGCGTATATCACCAAGGTCATCCGCACCGAGGAGGAGAACTTCGCCCGGACCATCGACGGCGGCATGAAGATCTTCTCCGACATGCTCGCGGAGCACAAGGCGAAGGGAGAGACCACCTTCTCCGGCGCGGACGCGTTCAAGCTGTACGACACCTACGGCTTCCCGATCGATCTGACCATCGAGATGGCGAAGGACGAGGGGCTTTCTGTGGACGAGGATGCGTTCCGTGCGCTCATGCAGGAGCAGAAGGAACGCGCACGCGAGGCGCGCAAGGCACTCGGAGACCTCGGTTGGGCGGGCGTCGATCTCGGCAAGGAGATCCCCGCCACCGAGTTCGTGGGTTATGAAAACACTGTCACCGACGGCAAGGTGCTCGCCATCGTCGCGGACGGCGAGCTGCGCGATGAAGTCGCGGCGGGCGCAGACGCCATCCTCGTGCTGGATCAGACCACGTTCTATGCTGAGATGGGCGGCCAGGTCGCCGACCGCGGCACGATCTGCCGCGACGGCGCGTGGGAATTCATCGTCACCGACGTCCAGAAGAACAAAGGCGGCAAGTATATGCACTACGGCGTAGTGAAGTCCGGCGTCGTCAGACTGGGCGACCTCTGCGCCGCCGCCATCGACACGTCCCGCCGCGATGCGATCCGCCGTGCGCACAGCGCAACGCATCTGCTCGACGCCGCGCTCAAGCGGGTGCTCGGCGAGCACGTCCATCAGGCGGGCTCGCTGGTCGAGCCGGACCGCCTGCGCTTCGACTTCTCCCACTTCGAGGCGGTCACGCCCGAGCAGCGCCGCGCCGTCGAGGAGTTGGTCAATCAGAACATCCTCAGCGGCTATGCGGTCGTTACCGAGGAGTTGCCCATCGAAGAGGCGAAGAAGAAGGGCGCCGTCGCCATGTTCGGCGAGAAATACGGCGACGTCGTGCGTGTGGTTGAAATGGGCGAGAACGGCTGCGTATCCATGGAGTTCTGCGGCGGCACCCACCTTGATAACACCGCCAAGGCGGGCACGTTCCGCATCACGAGCGAGGGCAGCGTCGCCTCCGGCGTGCGCCGCATCGAGGCGACCACCGGCGTCGCCACTTACGAAGGCGTCAATCAGGAGCACGACGCGCTTGCCTCCGCGGCGGCGCTGCTCAAGACCACGCCGGGCGAGTTGGGCGCGCGCATCGAGCAGACGCTCGGCGAGCTGCGCGAGGCGAAGCGCCTCATCGAGCAGTACAAGGCGAAGGAGAGCGCGGGCAGCGCCGGCGACCTGCTGAAGAACGCCGCCGACGTCGGCGGGCTGCACGTCGTCACGACAACCGTCGCCTCCGGCGATCCCAACAGCCTGCGCCAGATGGGCGACGTGCTGCGCGACAAGGACACCGCCGTCGTCGCCGTCATCGCGCTCACGGGCGAGAAGGTGACTCTGCTCGCCGTCTGCGGAAAGGACGCCGTGGCGAAGGGCGTCCGCGCGGGCGACGTCATCAAAAACATCGCGCCGATCGTCGGCGGCAAGGGCGGCGGCAAGCCGGACAGCGCCATGGGCGGCGGCAGCGACGCCTCAAAGGTGAAGGACGCGCTCGCGGCGGTCAGACCGTTTGTCGAGAGCATCGTCGGATAAGAAAGGAGAACGGATCGTGTCGTATTGCTTATTCTGCAGGATCGCGGCGGGGGAGATCCCCAGCACGAAGCTCTATGAGGATGAGCTGTGCTTCGCGTTTTACGACATCGCGCCGCAGGCGCCCGTGCACTTTCTGGTCATCCCGAAGGCGCACCTTGCCTCCGTCGCCGAGGTGAACGCGGGCAACAGCGCCGTCGTCGCGCACATCTTTGAGGTCATCGCAAGGCTTGCGAAGGAGCAGGGGATCGAAAGCTACCGCGTCGTGTCGAACATCGGCGAGCAGGCGGGACAGAGCGTGCCGCACCTGCACTTCCACGTGCTCGCTGGACGCGATATGACCTGGCCTCCGGGCTGAGAGGAGAAACGCATATGATGACGGATGAGAAGGTCAGTGAATTGCTGGTCGGACTGATGACGGCCGGCGCTTCGAGAGAAGGCAGCAAGACCGTTCTTCGTTCGGCGCTCAGACTCAAGCAGCAGAGCGAAGAGATTGAGCTTTCCTGCACCCTCAAAGAGGGCAGAGCTGCGCTGGAGCGGTGCGGCGTACTGCTGCCGGACGACATGGAAGAAGGGGAGACAGTCGGCATCATTGCNNCTTGCATTTTTCGACGCAGTGTGGTATTCTACCAAAGCTTGAAAAGGGCGGTCCTCTGCCGTGTGCGCGACAGGCGCACGTTGAAAGCGACCATGAACGCCTATAAAATAGGAGGAATTATCCATGGATCTCATCAAGGAACTTGAAAAGCAGCAGCTGAAGGCCGAGCCGCCCGTCGCCAACGTCGGCGATACCGTCCGCGTGCACGTGCGCATCAAGGAAGGCTCCCGCGAGCGTATCCAGGTCTTCGAGGGCATCGTCATTGCCAAGAAGCACGGCGGCATTGAGGAAACCATCACCGTGCGCCGCCTCGCCTACGGCGTCGGCGTGGAGAAGGTTTTCCCCATCCACAGCCCCTCGATCGAGAAGATCGAGACCGTGCGCAAGGGCTTTGTCCGCCGCGCCAAGCTGTACTATCTGCGTGGCCGCGTCGGCAAGGCTGCCAAGATCCGCGAGAAGCTGTAAGAGACAGCGCAATGAGAGAAAAATCGGGCGGGAGCTTGCTCCCGCCCGATTTTTTCATGTCTTCACCGGCACAGGGCGCCGGAAACCGCAACATCATTTCGTGATAAGCAGCAGCCCAACGGCGCAGACCGCAATGCCGAGCAGCTGCCGCGCAGTGATGGTCTCGCGGAACAGGAAATACCCGACGAACAGCAGCACGACGGCGAGACTGATGTTGCTTACGACCGAGCCGGCGCTGATCTTCCAGCCTGCGCGGTAGAGGAACACGTTGCCGGCCTCCAGCCCCACGATGGCGATGCCGAGGACGAAGGCCGTCCAGTTGACGTGCCGCAGCTCCGTGAGCGCGTTCGCCGGCTTGACGCTGGCGACATAGATGATCGCAGAGATGACCGCGCCGACGAGATAGGTGACGGTCAGCGCGCCGAAGGCGTTGACCTTCTCCGGCGTCGACTTTGCGCAGATGTGATAGAAGCAGTTGGAGCCGATGATCACCAGCAGGGGCCAGAGCATATTCCACATAACAAGATCCTCCTTTTTTGAAAAAAGCCACCGTCCCTGGAGGGCGGTGGCAATCTCAAACAACAAGTGTTCTGACTTCTCACGGACATTATTATATCGGGGCGCGAAGGGCTTGTCAATCCCCCTCCGCTTTTTTGGCGAGCCGGGCGGCCTTCCGCGCGGCTTTGCGCGCCCGGCGTTCTTCGACCGCGGCGTTGAACTCCGCGGCGTCGTCCCGCCGGACGGCGCGGAACATGCCGCGCCGCTTGTTGAGCAGGATCAGGAACAGGAGATAGGCGGCGTCGATGCCGAGCGACCAGAGAATGGAGCTCGCGTCGATCTCCGTCCCGATCGAGCCGAAGCCGAAGCCGGTCGCGTAAAACGCGGTCATGTTGTTAACGATATGCAGCGCGGAGCCGGCCTCCAGTCCCTTCGTGTACCACGCGATGACGCCGAAGAAGATGCCGTCGATCAGGATCACGAGCACGCCGGTCAGGTTATAGGGATGCCCCAGGGCGAAGACCGCCGCCTGCAGAAGGATCGCAAGCCAAGGCAGGCGGAACCAGCAGCCGAACGTCTGCATCAGAAAGCCGCGGAACAGATACTCCTCCGCCACGCACTGCAGCGGCGTCAGGATCGTACAGAGCAGGAACCCGACGACCGTGAAGCGGATCACGCCGGTCGGTTCGTCGAAAAAGACCGTCTGGATCAGGACGGGGACGCCGCAGAGAAGCAGCGCGCCGCCGAGGCAGCGGAAGAAGATGCCGAAGTCCCAGCCGCCGCGCGAGGAGGCGTAGGAGGAAAACGGCCGGTCGCGGACGATCAGCACGCCGAGCAGCAGGGCGGGGATCATACAGACGATGCTGCCGAGCGTCAGCAGAGCGCCGACGGCGCTGTAGGCGTCCAGCGTGTCATACCCGCCCAGTAGCGCCGAGAAATGGTCGGCGCCGGTGGCGTAGTCGATGCCTAAACAGGCGATGACCAGAATCAGGACGAAGAAAACGTAGACCACAGACGAGATGAGCGCGGTCAGGATGGGCTTGTACCAACGGTATGGAAGAAAGCGCTTCGGATACGAGGTATACTCCGGCGCGGAAACGAACTCTGTTGGCATGGACAGACTCCTTTTCATAATGGAATGGGATCAGTATAGCACGATCCGGCAGATTTGCAAGAGGACAGCCGACGGAGCGAAACGGGAATTTTCACCTTGCGAAACGAGATTCTTTCCGATATACTATATTTGTTGAATTTTGCGTTCGTATGGAAGGAGGGGAGTCCATGAGTACGGTCATCGCGTCGATCGATGCCGGCAGCCCGGCGGAGCGCGCGGGCATCCGGCCCGGTGAAAAGCTGCTGAAGCTCAATCATCATGACGTTGTGGACGTGCTGGACTACCGCTTCTTCTGCTACGATCCGGTGCTGCACGTCGAGCTTGCGGAGCCGGACGGCACGCTGCGGAAGCTCCGCGTCCGCAAGGACGAGGGCGAGGACCTGGGGCTGAACTTCGACACCTATCTGATGGACGAGCCGCGCCCCTGCTCCAACCACTGCGTGTTCTGTTTCGTCGACCAAATGCCGCCGAATATGCGCGACACGCTCTATTTCAAGGACGACGACGCGCGGCTCAGCTTCCTGATGGGCAACTACATCACGCTCACCAATCTGACCGAGCGCGAGGCGCAGCGCATCATCGACCTGCGCATCAGCCCCATCAACGTCTCTGTGCAGGCGACGGAGCCGCAGCTGCGGCGGACGCTGCTGGGCAACAAGGACGCCGACCGTAGCATCGAGTATATGCGCGCCTTCGGCAAGGCGGGCATCGAGATGAACGGGCAGATCGTCGTCTGTCCCGGCTGGAACGACGGCGAGCACCTGCGCCGCACGATCGAGGATCTGATGGAGATCGGCTTCCGCTCCTGCTCCGTCGTGCCGGTGGGGCTGACGAAGTACCGCAGGGGGCTCGCGAAGATCGCGCCGGTGGACGAGGCGAAGGCGAGAGAGATCATCGGGATCGTGGACGAGTACGGCGCGCAGTGTCTTGAGCGCTTCGGTACGCGGATGTTCTTCTGCGCCGACGAGCTGTACCTGAAGGCTAATCTTCCGCTGCCGGACGAGGCGTATTATGAGGACTATCAGCAGCTCGACAACGGCGTGGGCATGCTGCGCAGCACGATGAACGAATTTCTCGACGGCCTTACGGACGTGGAGGACGGCGCGGTTCCTGGCTTCACCGCCGTGACGGGCGTCGCCGCCGCGCCCTTTATCGAACGGCTGGTGAACGCGGCGAAGGAAAAATTCCCCGCGCTCGACGGGGAGGTCGTCGCCATCGTCAACGATTTCTTCGGACACAGCATCACGGTCTCCGGCCTCGTGACGGGGCAGGACATCGTCAAGCAGCTCACCGCGCGCGGGAACATCGGCGCGCGCGTCATCATCCCTGCGAACATGCTCCGCCACGGCGAGGGCGTGTTCCTCGACGACCTGACGCTCGAACAGCTCTCCGCCGCGCTGGAGCGTCCCGTGCAGGTCTCCGAAACAGACGGGTATTCGCTCGTCGACGCCATTTTTACGAAGGGGGAGGATACCCTGTGAAACCTTTGGTTGCCATCGTCGGCCGGCCGAACGTCGGAAAATCGATGCTCTTCAACAAGCTGATCGGACAGCGTCTTGCCATCGTGGAAGACACGCCCGGCGTCACCCGCGACCGTATTTACGGCGAGTGCGAGTGGGTGGGGCGCAAGTTCATGCTGGTGGACACCGGCGGCATTGAGCCCAACACCGACGATCAGATTCTGACCTTCATGCGCGAGCAAGCGCAGATCGCTATCGACCATGCCGACGTCATCATATTCCTTACCGACGTCAGGACGGGCTTGACCGCCAACGATCATGACGTGGCGAACATGCTGCTCAAATCCGGCAAGCCGATCGTGCTCGCCGTGAACAAGATGGACTCCGTCGGCGCGCCAGATCCCGACTACTACGAGTTTTACAACCTCGGCCTCGGCGATCCGATCGCGGTCTCCGCCGTACACGGACACGGCACGGGCGATCTGCTGGACGAGTGCGTCAAGTACTTCCCGCCGGAGTCGGATGAGGACGAGGAGGACGACGCGATCAAGGTCGCCGTCATCGGCAAGCCGAACGTCGGCAAGTCCTCGCTTGTGAACCGCATCCTCGGCGCGGAGCGAATGATCGTCAGCAATGTCGCCGGCACCACGCGCGACGCCATCGACAGCCGCTTTGAGAACGAGCAGGGCAAATACGTTTTCATCGATACCGCGGGCATGCGCAAGAAGTCGAAGGTGGACGAGAGCATCGAGCGCTACAGCGTGCTGCGCGCCACCATGGCGATCGACCGCGCGGACGTCTGCCTCATCCTGATCGACGCCACCGAGGGCGTCACCGAGCAGGACACCAAGGTCGCCGGTCTCGCGCACGAGGCGGGGAAGGCCTGCATCATCGTCGTCAACAAATGGGACCTCGTCGAGAAGGACGGCAAGACCCTCGACCATATGCGCGAGGACATCCGCCGCGATCTCGCCTATATGACCTATGCGCCGGTGCTGTTCATTTCGGCGGCGACCGGGCAGCGCGTGAACCGCCTGTTTGAGCTCATCAACTATGTGCACGCGCAGTCCTGCACCCGCATCACGACAGGTATGCTCAACAACGTGCTGGAGGACGCGCAGACGCGCGTCCAGCCGCCGACGGACAAGGGCAGGCGGCTGAAGATCTACTATATGACGCAGGTGGGCGTCAAGCCGCCGCACTTCGTCGTGTTCTGCAACGACGCGCGGCTGTTCCACTTCTCCTACCGGCGGTATCTCGAGAACTGCATCCGCAGCGTGTTCGGCCTGGAGGGCACGCCCATCATCCTGACCGTCCGCGAGCGCGGGGACAAGGAGGGCTGAGCCGTGTTAAGCATGCCTGTCGGAATTGCCGTCTGGGTCATTCTGGCAATCGTCGGCTACGTGCTCGGCTGGGCGAACGGCGCGATCCTGATCTCAAAGATTTTCTATCACGACGACGTGCGCACGCACGGCAGCGGCAACGCGGGCCTGACCAACTTCTACCGCACCTACGGCGCGAGACTGGTGCTTGCCGTCATCGCGATCGATATGCTCAAGGCGGCGTTTGCCGTGCAGCTGGGCGGCTGGGTGCTCGGCGGCGCGCTGGGCAAGTACTTTATGGGTTTTTTCTGCATGCTGGGCCATATGTTCCCCGCGCCGTACCATTTCAAGGGCGGCAAGGGGATCCTCACCAGCGGCACGCTGCTGCTTTGCCTCGACTGGCGCGTGGCGCTGGTGAGCTGGGGCGCGTTCCTTATCCTCGTGCTGCTCACGCGCTATGTGTCGCTGGGCAGCATCGCCGCGGCGGCGCTGCTGCCGCTGACGACCTTCTTTGTCTACCGCGGCGTGCCGGGCTTCCCGTGGATCATGCTCTTCGCCTCTCTGATCGGCGCTATCATCATCTGGGCGCACCGCAGCAACATCAAGCGCCTGCTGAGCGGNNGGAAGCGGCGCCTGGGGCACGGCGCTCGCCGTCGTCCTGAGCGACAACGGCCATGCCGTGACGCTCTGGTCGCACGATCCGGAAAAGGCGGCGCTGCTGCAGACGACAAGGAAGAATCCCCTGCTGCCGGGCGTGGCGATCCCGGCGGAGATCGCCGTCACTGGCGACCTTGCCGCGCTGCGTGAAGCAGAGCTGGTGGTATTTGCCGCGCCGTCGTTTGCGCTGCGGAGCGTCGCGCGACTTGCTGCGCCGTATCTTGCGCCGGAGGCGCTGCCGGTGTCGGTGACAAAGGGCATAGAGCGCGGAACGCATCTGCGCATGTCGCAGATCGTCCGCGAGGAGCTTGGCGGCGGGCGAGAGGTCGCCGTCCTGACCGGCCCGTCCCATGCGGAGGAGGTCGCGCTGCGGCTTCCGACAGGCTGTGTCGCGGCGGCGGAATCGCAGGCCGTTGCGGAGGCGGTGCAGCGCGCCTTCATGAACGAGGCGTTCCGCGTCTATACGCACGACGACCCGGTCGGCGCGGAGATCTCGGGCGCGCTCAAAAACGTCGCGGCGCTGTGCTGCGGCATCGTGGACGGTTGCCGCCTCGGCGACAATGCCAAGGCGCTGCTGATGACGCGCGCGCTGACGGAGATGGCGCGGCTGACGGAAAAACTCGGCGGGAGGCGCGATACGCTGGCGGGGCTTGCCGGCGTGGGAGATCTGATTGTCACCTGCACGTCGATGCACTCGCGCAATCATCGTGCAGGTATCCTCATCGGGCAGGGAAAGACGCTTGACGAAGCTGCCCGCGAGGTCGGCGCGGTGGTGGAAGGAAGCTATGCTGCGCAAAGCGCCATGGAACTTGCGGAGGACCTCCGTATTGACATGCCGATCTGCCGCGCGGTGTACGATGTGCTGTATGAAAATGCGTCTGTCACCGGAACGGTGCGCGCGCTGATGGGCCGACGCCCCAAACGTGAGAGCGACAGCTGTTGGGTATAAGAGCAAAACACCCCAGGGGTTTTATCCCTTGGGGTGTTCATATTATGTCGGATCGTCAATCGATGGCGTCGCCGCCGAGCATGTTCAGATAACTGTAGTAGTGATCGGAAAGCTTCTTGCGCTCCGTCTGCAGCTCGGCGCTCTTTTTCTGCCCGGTTTTTTCCGCATCCATTGCCTCCGCCACGACACGGCAGGCGTCGTTGTAGTCGCGCTGCAGCTCGCGGATGCGCGCGCTCATCTGCTGCATGATGGCCACGACCATCGCGGGCTTCTCCTGAAAGAGAGCGCTGAAGCCGTCGCTGTCGTAGAGCTTGGCAAGCGTCGGCGCGGTCGCCACGGCGGTTGCAGTGCGCGGCCTTGCCTCCACCAGTTCCAGCTCGCCGAAATAGCCGTCGTCGACGTATTCCTTGATCAGGATTTCGTTTTCCGTGCCGTAGTTCTGATACAGCGCCACGGAGCCGTAAAGGATATCGTAGAGGCACATCTCGTACTGGTTCTGGCGGTAGATCACCTCGCCCTTTTTATAGCGCCTCTCCTGCGGTTCAGACATGGCAGTCCTCACTCCTTTCAGCCTGTCCAAGTTCCGCCATCTCGTGCCGCAGGGTGTGAAAGGCGATGGGGAGGCGGGTGACGGAAGCGGCGGTTTTTTGCAGTTCAGCCGTGACGTTCGTGCAGGCCTCGTCCAGCATGGCCAGAATCTGGTCGCACTGTGCGCGGCAATTGTTCAGCATCGTGTCGACTTGCTCGGCGGTTTCGCTCGCATAGGTGTCGGCGCGCAGGCGGGTTTCAGCCTCGTACTGATTTGCGCGGCGGCGCGCGGCGAGTTCCAGCTCCGCGATATTTGCCTTCATGGCGGCAAACTGCTCCGCTTTCGGACGCAGCTGCGTAAGTTCCTCGCGCAGCTGGGCGCGTTCGTCTGCCAGAGCGTCGTGCTGCTCCGACAGGGCGGTGAGCTTTGCGTTTGCCTCGTCCAGGGCGTCCTTCAGCTGTGCGCTGTGCGCAAGCGCATCGGACAGCTTTTCGTCCAGCCGGTCGCGCGCTTCGGCGGTGATATCCAGGTCAGCGCGCAGGCCCTCGTTCTCGTGAGAGAGCTGATTGCAGCGCGCTTCCAGCACCTCGATACGCTCGTTCGCCGCTGCGGCGCTTTTCTCAATGTAATCCACGACGTCCTTACGGCTGAAGCCGCCGAACAGCGAGCTTCTGAACGAATTGCTTTCCATAGTCCCACACCTGTACTTTCCATCGGATAATTCTAAATTATTTTAGCACAAACGGATGGCGTTGACAAGGGAAAAATAAGCCCATATAATAGACGACACCGACAATGCGGGAGGAACTGCCAAATGAGCACGGACAGCCGGATGAAAGAGTTCAATGCGCGGCTCGCGCGGCATGAGGACGAGCTGAAATGGCTCTATCTGGAGCTATACAACGGAGACACGCAGGCATATGACTATTTCGTCGGCATGCTTGCACATATGTACGCCGAGCGCAGCGCGGCGCTGCGGCGGCTCGACCGCGAGCGCCTGGCGGAGCCGGACTGGTACCGCAGACGCGATCTGGTCGGCATGCTGATGTACGTTTCCGCCTTTGCCGGAACGCTGCGGGGCGTGCAGAGGAAGCTGGACTACATCACCGACTGCGGCGTGAACTATCTGCACCTGATGCCCCTGTTGGAGAGCCCTGCCGGCCGGAGCGACGGCGGCTACGCCGTGTCGGATTTCCGCAAGGTGCAGCCTGAGCTCGGAACGATGCGGGATCTTGCCGCTTTGACGGCGGACTGCCACCGACGCGGCATCGCGGTCTGCCTCGACTTCGTCATGAACCACACGAGCGAGGAGCACGAGTGGGCGCGCCGCGCCCGCGCGGGGGAAAAGGAGTATCAGGACAGATATTTCTTCTTCGACAACTGGGACGTCCCCAACGAGTATGAAAAGACCGTCCCGCAGGTGTTCCCGACCACCGCACCCGGCAACTTCACCTGGTGCGCGGAGGCGGGCAAGGTCGTCATGACGACCTTCTACCCGTATCAGTGGGATCTGAACTACGCGAACCCCGTTGTGTTCAACGACATGACGGAGAACATGCTCTACCTCTGCAACCAGGGCGTGGACGTCATCCGTCTGGACGCAACGCCGTACATCTGGAAACAGCTCGGCACCCAGTGCCGCAATCTGCCGCAGGTACATACGCTCGTGCGCATCATGCGCATGGTCTGCGAGATCGTTTGCCCGGGCACGCTGCTTCTCGGCGAGATCGTCATGGAGCCGAGCAAGGTCGTGCCCTATTTCGGCACGGTGGAGAAGCCGGAGTGTCACCTGCTCTACAATGTGACCACAATGGCGAGTACTTGGCACACGGTGGCGACGAAGGACGTACGCCTGCTGCGCCACCAGCTCGAACAGGTCTTTGCCTTGCCGGGAGAGTACACCTTCCTCAACTACCTGCGCTGCCACGACGATATCGGCTGGGGCCTGGACTACGGCTATATCAGCCGGTACGGCGGGCAGGAGGTACCGCACAAGAGGTTCCTCAACGATTACCTTACCGGCAAGTGGGAGGGGAGCCCCGCCCGCGGCGAACTGTACAACGATGATCCGCGCCTCGGCGACGCACGCCTGTGCGGTACGACCGCCTCACTTTGCGGATTGGAGGCGGCGCGTTTTGAGCAGAATGAATACAAGACCGAATGGGCTCTGCGCTGCGACCTGATGCTCCACGCCTACATGTTCACGCTCAGCGGCATCCCCGTGCTTTACAGCGGCGACGAGATCGGGCAGGAGAACGACTACGGCTATCACGACGATCCGCTCAAGCGGGACGACAGCCGCTGGCTGCACCGCGGCGATCTGGATTGGGAGAAGGCGGCCCTGCGCGACGCGCCGGGAACCGTGGAGAACAGGTTGTTCCACGGCCTGCGGCGGCTGGAGGAGATCCGCGCGGCTCACCGCGTGTTCGATGCCGAGGCTGAGCTGTGGCTGCTCGACACCGGCTGCGACGGCGTGCTGGGGATCGGGCGCTACTGCAAGGGCGAAAAGCTGCTGGCGTACTTCAATTTCGATTACTGCGAGCGCGTGGTCTGGCCCGGCGAGAAGGTCGAACTGAACGATCTTGTCGCGAACAGAAAGCGGGACGACGGCGTGTTTCCGATCCCGCCGGGGGGATTCCTCTGGCTGGCGCGGGATTTTGACGAGGAGACGGCAGAATGAAACTCATCTTTCTGGATATCGACGGCACGCTGACCGAGCCGGGCAGCAACGTCCCGCCGGAGAGCGCACTGGAGGCGATCCGCGCGGCACGTGCGGCGGGAAACCCGGTGTTCCTCTGCTCGGGCCGGAACCGCGGGATGCTCTCGCCGCTGCTGCGTTACGGCTTCGACGGATACATCGCCAGCGCCGGCGGCTACGTTGTCTGTAAAGATAAAGTGCTTTACGACAAACCGATGACGGGGGAGCGGTACGCTCTCGCGTCGCACATCATGCGGGAAAACGGCGTCCTGGCGACGATCGAGGCGAGGGACGACAGCTACTGCGACGCAGGTATCATCGAGCTGCTCGGCAGGACGAGCGGCGGAAACAGCGAGCTGATGCGCTGGCGCAAGGCGCTGGAGGAGGAACTCGGCATCCGGCCGATGGAGCAGTATCACGGGGAAGAGATCTACAAGATCATCTTCTACTGCGAGCGCGAAGAGCAGCTTGCGCCCATGCGCGAGGCGCTCGGAAGCGAGTTCAGCTTCGTCGTGCAGGACTCCTTCGGCTTCGGCTGCATCAACGGCGAACTGATCAACCGCGCTTTCGACAAGGGACGCGGCGTGCGTCTCGTGGCGGAGGAGCTGGGCGTGCCGATCGCGGACACCGTCGGCTTCGGCGACAGCATGAACGACCTGGAGATGATCGAGACCGTCGGCACGAGCGTCTGCATGGCAAACGGCAGCGAAACGCTGAAAGACCGCGCCGATCTCGTCTGTCCCGCCGTAACGGAGGACGGACTGGCAAAGGCGTTCCGTCAGCTCGGCCTGTGCGGAAATTGACGGAAAACTTGCGTAAATTCCTGTTTACTTCGCAAGATACTTCCGATATAATCAATAAGTATTCGTCCGTGCGGACGGCATAGATGTGAGTTTAAAGGAGAAAACACTTATGGCACTCGACTACCGTAAGTGCGCTGAAGAGATCTTCTCCCATCTGGGCGGAAGAGAAAATATCGTCAGCGCGGCGCATTGCGCCACTCGTCTGCGCCTTGTCATCGCAGACAACAACAAGCTGGACAAAAAGGCGCTGGAGGACGTTGAGGGCGTCAAAGGCATGTTCGAGTCGAACGGTCAGCTCCAGCTGATCATCGGCACCGGCACGGTCAACAAGGTCTACGACGAGTTCCTCGCCGTCACCGGCATGACCGCCGCCACCAAGGACGAGGTCAAGGCGGCCGCCGCCGCGAAGGCTCCGCTCTGGAAGCGCATCCTCAAGGTACCCGGCGACGTGTTCGTTCCCATCCTGCCCGCCATCGTGGCGAGCGGCCTGATGATGGGTATCGTCGAGGCGATCCCCAAGTTCGCCCCCGCGTTCGGCCAGACCGACTGGTTCTCGTTCCTCGATCTCGTGGCGAACACCGCGTTCGCGCTGCTGCCCGTGCTGGTGGCGATCTCCGCCGCGCGCGTGTTCGGCGGCAACATCTTCCTCGGCGCCGTCATGGGCCTCATGATGGTGCATCCCGCGCTGATCAACGCGTGGAATGTCGGCAATTACGCCGCGGGAGAGATACCGACGTGGCATCTGTTCTTCTTCAATGTGCAGCAGGTCGGCTATCAGGGCCACGTCATTCCTGTGATCCTGTCGGTTCTGCTGATGTCCTACGTAGAGAAATGGCTGCACAAGCACGTGCCGGAGATGATCGACCTCTTCGTCACCCCGCTGTGCACGGTGCTCGTCACCTCGTTCGTCACCTTCACCATCATCGGGCCGGTCTTCTCCGTGTTTGAGAACTGGGTGCTCGCGGGCGCGCAGGTGCTCATCACCCTCGGCTGGGGCCTTGGCGCGGCGGTCATGGGCGCGATCTATCCGCTCACCGTCGTCATGGGCCTGCACCATATGTACAACGTCATCGAGGCGGGCATGATCTCCTCCACCGGCGTCAACACCTGGATGCCCATCGCCTCCGCCGCGAACTTCGCGCAGTTCGGCGCGTGCCTTGCGGTCGCGCTCAAGGTGAAGAACCAGAAGACCAAGTCCGTTGCGTTCCCGTCCTCGCTGTCCGCGTCCCTCGGCATCACGGAGCCCGCGATCTTCGGTATCAACTTCCGCTTCATGAAGCCGTTTGTCTGCGGCATGGCGGGCGGCGCGGTCGCGGCGTTCCTTGCCTCGCACATGCACGGCACCGACATGGCGGGCAACATCGTCCCCTTCGGCGCCACGACCTACGGCGTCACCGGTATCCCCGGCATCCCCGCAATCAACAACGTCGGCATGTACCTCATTGAGCTGCTGGTCGCCGCGGGCGTCGCGTTCGCGCTGACCTGGATCATCTGGAAGGAAGACGCTCCCGCAGGCGAAAAGAAGGAAGCCGCGCCCGCAAAGGCGGAGCCTGCCATCGAGGTGCCGAAGACCAGCGTGATCCGCTGCGCGGCGGGCAAGGTGCTCCAGCCGACGAAGGGCAGGGTCATCGCCCGCGAGGAGATCCCCGACGAGACTTTCGCCGCCGGCATCCTCGGAGACGGCGTCGGCATCGAGCCAGAGGAGGGCGTCGTAGTCGCTCCGTTCGACGGCGAGGTAGCCTCCGTCGCGGAGAGCAAGCATGCCATCGGCCTGGAGGCGAACGGTATGGAGCTGCTCATCCACGTCGGCGTGGACACCGTCAGCATGAACGGCGACGGCTTTGTGCCCGCCGTCAAGGAGGGCGACACCGTCAAGGCGGGGCAGCTGATCCTGACCTTCGACCGCGCAAAGATCAAGGCGGCGGGCCATCCCGACACCGTCGTAGTGCTTCTGACGAACTCCGACGATCTGGAGGACGTCGTCTGCGGCGCTGAGTGAGCAGTTGAACATACGGAACTTCCGTTGTCATAAAAATCACAAGGAGGAACATCCACATGAAGAGCTTTGACTATACCATTACCGATCCCGTTGGCATCCACGCCCGTCCTGCGGGCGTCCTGGTCAAGGAAATTAAGAACTACCCCGGCGTTACGGTCACTGTCACCAAGGGTGATAAGAGCGTCAACGCGCTCAAGCTGATGGCCCTTATGGGCCTGGGCGTCAAGCAGCACGAAACCGTTACTGTCAGTGTCGATGGTGAGAACGAGGAAGAGATTGCCGCGAAGATCGAGGAGTTCTTCAAGACTACTTTCTGATGAAGCGAACAGAAAACGGCTGCCCGTGCGACAGCCGTTTTCTGCTATGACCATTTTTTGAGAGGAGAGCAAAGACCATGATCACGATCCAGGGAAAAGGCGTATCCTCCGGCGTTGCATCCGGTCCGCTCTATTTCTATCAGCGCGCAAAGGCTGAGATCGTCCGCGCCGCCGTGGCGGACGTCGAGGCGGAGTGGGAACGCTTCAAGAATGCGCAGGCAAGGGCCGTCGAGCAGCTGGGCGCGCTCGCCGAAAAGGCGCGCGCCGAGGCGGGCGATGAGGCGGCGCTGCTGTTTGAGACGCACCAGCTGATGGCAGAGGATCTCGATTACGAGGAGGCCATCGAGGAGGCGATCCGCGGCGGGCTGAATGCTGAAGCGGTGCTCTGCGACGTGCGCGAGCAGTTTGCGGATATGTTCGCCTCTATGGACGACTCCTATATGCAGGCGCGCGCGGCGGATGTCCGCGACGTGTCCAACCGCATCATCGGCATTCTGACCGGCGCGGTGCAGGGCGGTATCGACAGCGATGTGCCCGTGATCCTGGCGGCGGACGATCTCGCCCCCAGCGAGACCGTCCAGCTCGACAAGAGCAAGATCCTCGGCTTCATCACCGAGGGCGGCTCCGGTTCGAGCCACACCGCCATCCTTGCCCGCACGATGGGTATTCCCGCCGTCATCGGCGTGGGGGACCAGCTCAAGGACGGAGTACGCCGGCCGCGAGATCATCGTGGACGGCGGCACGGGTACGGCGGTGCTGGAGCCGGACGCGGATACTCGCGCGCATCTGATGAAGAAACGCGAGGAACAGCTTCGGCTGCAGGAGATGCTGAACCTTCTCAAGGGCAAGGAGAACATGACGAAGGACGGCCACAGCGTCCGCATCTACTGCAATATCGGCAACCCGGAGGACGTGAGCGCCGTGCTGAAGAACGACGGCGGCGGCATCGGCCTGTTCCGCAGCGAATTCCTCTACCTCGGCTGCGACGATTTTCCCACCGAGGACTATCAGTTCGAGGCCTACAAGAAGGTGCTCTCCGACATGGGCGGCAGGGAAGTCGTCATCCGCACGCTGGACATCGGCGCGGACAAGCAGATCGGCTACTTCAACCTGCCGAACGAGGAGAACCCCGCCCTGGGCAACCGCGCCCTGCGCATCTGCCTGAACCGTCCCGAGATCTTCCGCACGCAGCTCCGCGCGCTCTACCGCGCGTCGGCGTTCGGCAAGCTGTGCATCATGTTCCCGATGGTCGCCAGCGTCTGGGAGGTCAGAGAGGCGAAAAAGATGTGCGAGCAGGTCAAGCGCGAGCTGAACGCGGAGGGCATCGCCTACGCGGACGACGTGCAGATCGGCATTATGATCGAAACGCCCGCGGCGGCGGTCATGAGCGACCGGCTGGCGAAGGAGGTCGACTTCTTCTCCTGCGGCACGAACGACCTGACGCAGTACACGCTGGCCTGCGACCGGCAGAACAACGACCTCGGCCGCTTCTTCGACCCGCACCACCCCGCGGTGCTCCGCCTGCTGAAGATGGTGGCGGACAACGCGCACAAGAACGGCATCTGGGTGGGCATCTGCGGCGAGCTGGGCGCGGATCTGGAGCTGACGGAGACCTTCCTCTCCATCGGCATCGACGAGCTGTCCGTCTCCCCGCGCTCCGTGCTGCCGCTGCGCCAGAAGGTGCGCGAGACCAACGTCGCGCAGGTACGCGACCGCCTGCTCGGCGAGCTGGCGGGCAACGTCACGCCGCTGTGAGCGATCCCGGCGAAAAGCTGAGACCGCCTTGAAACACGAACAAGGGAGCCGCCCCGGCCGGGGCGGCTCCCTTTGGACGCCGACTGTGAATACGACGTACTATCTCCACATCTCCAACAACATCGTTTGGTGACACGGACGATCCAAACAGGAAAGCCGTCCCGGCCGGGGCGGCTTTCTCATTTACAATTTGTTAACAATTTGTTCATAGTTTCTGAGATTGACACGTGCAATGCGGCAATGGTATGATGTTTTTGCACAATAAAGTGCCGCTTTGGGATGGAAAAGCGATGAAAAACTTGCAAAAGCGTATCCAGTGCGTAGCGCAAGAAGCGCAGAAAGGAAGAGGTTATGAAACGCATCAAAAAAGTCATGGCATTTGTCTTCGCGTTGGTGCTGTGCCTCGGCATGCTGCCTGCATCGGCCTTTGCGGTGGGGGGAAAGGAGACAGCCCTGACCGAGGAAACGGTTAGAACGGATCAACCGCAGACTCCGACACTGGTGGAGAAAGACCCGGCGATTGTGTTTACTTCATCCGCTCCGTTCACGCTCGCAACCGCGAATCATGCCAAAAACTGGGATGGAACGCTGGAGTATTCTACCGGCAATGGAATGTGGGCAGAATGGGACGGAACGACGACGATCAGCAGCGGTACGCAAGGCGTGCGGCAGAGACTGTATCTGCGCGGGATCGGGAATACGGGTATCTCTGACTACGACTATGTAAATGAGTCCGATCCCAGTCAGCGCTGGATTCTGACCGGCAGTGAGATCACTTGCTCGGGGAACATCGAGAACCTCCTGGACTATGCGACGGTTGCCGCCGGAGGGCATCCCGCCATGAGGAGGGCGGCGTTCAGCACGCTGTTCAGCGGTTGTGAAGCCTTGGTCACGGCACCCGCGCTTCCGGCAACGACGCTTGCTGAAGGCTGCTATTGGGCCATGTTCCGGAACTGCACGTCACTGACGGCGGCACCGACGCTTCCGGCAACAGAACTGGAGGTTGGCTGCTATAGCGGAATGTTCGACGGCTGCACGTCACTGACGGCAGCGCCTGCGCTTCCGGCAACAGAACTGACTGATTACTGCTATTGGGATATGTTCAACGGCTGCACGTCACTGACGGCGGCGCCTGCGCTTCCGGCGACGACGCTTGCAGACGAGTGCTATGGCTGGATGTTCCATGACTGCACGTCACTGACGAACGCGCCCGTACTTCCGGCAACGACGCTTGCTAATACCTGCTATCAAGACATGTTCAGCGGCTGCACGTCACTGACGGCGGCGCCGACGCTTCCGGCGGAAGAACTGGCGGACCGCTGCTATTGGGAAATGTTCAAGAACTGCACGTCACTGACGGCGGCTCCTGAGCTTCCGGCAACGACGCTTGCTGAAAGCTGCTATTATGGGATGTTCAACGGCTGCACGTCACTGGCGGCGGCGCCCGAACTGCCTGCGATGGAGCTTGCTGATTCGTGCTACGAATATATGTTCAACGGCTGCACGTCTCTTACGGTAACTCCTGCGCTTCCGGCAACAACGCTTGCAGAGGAATGCTACTCCCGTATGTTTGCCAACTGCACTTCTTTGATTGCGCCCCCGCTACTGCCGGCGACGTATTTGCCGGATCGGTGCTACTACATGATGTTCAACGGCTGCACGGGGATCAAGCTGTCCTCCAATTTGACAAACGTGTATAATATGCCGTACCGGATTCCGAGCGTCTGCAATCCGCAGGACGTCGGCACGGGCGCGCTGTATCAGATGTTCAATGGGACCGGCGGACCGTTTCATGGCACGCCCGCGGCGGACAAGGTGTATTATCTCCATCGTTCNNTCAGCTCCGACGCGCCGTTTACGCTTACAACGGCGAACGGAGCCAAAAACTGGGACGGAACGCTGGAGTATTCCACAGACGCGGCGCACTGGGCGGCATGGAACGGAGCGGAGACGCTCAGCAGCGACGAGCATGACGGACAGCAGAAGCTGTACCTGCGCGGAACGGAGAACACCAAGATCGCGGGCGGAGATTACGGCTGGATGCTGAACGGCAGCATGGTTGCCTGTTCGGGTAACATCGAGAATCTTCTGGATTACCGGACGGTCGCCGCCGGAGATCACCCCATGATGGCGTATGGCTGTTTCAAGTATTTGTTTAAAGACTGTACTTCTTTGACGAGTGCGCCTGCGCTTCCGGCAACGACGCTTGTCGATAGCTGTTATTCCCGCATGTTCGAGGGCTGCACATCTCTGACGGAGGCGCCAGCGCTTCCAGCGAAGACGCTGAAAGATACTTGTTACTCTGGTATGTTCCAAAACTGCAAGTCTCTGACAGGAGCGCCCGCACTTCCTGCATTAATAATGAAAGAGGGCTGCTACGCAGAAATGTTCTCGGGCTGCACATCTCTGACGGGCGCGCCGGAGCTCCCGGCAACGACGCTGGCTGATAGATGCTATTCCAGTATGTTCCGTGGCTGCTTCTCTCTGACCACGCCACCCGAACTCCCGGCAACGACGCTTGCCGTTGGCTGCTATGGGGCCATGTTCCGGAACTGCACGTCACTGACGGCGGCGCCGGAGCTCCCGGCAACGACGCTGGCTAATTACTGCTATTGCAATATGTTCCGTGGCTGCTCCTCTCTGACCACGCCACCTGAACTCCCGGCAATGACGCTTGGAGAGAACTGCTATAACAATATGTTCCGCCAATGCATATCACTGACGAGCGCGCCTGCACTTCCGGCGACGACAACTA
>LXOW01366717.1_pt1 | contig 20456 bp, 3 predicted proteins | sample 1368591 | NCBI WGS metagenome assembly LXOW01 (sample SAMN04884650, study PRJNA319009) | bovine gut metagenome | isolation source: Cow rumen | host: Bos taurus | place: Italy: Legnaro (PD) | collected 2014-07-09
CGGAGACCGGTACGGGCAATCTTGTCGGTATAGGCGGGACCGATACCCTTCAGCGTCGAGCCGATTTTGGCGTTGCCCTTCGCCTGTTCGTTGGCGGCGTCGAGCAGTCGGTGCGACGGCAGGATAAGGTGTGCCTTCTTGGAGATATAGAGATTGTGTTTGGCGTCGACCTGCTTCTCGCGCAGCGCCGCCACCTCTTGACTGAGGATGCGGGGCTCGATCAGCACGCCGTTGCCAATAATGTTCAACTTGTCGGGATGAAAGATACCCGATGGGATGATGTGGAGCACATGTTTCATGCCGTTGAACTCCAACGTATGACCCGCATTGGGGCCACCCTGGAAGCGGGCAATGACATCGTAGTGCGGTGTCAGCACATCGACCACCTTACCTTTTCCTTCATCGCCCCACTGCAAACCCAGCAGGACATCCACTTTACTCTTTAGTTGCATTGTAGTAAAATTAGCCGATGCAAAGATAAGAAAAAAAAAGGAGCCTGCGAATTCGCAGGCTCCTTTTTTTTCGGGCAAATGCTCATTTGCCCACTTCACCGTTAGCGCTTCACAACCTTGCGCAGCGTGGTGCCTTCGGGCACCGTGATGCGCAGCGTGTAAGTACCGGCGGCGAGGTTGGAGAGATCGAACGTGTTGGTGTTCTCGAAGAGCGCCACGCGGCGACCGACCAAGTCGAGGACCTCGACCTTGTCAATCTGCTCAGCGCTGATCTGGACGTAACCAGTGGTCGGGTTCGGGTAGACCTTCACGAGCGCGAGCACGTCGGCCGTCTCGATACCGTCATTCTGGTTCAGCGTCAGGTGAATCGTGCTGTCGCAACCAGCCACGTTGGTGATGACGACGTCGTACTGACCGAAGGCTTCGAAGTTCTCACCTGCGAAGGTGTAGGGAAGCTCGCTCGGGTCAATCGTCACGGTCACATCTTCCTCCGTGCTGTAGTTGATAGTCAGATTCAGCGTAACAACACTGTCGCAACCATTGAGGGCAGCCAGCGTATGAGTCAGTTCGGCCGACTCATAGTAGGTGTTGCCATACCAGGTATAGCTGTCGCAAGCCGTCTCATTGATGTTCGTGTTGTAGGTTTCGAGAATCGTCAGCGTCAAGGTGTCGCGGATATCGCAACCCTCAGGCGTGGTACCACGGTAGGTCTTCACACCCGTCTGGTTGTAGGTACGTCCGTTGACCTCCCACGTGTAAGGACCGCAGTTGGTCACATACTCGTGGCTACGCTCGCTGTAGTTGATGGTCAAGTTGATGTTGACAATACTGTCGCAACCGTTGACCGACACCAACGTGTCGTTGTAGAGAGTCGTCTCGGTGTAGGTGACACCATTCCAGGTGTAACTATCGCAAGCCGTATCGGTGACAGCGAAGTTATAGGTCTGGTTGATGGTCAACACCAACGTATCGCGGATGTCGCAACCCTCAGGCGTGGTGCCACGGTAGGTCTTCATACCCGTCTGGTTGTAGGTATGATTGTTGACAGCCCAAGTGTAAGGACCGCAACTGTTCACCGTATCGCGGAAGGACTCGCTGTAGTTGATGGTCAGGTTGATGTTGACAATACTGTCGCAACCGTTGACCGACTGCAGCGTGTCGTTGTAGACAGTCGACTCGGTGTAGGTGGTACCATTCCAAGTGTAGCTGTCGCAAGCCGTGTCGGTGACAGCGATGTTGTAGGTCTGATTGATGGTCAACACCAGCGTATCGCGGATGTCGCAACCCTCAGGCGTGGTGCCGCGGTAGGTCTTCATACCCGTCTGGTTGTAGGTATGATTGTTGACAGCCCAGGTGTAAGGACCGCAACTGTTCACCGTATCGCGGAAGGACTCGCTGTAGTTGATGGTCAGCGTCAAGGTGACGACACTGTCGCAGAGGTTGGAGCCAACCAGCGTGTCGATCAGAACAGTAGACTCGGTGTAGGTGTTACCATGCCAAGTGTAGCTGTCGCAAGCCGTATCAAAGGCGGTGCCAGTGGTGGGCTCGAGGATCGTCAGCGTCAGCGTGTCGAAGATGTCGCAACCCGCGGGCGTGAAGCCATGGTAGGTCTGTACACCCGACTGGCTGTAGGTCTGACCCGTGACAGCCCAGGTGTAAGAGACGCAGTTGCTCACCACCGTGTTGTTGCTCTCGCTGTTGTTGATCGTCAGGCTCAAGGTCACGATGCTGTCGCAGCTGTTAGCGGCGGCCAGCGTATCGACCAGAATAGCCGACTCGGTGTAGATGTTGCCATTCCAAGTGTAGCTGTCGCAAGCCGAGTCAACAGCCGACACGTTGTACGAGTTGTTGATCGTCAGGTGCAGCGTAACAATGCTGTCGCAACCACCAATCGAAGTCAGCGAATCGACATCCACCGTCGAAGCAGTGTAGGTCTGGCCGTTCCACTCGTAGCTGTCGCAAGCCGTCTCATAGAGGTCGGTGGTGATAGCGTCGGAGATGGTCAGGTTCAGCGTCACGGTACTGTCGCAGCCGTTGAGGGCGGTGAAAGTAGCGTTCTGCGTCGTCGACTCGGTGTAGGTGTTGCCATTCCAAGTGTAGCTGCCACAGGCAGTCTGGTTGTCAACCACGTTGTAAGAAGGATTGATGGTCAGCGTCATCGCCACGATGCTGTCGCAACCGTTGGCAGCGCCAGCCTCGATGGTGTGGTTGTAGACACCCGAAGTGACATAGGTGGTGCCGTACCAGTTGATGCTGTCGCAAGCCGTCTCGCTGGTCTGGCCCATCTGCGCGTGGTTGATGGTCAGGTGCAGCGTCACGATGCTGTCGCAACCGTTGGCAGCGCCGGCGGTCAGCGTGTGGCTACGGTCGCCCGACGTGGTGTAGGTGGTACCATACCAGTCGTAGCTTTCGCAAGCCGTCTCGCTAATCTCACCCGACTGCGGGTAGTTGATTGTCAGGTGCAGCGTCACGGTGCTGTCGCAACCGGTGGAAGCGCCACCAGCAATCGTGTAGGTCGGTTCAGCCGACTCGGTGTAGATGTGGCCATGCCATGCGTAGCTATTGCAAGCGGTATCATAGATTTCGCTGCCAATAACATCGCTGATGGTCAGGTTCAGGGTCACCGTACTGTCGCAGTTGTTGATGGAGGTGAAGGAGGCGCTCTGCGTCGTCGACTCGTAGTAGGTCGTGCCGTTCCACTCGTAGGCGTTGCAGGTAACCACATTGTTCACCAAGTTATACGACGGGCTGACCGTGAGGTTCAGCGTCACGATGCTGTCGCAGCCGTTGGCGGCGCCAGCCTCAATGGTGTAGGTCGGCGTATTGGTGCTGGCATAGTACCAGGTGCCATGCCACTCAGCGCTGTCGCAAGCCACCACAACATCCGTGTAGAGACCGAGCGTCTTCACCGTCAACACCAGGGTGTCGCGGATGAGACAGCCTTCGGGCGTCGTGTTGTTGTAGTACTTGTTACCCGACGTGCTATAGGTCTGACCGTTGCGCTCCCAGGTGTAATCACCGCAGGACTCAACAATCTCCTTGCTGTGGCTACTCGTACCAATCGAGAGCGTCAGCGTATCGGTGCTGGCGCAACCCTCGAGGCTGGTGTAGCTGTAGAGCTCGTCAGTGACGCTCTCGGTAAAGACAACCGAGGTACCGTCGCCACGAGTCCAGGTGTAGCTGTCGCAAGCACCCTCGTTGAAGCGAGTGCTGGTGCTGTGACGGATTGTCAGGTGCAGCGAGTCGGAACTGGCGCAACCGGCGAGGTTCTCATACAGGTACACCTGCTCCGTAGAGGCGGTGTAGACCAGTTCTTCGCCGTCGGCGCGGTTCCAAGTGTAGGTGTCGCACACATCAGCGGTGGTGCTGGTGTGGGTCGAGTTGTTCACAGTGAGGTGCAGCACATCGGTACCGGTGCAGGCGCCCACCGAATAGGTATAGGTGTAGTCGTCCGTAACGGTACGATACTGACCGTGCCACAGCAAGCTGTCGCAAACCGTGATCGTGGTGTCGCCACCCAGACCCTCGCTGCTGACGATGGTCAGCTGCAGGTTCTCGGTGTGCGGGCAACCGGCGAGGTTGGTCGTCACGACCTGGTCGGTGTTGTCACCAACCGTGGTGTAGGTCTGGCCGTTGACGGACCAAGTGTACTCGTCGCAAGCGGTAACCGTCGTGGTATTCTCCGTGCTGGCGTTGATGGTCAGCGCGAAGTGGATGGTCGAATCGCAACCGGCAGCGGTGGTGGTGTGGACCACAGCGTCGTCGGTGCTCGCGGTGAACACCTCGGTCGACAGGGTCTGGTCGCTGAAGGTGTAGCGGTAGCTGTCGCAACCCATCTGAGCCTCGACCGTCTCCTCGTTGGAGGTATTGATGGTCAGGTAGAGGGTATCCGTGCTCGGGCAGTTCTCAGTGCTGGTGTAAGCATAGGTAAGACCGTTGGCACTCTCCGTGAAGGTCTGGGTCGTACCGTCGGTACGGGTCCAGGTGTAGCTGTCGCACTGCGGCTCGGGATGGAATCCCGTGCTGCTGCTGTGGCGCACCGTCAGCGTCAGTGTCAAGTGGATACGACCGCCGGCACCGGGATCGTCAAAGGTCTTCTCGTAAGTACCAGAGGTGGTGTAAGTCTCAACGACGCTGTTGTCGGAACGACGCAACACAAACTGGTCGCAGACATCCTCCACAGCCGAAGAATCAATGACCTCAGCCTGGAACCAGGCGCGGATCGAGAGATTGTTGTTCGGCATCGTGATGGTGCGGGTAGCGTTGGCGTAGTCGGCATGCGTCTCAGCGAGGTCACCCCAGTGGCTGAACGTGTAATGCTCAGCAGCGGTGGCGGTCAGCGTGTGCTCAGTCATGTACTTGACAGTCATGCTGACACCGTTCTGGCCGTTCACAGGAGCCACACCGTCGAGTGTCACAGAACCCATGTTAGCGTCGGCAGAGGCCACATAGACATTGAGCGTATAGCTCATGGTGTCGAAGTTGGCCGTCAGCACCGTGTCGCTCACCGGGAAGATGGTCCACATAGAGTCGGTCGAAACGACCTCACCGTTGGCGTTGGTCCAGTTCACGAAAGCGTAACCCTCGTTGGCGGTAGCCGTAAGGGTGGCACCCGTGTTGCTGAAGTACTTGCCTTCGGTATTGGTGTCGCCAGCGATGGCCACCTGACCACGGGCGTCGTCGGTCTCAGCGACCTGGGCAACCACCGTGTAGGCGGGAACCATAGCCACGCGGACATTGTTGACATACCAGTCGTGACCATTTTCAGCCTCGTACTTGAAGACCAGACGGAAGGTCTGACCCAAGTAGCTGGTAAGGTCAAAGGCATGGTCAAATTCGCCGTCCTGAACCGTGTCGGGGCTCCAGACCGGAGTAACCTCGGAGATGGTGCTTCCTTCCGGAACCACGTAGACCGTGTTGTGACCATAGTCGGAAGCATAGTTGATGTACTCGCTGAACGAGAATTCAGCGCGACCCGTCTCGGGCAACTGGATAGCGGGCGAAACCAGATAGATGTCGCCGTAGTAGTTGATATTTGTGAAAGTGGCATTGACCGGCAAGAACCAAGTATCACCGATGATAGAACCCCAAGCCCACTGCGTGTACTCAGCATCAGTCGTAGCATAGGTATCACCGTTGTTGCCATAGTACCAGCAGCTCATACGTCCAGCGTTGCTATAATCCTCAATATAAGGTGTAGCTTCGGTCACCACGACGGTGCCGCAGACATAGAACTCGTTGCCGTCGGTCCAGCGGCTGTTGCCGTCGGTATCACCGCAGTTGGCGCGGACATGCCAGCCATAGCTTTGGCCGCCAGCCAGCGTCAGCGTCCACGTAGTATCCATGGTAGTAGCAGTGGTAACGTTCTCCTCGTCGCCAACCACCCAGTACTCGTAGGTGTAGCTCTCAGGAGTACCATTCTCGCCAGCGGACACGATGAAGGTCACCGTCTGGTTGTCGCCAGCCATGGCCAGCGCAGTGACGGGAGCCGAGCAGGTGGGAGCGGTGACAAAGTGCGTCATGCTCCATTTGCCATAGAGACCCTCAGTGGCATCGCAGACAGGACGTACATAGACGTAGTAGTCGGCATCAACCGTGAGGTTGGTCAGCGACTGGTTGACCGTCGTCAGCACAATGTATTGAGCCGTAGCCAAAGCGGTGGAGTCAAGCACGGTGTCGGAGACCACCATGTTCCACTGCAGCTCGCTGCCACCCGGCAACCAGCTGACCTCTGCGCTATTGCTGGTCACATTGCTGTTGGCCAACAGACGCACCGCGTGGCAGTCACTCGGCACAACACAGAAGTCAACCGTCGGCAAACTTGTCGAATGGGTTCCAGCATTGGCATCATAGGCATAACGGCTGGAGCCACCATTGGCCATAGCGGTGAAACTGATGGAAGTGTAGTTGCCACTCGATTGCGGCATGTTGACATCAATCAACAGGTTGCCACCCGTATAAACAAACGGATCGTCAAAGGTGATGGTCATACCGGCTGCAACAGAAGCAGTCAGTGTGCCTGTGTAAACCAATGTGGCATCGGTAAGATCAGTGATAAAGCCTTCGCTCAACGAAGTCTCTTCGGTTTCCATCAACTTGACATAGAAGGTCTCGTCCTCCCAGTTTGCACTGGAACCACTTGACACATAGTAGTGCAGCGAAGTGATGGTCTGACCCTGCAGTTCGGCAAGCATTGCGGCCGGATAGATGGACTGCGTATGGTTGGGATGATCCGTCCAGAGTCCATAAACCGGGCAAGAGACTGTCGTCGTACCGTTAGCCACGGTCGAACAGTCGCCAGGAGTGGTGGGCGTGGTGAAGCTGAGGTCGTTGTAGACTTCGCTTTCCACATCACCGCAGAGGGCGTAGATTTCAACATAGTAGGTAGTGTCAGCGACGAGACCCAGCACCGTGTAGGGATGGCTGTTGACCACCTGGTCAAAGGCCGTATCCGGTTCCTGGTTCTCATCGAGCGTCGTCAGCACCAGTCTCCAGGAGGTGGCGGCGCTGAATTCGCCGTCGGTCCAGTCAATGACAGCAGCGTTGAAGTAGGCTGTTGCCTCGGCGTCGACGACCCACGGACACTCGGGACCCGTGACGAAGCTCACCATCTGCCAGGGGCTCTCTCCCTCATCGCCACAGTTGTGACGCAAGTAGAAGAAGTAGGGCGTCTCAAATTGGAGACCAGTGGTATCGAACTCGTTGGTGGGTTCGAGATCAACAATGGTAGCCGAAGCCAGTGCCGTGTCGTTGAGCGGCGTATTCGAAATCACATACTGGACAGCGCTGTTGAGGTCGTTGGTCCAGGTGAAGTGTGCTGCGTTGCGGTCAGTCATCGTCACCGTCAGGTTGTCAGCCGTGTGGCAGACGCTGTTGGTGCGGAACGTAACCATCACCCACTCGCTGGCACCGTCGTTGTGTGCCGAGTCGAGCTCGCAGTTGGCGCGGACGTAGACATAGTAGTTGGTGTAAGCCACCAGGTTCTCGAAATCGTAGGAGGTAACATCGGCGTTCGTCGTGAAGGTCGGCTGCACGCCCTCGAAATCGGTAATCGGAGTCTCGCTGAGAACAATCTCGTAGCCCGTGAGGTAGTCGCTCTCGGAAGCAGACCATTTCAGCGTGGCCGTCTCGGTACCCAGGCTGTCAATCGTAGCATTGGCAACAACGGCACAGCCAGACTCTTCACCACAGAAGTTGAACTTGATAACGGGGCGAGTCGAAGAATAGTTACCCAAATTCACCGATGAAAGATCCGTAATGTCGATGGGGTTGCTATCGCGGTAGCGGTAGATGGTGCGGCTGGCACCGGCGGCCGAACCGCGAACACTCCAACCGGAAGCGGCTGATGCAGTACTGTTGGAAAGCATACCGACAACAATGTTAGCGGAGCCATCCCACTCGAAGGGCTCGTCGAACTCATAGACACGCCAGCCAGCCTGATAGCTGTTCAGCGTCGGGCCATAGACAAGCGTCATCTCATCGGCCGGGACAAAGGCGTCAGCGCCGCTGGAAGCGAAAGCACTGTTCGTCGTGGTGCCGATATAGACCGACTGGGTCTTGTCGTAGGTCGAAGAGGTTCCCGTAAACAGGAAGGCGATCGAACGAATCGAACCTGCCTCGACACCTGCGGCAGCCAAATCAGCGGCAGTGTAAATGTGCTGACTGTAGGTATTGCCGTAAGTGGTGTAGAGCAGATAAGCCGTCGTCGTGGAGTTGGAGTCACCCACCGTGAAGGTCGTACCCTCTGCAGTGCAGTTATAATAACCCAGCTTTTTCGTGACAACACGGAGATACTGAGCCAAGGTCCAATCCACGGTACAGGCGTTCTTCAGATAGACATAGATGGTATCGCCACGATCGAGACCGGTCAACGTGTAGTTGCGGGTCAGGCCTTCGCCAGCCACGTTGATGGACTGGATGTGCTGCTCGGCAGCCCAAGCGGCGAAGTCGGTGACGGTGGTATCGGAGACGATAAGGTCGAAGTTCTCGACAGTCGCGTCACCAATGTTCCAAGTGAGTTCAGCGGAAATACGCGTGGTCTGAGCGGAGAGGTGGTTGGCCGTGGCGCAAGTCTCGATGGCAACGGTAACCGTCCAGTCGCGATAGATGTTCGTATCCTGAGCATAGATACGGAAGACCACCGGTGCGGTGAAGTCAACCGAGTCGCCCGACACAACCGTATCGCCGGCAATCTCCACACGCGACACATAGGCCGACGTGGCGAAGAACGGCGTAAGTGCGGTGATATCGGTACCCGCCATCACGGTAAGTTCAACCGTGCTGTTGGCGTCGTTGATGACGGCGGTATCCATCTGGAAGCCGGCCGGGTAGTACGGGTTCACCGTGAAGGCGGTGAAGGCGGCAGCGTTGCTCAGCGTATGGAACACGGCGTGCTCGTCAGCGTAGTCGCTGATGCCGTTATCCTGCAGCATACAGTTGCTCATCACCTGCAAATCATAGTTGGTATCGGCCACGAGACCCATCAACGTGAAACGCACGCTGTCGTTGTTCTCGCCAAAGATCTCAACATCGGCAAGGTTCACATCGTAGTAGGCGTTCTGGCCATCCCAAATGTTCCAAGCCTCAACGTCGGCATTGCCGCGATGCCAAATCAGCGTAGCGCTGTTGGAGGTCACCGATTCGGCCATGAAGCCGCTGGGACGGAAGCAGTTGCTCTGGGTACGGAACATGCCGGCAGCCGACCAGTTGCTCCAGCCGTCCTCATAAGGATCGACGTTGCAGTTGGTGCGGACATAGACATAGTAGTCGGTGTTGGGATCGAGACCCTCGGCCGCATAGGTAGTACCCTCGATATTCGTGATAACAAAGGCATTCTCGAAATCGGTCACCTCGTTCTCGGCAGCGATGATCAATTCATACGAATCCACGTGGTCGGCGATAGAAGCCGGCCAGGTGATGATAGCCGAGTTGTTGGTCACATTGTTGGCAGTGGGAGCCTCCATGTTGGGGCACGACACAAACTCTTCGCAGACCGTGAACTGGACCTTCGGGAGAAATTCGTTGGTGACAGTTGAGCTGTACTCAAGACGGCTGGAACCTGTGGCCTCGCCATAGAAAGAGCAGCTTGAATAACCACCCGTCGTTGTCAGGTCGAAATCAACCAACAGGTTGCCACCCGTATACAAGAAGGGTTCGCTGAAGTTGATGACCATACCATCTGCAACGGTGGCAACAATTGTACCGGAGAAGACGGTCGAAGCACCATTGGTAGAGATAAAGTCAGCATCCACAGAAGTAGCGTTGGTCATCATCAGTTTGACAACAATCGGCGCATCATCCCAAGAACCGACATTGCTACCCGACGAGACAAAATACTTCATCGACTGGATGGTCTTACCCTCCAAGTCGGTGAGCATCGAAGCCGGATAGATGGACTGGGTATGGTGGTCTGCGTCGGCATAGAAACCATAGAGAGGGAAATAGCCATTGGTCGTTGTACCGTTGGCCACCACAACCGGGTCGATGTCGCAATTCAGGTCGGCACCCAGTGTGGTGAAGCTGAAGACCTCACTCCAGGCGCTGGCACCGTAGAGCGGGCAGCTGCTGCGTACATAGACATAGTAGGTGGTGTTGCGTTGCAACAGCGTGAGCGTAGCCGTATCGACGGCGATGTCATCGATGTTGCCGATGAGGCTGGTGAAATCCTCAACCTCTTCCGTGCCGTAGTAGATTTCGTAGGTGACACCCTCTTCGTAGGCATCGCCCGTCCAAGTGATCGTAGCACTGTACTTTTCGACATCGATTGCTTCAACATCGGTCGGAGTGATACAAGGCTCAGGCATTACGACGATGGCCTCTGCATAGGGGCTGAGACCCTCGAATTCGCAGCTGTTGGCGACATAGAAATAATAGGTATTGCCCGGCAGGAGGTTGTTGACCGTCACCGTAGCGGTACCATTCTCGTTGTTGCCAGTGATTTCATCCTCGTCGACCGCGTCGATCGCACTCAATTGGGTGGTGCTGACACGATACTGGAAATTGTTGGGCTGCGAGGGCGTACCATTCTCGTTGGAACCGTTGACCCAGCTGAAGCTGACAGCCGTCTTGCTGATCGGCTCAGCCACAATCTGCTCGGGAACACGGCAGTTCGAGTTGGTCAGGAAAGCGATGGGCTCACTCCAGTCGCTGTAGCCGTCGTCATAGCCGTCGGCATTGCAACGCACACGGACGTAGAACTCATAGTTGGTAAAGGGCAGCAGACCGGTGATAGCAATCGAAGTCTGGTCGGCAGCGATGTTGTCAGCGCTGAAAGCAGCGTTCTCAAAATCGGTCGAGCCAGCCACCACAACACGCACGTCATAGGTGTTGGCGAAGTCACTCGTAACCGTCTGCCAAGTAGCGGTAGCCGTATTGGTACCAGTACCCGTCAGCACAACAGATTCCGCAACAGGAGCGGGGCAAGCCTCTTCGGCGCCGCAGAAGTTGAATCTAATGTTCGGACGGTTAGCGGTAACAGTACCTCCCGTGATGGTAAGCGGATCATAACCATCGTTGTCGTTCTGATCGTAACGGGCCATACCCGTTGCATTGGTATAATACCAGGTGTTACCTGAGAACCACTGGGCATTGCCCTTGTTGATGGCAACCAGCAGATTGCTTGATCCGTCGAAGTAGAAGGGCTCGTCGAGCTCGATGCTCAACCAGCCGTCAGTAGCCGGGGCTGACAGCGTATCATCGAATACCTGATCGATAGCCGCAACGGAAACAAATGCGTTAGAAAGGTTGGCAGCGTCAACATTCTTCATGTAGACAGTAATGGGGAAGTCCTTAGCAGACGCACCCGTATAATGGAAAGCAATGCTGGTGATGTTGCCCGAAACTCCCACCTCAGCGGCCGTATAAAGCTGCTCAGCAAACGAGTAGTTGTAATAGGTTCCGAAGGGGGTATAATTACCGGTTGAGTTACCTGCTCCCACAGCAATTTCAGGACCCTCCGTCTCACAGTCGGTGTAGCCCAGGTTCTTCGTGGTGGCGGTAGTAGCAGTCCATTCACTGTAGTCGTTGCCGCAGTTGGCACGCACATACACATGATAAGTGGTGTTGCGCAGCAGGCGTTCGACAGGATAGGCAGCCGTGCTGTCGTACACGAAGTTGATCTTCTCGGCAGCATCCAAAGCGGCGGCATCCATCTCTTCGGGCGAATAGACCAACTGGAAGTTGACGTTATCGCTCGAATCGTTCGGCGTAATGGTCAAATCAAAGTTGTACTTGTCGATATTGGAGATAGCCAATGCGACAGGACGAGCGCAGGTCTCGTTGAGCACCTGGATAGTCCAAATCTGCGTAAAGGCGTTGTCCTGCGCTTTCACATTGATGGTCAGCGGCTGGCTGAAATCCGTAGTGGCAGCGATGGTCGTCGGGAAGTTCGTGCCGTTGGTATCGGCCGAAGCACCGGTGCTCATGGTGAAGTTACCACCCAGGGCGGTGAGGTCCGTGCCGTAGGGCATGGTGACGGTCACCGTGTGCTGCAGGGTGTCGATGACGGCGCTATACTGACCGTTGATATTAAAGGCGGTAATGTTCGTCTCATCGTTCTGCGAGGTGAAGGCCAACGTGGCGTCGGCCCAAACACTGGAGTCGGTACCGCAAACGGTACGGAGACGCACGCTGTAGTTCGTGCGGGGGATGAGACCCGTCATGGTGTAATAGACAGAGTCGTTGTCGATGGCTCCACGCACCACACTGTTGGCGCTGACGGGGATGTTCTCCACAACGGGATCGCCTTCAGCAGGCGTATAGGTACGCTCAATTTCCCAAGCGCTACCCTCGCCGTCGATCCAGGCCAAAGGCACAGCAGTCGAACTGGCGACACCCTTGCGGACAAAGCCTTCGGGCTGTTCGCATTCGGGCTGCAGCTCCAGCGTCACATCGTCGACATAGATACTGATGGAAGTGGTGGAACTCACGGGACGGTTGCCGCGGATGGCGACATAACCGGCACCCACGGGCAGGTTAATCTTATGTTTGGTGTAGCTATTCGTAGCATTGATATGGGCCACCTCGGTGAAGGTGGTATAGTCGGTCGGATCGGTCATGACACCAACGGTCAATGCACTGTCGAGATTCGACTGACCCTTCACAAAGATAACCATACGATTCGCCATTGCGGCGTATTCGGCGGAAATCTGCGGCAGGATGGCCACCTCGGCGGTAGCACCACCGGCGCTCACCGAGTACTGGAGAGAACGGGAACCTGTTTTGGCGTTGCCAGAAACAACCTTCGGGTAGCTCTCGTCAGCGCTATTGTAGCGAGTCCAGCACCAAGGCAGCGTGGTTGCGCTGTTGACGTCGTCGGTCTCAAAGGTCATAGCGTAGGGCAGGTCAAAGGCGGAGCAAGCCGTACGGAAATTGATGACGGGCGTCCACTCACCGGTATCGCCAACGCTGCAGACAGCAGCCACGCGGACACTGTAGGCAGTGTTGGGCGTCAGGTTGGCCAACGTGTAGGCAACCCTGTTCGCGGCACCCGCGAGCTCCATCTGCTCCGAGTAGTTCACTACCAGCGTGTCGGAATGCTCGGCACTTGCAGCGGCGTATTCCACCAAGTACTGCATCGGACGGTCGTTGTCGAACTCGTTCCAATTCAGGGTGACACTGGTAGCCAGGGTATCCGTCAGCGCGAAATCGGTCAGCGGCATACAGCTCGGCAAGGCAGCCACCTCGATGTTGTCGATATAAATGGCACTGCTTTCGCTGACACCCTGCACGATGACATAGACCTGATCGGCCAGCATGGCGGCAGGGATGGGCTCAGTGTAGGTATACCAACCCGTGGTGCTCTCCGGACGGTTGCCGCAAGTGATGTTGCGGTTGATGAACATCAACTCGGTAGCACCCTGTGCATTGGGCTGGTTGTTGACCAAAACTCTCACACCATCGTTCTGGTACGAGGTGGTGCTGCTCGTGTTACGATAGACAGCCACCGACACAGCAAAGCCGTTGGGAGCGTTGGTGGCGTCGATCAGCATCGCCTGGGACACCAAGTTGGTGATATTGCCAGCGGCCATAGAACCCAGATAGAGCGAACGGGTGCCCGAGAGCTTATAGGTTGTAGAGGTCGTCCAGAGCGTGGTGCCGGTTCCGGCCACATGCTCGTTGATCCAGCAGGAGGAGAGACTCGTATTCTCGCCACCCTCGAAGAGCGGTGTTTCGGCATCAACAACGATAGGCAGACAGGGCGTATGGACAGTAATCGAAGGTGTCCAGTCGCTGCTTTCCGTCTCACTGCAAGCGCTGCGCAGCTGGAAGGTGTAGTTGGTGTCAGGGTCAAGGCCGTTGAGGACGTAGGTCACATCGTCACCCACCATATCCACATCGTCGGCGGTGAGGTCAATGACATCGCTACCAATCTTCAGCTGCCAAGCCGCGGCATTGCTGCGGTTGGTCCAGGTGAGGGTTACCGAGGTCGGCGTCTTCTCACCACTGGCGAGGTTGAGCGGAGCCATACAGGCCGGCTCGCTGACGCACATGACGAAGCGCATGTTGACACGGTAAACCGTAGAAGAGCCAGTGGTCAGACCTGTGGATCCATAGCGATAGATACCGCGGTAGTTGCCCGTACCCATATTGGTATATTGGAAATTGTAGGCAGTGCCGGAAGGAGTGGGCAATGCAGTACGCTGCAGGCAAACCTCCATACCGTCACCCGCGTAGGCAAACGGAGTGGTGAAAATAATCTCATTCCAGCCCGGGACAAACTCGTAGATACTGTCATAAACCAAGGTCATCGTGGAACGAGCCATGGTGTCGGTACCACTGGAGGTATGCTTATCTCTCGTGCTGTTGCCAATGTAGATGCGGATGGGCATGCTGAACGGGGTGGTACCCGTGTAGTTCAGCGACAAGCCTCTCACATCACCTTCGTAGAGGTCATAGCTGGCCAGATCGGAGGCCGAGAAGAGCGACCAGGAAGCACCTTGCGTATAGGATGTACTGGAGGAGGTGTAGAACGCATAGGTATACGTAGAGCTTGTACCGTCACCACAAGCAAACATACGGGGCGCCATGGGGGCGCAGTTGGGAGTGGTAGTGGCGGTGACCACCTGCGACCAAACGCTCGGTTCGGTGGGGCTGCAGCTGGCGCGCACGGCGAAGCTATAGGGAGTATAGTCGTCCAGGTTAGGCACCGTGGCTTCTGTCGTATAAGCGGGGACCGTCTCGTAGGAGGTCTCATCGAGCAGGTTGAAGGTGGCGGTGGGGCCATAGGCCACAAGCCAGGCACCGGGGTTGGTGGGGTTATTGTCGACCCAGCTGAGGGTGACATCGCCCGAGGAGACAGCCTCCACGGTCAGGTCACTCGGCTCAAGGCAGGCAGGCATCGGCTCCACAGTGAGCTCATCGATGTAGCAATATTCACTGCCACCCGTCATGTCAAACTTGAAATAGAGGTTGACATTGCTGCCGGTGTAGGCACTGAGGTCCAGCGAACGCAGGGTCCAGTCGTCGGCATTGGCGACGGCGGGCAGCGTGTCACGGGTAACACCACCGTCGGTGGAGACCATCACGCTGAGCGTACCCGTACCATTATAATTATAGTAGAACTTCACGCGGCTCGGCACCACCAGCTGCAGCGTCGGGCTGCGCAGGACATTGTAGTTGCCGGCGGTACCGTTCTGGATTCTCAGGCAAGAACCCTCATATCCCGCTGCGCTGAAACCCCACACTGTGGTACCCTCACGCTCGGAAATATCCCAGCATTCAATCGTGGGGGAAGTAGTGGAACCATCCTCGACAAAGGGGTGATCGTTGTCGACGATATAGAGACCGCAATTGGTGGTAACCGAAGACTCCTGGCTCCAGAGGCTGATGCCATCCTCGGCCGTGACGTCGCAGATGGTACGCACACGCACCTGATAGGAGGTGGAGGGGGTGAGGCCGAGAATCTGGTAGGGGTTGCTGTTGATGGGGCCACTGGAAATCCAGTTCTCACCATCGGCGCTGTATTCCACCTCCCAGGTGTTGTCGGTCTCGCGACCGGGCGTCCAGCTCAGAACGACCTTGTTGGAGTCAACATTATCGAAAACAAGATTGGTAGGTTTCAGACACGAAGGCAGCACGCTGATTTCGACATCGTCGACATACCAATAATAGTTGGTGGTATTGTTGATTTGCTTCATCACGATGCGGGCATTGGCAGGCATCGAGAGCAGCGAAACCTCTTTTTTAGCATAAGTAACCGTCGAACCAAACTCGTTGTAGTTCCAACTGTCGAGTTCGACATAGGTTTCGGGATCAAGAATGTTGGTCATGTAACCCACCGAGAAAGTACCACAACTGGAGCTGGTGCTTTCCGGACGGGTCCAGAAAGAGAGCTGCAGACCGGTGGAACCGCCATCGGCAAAGACGGGCAGAGCGACCGCATTGCCCACAGCACCACGGAAGTCGAGATATTTCTCTCCCGTATGAATACCGTTACCGCTATTCTTGACGGTAACATTACCATTCATCACATCCCAGCACATGGGGAAGTCATCCTCAAAACCGCAGATGTACGGGTTGTCCGCCGTCACAACGCGGGTAGCGCAAAGCGTGGTGAAAGGAAATCTCGCAACAGAACTGTAATTGTCCTCGCCGCCACAGTTGCTACGCACGTAGGCAACATAGGAGGTCATGGGGTCGAGGTTCAGAATGTCGGCCGAAGTGTTGGTGGTCGTCGTAGCGGTTGACCAGTCGACATCGGCAGCAGTAGTGCCAGCAGCCGTGTAAAGCCACTCGTAGCTAAGTGCATTTTCAGCAGCCTGCCAAGTAAAAGCAGCCGACGTGGTTGTAGGAGTAACCATCACACCACCGGGCCTGTAGCAGAAAGCACCGCCACTGGGGATGATGCCCAGCTGAATCTGGTTTTTGACGGTTGCCAGAGTACCCGTGACACCCGGTGCAGCGATATCGTATGGGCCCGGAGTGTCTCTATAATTATAGAGCGCTTGATTGGTGGCAGGGAACGTCAAGCAGCCAATGTGAGGCGAACTTGTGTATGAACCTGTGACATTAGCCACCGTGACGAGCAGGTTGGAAGCACCATCAAACGCAAACGCTTCTGTGAGTTCGATGGTTGTCCAAACATTGGCAGTAAAGGTGACTGAGCCGGAAAAGACCAAGTTGTCCTCACTCATGGGCACCCAGTCGGTAGTACTTGTAAATTCCTCCTTGTCGGTAAGCGACAAATAAACATTACACGTGAGGGTTTTCTCTGCCCCCGTGTTCTTAAAGGCGATGCTGGCAATCGAGCCTGGCATACCAATCTCGTCAGCAGTATAAATCTGCTGAGAGATGCTGTAGTTGAAGAAGTTGTAGGCCGGTACATACTGACTGGTAGTAGTAACCGATTCGTCGCCGATCAACACCTCAACTTGCGCATTTGTTGCCCATGGCACAGCAAAGGCCACGAGCAACAGCATCCATTGTAATAGATGTTTTCTCATGATACATGAATTTTGGTTAAACATAAAGTGAATTAAACAATTGTTTCTTTTTGATTATTAAATAGATATATAAATATTACGAGATAATATCCCATAATAAGCCTACTCCAAAGGTCTGTATAAAATTTGAAATAAACAAGCAAATGGAAGAGAAAAATTTTCTTCCATTTGCGAAGATACTAACAGAGAAATGTTTATAAAACCGAAGTAATGAACACCCGTTGAAAAGTGAAGTCCCCTCGGATATCCTCGGAAACCCAAGCGGCCTCACCGACCCACAAGACGCACTACTTCTTCCAGATTTCCACCATCTTAGGCAGGCTGTCGAGGGGCTGGAAGCCCTCTTTCTTGGGGTCGGCGGGGAGGGGTACAGTGTCGACGTAGCCCAGCAGGGTTGCGCAATCCACCTCGCCCATGAGCGCTTCGAGGGTAACATAGATTCCCACCTCGATGTCGTCGGGGTCGGCATCGGCGGGCAAACCTGGCGGCAGCGTGACACGCAGCCCCAACAGATCGGGCCGGTCGGCACACTCGAGCGGCTGGTACCACATGCGCGCGGTGTCGAAGCGCAGCTTGTCGAAACGCACGGTGAGCTGTGTGCCCTGCGGTTGACGGAAGGCGACAAACTCCCACCAGTCGATGTCAGGCGCGGCTTCGACCAACGCCACGACGGCGCGGAAAAGGTCGATGTCGCCTTCGGCGCTGAAGGTAAGGGTGCGACCATTGGGGCCGGGACGACTCACCTCACAGGTGAGGCCGTCACAATAGGCGGTGAGCTGGCGCTGCAACTCGTCGAGCAACGCTTGACGCTCGGCGTCCGACAGGTCGCCAAGCATGGTGAGGGATTCGGTATGGGCCTGAAACCAGGACCAGAAAGCAGAAGGGTTCAAGGGTTGGAGGGGTTAGAGGGTTAGCGGGAATTGAGAGTTGAGAATTGAGAATTATTTTCTAGGATATCCTAGGCCTTCCTAGGATTGCCTAGGAGAACCTAGGATTGCCTAGCCTTAAAAATTATATCCAAACGACAGGTAGAGTTGTGGGCGGGGATGGAGGGTGGAGGAGGCGATGTCGAGGCTGAGCGGCCCGAAGCGGGTGGTGTAGGCGTAGCGCAGCGCAGCGCCGACTTCGCCACGGAGGTACTGTGGTTCGAAACGCATGAATTGTTCGATGTCTTCGCCATGGTAGAGATAGTTGCCGATGAGGGCGAGGTTGTGGTGCCCACCCAGACGGATGCGCAGGTCACAACGCAAGATGAGCGCAGCGTCACCCACGATGTGCGGCTTGAGAACACCGAGGAAGGACATCTGCTGGTCGACATAGCGGCCAGGCAACACACCACCTACAATGTTGTGGTGGAAACGGTAGATATCGCCCTTCGGCGCCAGCCACCGCAGCGACATGGCAGGCACAACGGTGATGGCACCGTCGCCAGGGGTGAGATAGCTGACAGCCTGTAGGGCGACAGCACCCCAACGGTTGTGGCGGAAGGAGGGCATGGCGTCGCGACTGCTGTCGGCACCGAAGGCGAGGTCGAGCAAGACGAGACTACCCTTGCGGGCGTAGAGCGGCTTATCGAGATTGTCGAAACGGGCATGCACAAAGAAGGCAAACGTATTGTTGGCACTGCGCGCCGGAAACGAGACATCGTCGCCCAGCAACGAGCGGTAGTGCATCGCCCGGAACTGTGCACCGCAGAGCACATTGAAACGCATAAAATTGTAGTCGCTCAGGAAGAACCGGAAACGGTGGTCTTCGTAGTTGACATACTGCTCGTCGCCGTCAGATTCGACAAGCGTGTAGTCGGTGCGACCGAAGCGGTAGTCGATTGTCGCCGTGCCACGGGAGAAGCCGCTGAGCGACACGCCGGCATAGAGGCGCGGGTTGTAGCTGAGGCGCGCGCGGAGGTCGAGCTTGACACCCGACAGACGGTTGCGACGCAGGCCCAGGTCGAGCAACAGGAAAGCGCTCTCCTCCGAATCGTAGCGGAAGCCGAGGCCGACGGCATGGGGCGGCGTAGGCTGCATGTCGACATCGAGGTGGTAGACGTTGTAGCGGTTGGGCATGCCGATGACGGCCAACGTGTCGCCTCGGTTGCCGGTACGCCGCACACGGTAGACGATGTTACGGTAGGCACCCGTGGCAGTGAGGTAAGCCACACCTCGGTCGAGGTCGGCAGCCGTAACCGGGTGACCCTCGTCGAGGCCGGCACGACGCAACAGCCAGGCCTCTTCCACCGGCTCGACACCATGGAAGGAGATGCCCGAGATGAGCGCCGTGTCCGTGTAAAGGTTGGTGGCCTTAGGGAATTGAGAATTGAGAATTGAGAGTTGAGAATTATCGAGGAATTGAGAATTAAAATTTGAGGATTCGAAGACTTTGGTGGCGGCCTCGTAGCCACGACGGACAAGGGTGTCGATGGCGGCCGTATTGAACGACAAGGTGCTGTAGCCACGGATGTTGGGTCGGATGTAGATATCGCAGCTCTGGCGGTTGGAGGCAGTCTTGCCCGACACGGCGATACACAAGAGCTGGGTAACGAGCGTGGGCAACGAAGCCAATCGGTCGGAATTGAAGCGCAGCGAGTCGGCGACCTCGACGCCGATGACGACGTCGGCCCCCATGGCACGACAGATATCCACAGGGAAGTTGTTGACCATGCCGCCGTCGGCAAGGACCATGTCACCCATCGTCACGGGGTCGAAGACACCGGGAATGGCCATGCTAGCACGGATGGCTTGCGGCAGAGAGCCCGACCGCAGCACCACCTCGTTGCCAGTGCAAAGGTCGGTGGCAACACAGGCGAAAGGGATGGGCAGGCTATCGAACGAGCAGCTGTCCTGGTAGCCTACGCTGAGGTTGTTGAAGAGGTTGGTGAGGCTGGAGCCGCCGACAAAGGAGTTGACACGGGCGTAGCGCGCGCTGTCGGAAGGGCTGAACGAGACCGGCAGGGAGAAGAGCAGCTGGTCTCTGCGCTGCCGCGCCGCGACAGAGCGCACCGACCGGTCGACGGTGCCGCCAAGGTAGGCGTCCCAGTCGATGTTGGAAATCAGGGTGTCGAGCTGGCCGGCACTGTAGCCCAAGGCATAGAGACCGCCGACGATGGCACCCATGCTGGTGCCCGCGATGCAGTGGACGGGGATGTTGTGCTCCTCGAGGTAGCGCAGCACACCGATATGGGCGGCACCTTTGGCGCCACCACCGCCCAGCACCAGACCGATTTTGGGAAATTGAGAATTGAGAACTATGGTCGGCGACCCTGTGGAGCCAATTGAGAATTGAGAATTATTGGGGGCCGGAGATTCTGGATTTTCCGGAGATGCCGGATTTTCCGGAATTATTTGCGGCTGCGCGATGGCTACGGAACCCAGGCTTAAGAAAACCAGCAAGGTGCCGACCACAATCCATTTATCAAGTTTCATCTTCATTTTTCAATTTGCGAATTTCAATTCTCAATTCTCAACTCTCAACTCCCTTCGGCCCTCTTTCTTTTCTGGGACCGCGGAATTTGGGCTTGTAGCCTTCACGGAAGACGGCGCGCTGGCTGAAGAGCAGCACACCCGCC
>LXOW01060160.1_pt1 | contig 20451 bp, 20 predicted proteins | sample 1368591 | NCBI WGS metagenome assembly LXOW01 (sample SAMN04884650, study PRJNA319009) | bovine gut metagenome | isolation source: Cow rumen | host: Bos taurus | place: Italy: Legnaro (PD) | collected 2014-07-09
TGGTCAAGGTCAAACTGGTCAAAGTCATGTTTTCGGGTTTGAAGCTACTCCAACCTCATCCACCAGCTCACCCCTTCTTTCTTGATTTGAAGGACGGCATACAGGATGGCGATAGTAGCCAGTGTCCAGCCGAATTGAATCGGTATGTTGTGANNAAGACGACCTGAACAGCCGTGGCCACTATCGAAGTGACGGCAAAGCCCCAGAAGCCATATCTTTTCCCTTGCAGCAACTTGACCAGAAAGAAGATGATGCAGGCTGTAGTGACGATGGCCACGAGCATCTCCAACAACAAATAGTTATGCAGTGAATGGTACAGATCCTTGATACCCTCTCTTGAAAAAAACGGCTGAAATTCCCACTCGGCATAGCCAAACATGCTCCAGTAATTCGGCAAGGAAAGGAAGAGCAGGATACAGGCGAGTATTATCCCCATCACGATAACGATGGTGACGAATGTGTTGATGGGAGGGGATTGTTCTGGTTTATTATTGGATTCCATAGCGCGTTTGTTTATTATCTCATAAACGGCGCTTCAAAATACTTTTTTCATAACCGTTTTCTTTGTATTATTTGAATCCAATCACTTTCCATCCATCATCCTCGTTCACGACCAGCACCTTAACGTTTGTGTCGCCATATCTGGTTATATATTGAAATCCAGAGCGGCCAACTTCATCTGAAGGGACACATCCGACATACACCTTCTTAATCTCTCGGCCAAACTCATCAAACCATTCGGATTGCACGTACAGCACCGCTTCTTCACAATTGTTCGACNNCATATACGATAGCATCTTTTCAGAGTCGCTATTTAGTATCGCGTTAACGAAATTATAGGCAACAGCCGCTGGAGTACCGTTTGTTTCAAGTTCCTTTTGGTCGAGTCTTTGCACAATAGGATTGGGATAGTGATCATTGGGCATATTATGCTTCGTCCGTATTATCGGTTGTTTCTCTCTTCCATAAACATACATCATATAACCGTGAAGGGTCATATCGGTTGCCAAGACCAAACGGTCTTTTGTCAGTTCCTTAATAACATATACCACACTCCCAAACACTGCTCCTGGATACCCATCCGGAATCGACCAAACGAGCACGGTATCATGGAATATCTCATACTCAATGCCAGAATAAATGTATATGTCACGGAGTAAATCTTCCATATCAACGGTGTCAGCAATACTATTACCCGGTTTCTCATTAACACTGGGCTCCTTAATAGAGGCCACAGCTTCTTCGTAGGAATCTTCAAATGCTTTCATAAAGGCATCAATATCCTCCTGAGTCATAGGCGGTCTTTTAGGTCTCAGCACAATGTGGTCGTATTGGCCATAAATGATACCGTCATCAAATTCCTCGTTTGATGGAATTTGAACCTCCTGTAAAAACCATTCGCCATCTATGGCGTTCTGGCCATTACATACAAACGCTATCAGACCGAATAGCATTAGCAAAAAGAGTCTTTTTATTGTCATTTGTACCATGGTGTTTTGAATTGTTTGTTTTCTTGTTCTAACGGCTTAAGTCTTGCCAACACCCACATCATTCCTTATAAGCAAAATGAATACTATAACTATCTGGTGAAGGGCCAAAGCCAAGCCTTTTTTCTTCATATGGTTCCAATTCAGCAGAAAAACGAGTCGTCTCACCTTTTGTAGTATATGATCCAGCAACGAACAACGCCATACCACTCGTGTTTTTCACCATGAGAGAAGGCATGAAATCGTAATCCATATATAATTTTACATAAGATCTATAGTCTTGCTGAGGCGGGAAAGTGATTCGTTGTACTGTCAATCCTTCGTACTTCCAAACGCTGCCAGTTTGTCTGTATCGTATTACAGCATCTACATCCACTGACAATTGATGACGTTTGAGATGAATGGTCACAGTTGCATTGTTCTGGTTACTATTGGTTTTCACCTCATTTTTTATGGTAACACTTGTAATCTCATTTCGTTTTAAGGTCCACGTCCAGTCTTTTGGGAAATAGCTATTCGGAGAGGGATCACGTATCACTAACCCGACCAAATCTTGTTTTATTTGCTCTGTTGAAATCATAGAGGGTTGCGGCGACACGCTCGTTCCGTTTTCGACAACCTGCGATGATTTACTTTTTGTAATCTGTTCTGTTAAGCCTTCCATTGTAAGCAAATGTTCAGGATGGTTCTTAGTGGCCATGCGAGCACAATCCAACACATCAACTACTTTCATGCCATATTTATTGGCAACCGCAGTAATATACCCTGCCACCCGAGGCGAAGAAAAGGATGTACCTTGCCAATGAAGGTTTTTAGCTGTTTTATCTGAAATATCCGCTTTAGTTACCATCTTATCGTAATGCCCCAAAGAAACATCGTTAGGATAATCGCCTTCCATATTATCATCTTTAGCCGAAACAATGAGGAAGTGCCTTTCAAAAACAGCGAGCTGTTCAGGCTCCAACATACCTCTTAATTCATTTAAAAACACTTCCAATTCTTTCATCCCTTCATTACCAGCACTTTTTATTATCACAAAATCTTTCTCATCATACACCTGAACGAATGCAATAAAACCAACCAAGTCCTTAATATAACGGTTTTTATACGCCAGTCTGTTTCCATTTGTAACCATAAACTCATCCCACAAAACACGGCTCTGCCATGGCCACAAGCCAAACCATCTTGTCAATGATACTCCTATTGAAAGATTAATAACCGCACTTTCGTTCTTTCCGAGATTATCAAGGATGGTCTCTATAGACTCGTATTTCTTATAGCTACTAACAGAACCATTCGGTGCAATATCATACTTCATTGACGAACAACCACTTTCTTCTATCATCTCAACAACCATTTTTCCATGTTCTCCATAAATATCATCCAACGCATAAGGCTTAGCAAACAATAAATCTTCTATCACATTTGGAAACACGAATTCAACTTCAGGGAGTAATCTCATACGTGTAGTGAATGAGCCCTCCTTTCCTGCAGGAACCGCGACAAGATAACATCGAGTATTGGGCATTTGTCCAACAACCTTTGCTTTATTTTTCTTAAGTGTCTTTGTAGCATGTTTATGTGACACTGCTTCTTTAAACACCACTATCACCTGCCCCTCTGCGGCATAAACATCATAGCATTCACCATGTTCCTCCAAAGTCACGACGGTCACAGGAGGTTCAGGGCCTTCGTATAGGACCTTCCCGTCGCCCAAACCTCTCGCTCGAATCAAAAGAAGTACTGCCAACACCAGTAATAGCGCTCCAGCTACACTCCCCAACGCAATTGGAAGCGCATACGATTTGGATTTAGAAGGGAAATAACTCCTCCAAGGCAAATTGGTATGACCAATAGTAACAGAGTCATACGGATGCAACTGAACCTCGCCAAAGATACGCCTTCCATTAACGAAAGTGCCATTCTTACTATTCATATCCACAATGGTGTATGTCCCATTGTCATGTTGCACAATTTGGCAATGATGTCGTCCAACATACAAATCATCAATGTGGACATCATTGTCATTACTTCTGCCTATTGATATTACTTTCATATTCGAGAATTTCAAATGTCATCATTATAGTGAACTCACCGACCATGGTCACGACACAAAATCATTTATAGAGAGTCTTGGAATCTTTCCTATCCGCCAGCGCCCTTTTCCCTTNNATAATTAATATCAGAGCCATTTTGTAAATCAACGCTTATCAAGTTATTATTGGAGATATCTATATCCACTAGTTTTGAGTTGTTTACAAACGATAGTTGAACAAGTTTATTACTAGAGCAATTAATAGATTCCAACTCTACATTATTAGATACATCCAAACTTGTTAACGTATTATCAGCGCACATCAAAGTTTTCAATTTCGCGCAACTTGAAAGATCAAGTACTGCAAGTTTGTTTTTATATAAATCAAGTTTCTGCAAATTCGAATTTGAGCTTAAATCAATTGTATACAACAAGTTATTACTGCATTCCAATCTAACAAGATTCTCATTATTTGACACATTTAGTAATTTCAATTCACACCCATTGGCAATAAAAGTCTCAAGGTTTACATTATTGCTCAAATCAATTTGAGGAATTGTATTACCAGAGCATACCAATCTTCTCAGATTCACAAAATGCTCTATTCCATCCAAACTCTTAACATCTTTCGAATTATCCAATTTCTTCAACAAAGATTTGTCTTTAGCAATATCTATAACATAAGTGTGTTCGGCATCCCATTGGGTAAGGACACCGTCGTTATCCATATCACAATATCTGAGTAAATACTCATTGAAAACGGGGTCTGTAATTTTTATTTTATTTAATTTAGCCTTGGCTTCGGCTTCGAAAAATTCCTGTTTCGCCTCTCTAATGCCTCTGATCTCGGCACGAAGCTCGTCGTTTTCTTCTTGAAGCTGTTGTATAGCTTCATCTGCTTCAGAATCACTTTTGCTTTTTGTTTTCTGAAGCTTTTTCACTTTAGCTTCCAATGCACTATTTTTCGCCTCCAATTGTTTCACGGTAATCTTCAATTCATCCACAGTTTGAGCTATACTATTATTACAAAGCATAAAAACCGAAATGCCGAACAATACAGCCATCGAATAAATCCTATTTGTTTTCATCATAGTAGCTATTTTATTTTCTCACCATTTATTTTTGTTATTCCTCCATCTACATACTCATATACATCTCCTGTCTCTGTATTATAATTTGTACCATTACCGAATTCCAAGTCACTCATCAGAGTACCTCGAAACTCATATACTCCAGAAAGAACAATGCAGCTGTCAACCACCATGTTTTCAACAAAGGTACCCCGAATAACCTTGCCACTTCCGAAAGTCAATTCTCCCAAACCATTCATTTCTCCATCTTTGAAATTGCCCACATAAATACGGTCAGCAAAAACGGCTTTCCCATAACCATTAGGCACATTCAACGAATCCATTTCTCCCTCATACACGTATTCTTCCCCTGAAGACAGATGATAATAGAAGTGTGCTGCTTCAACTACCTCTGGCACCTCAGTTTCTTGTACGTCTTCAACAACTGTTTTTTCTTTTTTTGGCAAGAACAAGACCAATATTGCAACTGCAACAATAAGTGCGATAACACCTATCACAATCGTCAACTTCTTTTTCCCACCCCCATTATCTTTGGACGACATGGTGCCTTGTCCAGACACTTGCTCCTCGCCCAAAAGGTCTGACATGAAATCTTGAACGGCCTGATACCTGTCCTCCGCTTTCATCTCCATAGCCTTCATAATGGTTTTATTCACAGAGTCAGGGATTTCAGGATTCAAATCCTTCGGGCACTTCATTTGCTCTATAGTTCGTGAAGTCGCATCCATCGGCTTTTCTCCTGTCAACGCAAAATAGAACACGCCCCCCAAGGCGTAAATGTCCGTATAGTTACCTTTTTTTCCATTGGAAGCATACTGTTCAATAGGAGCATAGCCATGTGTGAGTATTGCTGTCTGATGTTGAACCTCATCATGAACAAATTCGCGTGCAGAGCCGAAGTCAACCAAAACAATTCGATTGTCTGGCGTGATCATTACATTATCTGGCTTGATGTCTCGATGCAAGATATGCTGACCATGAATATATGACACGGCTTCCGCGAGTTGCCCCATACAATTTATAGCATCAGAAACCGACATTTTTCCCTCGTTATCAACTTTCTGTTGTAAAGTAATGCCTGGCACATATTCCATCACGATATACGATGTGTTGTTTTCCTCAAAAATGTCTATCACTTTGACCACATGAGGATTGTTCATAACAACTAGTGTACGTGCCTCATCGGCAAATCGTTTTTTCAGTTTAGCATATTTCGATTGGTCAATATTCTGAAGGAGTACCGTACTTCGATCGCTTTCGCGGACGCATTTGCCGCTGATGAAAAACTCTTTGACTGCATAATGTACACCCAATTCCACATGCCTGACATAATAGGTTATGCCAAAACCACCAATACCAAGTACCCGTTCAACGACATACCGTCCCCCTCCAAATGTTTTGCCAATTTCTAATGCTGGATTCATAGGTTTTCAAGATTTATTAAAGTACAAGTTTGTTCCATTGTTTCTTGTAATATTTTGGATTGAAGCCCCTTTATTGTTGCGTATCATTTTTCCAAGTTCCTGTTGAAACATCGCCTTGATATGGCATATAAATCCCATAACCTTCACGATTGCCGTATTTCCACTCGCCATACCACATATCTCCTCCTTTTCCGACAAAAATGCCCATGCCATGAGGTTTCTCATTATAAGTTTCACCAACATAATAATCTCCAGAAGAATACTCAATGCATTCAAACTTATAGCTGTCATACCCAATCGTTGGATATGTTTGCACGGGCGCATTATTTGCAAAAGATCCCCGATAAAGCAAATTACCGTATTTGTCGTAGCAAGAACCCCTACCTGATTTCTCGCCAGAAGAGAACTCTCCAACGTAATATTCACAATCCGTGCAATTGCTCACCATGCTACCAGGAGAAGCTATAGTTATTCCCATCCCATCCAATTTTCCACCCTGCCAAATCCCTATATCATAAAAGATACCTTGCAAACAATATAGACCCAATCCCAATCGAGTACCATAATAAGTTTGGCCTTTATAAAACGATCCATTCTCTTTTCTATAAGTCACATTATCACAGCATTTCTTTAATGCAGTTCTCCATTTGCCGCGAGACAAGGGCGTATTTCTGTCCTCAACCACAAACGAAGTCTGATAAACTCGGTGGTCTGAAAACCATAGCTCAAACCTATATGTTCCATCAATGTCAAAACTTCCCATATCATCACTACCCCACCTCGGAAGCTCATAAAGGTTATCATTTCCCATTTGCACCCGAAAAATAGTGGAAAAAGTGTAGCCCGATGGTGATTCCGAATTATTCATCAACGACCCATCTGGTCTTATGATTTTACAAAAAAGTGAAATTAATCTTGTGTCATCCAATAAGGCATCATAAGTAATCCTAGGAGCCAGGTATCGGATTTCTGAAACATACATGGAAGAACCATAAGGGGCTATCACATCTCCAACAGCAAAGGCATTGGCAAAATCAATCTCCTTAATGTTCATATAGGCAGTTTCCGCAGCCTTCCTTTCCTTGCGTAAGCGCTCTTCTTCAAATGCGTTTTTCATCTCTAGCACTTCCATGTAATACCTTCCGTTTGGATAGGCTTTCAAATACGCATCGCAGTTTGATTCCGTTGTGCAATTCTCGTACAGTTCATCTTCCTCAAATTGCGTCACGATAGCCCTAGCTTGACTGAAATGTCTTCCATAAGGATGCTTCCTTAAATACTCCATATAATCCTCCTTCGTGATACATTCTTGAAACGCTTTATCATCTTCAGCCACATTAACACTGGATTTTATTATTCCATCGCGTATCTGCTGTACCCGATCGACATACCTGCCATCGGGATAGTTCTTCAAGTAATCTTTGCATGCGGCCAGGGTTGTGCATTTTCCAAAATCCTCGTCTTCCTTAAGTTTATGATTACAATCCTTTAGCTTCGCTACTGCACCACCAAAGTTACTACCACAATCCTTCTGAATGAGCTGATACATCTTGGCGGCCTTTTCAAAATTGCCTTCGTTGTAATACTTGTTGGCGGCTTCCAACATGGATTCACAGTCAGTTTGTGCATTCACCACTACAACAGCAAACAGCAGACAAGAAATCACTATAACTATTTTTTTCATGAACTTACTGACTTTTATGAGTTTCTGGTCTATCAATTTTATTGTACGACAATGACCAAGGCACTTCCTTGTTCAGATTGTTGTAAAATGTCATGTATCAAATCCAACCTTTCCTTTTGTTCTGAATAGTCTGTGTTGTCTTCAACTAAATCCTCTTGGATATAATACTGGTATTTTTCGTTGACCAACACTTCGGCTTCATTCAGTTTGTCTTTAAATGATTTGAATTCTTGCGAGAAAACAGGGGTGATACCTGATTTCTGGAAATATGGATCTTTTTCTTTTTTCTCAATATCCTGTAAAGACTTCAAAGCTTCCTTGATATCATCCTTATCGCCAACTTTACCATCTCTTACAATTTTTGCAATGCGCGTGTTACATGTTTCCACATTATCGTTATACGCTTCGACTATCTTTTCTATTTTAGCTTTGTCTTCCACCTGTTTTTCCTGCATAATGTATGCAGCACCAAATCCCAACAGGATTACCAATATGGCAAGCATCCATATCCACGCCTTGCTCCGTTTAGTCCTCCCTCCTTGAGATGACTGTAACACATCTGTCTGCCCAGAAACTGCCTGTTCGCCCACAAGGTCAACCATAAAATCTCTCACGGTTTGATACCTGTTTTCTGGTTTCATTGCCATAGCTTTCATTATAGTCTTATTCACGGCAGTAGGAATATCAGGATTCAATTCCTTTGGACTCTTCATTTCTTCTTGAGCACGAGAAAATGCATCCATAGGTTTTTCGCCCGTCAAAGCGAAATAAAACACCCCACCCATGGCATAGATGTCGGTGTAATTTCCTTTTTTCCCATTGGCTGCATATTGCTCAATAGGAGCATAACCTTGTGTAACTATCGCTGTCTGGTTCTGAACCTCATCGTTGACAAATTCTCGGGCAGAGCCGAAATCAATCAAAACAATACGGTTGTCTGGAGTAATCATTACATTGTCAGGCTTGACATCCCGATGAAGGATATGCTTGTCATGGATGTATGACAAAGCCTCAGCAAGTTGGCCAATACAATTGATGGCTTCTGGAACAGACATCTTTCCCTCTCTGTCAACCTTTTGCTGCAAAGTGATGCCTGGTACATACTCCATCACAATGTACGAGGTATTGTTCTCCTCAAAGATATCAATCACCCTGACCACATGCGGATTATTCAGAGTCACCAAAGTGCGTGCCTCATCTGCAAAACGTTTCTTCAACTTGGCATACCTCGATTGATCGATATTTTGGAGAAGCACCGTGCTCCGATCGCTTTCGCGGACGCATTTTCCGCTGATAAAAAACTCCTTGACTGCATAATGCACACCCAACTCTACGTGCCTGACATAATATGTGATGCCAAATCCACCAATGCCAAGGACTTGTTCAACAACATATCGACCGCTACCGAAGGTCTTTCCAATTTCCAACGCAGGATTCATAGGATTTCAATATTTAATAGTTGACTATGTTTCTCTGTAAATGGGTATAATTATAAATAATACGAAGCCATCCCAATGCCAAGTGACAAAGCGACTATGAGCATAATTGCATAAATCGATACGGCAATAATACTGCAAACCAAGCCAGCTTTCAGCATCTTGATGCCTCTATACCGTTCTCTGTTGTTCCTTGTTCGTTTTAGGCCATTTGCCGCTAAGCATAACCCGATGATGCCAAGTATCAGTCCACCATACCATGACACCAAAGAAAGAATTCCCAGTACCATTGAAGCCACGGCATGGGGTGCCATTGGATTGGAATACGGGCCTGGATCTGGACCAGGACCTGTACCAACTCTGCTCCAATCAAATTGTGCCGTATTAGCAAACACGATGCTGTCGCCATACCGCACCGGCCTTGATGAATGATGCAACAATTGTCCATTCACAGTTGTTCCATGGGAACTATGGTCTGTCAAAGTGTAAGTGCCATCACCATTAACGAACAAATCGGCATGGAATCGACTTGTCACTTCGGTTCTGTCATTAATTACGTAATTGTTTTGTGGTGCTCTTCCAATAGAAATCGTATTCATAATTCACAAGATTAATTTTTTACTATATTTTAAATCGCATTGCTTCCTAATGCACTATTAATCCAATCAATATCATAAGTACAACAACTATTACTATTCCAATGAAACACCCTACTATGTTTCCCGAGACGTCTCCTGCTGCTTGCCCGAACTTTCTGCCAAAGCCTCCTTCGTTGTAGTCGATTTTCAACTCGTTTACCTCATGCCAATCAATATCCGAATCGTTCCTCCTTTTTCTTTTCTTCTTGGGTTTTGTCTCTTCCGAAGGCCAATCTGTTTCGACATATCCTTGATATTCGGTTTCCTGAGGCAAATTCGCAGTGGGAAAATATGACTTCCATGGCAATGTGGTATTTCCTATACGAACGACATCTGTAGACGACAACCTGACTTCACCTTGCACTTTTCTACCATTAATATAAGTGCCGTTTTTACTTCCGAAATCAGCAACATAAAAACACCCGTCATTCTTCTGAATGATTTGAAGATGATTTCTACCAACGTATGGATCGTTAATCACGACATCGTTTTGGGTACTTCTGCCAATAGTAACTACTTTCATATCAATATCTTTTTTTATGCATATAATCCACAATAAAACGCTTGAATTCCTCACAGGATTGATACCGCTGAGAAGGTACTTTCGCCAGCGCTCGGTCAACGATATACTGCAACTCCTGACCAATAAACGGATAATAATTACGCATTTGAGGAGTTGGTTCGTACTTTATTTTATATCGAATCTCTTCTATAGCTTGCCGTCCACTTGGGTTTTGAGAAGTGAAAGGTAGTGCTCCTGTCAGCATCTCGAATAACATGATTCCCAATGCAAAAACATCTGTGAATTTTCCACAATGGCCCATTTCTGATTGCTCTGGAGGCATATAGGCAGGGGTGCCAAAACCCGTGCTGTTGCTCGCCTCACTCATACGAGATGCGATTCCCAAATCAATCAGCTTCAGTTTTCCGTTGGGTTGAATCATCACATTGTTTGATTTGATGTCCAAATGAAGATACCCTTTGTTATGAATATAGGCGACCGTATCCAATATCTCCACGAACATAGGTAATGCTTTTTGCTCTGGAATCAACCCGATTTCCCTGTATATGTAATCCTCTAGCGTCTTGCCTTCAATAAACTCCATTACAATATACATGAGTTCCTTATCCTTCAGGTCAATGAAATCAACCAACTTGGGGATATTGGGATGAGGTAAATAGAGATACATTTGAGCCTCTACTTCCTTGAATTTTTGCCTAATGGCAGGATTCTTGAAATGCCTAATCTTCAGTTCCTTGATGGCAACAGGAAACCCACTTCGAAGGTCTATCCCCCAATATACTTTGGCGGTACCACCTTCAGCAATCAGATGGCCAACATGATATAATGGTATGTTCGGAAGGTCGTTCATGTTTATTGTTTAACGGTGTCGTTTGTTGCAGACGCAGGTTGTTCGGTTGAGATAACACTTTGTTCGGCTTCAGGCTCTGCTTCGTCTGCTTGCCGACCAAGCACTTTCTTTATTGCATTGATAATTTTCTGTTTTTGATCATTATTTCCATTGTCAAACCGACGAATAATAAAATCTTTTTTATCCTCTCCTCTTTTAGGAACCCATTTCAACTCTTTACAGATTTCATTATAATAATCCTTATCCAACAAGGCTTCTTTAGGCTTTATCTTTGATATGAGGCCATAGAATTCTTTGGTCAGTTTCGCTTCTGTTTCTGCATATTCTTGGGCTTCTTTGGCCTTTCTCGCAGTTTCTTTGGCTTGTTGAGATTCTTGTTCAGCTTCCGCTTTAGCCTGTTGCGCAAGTTCGTTCTGCGCTTCGGCTTCTTGCTGAGCGGTACGTGCTTCCTCCAATTCCGCTTTCATACTCTTCCACTCTTCTTCTTTTCGCTGCGCCAATCTATTTGCTTCTTCTGCTTTTCGAGCCGCGGCGTCTGCCTTGGCCTGATCCTCTTTTGATTGCGATTCAGCCGCTTTTCGTGCTGCAATTTCAGCTTCTTCCGACAACCTCGCTGCTTCAACTCTAGCATCGTTGGCTTCTTGTTCTAGTTGCCGTTCCTGTTGTTCCTTATCCCTTTCTTCTTGTTCTATCTTTTCCTTTTGCTTGTCATGATAAATCTTCCAAGCTACACCTCCACCAATCAAAAGAAACAATGCCGCTCCGATAACAATATAAATCCATGTACGATTTGGATTCGGTTTAGGCGGTTGTGGTGGCATAGGAGGATTGACAATTGGCGGTTGAGATGACGTGACAAAATAATTCTGCCATGGCAGAACTGTTTGTCCAATTCTCACCTCGTCACCCAGCTGTAATCGCACCTCACCAGAAATGCGTTGCCCGTTCACGTATGTTCCATTTGTGGAACCTAAATCCACCACCGAATAATTACCGTTATCGTCCATCACCATTTGAAGGTGATTACGACTTACTTTTTCATCATTGACAACGATGTCGTTGTTTTCTGTGCTTCTGCCTATGGTTATTACTTTCATTTGCCGTCTATTTTATTTTTTGTCTGTATGTAATTGTTGCTATCTGATTTAAATTGAGATTGAGAATCCTGATAAGACTTCTGATACTTTATCAACACAGATTCCATTGCTTTTTTACTATCCTCATTCTCTTGTCTATTATAATCTTCCAAGAATGATAGATAAGCTTTTTTCTTGTCATCTCGATCCTTCTTTGATTTATCATAATTAGTTTTCAGTTTTTCCAATTTGTTGTTTTGAATTTGACGCCATACAAACCATCCACCAACACCTACAGCCAACAGCAAGGCAACTAGCGCCGCAATCAATTTTGACGACAAACCTTTTCCTCCTGGAAGCGTCACCCTGCCTTTACCCTTAACAGGATTATAGCTTTTAAACTCACTTGTTTTCCAAGGGCTGTTGTCCACTTTAATCAGTTCCACAGTACAGTTGTCTTGTCCACCAGGCCGCACAGTTTCTCCTTGCATAGCCAAGTCTATCAACAAATCTCCCTTTTGCTCAAGCGTTGTATCTTTCTGCGATAAGACACGCTCTATGGTCTTGTCAGGAATCATTCCAGAGAGACCATCAGAACAAATTAGGAAAACATCGTCGTTCTTTGGCAGAATGGGTTTATTCCCATAATTGAAAGTTGGTTCCAATTTGAGCGAAACTCCCAAGGCTTTCAAGATTCGGTTCTTGTTAGGGTGATGTTCGGCTTCATCATCAGTAATTTCTCCCGAATCCACCAAGGTCTGCACGTATGAATGGTCTTTTGTAATACGATGCATTTGCTTTTCCTTGCCCAAATACAAGTAAATGCGGCTGTCTCCAACATGGGCAACCCAAACCTCATCGCCTTGGAAAAGAACAATGCAAGCGGTGGTGCCCATTCCTTTCAATTCAGGATGTTCATTGGCATATCCCAAAATCTGTTGGTTGGCAAACTGCAAGGCACCATCCAAAGCTTGAATAGGATTGGGATACTTTTCTTTCTCCAAGTATTCCTTGATGCTTCTCACAGCAGTTGAAGAGGCTACAGCACCCCCTACATGACCACCCATTCCGTCGCATACCACAAATGCATCACCATTGGGTGTCTTAAGAAAAATGTCATGGCTATCTTCCTGTGCTTTGCGCACATTGCCGACGACCCCTTTTTTATAAATGTTGTCTATGTTGGTTGTTAGGCTCATAACGCATTGTATTTACATTCCAATTATAGCTAATTGGTTATCTATAATCACATCACACATTTTAATAAATTCCTTGCCAGTCATCTTTGTTGGTCCAATTACTATTTCATCATGACAATGTATAAAAACGCAATCCTCTCCTCCTACTATTGGATGACCATCAGGGCCAATTTCCAGACAATAGTTACTTTTAATTCTGTTTGCCCAATCCCAAACCCAATATCCAATTCTTATATCATGCAAAGAATACTCCACTCCGTTTATAGTAACTTTAATTATCTGATTTGCACCACGACAAATAAAGTGATATCCTTCCCCTGTATGCATATCTGCATAACCAATTACTTTCCATTCACCACAATACGGACAACCCAATGGGCTTGAACCATAATATGCGTGGTGATTAGGGCAAACTTTATTCTCCTTAGAAGGTGATAAGCCAAATCTAATAACCGCAGGGTCGTCTATTTCTGGTTCAGGAGGATCTACTAAACCTGTAATTTGTTCGTCTGTAAAACCAACATTGACCGCCTGAATGCCATTACAATAAGGGCATTGGTCTTCTGTGTAATAGTGCCCATTCGGGCATTTTTTCCAAACTGCGCTCATAACCATTGTAATTTAACAATTCAAGTTCGGTCTTCATTCCAATCCAATTGCTCCAAAAGTGGAGAATTTTTCAAAGCGTTTATTAAATATTTCAATTCATTGGTGCTGATGAATGTCTTTTTCACACCATCTATACTATTACGTTGTTCGATTTCAACACCAGAAAGGCCTATAAAAGCATCATTCAAAATATATCCATCCTCGCTCATTGCTTGAACCTGTCGCTTGGAAACTCTTGCTATAGTTTGTCTATCATTATGTGAAGAATCCATCCTTTGAATCATTGTGATAGAAAAGTCATGCCCACAATTCTCGCATCGTCCATCCCATTTATAATTCCATGGCACTTTGCCATCATATGCATTCCCATCAATAGATCCAACTATTGGCCAATCCGGATGAGGAATGTTGTTCTTTACCTTTTTTCCACAATGCGGACAAAACGGGATGTCGAGAATTACTGTTTCCCTTTCTGGAGGCACTACGCTTGTGTGTAAATCTGTCCTCATCCCAACAGTCTCCAAAGAGAAGAGTTCTGTCTCACAATACGGACATGTGTCGCCTTGATAAAAGTGGCCGTTAGGGCATTTTTTGAAATCACTCATCTCTCTTCAGCATTTTATTAGTTATTCTAATAATTCTCATACACCATATAAAAACTCTCAGGCAGATATACATTCCTAATGTCATTTTCAACGGCTTTGAAAAACAGTGGAGCAATATCACGGGGAGTGAACCCTGCAATACCACATCCGATTTCGGTTACCAAGAAATCCAATTCACTGTGCCTTTTGGCAAATTGAAGAAAATCATCCACGTACGGTTTAATGGTCTCCACGCCGCCCTGCATAGTTGGAATGGCGTATGATTGTCCATACATGCCTAGGCCTTTACCCCATACCGCTCCAAAACTCTCGTATGCCATACGGGCGGCTCCGCCGCCGTGCATACCTTGGATATTGCTACCAAAAACAAAGATTTCATTTGGAGCAAGCCTCGTTATTCGATTGGAAGATATTCGTTTCTTATTCATGCTTTTTCGGCTATTCGTATTATATCAATTCAATCACCTTGTGCTTCTTATTCCAATTGTTTCCAACAACTTACTCCATCTTTCTTAATTTGGAGAATGGCCCATAAGACAACAAGAGAAATCGGCGTCGATATCACCTGTATAATGGGATTCATGTTTAGTGACAGCCCTATTAATGCGTAATCTTGCTTGATTAGATTCAGCATTATCACATTCACAATAGCAACGACAACCCCAACAACAACAGTTCCCCAAAAACCGCTTCTCTTCCAATTCAGAATCATTGCATAACAAACTATTAAAGCAATTCCAGCAATTGCTGCAATAATTTGCATAATTAGAACATGAGGACCTATGGCTTCGCTAAATGGAGAAATATCAACTCCGTTAGATAACAACTGTATCCCCAAATAACCTAAATTGCTCAGACGTTGATACGCTATTATTGAAAAAGGAATAGTAATCAAATTGGCTATTATGCCAAACCAAAGCCAAAATGTGACAAATCCATGACGTTGTTTTTCAACTGATGTAACATTTGAAGGCGAATACGGCGTAGAAAAAGGCTGTTGCGTTTCTGGGAAACCACCATAATTCGAATCAAAATAGTGCCTCCACGGTATAGTGGTGTTACCTACTCGGATGATGTCATTTTCGTCCAAGCCAACTTCTCCGCTCACCTTTTGTCCATTGATATATGTGCCGTTGGTGCTTCCGAAGTCGGCAAGGCGGAAGCTCCCGTCGTCATCTTGAACAATCTGGAAATGATGCCGTGAGACCATCGGGTCATTAATGATGACATCATTCCCCTCGTCGCTTCTTCCTATAGTAATAACTTTCATCGGAAAACGTTTTTTTCAATTAAACATAAAACGTAATCACCGCCTCACCAAGACTGATAACATCACCACTCTTCAAAGTCACTTTCTGGAAAAACTGACCATTGACGACCACTCCCTGCTTATATGAAGTGCTTTTGTTGACAATCTCAAACACTGCACCCGTAAAATTGATTTCAGCGTGATGCTTTGAAACCGTTTGGCTGTTCAGTACCACGTCATTATCCTCGTTTCTACCGACTTTTGTCACCGGCTTATTAATTAAGTAGGAGAATGACTTGGTCGAATCACTGCAACGCAAGCGTGGATATATGTTCTTGGTTTGCATCAACTGAAGCAATCTGTTTGTTTCTGCCTCTTGTGCCTTGCGTTCTTCCGTAGCGCGTCTTTCTTGTTCCTTACGCTCCTGCTCTCTCCGCCATCTTTCCTGTTCTTGATTAGCCCTGTCTATTTCTTGTTGCATTTTCGCCTTGTTCTCTGCCTCTCTTCTTTTGCGCTTTTTTGCACCAAAGACTATAAGCAATATGGTCATTACAATCAAACCGACGAGCAAAACAACCAACAGGATAAACAAAAGTAAATGCTCTTTTACCCATATTCCAAAAGTCATGCTAGGAGCGGTAAATTTTGGAATCTGCTGATCTACTTTATTGACAGTCAAACGGATTGGATGCTCCTTTCCATCTCTTTTTGCCGTGGTTGTGAAGGTCAGTTTGTAATCCTGTCCGTAACAACGGAAATCAAGGTTTTTATACAAATCTTGAAGTTCAAAAACCGCCTCATTGACTTTCTTGTCAGTCAAAAGAATGGTTTTTCCGAAAGTGCTTTCTGCCAACGAATTAACCTCTGGCGAATCCCCTGAAGGCTCCCAATACTTGACTACATAGACAGGAATACCTGCTTCAATTGCGTTTTTACAGACAGTTCCCATCTCCGTAGTGGATCCCGCCGCTTTCAGATTAAGTCCTGCGGTAACAACCACGATAACACCTACACGGTCTGAGGGTTCGGCCTTCAACATGTTGATTCCTTCGTTGACAGCCGTATATAATTCCGACAGTTTTGGATAGTCCTTGAAATCTTCATTACTGTTTTTATGATCGGCAATAGCATTGACCAGTCTGTCATTGTCAGAAACAAAATCTGAAAGCAACGGTTTCAAGACACTTTTCTCGCCATTGTGCTTTCGGTTAAAAACAGCAACATTAAACCTGTCATTTGAACTGAACACAGTCTTTTTGAAGAAACTATTCAAGAGTTCTCTAGAATTGTCCGTTTGGAGACTATGGCTTTTCATATCTTCCCACAAGAAAAGGATGCTCTTCTTTTGGCTTGCAACACCAATTTTCGGCAGCACCTCAAAATTAAAGTACCTTGACTCTTCATTCTCAGTCAAAACAAATTGCGTTTTTTCAAGAACAATCGGGTCTGCAGTATTCCATACAAAAGAAATCTCGGGATACTTCTCCGTGTCATAGTCGCCTTTTAAACCCCTTGAAATTTGGGCTTCACAATATGTGAATAGCAATAAGGCAACAATCGTAAAGACTTTCTTCATAACAACAGAATTTATTATAAAACTATTTATTTGCATTCTCATCAAACAATGCAAAACGAACCATAAAGACAGTGTTCCCCATTCGAATTATATCTCCATCCTTCAAATAACGAGGTTCCAACTCAATATCTTCATCATTGACAAAAGTGCCATGCGATGATTGTTGGTCTGAAATGGAATACTTTCCGGATCTAAACAGAATTACAGCATGGGTAGAAGAAACCGTGCTATCATTAATTGTGATATTGCAATTCATGTCACGACCGATGATATTGCGACCTTCGTATAGCTTGAAATCCACACCCATAGGATCCAAAGAATAAGTAACCAACCAGCCCACTAATCTTCTGGTATTACGATAAACTTTCTCTTTGACGGGTCCATTGGGAGTTTCTTCGATATCCTCGTCAACGAACACCGTTCTGGTTCCTGGATTTACACCATTTCCTTTTGATCCAGGCCCATTAACAATGGTGTCACCATTATCAACCACTGTTGTTTTAGGCCCACCTCCACCAAAACCAGGTCCGTTGGTCGTTCTTGTTGGCCCTGTTCCATTGCCAAAACCTTCCGTTGTTTTCGTTGGACCATTTCCGCCCCCAGAAACAGGATCAACAAAAGTAGATTGTGTGGGTGATGATCCATTATTACCATTTGACCTGCAATAAGGACAGGTAGAATTCTTTAAGTAGTCATAATAATGTCCATTAGGACATCTTTTTATACTTTCTCCGCTCATATAACATTGATTTAATTGTTTGTATTCTTCCGAAACATCAAATTACATAAAAAAAGCGTGAAACCAGACCGTTTCCCGCTGTTCAAGGTATTTGGCGTAACCCGTATATCCGTGAAATAGTCCAGCTCACGCTACGCGTGAGCATTTTGACTAAATTGCAAGATATACAATCCGTTAAAATCGCCAAATTTTAGAACAGATGAAATTCGTCTCTATGCTTGCTTATTTATGATAAGGTGTATTCGTTTATTCTATAGTCAATCGTTCGTTTAGTGATACAATCCGTTAATTCATGCCGCAAATTTAGCAATTTTTCCCACAAAACAAGCAAATTGCAATAAAAGTTCGTGAAATTGTGATTTGATGATGGATTAGGCTTAGTTTATGCCCAACACGCATCGGAAACCTCACGGCAAAATGAACATAGGTTCATGTGCCAATGAACATATGTTCATGAGGCGACGAACATAGGTTCGTTTTTTCAGACAAAACTTTCCTGTCATAAGTGGGTAACTGGGTAACTGGGTAAGTTTCGGATGCCAAGCCGGCTTCAATCCGTTTACCGCCCGACAGCCATCCGGACGGTAAACGACAGGCAACCGTTTACCGCCTCGTGAGTTTGGCACAACCAAACCGGGAGTTCGGTACAGCCAAACTGGGAGTTCGGTACAGCCAAACTTGGTGAGAGGATTACGGTAGGATTATACTTCGATTATACTACGATTATACTTCGGCCCTCTTTCGGCCCTACATGCGCCATGGCCGAATGAGCTCCGAATGAGCTTCGAAAGAGGTTGTTGACAATCTGACTTCCCGCTTGGGAGATTGCGGGTCCGAGCCCGCAATGAGGGCGAGGGGTGACACCATTTTTGAGCGTTCCCTTCCGAGGATGTAGCGTGCATCCTCCGTGTATGTAGCGTGCATCCTCCGAGGATGTTGGCTTCATGTTGGCTTGACATCGGCTTGCAGGTTATACTGTTTTACTTGTCAAATTCTTTCTGCCCATACTGAATCGCTTGTCAAATCAGTTGCCAAAGACACAAAAGGAACACTAAAGGAGGGGTAAAGGAACACTAAAGGAGGATAAGACTACGATAAAGGTACGATAAGACTACGTTGAAGGTACGCAATGAAATTTTTCTTTGTGAGCCGATGAACATAGGTTCGTTTTTTCAGACCATTTCGATTCCCTTTCACAAGACGGAGAACATGCAACAGAGGTATGGTACAAGCAAGCTGGGAGTTTGGTACCGCCAAACTTAGAGAGTGGTTTTTTTTGTTTTTAGGCAGTTTTTGCCATTTGTTTTCGCCTATTCTATATCTAACCTTCAACCATCCAATTCTCGACCTTCAAGCCTGGCACACGATCGAAGTGCTTGATGTTACCAGTCACCAAGATGAGATCCTCCTCCAAAGCTGTGGCGGCTATAAAGGTATCCATGTCACCTATCTTTATTCCTTTGCTTTCAAGCAACCATCGTATCTCGCCATATTTTTTCAAACAGCTGACGTCGTATTGTTCAAAGAGGTTTGAAATCACAATTACATCCTCAAAATGTTCTTTACGCCCTGACTTGTATGCACCGAAATACAACTCAGCCAAAGTTATGTCAGAAATCTTACAATCATCAACACCCACTTGTCTGATATGATTCACCACACTTGGTTTTTCTTTAATCAATGCAATACACGTGCTTGTGTCAAGCAGGTATTTCCCGTGTGTCAGCATCCTTACCATGTCTCAACGTCATTAACCATTTCAGCTCCCTGCCTCAGTTCTTCTGCAATATCCGCAGGGTCTTTGTCGCCTCCCCAGTCTTTATGGAAACATGCCAATGCCGCATCAAGCCTTTCGTTGGAATCGTCTTCCCATAGACTGCCTTTGGCTAAGAAGTCATTCCATGACTTTGCCGTTTCCGTGGCCTCTCGCTCAATCTGTTCGGTAAGCTGCTCAGCCAACCAGCGACGGTCGTTGAGACTCATCCCGCTAAGCATAGCCAATAGGCTTTCCATCGGTATCGTTGCCGTGTTCTGCATACTTCATCGTTTATTTGACCCTGCAAAAATAAACAAAAAATCCAAAACGAAGATAGAAAATTTCGACTCCATTTTGGCAAGGTGATGGCAAGGAGTTCCCAAGGTGCAGGCAAGGACTTGGCAAGGTGTAGCCATACTCTACCCATACTGTAGCCATACTGTAGCCATACTTAAAGTATGGCATCACTATGGC
>LXOW01359465.1_pt1 | contig 20422 bp, 13 predicted proteins | sample 1368591 | NCBI WGS metagenome assembly LXOW01 (sample SAMN04884650, study PRJNA319009) | bovine gut metagenome | isolation source: Cow rumen | host: Bos taurus | place: Italy: Legnaro (PD) | collected 2014-07-09
AGGGGTTTGAAAATGCCAAGATTTTCCGTCCAGGCTATGCCATAGAATACGATTATTTCCCGCCGGTACAACTGCATCATTCTTTGGAAACCCGTGCGGTTCATGGCTTGTTTTTTGCTGGCCAGATCAATGGAACCACAGGTTATGAAGAAGCCGCTTGCCAGGGTTTGATGGCGGGCATCAATGCGCATCGGTTGATTCATGACGAAGAGCCCATGGTGCTTTCGCGTTCGGAGGCTTATATTGGCGTGTTGATTGACGACTTGATTACCAAAGGGGTGGATGAACCCTATAGAATGTTTACGAGTAGGGCAGAATACCGAATCCTATTGCGTCAGGACAATGCGGATGCGCGTCTTACTCCCAAAGCTTATTCATTGGGTTTGGCCACGGAAACCCGTTATCAACATTATTTGGAGAAAAAGCAGCATGTTGATGAAATGGTCGAATTCCTGAATGCCACCAGTGTTACGCCTGATGAAATCAATGGCTTCCTTGAGGCTCAGGGTACTTCTGCAATTACACAGAGAGCCAAATTGGGCTATATCCTACTGCGTCCTCAATTGAATTTGTTTGATATGATTGCCTATCTGCCTTGGCTTGCCGAAAAATATGATTTGCAGGATCGTTTCACTCGTGAGTGTGTCCAAGAGGCTGAAATTTTAATCAAATACGATGGTTACATCAATAAGGAATACGATTTGGCGGAAAAACTGAATCGATTGGATTACGTTAAACTTCCCATGGATTTTGACTACCACTCGTTAACTTCACTATCGTTTGAAGCGCGCGAAAAACTGAATCGATATCAACCGGAAACCCTTGGTCAAGCCAGTCGAATTAGTGGCATTTCACCAGCGGATATTTCTGTATTAGCCATATTTTTAGGAAGATAGCATATTGTTTCACGTGAAAACACCTCTCAAATGAATACTTGTCCCTGGTGTGGAAAACCAACGAATCATCTCTTCATGAAGGTTAAGGATTATTTCTTAACCCAAGAAGAATTTGAACTTTATCAATGTGATCAATGTGGATTGGTTTTTACCGAACCACGTCCTGCTCCTGATGTAATCGGTAATTATTACAAATCTGATAAGTACTACAGTCACCAACAAAATGCCAATGGTTTTATTCCAAGGATTTACGAGTTGGTTAAAATAGTCAATCTGAAGCGTAAGGCCAATATTGCACTCGATGTCTTGCCTAAAGGCCGCTTGCTTGACATAGGTTGCGGTGTTGGCGATTTCTTATTGCAAATCAAGAAATTAGGTTGGGATATTATGGGTGTCGAACCATCGGAACAAGCCCGGACCATTGCTGAATCACGACTTGGTTTTAAACCATTGCTGCCTTCAGAATACTCATCTTTACCGGATCAATCTTTTGATGTGATTACCATGTGGCATGTGCTTGAGCACGTAGATGATTTGAAATTTCAGACAAAAGAACTGAAGCGTCTCTTAAAGCCCGGTGGTCGTCTAATCATTGCTCTTCCAAATTATCAATCATTTGATTGTCAATACTATAACGACAAATGGGCAGCTTGGGATGTCCCTCGTCATCTCAATCACTTCTCATGTGATTGTTTGCAGGGTATTTTGAATTCTAAAGATTTTAAATATATTGATAATCAACGTCTTGTATGGGATTCATATTATATCTCCTATTTGAGTGAACAATACCTTGGCCATCGTCTTCCTTTGATCCGTGGTTTATGGACCGGCTTAAAATCCAATTGTAAAGCACTTCATTCTGGTATGTATTCAAGTTTGGTGTATCGTTATGAGAAATAACCGTAAAAATTCAAGGCGAATTGTTTCGTGGTTTCTGGGTATCTTTTTTTTGGTGCTCAGTTCCTTTTTGGTTTTTCATGCCTTTTCCTTTTCCCATACTTCGCACAAACTCTTTTCCGAACACCTTAAAAATGTCATTTACCAACAAGATGACGTGTTGCAACAATCCAAAACGGATCTTTTGTATGCTTTTGATCAGTTAAACTATTCCGGCGGCTTCAATTCCTTGAATTATCGGATTCCATCATCTGTTGGTGTCTATGTCTTTCATAAGGATTCCTTGGTCTTTTGGAACAACAATTTGATTGAACCAAAGTTGTTGCGTAAGCGTGTGGACCTGAGTACGGATACCATCATGAATTTGAATATCGGCGATTTTTTGATCACCTCTGATGCGTATGGAGCCTATTCATTTTACCTGTTTTCCTTGTTGAATACAACCTATCCTGTTGAAAATAAGTACTTTGTAAATAAAGTCCAGCCTATGCTGGGCAACCATAAAGTTCGTTTTGGCAGCGTTCAAAACGGAGATGATTACCCCGTCTATTCTCGTTCAGGCAAGTTGCTTTCGTACTGTACCATTAACTTTCCAACGGCTTGGAATTCTTCCAATTTGGGCTTTTTGGTGGTGTGCATCTGCCTGATGTTGCTTTGTGCCTACCTTTTGGTGGCTCGTTTCTTTACCTCCAGACCATCTCATCAATCCTTTGGTTGGTTACGTAGGAAACCGATACTAACCTTGATTCTTTTGTCAATAGTGGTATTGGCTTTGTCTATCCTGGCTTTCAGGGAAATATTCCGTTATGGATTCACCCAAGGTTTCCTGATCCCATCGGCGATGAGGATGGACTATTGTTTCCTGGCGCTGTTTATCGGTGTGCTATTCATTGTCACGTATTCCATGCTGGTGCGTTGGCTCTTGAAACCCTTGATGCAAAAGCGAAATGAATTTGTGGTGATCGTTGCACAATTTGTACTCTGGGGTATCTTGCTTACTGTTTTGTACAATAAGGAATACAACCAATTCGAAAACCATCAGATTCGGTCGTTGGCAGAAAATCTTTCCCACGAAAGGGACCAAAGCTTTGAACGGTCTTACCATCAATTTTTGATTGATGTCCAACAAGATACCACCTTTAACGCCATGGCTTTCTCCGAAAACATCATGGAGGAAGTGCTGGTCGATTACATGCGCAACTTCCTGTTGGATTCGGTGATGAAGCAATACAATGTGGCTTCGGCGATTTGTTCACCGGATCAAGAATTATTCGTACAGCCCTACGATATTGTCACCGACTGTAATGCGTATTTCAATGATAAAATCGAGGAAAACCACGGCGTAAGTCTGGGAGATGGTCTTTATTATGTGGATTACAATTCCCTTGATCCCAATTACATGGCTATTTTCACCATCGAATCGGATGACGATCCCTTATCGCGACGGATGCTTTACCTGGAGTTCACCAAGCCGGTCATGCCTCGCGGTTTTGGCTTGCCGAAAATCCTTCAAGACTCCCACAATTCGCTGTTGTTGAATTCGTCGGTGGCCTGTTATCGCGACAGCCTTTTGGTCTATAAGTTCGGTTCCTATATTTATCCGAATTATTTGGCTGACTATAAGCATCCTGCCAACGAATTCAGCTACGGCAGAAAACTGAAGCATTTCGTCTATCCCATGGAGGATTCAAAGGTGCTTGCCATCAGTACGGAACGTCGAACCTGGATGGAAATGACCGCTCCTTTTGTGGTGTTTTTCTGTCTCTTGCTGGTATTGTATCTGTTGGTTTATTTTGTGGGCGGGGTGATGCGGAGCAATCCTTCGGCACGCAACCTGAGCAGCCGTTTCCAGATGATTGTACTTGTGGCTTTGGGCGCCTCCTTCCTGCTTGTCGGCCCAGTTTCAGTCCTCTACATTCGCAGTCTCTATACCCAGAAAGCCAACGAAACGCATTTTGACCGTACCCGTACACTTTCACTTGACATCACAGGCGAAGTCGATTTTTCTTTCCTTAAGCAGCCAGGTTTCAAGACGATGCTTGACGATATCCTGAGACGCTATTCCGAAACGTTTTTCACGGATATCAACGTGTATGACGTCAATGGAAAACTGCTTGCCACCACTACACCCGAAATCATGGACCTGCAAATCCAGTCCTCGTTGATGAATGCGGAAGCTTACCATAACCTGCAAGGTGAAAAGGCGTTGTACTACATTCATGACGAAAAAGTAGGCAATGCCGTGTACCAGTCCTCCTATATCGCCATTCAAGACAATGGCGGAAAAACATTGGCTTACCTGAACCTTCCTTATTTTTCAAGCCAATCCGACTTGGAGACCGAGATCCTGTACTACGTTTTGACCTATGTCAACATCATCTTGTTGATCCTCTTTGTGTTCCTGCCTATCGTGCTCATCATCACCCGTCGTGTGATCAAGCCTTTGGTCCGTTTGCAGGAAAAGATGCGGCAGGTCGATATCAACAAGTCGAACGAGAAACTGGAATGGAAGAGCAAGGATGAAATAGGCGCTTTAATAGACCAATACAATCAATTGATCGAAGCACTTGAAAAGAGCGCCGCTGAACTGAAACGCACCACTACGGAGTCGGCTTGGCGTGGGGTAGCCCGACAGGTGGCACACGAAATCAAGAATTCCCTTACCCCGATGCGCCTCAGTGTTCAAATGCTCCAACATAACATTGAAAACGGCAGCGTAACCCCCGAACAAATCCAGCGTACGACCAACACGTTGATTGAACAAATTGACGCCCTATCCGACATTGCATCCTCGTTCTCCCGTTATGCCAAATTGCCCGAGAACCATCCACAGCCTTTGGATTTGGCCGAGCTGGTCGGAAACGTGGTCAATCTGTACAATAACATCGAAAACATTACATTCAATTACCAAAAGGATCCCGAAACGGATTTTACTTTCAATGGTGACAAGACCAACCTGAACAGCGCGGTCGGCAACCTGGTCAAGAACGCCGTGCAAGCCATCGGAAACAAGCCTGATGGCAAGATAGACGTGACGCTGCAATCCACGGAAACATCGTTTGTCATTACGGTGAAGGATAATGGTAAGGGCATTAAGGAAGACGACAAAAAGATGATCTTTGTGCCCAATTTCACCACGAAAACGGGCGGTTCGGGCGTGGGTCTCTCCTTGACCTACAACATCGTTCAGGCGGCCGGAGGAACGATTTCGTTCGAGAGTCAGGAAGGGGAGGGGGCGACGTTTACCATTAAATTGCCTCGTGTCCAATAAAAACACTAAATTTGCGTTTTTAAAAAGCTATGGCAGAAAACAACAGATTAGGATCTTTGGCGAAACAGACCGCCATCTATGGCTTGAGCAGCATCATCGGCAGGTTTTTGAATTACTTGCTGGTGCCCCTTTATACGTACAAAATCGCCGCTGAATCGGGCGGCTATGGCATCGTCACCAACTTGTACGCCTACACCGCCTTGCTTTTGGTCATCCTAACCTTTGGCATGGAGACCACCTTCTTCCGTTTCTCCAACAAAGAGGGTGTTGACCCCAACAAGGCTTTCTCCACGTCGGGTCTGGCGGTCGGACTGGTGGCGTTGGTGTTTGTCGTTCTGGTGAGTGTCTTTCTGAAGCCCATTGCCCATGGGTTGCACTATGCCGAACATCCCGAGTTTGTGGAGATCATGGCCATCATCGTGGCGCTGGATGCTTTTCAGGCCATTTTGTTTGCCCGCCTTCGCTATGAGAACAAAGCCATCAAGTTCGCCACCCTGAAGCTGTCGTTCATCTTCCTCAATATCGGGATGAACCTTTTCATTTTCCTGGTGGCACCGGGATTGAAAGTGAGCCATCCGGCGTTAATGGGTTGGTACGATAACAGCTATCAGGTCGGCTATATCTTTATCGTCAACTTGATCTGCACGGGTTTGATCACGCTGGGGTTCATCCCGGAAATCAAGAAACTGCGTTACGGCATCGACCGCGACATGCTGAAGGAAATGCTGCGCTATACTTGGCCGTTGCTGTTGTTGGGCTTGGCCGGCATTCTGAATCAGGTGGCGGATAAGATATGCTACCGTTTCATCGTTCCCGGTGAGGAGGGCGATGTGCAGTTGGGCATCTACGGCGCTTGTGTAAAGATCGCCATGATCATGGCGATGATCACCCAAGCCTTCCGTTATGCCTACGAACCCTTTGTGTTTGGCGGCAAGCGTGACAAGGCCGACAAGGAAACCCAAGCCAAGGTGATGAAGTACTTTATCATTTTCACGTTGCTGGCCTTCCTTGCCGTGGTGATGTACATGCCCCTGTTGAAGCATATCATCAAGAGCGACTATTGGGAAGGCTTGCGGGTAGTGCCGATCGTGATGATGGCCGAGATCTTTATGGGCATCTACTTCAACCTTTCCTTCTGGTACAAGCTCATCGACGAAACCTGGTGGGGCGCCATCTTCAGTGCCATCGGCTGTGTGGTGTTGTTGGCCATCAACTTCATCTTTGTGCCCAAATACGGCTATATGGCTTGTGCCTGGGGCGGCTTTGCGGGCTATGGCATCTGCATGGTGCTATCGTATTTTGTGGGCCAAAAGAAAGCCCCGATTCCATACGACCTGAAATCGGCATTGTTGTATCTTGCGGTCACAACCGCCTTGTTTTACGCCCAAAAACTCATTCCTATCGAGAGCACAACGTGGACATTGGTGGTCAACACGGCATTGTTATTGCTGTATGTGGCAGTCGTTTGTGTGGTTGAAAAAGAGCTGGTGAAAGGCATTGCCGGATTTGTCAGAACGAAAATCCTAAAAAAACAATCGATATGAAACTCAACATAGTAAACCAATCGAATAATCCGTTGCCAGCATACGAGACCAAGAACTCCGCCGGCATGGACTTGCGCGCTTATCTGCCAGACGGGCCCATCACGTTGGAGCCCATGCAGCGTTTTTTGGTACCTACGGGCCTCCATATGGAGATTCCCGAAGGCTATGAGGGACAGGTGCGTCCACGTAGTGGATTGGCCATCAAGAGCGGCATCACCGTGTTGAACTCCCCCGGCACCATTGATGCCGATTATCGGGGTCAAGTGTGCGTCATCCTGATCAACCTGTCGGATAAGGCTTTTGTCATCAACAGTGGTGACCGCATTGCCCAACTGGTGATCGCCAAATGCGAACAGGTGGAGCCGATGGAGGTAGAGACGCTCTCAGAGACAGAACGCGGCGCGGGAGGTTTTGGACACACGGGGAAAAGGTGAGAGGTAAAAGATGAAAAAGGTTATTGTCATAGCATTGCTGTTGGTATCCATTGCGGGTGTTGCCCAAGAGGACATCCGTAAAAACGCCACATATTTCTCGAAAGGCCTTGAATGCAAGTACCAGGAGGATGTCTTGGGCGCCATCAAGAACTTCGAGGAGGCCCTGAAATTCATGCCCAACGATGCTGCCAGCATGTTCGAGCTCAGCGAACAATACGTCAAGGCTGGGAGAATGGAAGCGGGTTTTGAGATGATCCAACAGGCAGCTCGGCTGGATCCTGAAAACAAATGGTACCAGCTGCGTCTGGCCATGTTTTACCGCAGCTTGGAGCAGTTTGATGACTATATCGAGGTCTTTGAACGGCTCACTTCCAAATACCCCGACGACGTCGAAATGCTGTCGAACCTGATTGAAGCTTATCTGATCACGGAAAACTACGATAAAGCCATCGAAAAACTCGACATTCTTGAACAACAAGCCGGTGTCAGCGCTTTGGTGAGCGAACAGAAGTTGGAGATCTACAAGCATCAAGGCAACACGAAGAAAATGATTTCCGAACTGGAAAAACTGATCGCCGACAATCCAGAGAATACCCGTTATTACAGCATGCTTGCCAAGGTCTATATGGAGAACAAAAAGGAAAAGGAGGCCGTCAAGCTGTATCACCAAATCAAGGAGATCGATCCATCGGATGCGTACATCAACATCTCATTGTTGGAGTATTATGAGAAAAAGAAGGACTACGACAAGGCCTTCGATGAACTGATAGAGGCCATCAACAACAAGAACCTGGACTATAATACGAAAGCCAACATCTACGAATATTGGTTCAACAAGCATCAGGAGGCAAAGGACATCGACCAACAGGCTTGGCGAGCTGGCAACGCTTTTCTTGAGAACTATCCCGATAACAAAATGGGTTATTTGATCTTGGCTTCCTATCATATCAACAAGCAGGAATATCAGCCTTGCAGGGAAATGGCCCAAAAGGCCTTGAAATACGATCGTTCCAACTTTGCCGCATGGCAATATCTGGTGATGTGCGACGGTGCTTTGCGTGCCAACGATTCCCTGAAGAAACACGCTGTTGAAGCCTTGTTGTTCTATCCCACCCAACCGATCTTCTATTGGTATGCGGGAGTGTCGCATGCCTTGGACAGGCAGGATGCGGAAGCCGTCGGTTTTTTTGAGAAAGGACGAAAGTTCGTGACTGATAAAAGCGCATTGGCTGATTTTGACAGTTATCTCGGCGATCTTTACCATTCCATGGGTGAAATGGAGAAAGCGTTCCAAGCCTACGAGCGGGTGCTGAACTTTGACCCTGACAACGCCTTGGTGCTGAACAACTACGCCTATTACCTGTCGCTTCGGAAGGAAAATCTCGACAAAGCCAAAGCCATGGCGCTCCATGCGGTGGAACTGGATCCCAACAACGCCATTTACCTCGATACCTACGCTTGGGTGCTGTACCAAAAAGGCGAATACCAAGCTGCCGAGGCACAGATGGAGAAAGCCGTCAAAGCATTGAAAAGCCCTGACAAGACCTATTACCAGCATTACGCTGACATCCTCGATAAAGTGAACAAGCCGGAAAAGGCCTCGGAATACCGTAACAAAGCCAACGCATTATGAAGTTAGAAGTTAGAAGTGTGAAGTTGATAGTGNNCAATGGATGACCGCCAAGATGACCATGGATGTCGCCGCACCCGGCGTGGAGTTCAAGGATGTTTCCGGCGTGCTCAGGATGCGTCGCGACAGTGCCGTTTGGATCTCCGCCTCTGCCATGATGGGCATGGAGAGTCTCCGCGCCTTGATTACCCAGGATTCCGTGGTCATGGTCAACAGGATGGACCAGACTTACCTTGCCGAACCTCTCCAACAGGTGGCCGAGAAACTACAGCTGCCCGCAACGCTGCAGGAAACCCAGGCCTTGCTGTTGGGCCATGGCACCGACGATCCCATAGCCATCCAATTTGGACCGTATAAGGCCAAAATCCGTTATTCGGAGATCCATTGGGACGAGCCGACCGCTTTCCCGATCAAAATCAACAAAAAGTATGAAAGGATGAAGCTATGAGGCACACAATACAATGGATGACTCTGGTGCTGCTGACGCTTCTCGTTTCAGTGGGAGGCTATGCGCAACGCAGCAAAGAGTCCCTCGAAAAGGAAATCAGGTCGCTGCAAAAGGAGATAGAAACCGCCAACAAGCTGTTGAAGGAGACCTCGAAAAGCAAGGAAGTGACCATGGGTCAGGTGTCGTTGATGAACAAGAAAATCAAGGACCGCCAAAAGCTGATCAACGCCTGCAATGAGCAGATCAAGATTCTTGAAAGGAATATCAAAAAGGGCGAGAACAACATCACATCGCTCAATGGAGAATTGAAAAAACTGAGTGGCGAATATGCCAAAATGGTGCAGTTTGCCTATAAAAACAGGAGCCGTTACGACCAACTGGAGTTTCTGTTTGCTTCCAAGGATTTCAACCAGGCGTTTCAGCGGATGCGTTACATCCAGCAGTTCGCCGACGCCCGAAAAACCAAGATGAACCAGATTGCCAACACGCGTACCAAGGTAAGCCGCGAGGTGGAAGAGCTAAGGCAAAACAAGGAACAGCAAGCCGAACTGTTGGCGGAGCAAAAGGCCCAACAAGATGCCTTGATCCAAGAAAAAGCGGAACTGGATGCCCAAGTGAAGCAACTGAAAAAGAAGGAAGGCAGCATCCAGCAAAGCATCAAGGACAAACAGGCGCAAGCCAAGAAATTCCAGAAACAGATCGATGACATCATTGCCGAGGAAATCCGGAAAGCCAACGAACGGGCCGCAAAGGAATCGAAGAAGGGAACCAATCCCAAACCGGACAAAATGGCGCTTACACCTTCGGAAAAAGCCCTTTCCACAAGTTTTTCGGCCAACAGGGGCAAACTGCCTTGGCCGGTTGAAAGGGGAGTGGTGTCCAGTTCTTACGGCAAGCATACTTCGGCGATTTCTGACAAGGTTACCGTGACCAACAACGGCGTTGACATCGCCACGGTGGAGAACGCCAAGGCCCGCTGCGTGTTTGAGGGTGTGGTGGTGAGCGTGGTGAAGCCATCGGCCTCCAACATTGGCATCATCATCCGTCACGGCGATTTCTTTACCGTATATTCGCAGTTGGACGAGGCTTACGTGAACCGAGGCGACAAAGTAAGGACCAAACAGGAAATCGGCAAGGTGCATACCGACCGCTCTGAAGGCAAGACAGAGCTTCATTTCGAGTTGCGGCAAGGCACCGAAACGTTAAATCCCTCAAACTGGCTTGCAAATTGACCATGAAAAGAAAATACGTCATATGGTTTTTAGGCCTCTTGATTGCCGCCATAGCCTTGTCAAGCTGTAGCAGCCAAGAGCGTTTCGGGCAGCGCAAGGCGCCGAAGGATTGCAATTGCACCCGTTGGAGCAAGTGATCAGAATCCGTTCAAGCTCATGGTTACGGTGGGGATGAGCAACAATCCGCCGACAACNNTCGCCAAACTGGAAGGCCATCACCGTGGTCTGACGCGAAATGCCGATCAAATCGCTGAACGGCGCCATAATCGGCATGGTGATGGCCGCCTTGGCTGAACCCGACGGAATCACTATGTTAATCAAGGTTTGGATGCCATACATGATTTCGGTTGAAGCAATGACACCGAGGTTGCTCATGGATTTCGACAACCCATAAAGAATGGTGTCAATGACGCCGCCGTCCTGCAACACAATGACGATACCCGCCGCCAGGCCTACCACTACGGCAGCCGAGAGGATGTCTCCCATGCCCTCGATAAAGAGCTTGGCGATGTCGCTGGCGCTCTTGCCGATGCTGAAGCCGCTGCACACGCCCATGAAGAGGAAGAGGGTGGCGATTTCCATGATGTACCAGCCGTAGCCCAACACGCCTACAATCAGGTAATAAACCGTACCAAACAGCAAGGTCAGGATGAAATAGGGCACCGACTTTCGCAAAGCGAAAAAGCCAATCAAGGCAAACAAGCCCGCGCCAATGGGCAACAGGGGTAGGGTAGAGGTGCTGTTGCCAACCTTCATGGACGTCATGGGATAACGGATGGCGCAGAACACCAGGATTGCCACGATAAAGCCATAGACAATCCACGCTCCGTCATTGCGAGGGAGGGACGACCGAAGCAATCCACTTGTTTCGGAACTGGTGGATTGCCGCGTCGCGTCGCTAAGCTCCGCTCCTCGCAATGACGAATTATTTCTCCAATATTCATCGTCCTCATAAACGATCGATATTTTAGGGTTCTTCTTGACTTTATTGGCATAAAGCAACACGAAAATAATGCCGATGATCGTGAGAATCACCCAGCAGACCAAACGATAGCCGATGCCCGAAAACAGCGGGATGTCGGCAATGCCCTGGGCGATGCCGATGGTGAATGGGTTGAGCATGGCACCCGAAAAGCCAATGTGTGCCGCCACATACACCATGCAGACGCCCACAATGGAGTCGTAACCCATGGAGATGGCCAAAGGGATGATGATCAGGGTGAAGGCGATGGTTTCCTCGCTCATCCCGAACACCGAGCCAAACAAGCTGAACAGGATCATGATGAGGGTGATAATGATGTTGTTCACCCCGATTTTTCCGATGACTCTGTTGTGCTCCAATCGTTTTGTGAAACCAAGAAAAGCCATAATGCCCGTGTCGATGGCCCGACTCTTGCTCAGGATCCAAAAGGCGCCGCCCACAATCAGGATGAAAACGATGATGCCGCTCTGTTTCTCGAACCCCTTGAAAAGTGCCGAAAACACCTGCCAAGTCTGGGGCTCGGCGTGAAACTCCTGGGCATAGGGCTCAGGCAGTTGATCCTGATAGTAAAACGTCATCACCGACTCGCCTCCAACCTGTTCCTGAACGTATTTCCCCGGCTTGATGAACCAAGTCATCATGGCGGCCACGAGAATGCAACAAAAAACGATGACAAAAGTATGCGGAACCTTGCGTTTTTTCATGTCGTAATTAATGATTTGCAATAATACAAAAAATGACTTATATTTGTACGCTTATTGTCGAAATCAACAATTTAAATCTAATATTATGAAAATCAAACATTTAACTATTGTTGCGGCTATAGCCGTGATGGCTTCGGCCTGCTCTAACCAACCTAAAACCAACGAAGAACCCCAACCCAAGCTGATCGACAAGTATGCTGAATATACGCTGACAAGCGACATCAGCCATCTGAGCGAAAACGAAAAAGAGATGCTGCCTTTGCTTTTTGAGGCTGCCGACATCATGGATGACCTCTTCTGGAGAGAGAACTACGGTGACAAAGAAGAGCTGATGGCTCGTATCAGCGACCCCGACCTGCAGAAGTTTGCTTGCATCACCTACGGTCCATGGGACGGCCTCGACGGCAACAAGTCGTTTGTGGAAGGCATTGGCGAAAAGCCTGCCGGTGCCCAGTTCTATCCTCAGGACATGACCGAAGAGGAGTGGGAAGCCTTTGACGATCCCGACAAGAACAGCCAATACACCATGATTGTCCGTGACGAGAACGGCAACCTGAAATGCGTGTGGTATCACGATTACTTCGCTGAGCAGATCAACAAGGCCGCTTCGTTGCTGGATGACGCTTCCGAGTTGGCTGGTGACGAGGAGTTTGCCGAATACCTGCGTCTCCGCGCCAAGGCTCTCCGCACCGACGATTACTTTGAAAGCGACATGCGCTGGATGGACGTGCGCAACAACAACATCGATATGGTGGTCGGCCCTATCGAGAACTACACCGACGCCCGTTATGGCATCAAGGCTTCACACGAGGCCTTCATCCTCATCAAGGATCAAGAGTGGACCAAGCAACTGGCCCGCTATGCCCAGTTTGTCCCCGAACTCCAGAAGCAACTTCCAGTGCCGGAAGAGTACAAGAAGGAAGTTCCCGGTGCTGACGCCGACCTGGCCGCTTATGATGCCGTTTACTATGCCGGTGACTGCAACGCCAACAGCAAGACCATTGCCATCAACCTGCCCAACGACGAGCGTGTGCAGCTGCAACGTGGCACCCGCAAGCTTCAGTTGAAGAATGCCATGGCCGCCAAGTTCGAGAAGATCCTCCAACCCATCGCCAGTGTGCTGATGACTCCCGAATCCATGGATCACATCAAGTTCGACGCTTTCTTTGCCAACGTGATGTTCCATGAAACTGCCCACGGCATGGGCATCAAGAACACCATCACCGAAAATGGCACTGTCCGCGACGCCTTGGGCAACCAATACAGCGCCATCGAAGAGGCCAAAGCCGATGTGCTGGGTCTCTACTTGGTGACCAAGCTTGCTGAGATGGGCGAATACACCAACACCACGATGGAAGACAACTACACCACCTTCATGGCAGGCATCTTCCGTTCCGTGCGTTTCGGTGCCGCCAGCGCTCACGGCAAGGCCAACATGCTTACCTTCAACTATTTCCAAAATGAAGGCGCTTTCACTCGCAACGAAGAAGGCCTCTATGCCATTGACTTCGAGAAGATGAAGGTCGCTGTGGAGAAACTTGCTGGCGACATCCTCATTTGCCAAGGCAATGGCGTTTATGAAGCTGCCAAAGCATGGATGGACGAGATGAGCGTGATCAAACCCGAACTGCAAGCCGACCTCGACCGCGTCAATGAGGCAGGTATCCCAGTGGATATTTATTACAACATGGGTCCGGACGTGTTGTTGAAGAAGTAAGAAGACAGAAGCATGGAGGAGAAGAACATTATTGGGGTCGATTATTCGGGTCAGGTACTCGAAAACGTTGATTTCAGCGGTTGCACCCTCACCAAAGTCAACTTCAAGAACGCCACGTTGAAGCATTGCCGCTTCGACGAGGCGGTCTTGGATTGCTGCTGTTTCGATTGCTCAAGCAAACCGGAGCAGCCTAACTTGCAAAGCGTTTCGTTCAGGAAAGCCACGTTGATCAACTGCCGTTTCAGGTATGCTCACATGGTGTGGAGCGATTTCCGCTATGCCAATATCAACCAAGCCACTTTTGAGGATGCCACCATCGACTTCTGCGACCTTTATCGCTGTTTCTTCGAAGGCGTGGTGCTGTTCAAGCATGCCCGCATCAGCAACTCCAGCCTCTATTACACCTATTTCGGCGACGCCACCAACATCCGTCGCGAGAACCTCGTTGATGACCGCATTGTGCAACAGGACAAAGAGGCCTACACCAAGTTTCTTGTGGATTGGCACACTTACGGCACAGGCGTCCGGACCAACGACATGCAGGCCGTTTCCGACTGGAGTCCCGATGCCTCCATCAGAGCCCGTTGGTCCGATGCCGAAGACATCTATAAAACCCTGACCGGCTTGTGGAACGAACGCGGCTTCAACGCCGATGCCAACTGGGGTTATGTGCAAGGCCGCCGCATGGAGCGCCGCCGCATGATGACCGAGTTAAGCGACGGTAACTTGAGTTTCTGGACCAAAGTGGGCAGGGTATGGCACATCATCGGCAACAGCCTCTCCGACCTGTTTTTCGGCTATGGTGAGAGCATGTTCAAAATGATTGTCACCTACATCGTTACTGTGTTGCTGTTTGCCTTTTTCTTCCGTTCGAAAGTATCGCCCCTGGAATATGTTGAGGCGTTGGGCATCAGCCTGAAGAACATGGCGGGCATGGATTCAGAGGTGCTGCAAGGCGTGTCACCCTTGGTGGATATGCTCAATTTGGTGCAGACCACCATCGGCATCCTGCTCACCGGTATTTTTGGCTTTATCTTGGGCAATAAGATTCGAAACCAATAAAAACACTATCTTTGCACGATTTTTTAGAAAAATAATTTACATAACAACAAAATTAAAATGAAAAAACTATTCGTTTTTGCGCTCGCCATCCTGGCTATGGTTGGCAGAGTGCGTGCCGATGAAGGCATGTGGCTCCCCATGTTCGTGGAGCGTTTGAATTACGTTGACATGCAAAAAATGGGTCTTCAGTTGACTCCTGAAGAGCTTTACAGCATCAACCACAACAGTTTGAAGGATGCTATTGTGGGTTTGGGCAGCGAAGTCAAGCCTCGTGGTTTCTTCTGCACTGGTGAAATCGTCTCCGAAAAGGGTCTGCTTTTCACCAACCATCACTGCGGCTATGGTGCCATCCAAAAGCTGAGTTCCGTGGAACACGACTACCTGAAAGACGGTTTCTGGGCCAAGAGCTTCAGCGAGGAACTTCCCGCTCCTGAGATGACCGCCAGCTTCCTCATCCGCATGGAAGACGTCACCAAGGAAGTCCTTGGCGTGGTTACCAGCGACATGGATTGGCAGGCTCGCAACAAGGCCATCAGCACTAAGATAAAGGATCTGGAAAATGCCGCTTCAGAAGACGGCAAATACAACCCCGTCATCAAAGGTTTCTTTGAAGGCAACGAATATTACATGTTCGTGTATCAGGTGTTCCCCGATGTGCGTCTGGTCGGCGTAGCCAACTCTTCCATCGGTAAGTTCGGTGGCGACACCGACAACTGGATGTGGCCCCGTCATACTGGCGACTTCTCCATCTTCCGCGTGTATGCCGACAAGGATGGCAACCCTGCCGAATATTCCGCTGACAATGTGCCGCTGACTCCCAAGCATCACCTTCCCATCAGCCTTGATGGCGTGAAGGAAGGCGACTTCACCATGATCTGGGGCTTCCCCGGCAGCACCGAGCGTTACATGTCGAGCTACGGCATCGACTACAACGTGGATACCTTCTATCCCATCATCATCGACATCTTCGGCAAGGAACTCGAAGTGATGGATGAATTCATGCAGAAAGATGACGCCATCAACCTGATGTATGCTGACAACCATGCCGGTCTCGCCAACACTTGGAAGAACTTTATTGGTCAGTGCCAGATGCTCCGCAAGAACAAGGTCAGCGAAACTAAGGTCGGTCTGGAAAACAACTTCATGCTGTGGGTGAACCGCAACAACAAGGAAGAATACAAGGAAGCCCTTTCCAACCTGCAGGAAGCTTACAAGACCCTGGGTGAAGTGGCCAAGTACATCTACTATCCCAACTTCGTCGCACAGGCTGGCCCTGCTGGCGTCGCTTCCATGTTCTCAAGCTATTACGAAGCCTATAAGGAAAAGGACAAGGAAGGCCAAGAAGCCGCGCTCATGATGCTCCAAGCCATGGACGTGGACGAGCTCTTCGCTGAGACCGACCAGCGTGTGGAAAAGAAGCTCTTCGCCGAGATGCTGAAGACCTACAAGGCTGCTTTCAAGGCAGAGGAACTCCCCGAAATCTTCACGATCATTGACAAGAAATTCAAGGGCAACATCGACGCTTTTGCCGAAGACGTGTATGAACACAGCATCTTCGCCACGCCTGAACGCATCAAGGCTTTCATTGCCAACCCCAAACCCAAGATGATCGGCAAGGACTACGCCTACATCATGAACACCTCGATGATGGAAGTCATTATCAGCAACGTTCCTGCTTACCGTATGGCCATGCAAACCGTTAGCGAGAACGACCATGTCTTCGTGAAGGGTCTTCGTGAATACTACGCCGACACCCATCCGGAGAAAAGCCTCTATCCCGATGCCAACTCCACTATGCGTATGAGCTATGGCTCTGTGAAGGATTACATGCCCGCTGACGCTGTCCACTACGACTATGTGTGCACTGCCCAGGGTATCCTCGAGAAATACGTTCCTGGCGACTATGAGTTCGATGCTCCCAAGCGCCTCATCGAGTTGATCGAAAAGAAGGACTTCGGTGCCTACGCTGACGAAAACGGCGACCTCATCGTGTGCTTCCTCTCCACCAACGACATCACTGGCGGTAACTCCGGCAGCCCCATCATGAACGGTAAGGGCGAACTCATCGGCCTTGCCTTCGATGGCAACTGGGAAGCCATGAGCGGCGACGTCAACTTTGAGCCTCGCTTGCAGCGCACCATCAACGTGGATGCCCGCTACGTGCTCTTCATCATCGACAAGTACGCTGGCGCTACCAACCTCATTGACGAACTCGACATTCGCAAGGGCGAACCACAACCGATTCGTGAGGAGGAAGAATAATGAGAAAACGCCTTCTTTTCTTCTTCGGTCTGCTTTTGATTGCGGCTGTTGCCGTCTTCTTTGTCCACCAAGCCGTAAACCGCCATTTCCGTCCCATGACCAACTTTGATGGCGGCCGTACGGTCAGTCTTGACATGGATTTGGAAAACGCCGTGACGGACGGCATATACCTTCCTTCGACCAAGCAGACCGAGGAAGGAGAGGGTGTGTTCGCATTTCGCTTTTTCACGCTGAAAAAGAACCTCTACTACAAGATTTATTACCAAAACGAGAGCTATAAGTTCCCCGATACCGATTCACTCGCTTCGGAGAATTTCTACGGCAGCTGGGAAGATGTTGGCGTAGGTTTCAAGCCGGTGGAGCACCGTGTGGTTAGAGACTCGCTCCGTATTGTGGGTAATCCGAGGGATGAACAATTGTATTCCGGGCGTTGGCAACGCAATCCCCGGGTGGGCCAATACGGTTTCATGCTGGTGCTATGCAACGAAAAGGGCTTGAATGAAATCCCTGATTATGTTCAGCATATCGGCAACACCAACGAAGAAGGCCATTTTGTGAATCCTTACCAATGGTTTGCCACCCACAAGTCGAAAAACATCAAGGTGGTGAAATCGGGCAGGATGCTGAAAACCCGAGCTGTGCTCAACGCCGCTCACGGAGTGTATGTGGATGCTTCCAAGAATCCACCGGTACTGCCGGAGGAGAACTGCGAGGAGTGTGGCTATAATCAGAACCTGTACCAACATGCGCTGTTTGAACAGTTCTTTAGCCATGTCAGCACACAGTACCCCTTGCGTAACATCCCTGTGATCAAGGATGTGGTGGGCGACGATCCCTACACCCGAGAGGAATACGAAGCCAACAAGACCCGATTCGATTCGTCGCAGCTGCAGATGAACTATCCTGTGGTTTCCGAACATCCCTGCACTACCGTGAAAGTGGGTCCTGACGGAGAATACATTACCATCATCAACCCGGCCAGTACCGAAGGCAACCTTCGGAAGGAATCCACGGGCATCCGTTCACGCGTTGGCTTTACTTACGGCAAGTTCACCGGCAGGATCAAGTTCCCGGAGATGCTCAACGACGAAAACATCTGGAACGGCTTGACCTATGCTTTCTGGCTGATTTACACCGAAAACAGCCCGTGGAACAACCGTCGTCCCAATTTCAAGGATGGCGGCTACATTCCCAAATGGGACGATTCCGAGAATCCACAACGCACGCCTTATCATCCCTATTCAGAGATCGATATCGAGATTGTGAAGGCTTCCAGGCATTGGCCCGTCAACTATTACCAATGGATTCGCAGCGATCTTGAAAACTGCCAGGAGGACGCCACGTTGAACAATGATGTGATGTTCTGCTGTACCAACTGGGACTTGGCTTCCACCGCGCCGCCGATGTTCAAGGGCGGCATTGACTCCATTCCCTACAACAAGAAAACCAAGTTCGAGACACAGCGCTGGTATCCGACCTACAAGGCTCTGACCACACGCACTCCGATGAGCAACGACGACTTCAAGGCGCAATGGTACTACTACGAGATCGAATGGCGTCCTTCGGAGATTATCTGGCGTCTTGGTCCTGACCTTGACCACATGACGGTGATGGGCTATATGGACGACCAACACACTGACATTCCCAGTAACCAAATGAAGTGTATCGTCACCCAGGAATACCACTATTCCGAATGGTGGCCGCCCATCGTTTGGGATCAAAGGTTGATACCTTACAACAAAACCGATATAGAAGGCCGAGTCTATGAAATTGTTGTTGAGTAAGCGCGATACTTCCATCGTCAAAGGCTTTGCCATACTTTGCATAGTCTTTCACAACTATTTTCATTGGCTTTGGCCGTCTCCTGGGGAGAACGAGTTCAACTTCTCCACCGAGGCCATTTACAAGCTGTTTGAGCAACTTCATCTGTATCCAGGAGAATGGGTCAACCTGTTGTTCAGCTATTTCGGGCATTATGGAGTGCAGCTGTTTGTCATGGTGAGCGGTTATGGCCTTGTGCTTTCCATGATGCATCGGTCAAGATCCTGGGGAGCCTTTGTGCTTGACCGCCTGAAGAAGCTCTATCCTCTGTTGTTAACGGCAATCATCGTTTACTTTTTTGAATGTGTCTTGGTGGAAGCCAGGACGCTCAATTCGTTCGAGAAGACGGAGTTGGGCTACAAGTTGCTTTTCATCCATACCTTGTTGCCGAATTCTGGATTGAGTGTTAACGGTCCGTGGTGGTTTTTCGGCCTGATTTTCCAGCTGTATCTGCTGTTTCCCTTGCTTTACCAGGGCATGAGGAAATGGGGCTGGAAAGCCTTTTGGATTGTATTGGCGGTTTCCTACGGGCTGATTTTCCTGTTCCGTGAATCCATTCACCTTTACCATGGGGAGTTGCTGATGCAGAACACCCCCGGACATCTGCCGGAATTCTGTTTCGGCATGATGCTGGCTTTCTCCAAGGACAAAAACATCCATTGGGGATGGTTGCTTCTGGCTGTGGTGTTGTTTGTTTGGGGCAATTTCGCTCCAGGCTTCTATCCCTTCACCTTCCTTTCGGTGTGTGTCATAGCGGCTTTTGCCTATCAAGGCTTGAAGTCGTTGCCGTTCAAGAAACACTGGTTGAGCCGTCCTTTGGCTTATTTTGGAAGTGTTTCCATGACCCTGTTCGCAGTACATGGCTTTTTCAGGACTCCCGTGCTGAAATGGGCTTACACGCTAACCACACCCTTGGGCCATTTTTGGTCAGGGTTGGTCTTTTTGCTGATGGTTTGGGGCGTGGCCTTGGCAGCCAAGCCTTTGTATGATTTCATGGTAGCCCTGTTCAACCGGATACACCTTCGTGAAAGCCGTGCCTCAAAAGTCGTTGAACGGATATGCCAAGGGTGTTTGTGCCTGTTTTTTGCGTTTGTGGCGGGTTATTATGTGGCACAGGCGTTCAACCGGTACAATCACGAAGTGATCTCTTGTGAGCTCAACACGCCATCAGGCACGATAGATTGCCATCAGGAGACCGTTATGTTGGCCAACCGCTCTTTTGACCAACGCCTTTTGGCCTTGAACCTCAAGGTGTCTTTCGATGTTTGTAGTTTGGACACCACCGCCAAGCTTCCTTCGTTGGTAATCAGCATACCAGGCATGTTATGGAAAAGCGTTGAACTGCCAGCGGAATACAATACCAAGAAACTCGGACATTACGAGTATACGGAACAATTCCTGTGTCCTTTTGTACAAAACACCAAGCACAAACGGATGGATGTGTATTTTTCGAATCGGGGAAAGGGCATGATGGAATATCAAAACGCTAAAGTTGAAATCAAGTATTGACGATGAATAAGGA
>LXOW01062131.1_pt2 | contig 20416 bp, 17 predicted proteins | sample 1368591 | NCBI WGS metagenome assembly LXOW01 (sample SAMN04884650, study PRJNA319009) | bovine gut metagenome | isolation source: Cow rumen | host: Bos taurus | place: Italy: Legnaro (PD) | collected 2014-07-09
CAGCTCTACAAGACCGTCGAAGGATCGCAGACCGCCGAGGCGGTAGGCGAGGCCGTGACCGTCAGAACGGCCGACGGCTGGACATACGTCTGGAACGATCTCTACCAGTACGAGAACGGGCACGCGATCAGCTACAGCGTAAAGGAAGTTATGACGGAATCCGCCGGATACACGTCTGATATAACCGAAGCTGCAGTCGCGAACGGCGGCAAGGCAACCTTCACCAACAGCTACCTGCCCGAGAGGAAGGATATAACCGTCAACAAGACCTGGAACGACGCCGACAACCACGACCGCAAGCGTCCCGATTCGATCACCGTAAGACTTTACGCGGATGGAGCCGAGATTGCCTCCGTAACGATCGGAGCGGTCGACAACTGGTCCAAGACGTTTGAAAACCTCTACAGCTACGTCGACGGCAGAGAGATCGTCTACACGCTGACCGAGGACGAGGTAGCCGGATACACCGCCGAGTGGAACGGATACAACGTAACGAACACTCACCTTCCCGAGAAGGTCGGATTCACCGTAACCAAGATCTGGCTCGACGCCGAGAATATACTCGGAAAGCGTCCCGACAGCATCACGGTCAAACTGCTTGCAAACTGGGACGAGACGCTGAGCGTCACGCTCAACGCCGCCGGAGGCTGGAAGTACACGTTCGAAGGCCTTGACAAGTACGACGAGCAGGGAATAGAGATCGAGTACGCCGTAGCCGAAGAGGCCGTGGCAGAATACGTTGCGGCAGTATCCGGAGACGCTGCGAACGGATTTGTGATCACGAACAAGTACGACGCTCCTCCGGCTCCTGACAACCCGCCGACAGGCGACAGCGCACCCGTAAAGATAACCTTCCTTACGGTCGGCGCACTGGTATCGCTGATCTGGTCGGCGTCCGCCATCGTTACGGCGAGCAGAAAACGCCGCAAAGAGGAAGACGAGGACTGACAAAAACGTCATGCGGGAAAACGCCCGCTGACGGATAACCGAAAAGAACGGCGCATGCGGCATAAGGAATTACGCCGTGTGCGCCGTTCGCAGCATACACAGCAAGCTATGGTCGTTATGAGTTATGATTGCCGCTGACGCGGCAAGTTATGTGTCTCGCTCCGCTCGACGTTAAAGCGACGTGAAGATAGAAGCGAATAGCAATTGGCATAGTCTTCGGATGAGAAAGCCGTCACTGCGTGCGTGTCGTACTCAATCCAGCGGGCCGAACCCTTTCGCTCTCGCGAAACGGATCGGCCCCTACGGGCGGTTTCCGATATTCAGGACCGCTTTTGCCAAACGCGCAGAAATAAGTTCTTTCAAATTTCTTGTTTTTGATGGAAGTTTTTAATATCGGATCCTCCCAGACAATATTGAACGGCGCATAGAGCATAACAAGAGTAGTGCTCTATGCGCCATTCAGCTTTTTTTGCGTAACTTTTAACATCCGGCGAAGCCGGATATTTCACTCCGCACGCAGTGCGGAATTTCACCCGTGCGGAGCACGGATTTCGAGGCTGTTAAAAAACTCGCTTCGCGGTTTTTTAACGAGCCGTCGAGAAATTGCTCGTCGNNAATCGAGCAAAAAAGCAGCAAAAAACGCAATTCTCGCGCAGAATCGGCGGCATCCCGACCGCCGATTCTGCCGGGATGTTAAAAAAGATGGACTTTTTTAACACCCCGTTCACTGCTTTGCACCCGGAGAGTGCGAAGCTCATTCCGCTGCTATCTGCTCCATCACGAAGGCCTCGAGAACGTCTCCGACGCGGAGGTCGTTGAACTTCTCAAGTCCGATTCCGCATTCGAATCCCTGCGCGACCTCGCGGACGTCGTCCTTGAAGCGGCGGAGAGATGCGATCTTGTCCTCGTATATGACGACGCCGTCCCTGACGACTCTGATCTGAGCCGAGCGGGTGATCTTGCCGTCCTGGACGTAGGAACCGGCGATGAAGCCGACGTTCGGAACGTGGATGACCTGTCTGACTTCGGCGTGGCCGAGGAGATTCTCCTTGAATTTCGGAGCGAGCATGCCCTTCATGGCGGCGCTGATCTCGTCTATGCACTCGTATATGACGCGGTAGGTTCTGATCTCGACGCCCTGGCGTTCGGCCGAATCGAGAGCAGAGCGGTCGGGCCTCACGTTGAATCCGACGATTATCGCGTCTGACGCGGCGGCGAACATGACGTCGCTCTCGGTGATGCCTCCGGCGGCGGCGTGGATGACGTGGACCCTGACTTCGTCGTTCGAAAGCTTTTCAAGCGACTGCTTGACGGCCTCGGCGGATCCGCCGACGTCAGCTTTGACGATGATATTGAGATTCTTGACGCCCTCTTTGATCTGGTTGAAGAGATCGTTCAGAGAGGTCTTGGCGTTCGATCTGAAGGCGTCCTCTTTCGCTTTCGAACGGCGGGATTCGGCAAGTTCTCTTGCCATTCTCTCGTCTTCGACTGCGTTGAATTCGTCTCCGGCGGAGGGAACGTCGTCAAGTCCGGTGATCTCGACGGGCATGGAGGGCGGAGCGGCCTTGATCGTGCGGCCGTTGTGGTCGGTCATCGCGCGAACGCGTCCGACGCAGGTTCCGGCGATAACTATGTCGCCCGGATGGAGCGTGCCCGACTGGATGAGCACCGTCGCGACGGGGCCGCGTCCTCGGTCGAGTCTCGACTCGATGATGATACCGCGCGCGCGTCTGTCGGGATTCGCTTTGTATTCCTTGACGTCGGCGATGACGAGTATGCTTTCGAGAAGATCGTCGATACCCGTCTTCTTGACGGCGGACACCGGTACGCACATGACGTCGCCGCCCCATTCCTCGGGTACGAGATCGTATTTGGTGAGTTCCTGTTTGATTCCTTCGGGATTTGCGCCCGGCTTGTCCATCTTGTTGATGGCGACGATGATCTCGACGCCGGCCGCCTTGGCGTGGTTGATCGCCTCGACCGTCTGCGGCATGATGCCGTCGTCGGCGGCGACGACGAGGATGGCGATATCCGTCGCCATGGCGCCTCTGGCGCGCATCGCGGTGAAGGCTTCGTGTCCGGGAGTGTCAAGGAACGTGATCTCCCTTCCGTTGATCTTTACTCTGTAAGCGCCGATGTGCTGCGTGATTCCTCCGGCCTCGCCCGACGTTACGTGCGTATTGCGGATGGCGTCGAGCAGGGAAGTCTTTCCGTGGTCGACGTGGCCCATTACGCAGACGACGGGAGCTCTCGGCTTGAGGTTCTCGTCGGCTTCGGCCTCTGCGCTCTCGGAGAAGAGTTTCTCCTCGATTGAGACTGTGACTTCCTTCGTGATCTCGGCGCCGAGTTCGTCGGCGATGAGGAAGGCGGTGTCGAAATCGATGGTCTGGTTGACGGTGACCATCATTCCCATAAGCATAAGGCGTTTGACGACTTCGGCCGCCGTGACCTTTATGCGCTGAGCGAATTCGCCGACGGTGATTTCGTCGGGAATAGTAGCCTTGACCGGCTGCTTCTTTATCGGCTGAGCCGGCTGTACCGGCTGATTGCGTCCCTTCTTGTTTTGCTGCTGTTTATCCTGCGGTTTGCGCTGGTCGCGGCGCTGATCGTTCTTCTGCGGACGGGCGCCGTTCTGACCGCGCTGGCCCTGTTTCTGCGACTGCTGTCCGCGCGGCGCCTGACCCTGACGGCCGCGGTCTTCGCCCGAGGCTTCGCCCTGAACGTTTTTCTTTACCTTCTGGCTTCCGCCGCGCGTATCAGTCACGCTGTCGGGAACGAACTGATCGAGCTTCTCGTCGTATTTCGACAGGTCGACGGCAGATCCGCTTCCGCGTGTGTCGACGACGCGCTTCTTTTTCTCGACCGAAACGATCTCTCCCGGAGTTTCGTTGCCGGTGCGCTCCTTTATTTCGATTCCGTGACGCTTTACCTGGCGATCCGGCTTCTTCTGAGCGTCCTTCTTCTGTCCTTCGGATCTCGCGGACGAGGCGCTGAGGCGCGACTCGAATCTCTCGCCGGCCGTTCTCGAGACGTTCTGCTTTTCGTGCTGGACGGCGGGCTTGCCGGGCGTCGCGGGCTTTGCGCCCCCTTCGGGCTTCTGCTCCGTTCCGGCTTTTTCGGCAGAGGCGTCCTTCTTCGGCTGACTCTCCTCGCTCTTTGCGGGCGGTTCGGGCGCCTTTTCTCTTTTCGGCTCCGCGAAGGTAGCGCCGCTGATATAACTGTCGATATCTTTAATCTGGTGTTTTCTTGTGATTCTGTCCCAGAAATAGTCGAGCAGAACCGCGTCGAGAGACGTCGCGGACTTTACGTCGGCGACGTTTTCCTCTTTGAAGATATCGATGATTTCCTTCGATGATTTGAAAGCGAGTTCTTTTGCGAGTTGTGAGGGTTTGATCGAGGTGTTAGCCATTCTTTATTTTACCGGGCCTTTCAAAAAAAGTGGTAAGTGAGTGTAATTGAGTATATTTGTTACTGTTTATCGAACGACGACGCGACTGCGGCGGCGAGCGACGGATCCGTTACTGCGACTGCGGCGACGTCTGTGCGCCTTCCGAGAACCCGTCCGAGTTCGAAGGCGTCGCAAGTGGCCGTGATAAGGCGCGCGCCGTAGAACGAGCATCTGTCGGACAGCCGTTTCGAGGTGTTCTGCGATATTCCCGATGCCATTATAACCAGGCGCGAGCGGCCCTGCTTCAGAGCGTCGCAGCAGGCGTCGCATCCGAATGCGAGTTTCCCGCCTCTCGCCGCGAGGCCGAGCGTCTTCAGCGCGTTACCGGCGCCGGGAGCGTTTCCGGTGTTCTTCACGTCAATCGTCCTCCTCGAGCAGATACGCCGGCTGCGAGCAGAGCTTCAGGCGGGTTTTCAGTCTTCCGCTTTTCAGCGCGATGCCGAGGCATTTATGATTCGGGCAGACGTAGGCGCCGCGCGACTGGATTTTCATTCCGGGATCGGCGACCGCCCGTCCGCCGACGCATACGTATCTCGTCAGTTCGCGCCTGTCGAATCGCTGCATGCATCCCATGCACTGCCTGACGCATGCCCGCGTTTGTTTGCCGGACGCAGATGTCATTCGGCCTTGATGTCTATCTTGAATTTGGTCAGACGCGCGGCAAGACGGGCGTTCTGTCCCTCTTTGCCGATCGCGAGCGAGAGCTGGTCGGGAGCAACGGTTACTCTCGTCAGTTTTTCGGTTTCGTCGAGTATTTCGACGCTGTCGACCGTGGCCGGAGCGAGCGCCGCCTTGACGTACTCGGCGGGATCTTCGCTGTATTTGATGATATCGATTTTTTCTCCGGGAAGCTCGTTGAGAATCGCCGAGATTCTCATGCCGCGCTGGCCTATGCAGGCGCCGACAGGATCGAGCGATTCGTCCTCCGAGTATACGGCGACCTTCGCCCTCGAGCCGGCCTCTCTCGCCACGTTCTTGATTACGACGGTGCCGTTGTCGATTTCGGGAATCTCAAGTTTGAACAGAAGACGGATGAAATCGGGGGTGACGCGGGATACTCTGGTGTCGATGCTTCCGTCGTGACGGGTGACCTTGCTTATGTAAACCTTGAGCTTCGCGCCCGGACGGTATATATCGCCGGGAATCTGATCCTTATAGGGAAGGGTGATCATGCCCGTGTCGGTTTCGATGAAAATGTCGCCGTTCGACTTGTCGGAGGAGCGGATCGTTCCTACGACGATTTTCTCGACCTTGTTGGCGTACGCCGCCCTGACCATCGCCGTTTCGGCTTCGCGGATGCCCTGGATGATCGTATCCTTCGCGGCTTTGGCAGAGATGCGGTGCAGCTCGCTGGTCTTGACTTCGGTTTTTATCTGTTTTCCCGCGGTGATGCGTTTCGACTTTTTCTTCGCGTCCTCGAGAAGTATCTGCGTCACGGGGTCGGTGAGTTCCTCGACCACGTCCTTGACGAGATAAACCTTGAGTTCCTTGGTGTCTTCGTCGAGTATGATTTCGATGTTGGCTTCGCTGTTCTGGCCGGCGAGGTTCTTGCCTCCGAATTCCTTCTGGCACGCCCTCTTAATGGCCTCGACAATCTTTGCCTTCATGAGATCTTTGGGTATTCCCGCGCGTTCGAGTTCGTCGAGAGCTTCGAAAAGCTGCGTGTTCATCTGTTTGCTGTTCATCATAGGAAATCAGTTCCTTTCGCGCCGCCTCGGGGACGGCAGTGTATAATATGTATTATTGTTTCCGGTTCAGTTGCCGTCCGGGAATTCCGCGGCTGAAAAGTCGTATACGAGATGCGCCGAGCATATCGCGCGGAAGGGAATCGCGTATTCCTTCCCGTCGGCGAATATGCGGACTTCGTCTTCCTCCGAGGAGTATCCGCAGAGCCGGCCGGTCATCTTTTTCGATCCGGTTTCGGGCAGCGGACGGAAGAACTTCAGTTCCGCCTCCTCGCCCGTGCAGATGTCGAAATGGCGGGGAAGAGTGAGATCCCTTTCGATTCCCGGCGAGGAAACGTTCAGGGTGTATGAAACGGGTATCGGGTCTGCCTCGTCGAGGAGTGGATCGGCGATCCGCGAGACGCGCTCGCAGTCGTTGATACCGATGCCGTTCTCCGAGTCGATCGTTATTTCGAGAACGTTGCCTCCGCCCGAACGGAAATAGGAAATGTCCCATATTTCGTATCCGGCCGAGACGATCGCGTCGGACACTGCCGCTTCAACCTTTTTCTCGATTTCGCTGTATCCGGTTTTGAGTTTCATCTTTTCCTCCGGCGGTTTTCACACAAGAAAGAGTGGACCGACGCCCACTCCCATTAAACTCCACTTGTACCATAGCATATTATACCACATTACGCGAAAAAATGCAATACTTTTCCCGTCAATGTGTCGGTTTTTTGAAAGAAAATTGAAAGCGGAGAAAAAACAGTATGAGATTTTCGACAAATCCGCGCGCGATGTTTACAAAAAAGCGTTTATATGATATAATACATGCTACGTAAATGCTGAAAAATCTCCTTTGCGCCGGATTTTCCTGCCCGGAAACGGAGAAACGCCTGAAAATACAGGAGAAAGTACCTGAAATGACCGAAGAAAAGAAGCGGGAGAGGAGCTCCTTTATCTATCTGCTCATACTCGCCGGAACCGGCCTCGCCGCCGCTGCAGTGTGCGGTTTTCTCATACTTTTCACCGGGATTCCGGATTTCATTCCGATCGTCGCGGGCGCGGTCGTTTTCGCCGGGGCAGCCGCGGCGCTCATAATCCTGACCCGCCGCCGTCCCGAGACGGTAAGCGTCGAAAAGGACCGGGACGTCCAGAGCATGATCGCCGACGTCCTCAAGAAGATGGATCTTCCGGTCGTCATGTCGACCGTCGACGGAAAGGTCGCCTGGGCGAACAACGAGTTCCGCCGGCTCTGCGAGGACGGAAAGAGCATAGCCGGGAGAAACATCTCGGAATTCTGCGGAGTTGAGATGCACGACGTTCTTTCGGCTCCGATGCCCGAAGGCGCGCCGGTGGAGATCGGCGGCGTTCCCTACAAGGCTCTGTCCTATATAATGCCGACCGAAGGCCGGGATTTCTGGATGACCGTGTTCATCAACGTTTCGGATGCCGTCGAGGCGCAGCGCCGCGTCGGCGAGGAGACTGCGGTCGTCGTATACGCCGTGCTCGACAATCTCGACAGCCTTTCGCAGATAGTCAAGACGTCCTACCGCGAGGCGGTTATAGCGGCCGACGCCGCGCTGCGCGCCTGGGCCGCCGAACTCGGCGGATTCGTAAGGGATTACGACGGAGACAAATTCCTCATCTGCTTCCCGCTCTCGAGACTTCCCGAATGCGTGGAAAACGGATTTGAGATACTCGACCGCGTCAGAAGGACGGGACTCGGAGACAGCGGAATGTCCGTCACTCTTTCTATGGGAGTTTCCTCTTGCGAAGGCGGAATCAAGGAGCGCGAGGCGGACGCCGCCGCGGCGCTCGAGACCGCCCTGCAGCGCGGAGGCGACCAGGTCGTATTGAGAGGGGACAACGGATCCGTCGCCTTCTTCGGAGGCAAGACCAAAACCGACCTTTCGAGGACTAAGATCAGATCGCGCACAGTCTGCGCACGGCTCATACAGCTCATCGGCGGCGCCGGAAACGTTCTTATCATGGGCCACCGCGACCCCGACTTCGACGCGATAGGCGCCTGCGTAGGCCTTACGAGAATCGCGCTTTCCTTCACCTCCGACGTTCACGTGGTCACCGACAGGAACAATTCCAATTTCAGGACCGTCGCGCCGGCGCTGATCGCCGAATGCCCCGAATATGAGAAGATATTCATCGGAGGCGACGAGGCGCTCGACATGATCAGATCGGATACGCTTCTGATTATCGCCGACGTCAACAACCTCAAGATCGTCGAAAGCCCCGAGGTCGCGTCCAACGTCGCCTCGACGGTCGTCATAGACCACCACAGAAAGACGGCGGACTACCCGGTAGAACCGCTGATCACGTTCATCGAGCCGGGTACGTCTTCGACCTGCGAACTCGTAACCGAAATGATAGAGAGTCTGTCCGAGGGCTCGTCGTCTTCCGACATCATCACTCTCAATCCGGCCGAGGCGGATATGCTGCTCGCCGGAATAACCCTCGACACGAAGAACTTCACGAGAAGCACCGGAGAGGAAACCTTCTCGGCCGCCTTCTTCCTCCGCTCGAAGGGGGCGTCGTCTGAAACCGTAACCTCATTCTTCTTCAACGACGTAGACGAATTCATTTCTGAGGCGCGTCTCGGAGCCAACCTGCGCCGCTACCGCGACAGAATCGCGATAACCGCCGACAGAATCGCAGACGGCGATCAGCCGATAACGCAGGAGGACCGCGTCGCAGCCGCAAAGGCGGCCGAGTCGCTGCTCACGGTGCGCGGAATCGACGCCGCCTTCGCGATGGTGTACAACGACGACACGGTTCTGATCTCGGGAAGATCGAACGGAAGCGTCAACGTCCAGCTGATACTCGAAAAGCTCGGCGGAGGAGGAAGATTCGACGCCGCCGGCGCGCAGCTGACCGGAAAGAGCTTCCAGATGGCCTCCGAGATGCTCAAGGAAGCGATCGACGAGACGCTCGCCGGGCAGGATGAAGCCGGAGAGAAAAACTGACGCAGCTTCAGAATCCGCGTTTTGCCTTAAAAAAAAATAACCCCGGCGAAGGACGAAGAGTCCGCGCCGCAAGGAGAAAAGATATGAAAGTACTGCTTAAACGGGACGTTCCCTCTCAGGGAAAGGCCGGCGAAATCATCACCGTTTCGGACGGATACGCCCGCAACTATTTAATCCCGCGCGGACTCGCCGTAGCCGCCGACGCCGCCGCGATCAAGGAGGCGCAGGCCCGCGAGGAGGCGAGACTTCACAGAATCGCCGTCGAGAAGGCGGAGGCCGCCGCCCTGCGCGAAAAGCTCATGGGAATCACGGTAAAGATCGAGGCGTCGGGCAGCTCTGACGAGCGACTGTTCGGCTCTGTCACCTCGAAGGACATCTCCGAGGCGCTCGCCGCTCAGCACGGAATCGACATCGACAAGAAGAAGATCGTCCTCGCCGAGCAGATCCGCACCTTCGGAACCTACACCGTGGACGCGCGGCTCTACACCGATATCAACGGAAAAATCAATCTGGTCGTCTGCCGCAAATAACCGGGAGGAATTATGAAAGAAAGTATCGGAGCCGGCGTCAGAATGATGCCGCAGGATCCGCACGCCGAACAGTGTCTGCTCGGCTCGGTACTGCTCGACCCCGGCGCTCTTTTGGAAATCGCCGATATCGTTTCGGCTTCCGACTTTTTTCTTAAATCGCACGCCGCGATCTGGACGGCGATGGCCGGGATCAGCCGCGCCAGCGGAAATATAGACGTCATCACCCTCCTCGACGAAATCGACAGGCAGGGAATATACGAATCGAGAGACGCCGCGCTTGCCTATCTCGAGCAGCTTTCCGCCGCGGTTCCCTCGGCTCTCAACGTTAAGGATTACGCGAACATAGTCATCGAGAAGAGCCTCGCGAGGCGTCTGATCGAGTTCGGCGACGAGCTCAGCCAGAAGGCATACTCGGGCACCGAGAAGGCCGACGCCCTGCTCGCATACGCCGAGGGAGAGCTGCATAAGATCTCTATGGGCCGCGACAGCCGCAAATTCCGCGGCATACGGGAGCTCATGAACGAGGTCATCGACGAGCTGTCGGAACTCGCGCGGAATCCCGAGAGTTTCGAGGGCATTCAGACCGGCTTCTCCGAGGTCGACAGAATCCTCGGCGGAATTAACAAATCCGACCTTGTAATTATCGGAGCCCGCCCCGGCATGGGCAAGACCTCTCTCTCGCTCAATATTGCCGCGAACGTTGCCAGGAAAACCAAAAAGAAGGTTGCGATTTTCTCGCTCGAAATGTCGGGTACGCAGATCGCGTCGAGACTCATTTCCGCTCAGGCGATGGTCGAGACAGCGAAGATGAGAACAGGCGCTCTGACCGACGGCGACTGGGGAAGAATTTCAACCGCGGTCCAGGATCTTTACGGCGCGAATATTCTCATCGACGACACGGTCAATCTGACCGTCACCGAAATGAAGGCGAAGCTGCGGAGAGAGAAGGACGTCGGGCTCGTGATAGTCGACTACCTCGGACTAATGCAGGGCGAGCGCTTCTCGGACAACAGGGTGCTTGAAATCGGCGACATCACTAGAGGGCTGAAGCTTATGGCTAAGGAGCTCGATTGCCCGATTATCGTCGCCTCTCAGCTCTCGAGAGGGGTCGAAAGCCGCTCCAACAAGAGCCACCGTCCGATGCTCTCCGACCTGCGGGACTCGGGCTCGATCGAGCAGGACGCCGACAGCGTAATGTTCATCTACCGCAAGGAAGCATACCAGGATCAGGAGGGGCAGGAAGAGGATTCGTCTTCGTCCGCCGCCCCCGGAAACGCCTCGGTGGCCGAGATAATCGTCGCAAAGAACCGTCACGGAAGCACGGGCGCCGCAACGGTCGCCTGGCTGAGCGAATATACGCTCTTCCGCACAATCGAAAAATTCCGCGACGCTCCGAATTCGTGAAATCCGGAATGATTCCGCCAGAAGGATACGTAACGGCAAGGTCGCTCGCGTCGGGGATCGGGCTCGGAAATGAAAACAGAATACTGCTCGGCTTTTCGGGCGGCCCCGATTCCTCCGCGCTGCTTGCGCTGCTTGCAGGCGAGGGGTACGAGGTAATCCCCGTGCATATCAACCATATGATACGCGGAGAGGAAGCCGAAAGAGACGAAGCGTTCTGCAGAGAAACCGTAAAAAAATACGGCTTCGGGGGAGTCTTCGTCAGACGCGATATTCCGGGAGAAGCGAAGGCGTCCGGAGAGGGACTCGAAGCGGCCGCCAGGCGCGCGAGATACGAGGTTTTCTCCGTCCTTATGAAAGAGAAGGGCGTCAAGCTGCTCGCGACTGCGCACAATGCCCGAGACAATCTTGAAACGCTGATTCTCAACGTAGTCAGGGGAACGGGACCGAAAGGTGCCTGCGGGATTCCGCAGACGAGGCCCTGCCCGCCCGGATTCGTCGTACGGCCGCTTCTGCGCACCGAGCGCGACGACGTAATCGCTTTCTGCCGCGACCGCGGAATAGAATACGTAACCGACTCGTCGAACTTCGACGACAGGTATTCGCGCAACAGGATAAGACTTAAGGTGCTTCCGGAGCTGTACGCGCTCAATCCCGGAGCCGCCGGCGCCGCCGCGAGATTCTGCGAAGCGGTATCGCGCGATTCGGCGCTTCTTGATAAGCTGGCAGAAAAGGAGCTGAACTCCCGCAGGACGGAGAGCGGAGAGATCGATCTGTCGGGACTTGACCTGCCGATTGCCGCGAGAATTATCGCGAAGGCGGCGCACGAAGCCGGTGCGAATCCGGAGTTTTTCCACGTCGACCGGCTCGCGCAGGCGGCGCTGACGGGGGAAAAGGCGGACGCGACGCTGCCCGGAGGAATCATCGCCTCGATGCGGAAGTCGCGGCTTTCGCTGCGAAAAGACACTCGTGAAAAAAAGAAAAGATATAACGGCCCTGAGCCGGAGAAAGAGGAATGATATGTACAAATTCACCGACGACATCGATAAGATTCTCATCACCGAAGAGCAGATAGACGAAATAGTAACCTCGATTGCGGCTCAGATTGACAGAGACTACGGCGACAGCGGCCGGGACCTCTTGCTCCTCGCGATACTAAAGGGCTCGGTCGTCTTCATGGGCGATCTTATGAAGAAGATCAAACGCCCGGCCGAGATCGATTTCATGAAGGTTTCTTCATACACCGGAACCGAGACGCGCGGAAAGGTCGACATAATCCTCGACCTTCACCGCAGGGATCTGCAGAACACCGACATCATCATCGTCGAGGATATCGTCGACAGCGGCAACACGCTGACCTACCTGAACGGATATCTCCGTCTCAAGGGCGCGAACAGCGTGAAATGCGCGACGATGCTCGACAAGCCTGCCCGCAGAAAGGTCGACTTCGTCCCCGACTACGTAGGCAAGCAGATACCCGATTATTTCGTGGTCGGATACGGACTTGATTTCAATGAAAAATACCGCACGCTGCCCTTCATCGGCGTGCTCAAACCCGAGATATACGAAAACTGAAGTCGGCGGCGAATCCGCGGACAAGAGAAAGGCTGAAAATATTTATGAACAAACGTTCGGCAAGCAATCTGAAAACGATACTGATTTACGTAGCCGTTTTCATTCTTATCGTCTTCATCGTTTCCCGGCTCTCGTCGGGAGGGAAGAAGGAATCGATTACGTACAGCGACGTCCTCAATTACTTCTACGACCAGAAGGTTGACTCCTTCAGCGTAAGCAACAAGGACGTCCTCGAACTGCACCTCAAGGACAATCCGAAGAAGGCGGTCAAATACGAACTGAAGAGCACCGAATACTTCAGAGAGGACCTGGGCGAGATCATCAACCAGCAGATCCGCGACGGAATACTGACCGAAGTCGAGTACGAACCCGACGTCTCGCTGCCCTGGTGGGTGTCATTCCTGCCGTACGTGGTTCTGCTCGTTCTGTTCGTCGTGATGTATTTCTTCATGATAAATCAAACGGTCGGACGGAACGGAAAGATAAGCGGATTCGGGCGGGCGCGCGTCAAGACGCAGGAGGACGCCAAGGAGAAGGTGACCTTCGCAGACGTCGCCGGAGCCGAGGAGGAGAAGGAGGAGCTGGCGGAGATCGTCGACTTCCTCAAGAATCCCGAAAGATACGGCGAACTCGGAGCGAAAATCCCGCACGGCGTACTGCTGATGGGCCCTCCCGGGACGGGTAAGACGCTGCTCGCGAAGGCGGTCGCCGGAGAGGCGAACGTGCCCTTCCTTTCGATATCCGGCTCGGATTTCGTCGAGATGTACGTCGGCGTCGGAGCTTCGCGCGTCCGCGATCTTTTCGAGACCGCGCGCAAGTCGCCCGCTTCCATAGTATTTATAGATGAGATCGACGCCGTCGGAAGACACCGCGGAGCCGGTCTCGGCGGCGGACACGACGAAAGAGAGCAGACGCTCAACCAGCTGCTGGTTGAAATGGACGGCTTCGGCGCGCACGACGGCATCATCGTCATGGCGGCGACCAACCGTCCCGACATACTCGACCCGGCGCTGCTCAGACCCGGAAGATTCGACAGGCAGATCACAGTCAACTATCCCGATATCAGCGGCCGCGAGGAGATACTCAAGGTCCACGCCCGCAACAAGAAGTTCGAGCCCGACGTCGATTTCTCGGTTATAGCGAGAACGACCGCCGGTTTCACCGGAGCCGACCTTGCCAACCTGCTCAACGAGGCGGCGCTTCTCGCCGTCAGAAGAGGCAAGAAGCTCATCGGTATGCCCGAGATTGAAGACTCCTTCCTGAAGGTCGTAACGGGACCGCAGAAGAAGTCGCTGAAGCTCGGCGAGAAGGAAAAGCGCAACACCGCATATCACGAAGCCGGTCACGCGATCGCCGGATACTATCTGCCTACGTCGGATCCGGTTCATACCATATCGATAATTCCCGCCGGCCAGACGCTCGGCGTCACGGTGCACGTTCCCGAGAGAGACAGGTTCTCTGTTTACAGAAAGGAACTTGAAGAGGAAATCGCAGTGCTGCTCGGCGGCCGCGTTGCCGAGATGCTGACCTTCGGAGATTTCTCGGGAGGCGCGTCAAACGACATCAAACGCGCGACCGAGATCGCTCACAGGATGGTGACTCAGCTCGGTATGAGCGATCTGCTCGGACCGATCCGCTACGGATCGAGCCACGGAGACGATATATTCCTCGGAAGGGACTTCTCGTCGACGCAGGATTATTCTGACGAAACCGCCGCGAAGATCGATTCGGAAATCAGGCGGATAATCAACGAGGCGTACGAGCGCGTAACGTCTATCCTGACCGAGCACTCGGACAAACTGAAGTTCGTCGCAGAGTATCTCGTTTCTCACGAGATGATGGACGGCGACCAGTTCAGATACGCCATGGAGAACGCCGAACCTACGGTCGAAGCGCTTGAAGCGCTTGCCGAGGAGAAGAAGCAGAAGAGCCGCGAAGCCAACGAAAAGGCGCGCAGAGAACAGCAGGAGAGAGAAGAAGAGGAGCGCCGCAAGGCCGAAGAGGCCGAAAAGGCCGCTGCCGCCGCAGCAGCAGGAGAAGCTGCCGAAGGCGGAGAATCCGAAGAGGCGAAGACCGAAGCCGAAGAGGCAGAGACCGAAGCTGAAGAGGCAGAGACCGAAGCTGAAGAGGCGGAGGCAGAAACCGAAGAGGCGGAGGCAGAAACCGAAGAGGCGGAGGCCGAATCCGAACCCGAACCCGAAGAGGATGCGGCGGACGCTCCCGAAGAGGAAGCCGCTGAAGAGGACGCCGCGATTGAGATTGTATCCGAATCCGACGACGTTCCGGATATGCCCGAAGCGGAAGAGACTGTTTCCGAAGTTGCTGAAGAGCCATCCGAAACCGATGAGGAATCGCCCGAAGCGGAGGACGCAGTTGAAGAAATCCTTCCCGAAGAGGGGGAGACTGTTTCCGGATCGGACGAGGAGTCTCCCGAAGCCGAAGAGGCAGCCGAAGAGGAAACCGCTCCCGAAGCGGAGGAGCCCGAAGCCGAACCTAAAGAAACGGCTGCCGAGGCCGAAGAGCCTGTCGCCGAATCTGAGGAAAACGCTCCCGAAGCGGAAGAGATCGTTGCTGAAGAAGTGGCTGTTCCCGAAGCAGAGGAGACTGTCGCTGAGGTTGAGGAAACTACTCCCGAGACTGAAGAGACTGTAGCTGAAGCTGAGGAAATCGTTCCTGAGGCCGAAGAGCCCGTAGCCGAAGCTGAGGAAACTGCGGAAGAGGTTGAAGAAACTGCTTCCGAAAGCACGGATGAGAATCCCGACGACGAAGGGACGGAAGAACTGAGATCTCACGCCGAGAATCTTTACAGCATACTCGACAAAATCGACAAGCTTCTCGGAAGCGAAGACGAGACCGACGCCGAGGAGAGTTTTGAAGAAAACTCCGATTCCGCGCAGGACGAAGAAGACGTCGCCGAAGAGGAAGATGACGCGGATGAAACCGAAGAAACCGCCGATGATTCGGACGAATCCGGAACGGCCGAAGAACGGCCTGCCGACGTTCAGCGCCAGCAGCAGTACAGGTCTCGTTCATCCAAGAACAAGAACCGTCGCCGCCGCCGCAACCGCAGAAGAAGATAAACGTTATTAACTATACGAAACCGGTATCTGCCGCCGTCGATTTTTCCGCAGAATCGGACCGATTTTTCTTGACAAAACTCCGGGGGTATTGTATAATATATTTGCATACTGCAGGAGGTGATTGTTATGGATATCTCTTCGGCAATTGAAAAGGCAGTCGCGGCGATAACGGCCGACAAGGCCAAGATCGCGGCTTTCGAAAAAGATCCCGTAGCTCTCGTCAAAAAAGTGCTCGGCACCGGCTTCGGAAACGACGTCGTACAGAAAGTCATCGCCGCCGTAAAGGCAAAGCTGGCCGCTTCGGACGTCGCAGACGTCGTCGGCAAACTCGGCGGGCTGTTCGGGAAATAATGGAAGACAGGGACTGCGTGTTTCCGCAAAAAGCGGGACGTCGGTCCCTTTTTTCAAAAAACGGCTGAGCGGGAGTCACACCGGCGCCCGCGGAGCTTGACATAATGCGGAGTAGATTTCCGCGAGGCATTAAGGAGGTTCGAAATGCCCTACCCCTACATCATCGGAGCCGTTGTGCTCGTACTCATCTTTCTGGCCGCCTGCTACAAGAAGGCGCCGCCCACTGACGCTCTCGTTATCACGGGAGTCGGCCACAGAGAGCCGAAGGTCATCTGCGGCAAAGGAACGCTTGTTATTCCTATCCTGCACCGGGTCGACCGGCTGCTGATGAGAATCATCAAAGTCGACGTAAAAACGCCCGAAACCGGCGTGAAAACCGCCGAAGGCGTTCCGCTCTGGCTTGACGCCGTCGTTGCGATCCAGGTCTACAGCAGCACCTCGACCACGACAGATAAAGAGATAGAGCAGGCGGGGTGCAAGAGCCGCCGCGATTATATCACGATGCGCCAGCAGGCTGCGACTTCAAACTTCCTCGGTTATTCTGAGGAAAAGATCAGCTCGAAGGTCAACGACATTCTCCAGGGCAACCTGCGTGAAATTGTCGCCACGATGAACGTCGTCGACGTTCTGACCAAGAGAAAAGAGTTCGCCGAGAGCGTCATCGAAAACGCCCGTCCCGATCTCGCAAAGATGGGACTCGAGGTCGTAACCTTCAACATCCAGGATATCCAGGACGCTATCGACGCCTGCGGCGAACGCCACGGGGTCGTCGAAGCGATAGGCGTACAGCGCGAGATGGAAGTCAAGCGCGACGCAGAGCAGGCCCGCGCGACAGCGCTGCGCGACATTGAAATCGCGAAGGCGAACGCCTCCCGCGAGACCGCAGAGCAGAGAGCCGAGGCCGAGCGCCTCACCGCCGAGGCAAACACCCGCCTCGCCCTAAAGAAGGCAGAGCTGAAGGCGCAGGCCGACAGAGCCGCCGCCGACGCAGCCGCAGCCGGACAGATTCAGGAACAGCTCCAGGAAAAGGTCCGCAAACAGGCCGAAGCCGACGTCGCCATCGCCGCTCAGGAGAAGGAGATAATCCGCGCTGAGCGCGAGGCAGAAGTCCAGCAGCGCAAACTCGACGCCGAGGTCCGCAAGAAGGCCGACGCCGACAAGTATCAGGCAGAGAAACGCGCCGAAGCCGAAAAGTACGCGGCGGAGCAGAGAGCGGCTGCGCAGAAGGTGCAGCGCCAGCTCGAAGCCGAAGCGAAACTCATCGAGGTTCAGCGCGAAGCCGAGGCGAAGAAGGTAGCCGCCGAGGCCGATCTCATCCAGGCGCAGAGACGCGCAGAAGGAATCAGGGCCGTCGGTGAAGCCGAAGCGTCTGCGATCCAGGCGAAAGCTCTTGCCGAGGCCGAAGGTATCGACAAGAAGGCCGAGGCCATGAAGAAATACGGCGAAGCAGCCGTTATCGAGATGGTCATGAAGGCGCTGCCCGACATCGCGAAGAACGTGGCGTCTCCGCTCGCCAACGTCGACCGTATCACGATGTACGGCGACGGCAATTCGGCGAAGCTCGTCGGCGATATCGTCAACTCGACGACGCAGATCACGAACGGAATCACCGAGGGAATGGGGATCGATCTGAAGTCGCTTCTTGCCGGAGCTCTCGGAACCAAGATTCTCGAAAAGGCCGCGGATAAGGAAGAGAAGTAAGCTGCTGCCTTAACCGCTGCAAACTGAAAAGACGGCGCCCCGGATTCGCGTCAGCGGGTCCGGCGGCGCCGCCGGATTTGAATAATAACGGAATTATCAATAATGAAAAGAAACTATTCAAACGCCTCGCTTGAGGAATTACGCTCGAAAGCGGCCTTCCTGTGCGACATGGACGGGGTGATCTATCACGGCGGAATTGTCATTCCGGGAGCCAAGGAGTTCATCGACTGGCTCAAAAAGGAAAACAAGAAATATCTGTTTCTGACCAACGGCTCGGGCAAGTCTCCGCGGGAGCTTTCCGAAAAGCTCGCCAGAATGGGCCTTGACGTGAGCGAGGATCACTTCTTCACGAGCGCGCAGGCGACGGCGTCCTTCCTTGCCGGACAGTGCCCGGGAGGCAGCGTTTACGCAATCGGCGAGCCCGGCCTGCTCAACGCGCTCTACGACGCCGGATTCAGCATGAACAGTCACGATCCCGACTTCGTCGTGTTCGGTAAAACGACCAACCTGTCTTACGCCGAAATCGAGCGCGCCGTGCTGCTCGTCCAGCGCGGAGCCGGACTCATCGGAACGAATTCCGACGTCACCGACCCCGGAGAGGAGGGAATCGTACCGGCCTGCCGCGCGCTGATTTCTCCTATCGAGATGACGACCGGAAAGAAGGCGTACTACATAGGCAAACCGAACCCGCTGATGATGCGCCACGCGCTCAAGCAGCTCGAGGTTTCAAGGCGCGACGCCGCAATAATCGGAGACCGGATGGACACCGACATCATCGCAGGTATCGAGAACGAGATGGACACCGTGCTCGTCCTTTCGGGCGTCAGCACCGCAGACACGGTAAGAGACTTCGCCTACCGCCCGAAGTATATACTCGAGGACGTAGGAAAGATAGCGCCGTGAGGCATCGAACCCGCAGGGTTCGATGCGCGATATACGACGCTATGCGTCGTGCGATATATACCGCTACGCGGCATGCGATATGCGGCGCTGCGCGCCGCGCGATAGTGTGCTCGGCATGCACGATTACTTGGCGGTGAAAGTCCGCTACAGACTTGGCAGTAGGAACTGTTAGCCGAAGACAANNACGAGGCGAAGGTAATCGAGCTTACCCGAGGAGGTCTTGCAGACGCAAAGGAGTAGACGTATTCGAAACGGAGCGCAGTAACAACGAACTGCAAGAAGTCAGCAGAGGCCATAGTACCGGAAACGGGAAGGGCCGAACAATCAAGAGTCCCAAGTAACGGACGGAAAGGAATACGGCATAGTGAAAGCAGAATACGCCGGAGACGGCGGCTTCCTGCAAAGGGATAGCGTGGAACGCGAAGAGTATGCAGAAGCGCGGAGTGCTGTACAAATGGAAACGGAAGAACAGGACAATGCAAGCGACCTGTTGGAGAGGATTCTGGACAGGGATAACCTGAACAAAGCGTACCAAAGGGTCAAGTCCAACAAGGGAGCGCCGGGAATTGACGGGATGACCGTTGAAGAGGCGCTGCCGTGGTTGAAGGAACACAAGGAGGAACTTCTGGAGAGCATCAGGGGAGGATGGTTCAAGCCGAATCCCGTGAGGCGAAAGGAAATTCCGAAGCCGGACGGCGGGGTCAGGAAGTTGGGCATACCGACGGTAATAGACCGAATCGTTCAGCAGGCAATCGCACAGGTACTCGTACCGCTCTACGATCCGCAATTCATAGACGGAAGTTACGGATACCGCCTGGACAGAAGCGCTCAAATGGCGATTCAGAAGGTAAAGGAATATGCGGAAGAGGGATACAAGTACGCAGTACAGTTAGACCTGTCCAAATATTTCGACACTCTGAATCACGCTTTGCTGATCAATCTACTACGCCGAACCATCAGGGACGAAAGGGTGATTCAACTCATCAAGAAGTACCTGAAAAGCGGCGTGATGGAAAACGGTGTCTGCGTCAAAACGGAAGAAGGGTCGCCGCAGGGCGGGCCGCTCTCGCCGTTGTTAGCCAACATCTACCTGAACGAATTCGACCACGAATTCGAAAACAGGGGCGTGAAGGTGATACGTTACGCGGATGACATCGTACTGTTGGCAAAGAGTCAGAGGGCTACGGAACGGTTGCTCGAAACAAGTACCAGATACCTTGAGAGTAAACTCAAACTCACGGTGAACAGGGAGAAGAGCAAAACTGTATCTGTAGTAGCGATCCGAAATTTTAAATTTCTGGGATTCACATTGGGAAGGAACGAGAATGGATATTGCATTCTGGTTCATGCGAAATCCCTGAAGAAAGCGAAGCAGAAACTCAAAGAACTGACTTCCCGCAGTCAGGGGAGAAACGTCCGGAAAGTCATGGAAAGCCTCAAGAGGTACATGACAGGATGGCTTGCTTACTTCGGAATTGCAAACATGAGGAGCACGATGTCGGCGTGGAACGGATGGCTTCGAAGACGGCTCCGGATGTACATCTGGAAGCAGTGGAAGAAGCGGAAAACCAAAGTACAAAACCTTATTAAACTTGGAATGGAGCCGTGGAAGGCATACCGAAACGGCAACACCAGAAAAGGGTACTGGGCGGTTGCGCGAAGTGGCATACTCCAACAGACCATAACCAACAAAAGACTCGCGCAGGCCGGATACTTCGATATACTTGCCAAGTATGAGTCCTTGCATTGTTGATTGAACCGCCGTGTACCGAACGGTACGCACGGTGGTGTGGGAGGTCGGTCACTCAATTAATGGGTGACCTCCTACCCGATT
>LXOW01184262.1_pt1 | contig 20415 bp, 21 predicted proteins | sample 1368591 | NCBI WGS metagenome assembly LXOW01 (sample SAMN04884650, study PRJNA319009) | bovine gut metagenome | isolation source: Cow rumen | host: Bos taurus | place: Italy: Legnaro (PD) | collected 2014-07-09
TCCATCAACAAGGAACTGGAGAACCAGGGCCTGCTCCGCGCCATCGCGGAGAAGAACATCACGGACGCCCGCGCCGCCATCGAAGAGCGCAAGCTCGACCGTGAGCGCATCGCCGACCGCATCCTCATCCGCGAGGAGGACCTCAAGGCCAAGCAGGAAGAGCTGGCCACGATCGTGGAGTCCACCGCCAAGGAGGAGAAGGTGCTCCAGGCCAAGCGCAGCGCCTGCGCCGCCAAGATCGACGAGCGCACCCTGAGCGCCTACGAGCGCATCCGCGGCAACGCCCACAACCACCTCGCCGTGGTGACGCTGTTCCCGAAGAACGCCGACGGCACGTACGGTGACGCCTGTGGCGGTTGCTTCCACACCATCACCCCGCAGCGCATCCTCGACATCGCTTCCGGCAAGAAGCTCGTCATCTGCGAGCACTGCGGACGTATTATCGTGAGCCCTGAGATCTAGCGATGGCTGCACAACGGCCCGGCACTTCCCGCAAGAAAGACCAGACGGTCAACCTCGAGACGCTCGGCATGGAGATCGGCAACAAGCCGCCCCAGGCCCCCGATGTCGAGGAGGCCGTCCTGGGCGCGATGCTGCTGGAACCNNGAGGCGATGTCCCGTCTCGTGACGGACCACACCTCGGTCGACATCATCACGGTGAGCAGCGAGCTCAAGACCCAGGGCAACCTGGAGGCCGTGGGCGGCACCGTCGTGCTGGCGAACCTCTCCGAGAAGGTGGGTTCCGCCGCGCACATCGAGTACTACGTCAAGATCCTCAAGCAGAAGACGATCCAGCGCGACCTGATCTCCGCCTCGTACGACATCCTGCGGGACTCGTTCGACGATTCGATCAAGGTGGACGACCTGATCGACACGGCGCAGAGCAAGGTCTACGACGCCATCCAGAGCAATGTCCGCCGCGAGGTGCAGGATATCGGAAGCCTGATCAACATCGCGATGTCGGACATCCAGGAGATGCAGGGCAACACCGGCCTGAACGGCGTTCCCTGCGGCTTCTACAGCATCGACCGCATCACGATGGGCTGGCAGAAATCCGACCTGATCATCCTGGCGGCCCGCCCTTCGGTGGGTAAGACGGCGTTCTCGCTCAACCTGGCGCGCAACGCCGCGGTGGACCACCACATGGCGGTCGCTTTCTTCTCGCTGGAAATGTCCGCCATCCAGCTGGTCAAGCGTCTGATCACCTCCGAGTCCGGCCTGTCGGCCGACAAGATCAAGGGCGGCGCGAAGCTGGAGGATTACGAGTGGGAGCAGTTGGAGTACAAACTCAAGGCGCTGTCCAAGGCGCCGCTCTATATCGACGACACGCCGGGTCTCCCGTTGATGGAGTTCCGCACCAAGGCCAAGAACCTGGTGAAGAACAAGGGCGTCCGCCTCATCATCGTGGACTACCTGCAGCTGATGCAGGGCCCCGCCGAGCTGAAGGGTATGCGCGAACAGGAGGTGGCAGCCATCTCCCGTACGCTCAAGGCCACGGCCAAGGAACTGGACGTGCCGATCATCGCCCTGTCCCAGCTCTCCCGCCAGGCCGTGCAGCGGCAGGGCGGCGGCGGCAAGCCGCAGCTGTCCGACCTGCGCGAGTCCGGCTCCATCGAGCAGGACGCCGATATGGTGATCTTCATCCATCGTCCGGATTTCGTGGGCCTGAGCGAGAATCCCGAAGATAAAGAGAAAACGCAGATCATCATCGCCAAGCACCGCAACGGCGAGACCTGCGATATCGATATGCTCTTCAAGAGCGAGCAGATCCGCTTCGTCGAACTGGACGATTCGCTGGATATGCGGGCGGGCTCGATGACCATCGACTCCGCCATGAACACGATGGTAAGCAATGAGTTCCAGTAGCGAAATATCCCATCGCGGCCGCATTGTCGCGATCACGCCGGAAATCACGACCGTGGAAATCGTGTCCGAGTCGGCCTGCGCCGCGTGCCACGCCAGGGGGCTTTGCAGCCTGGGCGACAGCACCGTCAAGCAGGTTGAACTCCCGACCCGGGGGTGGGACAACTACAGCGTGGGCCAGGAAGTGAACGTCGTCCTGCGGGCCTCGATGGGCCACAAGGCCGTCTGGCTCGCCTACGTGATCCCGCTGCTGGTCATGGTCGCCGTCCTGCTGGGCACGCTCTCCGCCGGCGGCTCCGAGCTGCTCGCCGGGCTGTGCGCCATCGGCGCCATCGCGCTCTACTACCTGGTCATCTGGCTGCTTCGCGGCCGGCTCCGGAATGAATATATATTCAACATCAAAGCATAATGACACAAACGATTATCTGGACCGTCGCCATCCTGACCGTCCTGGGTCTTCTGCTTGCGCTCATCCTGTTCTGGGTGGCGCGCAAGTTCAAGGTCGAGGAGGATCCCCGGATTGACGAAGTGGAGAAGGTGATGCCCGGCGCCAACTGTGGCGGCTGTGGCTTTGCCGGATGCCGCGCTTTCGCCGATGCGGCGGTCAAAGCACCTAACCTGGACAACCAGTACTGNNCATCCTCGGCTTCACGGTGGCCGCCAAGGCCCCGCAGGTGGCCGTGGTCCGCTGCAACGGCAGTTGCGAGGCCCGTCCGCGCACGAACGAGTACGACGGTGCGAAGTCCTGCCGGGTCAAGGCCGCCCTCTACAGCGGCGACACCGGCTGCGCCTTCGGCTGCCTGGGCTGCGGCGACTGTGTGGCCGCCTGCCAGTTCGGCGCCCTGTCGATGGATCCCGCCACGGGTCTTCCCGTCGTGGACGAAGACAAGTGCACCGCCTGCGGCGCCTGCGCCAAGGCCTGCCCCAAGCACATCATCGAACTTCGCCTCAAGGGCCCGCGCGGTATGCGCGAATTCGTGTCCTGCATGAACAAGGACAAGGGTCCCGTCGCCAAGAAGGCCTGCGCCAATGCCTGCATCGGCTGCGGCCTGTGCGCCAAGACCTGTACGCACGACGCCATCACCGTGACGGACAACGTGGCCTACATCGACTTTAACAAGTGCAAGCTTTGCCGCGAGTGCGAAGCGGTCTGCCCGACCGGCGCCATCCACGGGGTGAACTTCCCGAAGGAGCTGGACAAGGAGGCTGTGAAGAAGCGCATCGCCGACCGCAAGGCCAAAGCCGCCGAGGCTGCCAAGGCAGCCGAAGAAAAAAAGGAGGTCGCCAATGGGTAAGTTAACATTCTCGATGGGTGGTGTCCACCCCAACGACAGCAAATTCTCCCGCGCTTGCGCCATCGAGGAGCTCCCGCTCCCGCAGACCGTCTACGTCTCGATGGCCCAGCACCTGGGCGCCCCGGCCAAGCCGCTGGTCGCCCCCGGCGACAAAGTGGTCGTCGGCCAGGTGATCGCGGAACCGGGCGGCTTCATCTCCGCCTTCGTCCATTCCCCGGTCTCGGGTACGGTCAAGGCCGTGGCCCCGCGCAAGGACCTCGCCGGCAACTCCGTCATGCACGTGGAGATCGCCGTCGAAGGCGATGAGTGGGATCCTGCGATCGACCGCAGCCCGGCGCTCGTTACCGCCATTCCCGATGACAAGGCGGCCATCCTGGACAAGATCAAGGCGGCCGGTGTCGTGGGTCTGGGCGGTGCGACTTTCCCCGCCCACGTCAAGCTCTGCCCGCCTCCCGGCAAGGTGGCGGAATGCCTGATCCTCAATGGCGCCGAGTGCGAGCCGTTCCTGACGAGCGACTTCCGCATCATGGTCGAGCGCCCGAAGGAAATCGTGGTCGGCGCCGCCATCATGCAGAAAGTGCTGGGCGGCTGCCCGTGCGTGATCGGCATCGAAGAGAACAAGCCCGAGGCCATCGCCTCGATGAGCGCCGCCGTCGCCGAGCTCGGCTATCCGAACATCCAGGTGCAGGTGCTCAAGAAGCGTTACCCGCAGGGTGGCGAGAAGCAGCTCATCGACGCGGTGATGCACCGCCAGGTGAAGTCCGGCGGCCTGCCGATCGACGTGGGCGCCGTGGTGCAGAACGTCGCCACCTCGCTGGCCGTCTATGAGGCGGTCCAGAAGAACAAACCTCTGATTACCAATGTGCTGACCATTACCGGAGACCAGCTCCCCGTCGAGCGCCAGCACAACTACCTCTTCCGGATCGGCATCCCCCTGTCCTACATCGTGGAGCAGGCGGGCGGCATTCCCGACACGGCGGCCAAGCTGATCAGCGGCGGCCCGATGATGGGCAAGGCGATCAGCAACCTGGACGCCACCACCGTCAAGGGTTCCTCCTCCGTGCTGTACCTCAGCGAAGCGGCCACCCGGCGCCAGCCGGAGACGAACTGCATCCGCTGTGGCAAGTGCGCGGACGCCTGCCCGATGGGCCTGGAACCGTTCCTGCTCAACCGGCTCTACAAGGCCGGCGACCTCGACGCGCTCGAGCAGAACGCCGCCCAGGATTGTATTGAATGCGGCTGCTGTCTGTACAGCTGCCCGGCCCACATCCCCCTGCTGGACCACATCCGCCAGGCGAAGGGCCAGGTGATGGGTGTCATCCGCGCCCGCGCCGCGGCCGCCAAGGCTGCCGCCGAAGCTGCCAAAGCCGCCGCTGAAGCCAAATAGTAATTGCGTATGGACAAGAAATATATCGTTTCTCCGAATCCGCACATCCACGCGAACGTCTCCACGACCTCCATCATGCGGGACGTGATCATCGCGCTGTGCCCTGCGATTCTGGTTTCCGTCCTCGCGTACGGCTGGGCCGAGCTGCTCGTCCTCGCCGTCAGCGTGCTCTCCTGCGTGCTGCTGGAGTGGGCGGTGACCCGGTGGATGATGAAGCGTCCTTCGACGGTCGGCGACCTGTCCGCCGTCGTCACGGGCCTGCTTCTCGCCATGAACCTGCCGTCCGCGATTCCCCTGTGGATCGTGTTCATCGGCGCGTTCGTGGCCATCTGCGTGGCCAAGCTGCCCTTCGGCGGCATCGGCCAGAATGTGTTCAACCCGGCCATCACCGGCCGTGTCTTCCTGCTGGTTTCCTTCCCGGCCCAGATGACGAACTGGAACCCGACCCCGGGCTTCATTCCGCTGCCGGACGCCATTTCCGGCGCCACGCCGCTGAGTGCCCTCAAGGAGGCGCTCAAGTCGGGCGTATCGATTCCCGATTACATGTCGGCGCACGGCTACGACCTGGCCACTTTCCTCTGGGATGCCGGCGCTTCCGCCGGTGAGATTTCTGCCGGCGCGCTGCTGATCGGCTTCGTGTACCTGCTGATCCGCCGCGTGGTCAAGCCCTGGATCCCGATCGCCGTGCTCGGCACGATGGCGATCATCTCCGCCATCTTCAGCGGCATCAATCCGGACGTGTACACCGGCGTGCAGTTCAACCTGCTGACCGGCGGCGCCATGCTGGGCGCCCTGTTCATGGCCACGGACTACGTGACCTCGCCGATGAGCACCCTGGGCGGTGTCATCTACGGCATCGGCATCGGCCTGATCGCGATGATGATCCGCTACTTCGGTTCCTATCCGGAGGGCATGTCGTTCGCCATCCTGCTGATGAACTGCTGCGTGCCGCTCCTGAATATGTGGTTCCACCAAAAGAAATACGGGAGGGCATAAGATGGCAGCACAGTCTACATTGAAAAACATGGCACTCTGCCTGTCGGCCGTGTGCCTGATCTGTTCGGCCGTGGTCGGCGGCGCCTACGCCGTGACCAAGAGCCCGATCGAAGAGGCGGCGAAGGCCAAGACCACCGCTTCCATCGCCCGCGTGCTGCCCGCCTTCACGGCGGAGCCCGAGTTGGGCAACCTCGAGCTGAACGGCGTGAACTATACGTATTACCGTGTCCCGGGAACGGGCGTCGCGGTCATCTCCGCGACCTCCGGCTTCGGCGGCGTCCTCTCATTGATGGTGGGCATCGCCGAGGACGGCACGATCCACAACACCACGGTCCTCTCGCACAGCGAGACGCCGGGCCTGGGTGCCAAGTGCACCACCGACGAGAAGTTCATCGCCCAGTTCCAGGGTTTCGACCCGGCGGCGAAGTCCCTCGCGGTGAAGAAGGACGGCGGCGACGTGGATGCCATCACGGCCTCCACGATCACGTCCCGCGCCTACACGCTGGCGGTGGCCAACGCCGTGGCGGTGTTCAATCAACTCAAGGAAGAAGAAGGAGGGCTGAGCAATGAGTAAATGGCATTTCGTAACTGACGGGTTCGTCAAGAACAACCCGACATTCGTGCTGGTGCTCGGCATGTGTCCGACGCTCGCCACCACGACCTCCGCGATGAACGGTCTGGAGATGGGTCTCGCGACCATGTTCGTGCTGATCCTCAGCAACATCGTGATCTCGCTGGTCGCCCCGATGGTGCCTGACAAGGTCCGCATCCCGGTGTACATCACCGTGATCGCGACCTTCGTGACCGTGCTCCAGCTGCTGATGCAGGCCTTCACGCCTGCGGTCTATGAGACGCTCGGCCTGTTCATCCCGCTGATCGTCGTCAACTGTATCGTCCTCGGCCGCGCCGAAGGCTTCGCCAACAAGCACGGGGTGGGCGAGTCCGCCCTGGACGGCCTGGGCGTCGGTCTGGGCTTCACCGCCTCGCTGACGGTCATCGGCATCGTCCGTGAGATCCTCGGCAGCGGCGCCGTCTTCGGCTGGAAGTTCATCTCCGGCGACGGCATCCTCGCCTTCGTCATGGCGCCCGGCGCCTTCCTGGTGCTCGGCTTCCTGATGGTCCTGTTCAACAAGTATCTGGCTAAAAAGTAGTGCGCTATGGAATATTTCCTCATTTTCGTTTCGGCGATTTTCGTCAATAACATCCTCCTGGCGCAGTTCCTGGGCATCTGCCCCTTCCTGGGCGTGTCCAACAAGCTGTCCACGGCCACGGGCATGTCCGGAGCGGTCTGCTTCGTGATCACGCTCGCCACCGTGGTGACCTACCTGTTGAACCAGTACCTGCTGGTCCCCCTCGGCCTGGAGTTCCTGCAGACCATCTCCTTCATCCTCGTGATCGCCGCCCTCGTGCAGATGGTGGAGATCGTGCTGAAGAAGATCAGTCCCTCGCTCTACCAGGCGCTGGGTATCTTCCTGCCCCTGATCACCACGAACTGCGCCGTGCTCGGCGTGGCCATCACCGTGGTGACGAAGGAATTCGCCTTCGGCGGCGGTGCTCCGCACATGCTCAACCTGGGCCAGGCGGTGGTGTACGCCGTCGCCACGTCGCTCGGCTACGGCCTCGCGATGTGCCTGTTCGCCGGCCTGCGCGAGCACCTGGCGGGCAACGACGTCCCCAAGGCGTTCAAGGGTCTGCCGATCGCCCTCATCACCGTGGGCATCATGGCCATGGCCTTCCTGGGCTTCTCCGGTATCGTTTAATCATCAACCCCTCAAAACTAGCTTATCATGAAAAAGATCATCGCAATCCTTGTCGGTGTGCTCGCTTTTGCAGCCGTCGCTTCCGCGCAGCCGCGCGCCCTGGGTGTCCGGGCCGGTTATGGTGGAGAACTTTCCTACCAGCACAGCCTCGGCCAGAACTTCCTGGAGGCCGACCTCGGCTTCCTCGCAGGCCACGGCTTCTACCTGACCGGCGTCTATGATTTCGTGCTCGCCAATTCCGGCATCTGCAACTTCTACGCGGGCCCCGGTCTCCAGCTGGGTGCCTGGGCGGACAAGGAAAACTCCGGTTTCAACATGGGCATCGTGGGTCAGCTCGGCGTCGAGTTCGAGATTCCGTCCGTTCCACTGGATATTTCCCTCGACTGGCGTCCTGCTTTCTACTTCATGCATGGCGGCTTCGGCTGGGAGGGCTTCGCCCTCGGCGTGCGCTATCGCTTCTAGGAAAGATTGCCGATCGAGCTCGGCAATGACGATAAAAAATCCCCGGTTTGATAATCAAGTCGGGGATTTTTTGTGTATATTTGAAAGCTATGTATTCAATTCTTTCCAAAGAAATGCTGACTCCGACAATCTGTCGGATGGAGGTGGAGGCCCCGCGGCTCGCAGCAGCCGCCCAGCCGGGCCAGTTCCTGATCGTCCGTGCGGACGAGAAGGGCGAACGGATCCCGTTGACCATCAGTGACTTCGATGCGAAACGGGGGACCGTGACCATTGTCACGCAGAAGATCGGAGCTTCCAGCTCCGATATCATTGCCTATGAGCCCGGTGAGGCTTTCGCCGATGTGGTAGGCCCGCTCGGCCTGCCGTCCGAGTTTGTTACGATGGCTCCTGAGGAGCTGCGCAAGCAGCGCTACATCCTGATTGCCGGCGGTGTGGGCACGGCGCCCGTCTATCCGCAGGCCAAGTGGCTGAAGGAGCACGGCGTCCCCGTGGACGTCATCATCGGTGCGAAGACCAAGGATCTGCTGATCTACGTGGATGAGATGCGCGCTGTCTGCGACAATCTCTTCATCTGTACGGACGACGGTTCCGAGGGTTTCCATGGCATGGGCACGAACATGCTTGAGCATGTCGTCGAGGAAGGACACAAATACACCCAGGCCGTCATCATCGGCCCGATGATCATGATGAAGTTTACGACCCTGACCTGCAAGAAGCTCGGCATCCCCGCCACCGTGAGCCTGAACACCCTGATGGTGGACGGCACCGGCATGTGCGGCGCCTGCCGCGTGAGCGTGGGCGGCAAGACGCGCTTCGCCTGCGTCGAGGGTCCGGAGTTTGACGGCTACCTGGTCGATTTCGACGAGGCCATGCGCCGTCAGGGCCAGTACAAGGCCGAGGAGGCCGAGGCCAATGAGAAACATGTCTGTAAAATAGGGAGGGGCAAGTAATATGGCTAACAGAATTCCCCGTGTACCGGTGCGCGAGCAGGACCCGAAGGTCCGCGCCACCAACTTTGACGAAGTGTGCTACGGCTACAACAAGGAAGAGGCGCTCCTGGAGGCCTCCCGTTGCCTGAATTGCAAGAACCCGCGCTGTATGACCGCCTGCCCGGTGAACCTGCAGATCCCGCGCTTCATTGCGGAGCTCGCGCAGGGCAACATCGCCGGCGCCGCCGCGGTGATTGCCGAAGATTCCTCCCTGCCTGCCGTCTGCGGCCGCGTGTGCCCGCAGGAGACCCAGTGTGAGGGCAGTTGCGTGCTGGGCGTCAAGGGCGAGCCCGTCGCCATCGGCAAGCTCGAGCGTTTCGTCGCCGACTATTCCCGGGACAACCAGGAAAAGCCGGCCGCGGTCGTCGCTCCTGCCAATGGTAAGAAGGTCGCCGTGATCGGTTCGGGCCCTGCCGGCCTCGCCTGCGCGAGTGACCTCGCGAAATGGGGCTACGACGTCACCATCTTCGAGGCGCTGCACAAAGCCGGCGGCGTGCTCGAATACGGCATTCCCGAATTCCGTCTCCCGAAAGACAAGGTCCTGCGCCCCGAGGTCGATTCCGTGCGTGCGCTGGGCGTCAAGATCGAGACCAACGTCATCGCCGGCCGTACCATCACGATCGACTCGCTGATGGACCAGGAGGGCTTCCAGGCCGTCTTCATCGGCACCGGCGCCGGTCTGCCCAAGTTCATGGGCATCCCGGGCGAAAACTATAACGGCGTCTTCTCCGCCAACGAGTTCCTGACCCGCAACAACCTGATGAAGGCCTGGCGCGAGGATTACCTTACCCCGATCCATGCCGGCAAGAAGGTCTGCGTCGTGGGTGGCGGCAACGTCGCCATGGACGCCGCGCGTACGGCGCTTCGCCTGGGCGCGGAGGTGCACATCGTGTATCGCCGCACGGAGGCCGAGCTGCCCGCCCGCAAGGAAGAGGTGCACCACGCCATCGAGGAAGGCATCATCTTCGACATGCTGACCAACCCCGTGGAGGTGATCGGTGACGAGCGCGGCTGGGTCAAGGCCCTGAAATGCGTCAAGATGGAGCTCGGCGAGCCCGATGAGAGCGGCCGCCGCAGCCCGGTGGTCATTGAGGGCTCCGAGTTCGAGATCCCGACGGAGACCGTCATCATGGCCCTCGGTACCTCGCCGAACCCGCTGATTTCCAAGACCACGAAGGGCCTGGAGGTCACGCGCCGCGGCTGCCTCGTGGCCAACGAGGAGGGTGCGACCACCCGTCCGGGCGTGTTCGCCGGCGGCGACGCCGTCACGGGCGCTGCCACGGTCATCCTCGCCATGGGCGCGGGCCGTACGGCCGCCAAGGCGATCGACGCATACCTGAAACAGAACTAATACGATGCCGGGGCCTCACAGGCCCCGGCTCTCAATAACCACATAATGAAACTTCAAGACCTAATCTCTCCCCTCGGGACCTGGAAGTTCTGGAAGGAGCTCATCATCATGACCGTCGGCATGTTCATTGCCGCCGCGTCCGTTTATTATTTCCTCGTGCCGAGCAAGATCGTCGTCGGCAGCATCTCCGGTCTTTCCATCGTGATCAGCGCCCTGTTCGAGCAGGCCGGCATGGTCGTCAAGGTGTCCACCGTCGTGCTCGTCATCAACGCCGTCCTGCTGGTGCTGGCGTATTTCCTGATCGGCAAGGAATTCGGCGTCAAGACCTGCTACACGGCCCTCATCCTGGGTCCGATGATGGACCTCTGGGAGAAGATCTGCCCGTACACGAATCTGCTGGCTCCCGGAGAGACTTCCGTGATGGGCGACCTCTGGTTCGACCTGATCTGCTTCGTGCTCATCCTGAGCATGTCCCAGGCCATCATGTTCCGTATCAACGCCTCTACGGGCGGCCTGGACATCCTCGCGAAAATCGTCAACAAATACCTGCACTTCGACATCGGCCTGTCGGTGACGATCGCCGGCGTGGTCATCTGCTGCACGGCCTTCTTCGTGAACCCGTTCCGCCTCGTGATCATCGGCCTCATCGGCACCTGGATCAACGGCCTGATCGTGGATTACTTTATGGCCTCCCTAAGCCGCCGCAAACGCGTCTGCATCATCTCCGACGAGCACGAGCTCATCCGGGACTACATCGTGAACAAGATCGTGCGCGGCTGCACCCTGTACGAGTGCATGGGTGGCTACAAGGGCGACAAGCGCGTGGAGCTGCAGGCCCTGCTGACCAAGGACGAGTTCGCCGACCTGATGAAATTCATCCGCGACAACAAGATTCCCGCCTTCATCACCGCCGGCAATGTCAGCGAGGTGTATGGCCTCTGGTCCGAACACAAACGGCGCCGCAAATAGGAGTATGTCTTTTCTGAGCAGGAAATATCCTTTTCAGGAGCGGGGTCCGTGGATCCGGGACTGCGCGCTGTACTGCGTCATCGTCTTCCTGATCCTCTATATCCTGCAGCCCTTCGGTTTCAGCCAGTACGGCGGGAACAAGCTGCTGGCTTCGCTGCTGTTCGGTGCCGTCACGTTCTGCTGCTGCCTGCTGTACCAGTGGGTCGTGTCCGGTCCGTTGGAGAAGCGGGTGCGGCCGTGGCGGATCTGGCACCAGGCGCTGACGGTGCTGGGCCTCGTCCTGCTCATCAGCCTGTGCAATTTCGTCCTGTTCTCCCTGTTCTTCCATTACCCCGTCCGGCTGGTTGTTTTCCTGGCCGTCCTCTACTGGACCCTGATCATCGGGCTGATCATCACCGCCCTGTCCACGGGCCTGTCCTATTCGCGCTTCCTGCGCGGCCAGCTGGATTCCCTGCTGAACAAGACCACGGAGCAGCAGCGGGGCGTGCAGATCACGATCCACGACACACGCGTCCGCGGGAACGACCTCAGCCTGCCCATCAACGACCTCCTCTGCATCGAGGCGCAGAAGAATAACGTGGCGGTATCCTACCTCCAGGACGGGAAGCTGCAGCGGGAAGAGCTTCAGTCCACGCTGGCGGCCGTCCTGGAGGACCTGCAAGGCTTTGACAACGTCTTCCAGTGCCACCGGTCCTTCATCGTCAACCTGAACAACATCACGGCGGCCAAGGGCAACTCCAACGGCTACACCCTGGAGCTGGGCGGGGGACTGGAAACGGTCCCGGTGTCCCGCTCTTTCGTGCCCAAACTGAAGTCCTTCATCGCCTAGTCACTGGTCCTGAAAACTAGCATTTCAGCCGGACGGATAGCTTTTCGTCCGGCCTTTTTGTTGTCTGTCCGAACTATTTGGAGGACTGTTTTCCCGTTTTCATCTTTGCGCCATGAAACATTTGCTGACAACTCTCTTTCTGGCGCTGACGGCCCTCTGCCCGGCCTTCGCCCAGACCTCCGTCAACGGGACGGTGAGCGACGCACAGGGTCCGCTCACCGGCGTGAACGTATTCGTGGTCGGTACCCTGGACGGGAGCATCACCGACTCCCTGGGCCGCTTCTCCTTCGTGACCGGACGCACGGGCGAGCTCACGCTGCGCGCGGTCCTGCTCGGTTATGAGGAGGTCACGCTGACCGCCTCCGGCGCCGGGCTCCGGAACCTAGCGATCCGCCTGCGCGAGCAGGCCGCCTCCCTGGACGAGGTCGTCGTGACGGCCAGCACCTACAGCATCGGGAAGAGCGACCGGATCAAGACGCTGGACGCGCTGGACGTGGTGATGTCCGGCAACTCCTGCGGAGACCTCGTGGCCGCGCTCCAGGTCCTGCCCGGCACGCAGAAGGTGGGCGAAGACGGGAAGCTCTACGTCCGCGGCGGCGAGAGCGAGGAGTGCCAGACCTATGTGAACGGGATGCACGTGCTCGTGCCCTACAGCACGAACGTGGAAGGGCAGGCCCAGCGGGGTCGTTTCTCCCCGTTCCTTTTCAAGGGAATGAGCTTCTCCCTGGGCGGCTACAACGGAGAATACGGCCAGGCCCTTTCCTCCGTGTTGCCGATGGAGACCACGGATGTGGCGAGCAGCGACAAGCTGGGCGTCAGCGCCTCGCTGCTGGACTGGAACCTCGGCGGCACCAAGGCCTTCTCGCGGAGCAGCCTGTCGTTCAACGCCGCGCTGATCGATCTCGGACCGTACACGAAGCTGTTCCCGGACCGCTGCGACTGGACGCGCCCCTACCGGAAGCTTTCCGGCGAGGCGCAGTACAAGCTGGACCTGTCCCCGAACACGGTCCTGAAGACCTATGCCGGCTACGACTGGACCTCCGTCGGCCTGCGGACCGAGGGCCGGAGCCTCTCCATGAACGAACATAATCTTTACGCGAACGCGACGCTGCGCACGCAGTTCGGCCAGGGCTGCACGCTCTTCGCCGGCGTGGCCGAATCCTTCGTATGCAGCGACATCGACGATGCGCTCACTGCCGGTGACCATTACCACAACACCCGGAACGAAGTCCACCTCAAGGCGGAGTTCCAGAAGCGTTTCTCCCCGGTCTTCAAGCTGTCCGCCGGCGTCGAGGATTACCTCCGCCGCAGCGGCAAGCGCTACGGGCAGACCGGTTACGATCTGGATTATTCCCTGCTGGCCGCCCACGTGGATGCGCAGCTGCGCGTCGTCCCGCGCCTCTTCCTGAATCTCTCCGCGCGCGGAGAGCGGCTGAGCTACAACCGCGAATGGCTGCTGATGCCGCGGGCCACGCTGAGCTACGTCCCGAACACGCGCTTCCAGGCGTCGGTATCGGCGGGCCGCTACAGCCAGGTCCCCGAGGACGACTACGTCGCCCGGAGCGGCCGGCGGCTGCGCCAGGCCATGGCAGACCACCTGATCCTGAGCCTGCAGTACGGCACGGCGCGGACGCTGCTGCGGGTCGAACCCTATTACAAATGGTACCGGCACCTGCCGCTGCTGGCGGAGGGCACGTACACGGCCGACGGGTACGGCTACAGCCGGGGCTTCGATGTGTACCTGGAAGACGCTTCGCTGCTGAAGAACCTCACCCTCACGGCGGCCTATTCCTTCAACGATTCGCAGCGCCGCTACCTGGACTACGCCGCGCCGCGCACGCCCGAATACGCTTCCCGGCACAACCTGCGCGTGACGGCCAAATACGCCGTCGGCAAATTCATCCTGGGCCTGGCGGACAGCTACGCCAGCGGGCGCACGTACGCCGCCGGGACGACGCCCTTCTACAACAGCCTGGACGCCAACGTCACCTGGCTCGCCCATCCGAAGGTCATCGTCTATGCCTCCCTTAACAACCTGCTCGGCCGCACCAACATCTATCGGATCCAGCCGGACGGGACGCCCGTCGGCGCCACCCGGGACCGCTTCTTCTATATCGGAATATTCGTTTCACTTAAAAACAACAAAGCTTATGACATCTCGAATTTTTAACCGCCGGCTGTTTGCCGTGACCCTGACCGTGCTCGCCACCCTCACCCTCTGCCATGCCCAGGAACTCCCGATGGGCGCCCTCATCGGACAGTCCATGGCCAAACTCCAGCAGGATCCCTCGCCGGAGGCCTTCCAGACCTGCGTCGCCGAACTGAAACGCATCGACGCCATGTATCCCGGCAGCCCGGCCCCCAAGTACTACATCGCGCTGCAGAGCCTGAATTTCGCCGTCACGAATCCCCATGCGGAGCAGGCGGAAGGTTTGATGGCGGAGGCCGAGCAGGCCATCCGCCAGTTGGAGGGAATCCAGGAGACAGACCCCTCGGATCTCTACACCCTGAAAGGTTTCCTGTACATGGTGCGCATCGTGCAGAACCCGGCCCAGAACGGCCAGCGCTACTACCTCGACGTCATGGACTGCTATGAGAAAGCGCTGAAAGCCAATCCGGACAACGCCCTCGCCCGCCAGCTGCAGGAGAAGTTCTTCGAGGGAATGCGTGCGCAGTAAGAATATCGGAATTTTCTGAAAAATCCGTATATTTGCAGTTCTGTTCGGTTCCGTAGCTCAGCTGGATAGAGCAACAGCCTTCTAAGCTGTGGGTCCGGGGTTCGAATCCCCGCGGAATCACAAAAGGACTCGCCATCGGCGAGCCCTTTTGCTGTTTAGACCAGTGTGATGCCGGCCTCGCGGCACTGACGCCGCATTTCCTCCGGCCAGATGCTGCTCTGGATCTCGCCGATGTGCGCCTTGCGCAGCAGATACATGCACAGACGGGACTGGCCGATGCCGCCGCCGATGGTGCAGGGCAGCTCGCCGGCAAGCAGGCTCCTGTGGAAGGGGAGGTCTTTCTTCCAAAGTTCGCCCCGGATCTCCAGCTGGCGGCGCAGGGCGGCCTCGTCCACGCGGATGCCCATGCTGGACAGCTCGAAGGGGCGCTGGAGAATGTTGTTCCAAACGAGAATGTCACCGTTGAGGCCCTGGAAGCCCTCTTCGTTGGGGCTGCTCCAGTCGTCGTAGTCCGCGGCGCGGCCGTCGTGCGGCGCCCCGTCGGACAGGACTCCGCCGATGCCGATGATGAACACGGCGCCCCAGCGGCGCACGACCTCGTTCTCACGCTCCTTCGGGGTGAGACCCGGATAGAGCTGCACCAGCTCCTCGGCGTGGACGAAGTGGATATCCTCCGGAAGCTCCGGCGTGATCTGCGGGAACTCCACGAAGAGTTTGTTTTCCGTGACCTTGATGGCCTCGTAGATGCGACGGACGGTCTGCTTGAGGAAGCCCAGGTGGCGGTCCTCCGGGCGGATGACCTTCTCCCAGTCCCACTGGTCCACGTAGATGGAGTGGATGTTGTCCAGCTCCTCGTCGGGACGCAGGGCGTTCATGTCGGTGTAGATGCCGCGCCCGGGGGCGATGCCCATCTGCGCCAGCTTGACGCGCTTCCACTTGGCGAGGGAGTGTACGACCTCGGCCTGCTGCTCCGCCATATCCTTGATCGGGAAGCGGACCGGACGTTCCACGCCATTGAGCTCGTCGTTGAGGCCGGTCCCGGAGAGCACGACCATCGGGGCGGTCACGCGCAGCAGGGCCAGCTGGGCTGACAGATTGTTCTGGAACATATCCTTGACGGCCTTGATGGCCTTCTCCGTTTTCTCTGCTCCATCGAGCAGATCCACGTACCTTTCAGGGAGGATCAATTGCATGGCGGGTAATACACTGACTTGTTGATGCAAAGATAGTGATTATTTCTTCTTGTGCAAGGTCAGGTGGGCGTAAGATAGGATGCCGAGCAGGATGATCAGGATGGCGTGGGCTTCATGTCCGAGGGTGGCCAGCAGGATGCCGGTCTCCCAGGTGGCGCCGTAGAGACTCTGCAGCGACAGGGCCACGAGGTAGTGGTAGGCGCCGATGCCGCCCGGGACGGGAATGACGGAGGCGAGGTTGCCCACGGCCGACAGGAAGAGGGCGTCCGTCAGCGTCAGCATATCCAGCATCGGGATAGCGCGGATGGTGCAGTACATCATGGCGACGTAGCTGACCCAGATGCCGACCGTGCTGAGCAGGAAGGGCCATTTGCGTTCCATCTTCGCGATGCTGGCGAACCCGGCCCCGAGTCCCTGCAGGGAATCGGCGATCCGGGCGAAGAGGCGCACGCGTCCGCGGAAACGGAACACGGCCCAGAAGAAGGCGGCCAGCAGGACCAGGGCGCCCAGGACGATCCAGCGCGTGGATCCGCCTGCGCGGCCGGTCATGGGGCCCCAGATGTGTTCGGTGAAGAAAGGCCCGAAGGTGCTCCACTTGGAGGCCAGGGCCGAGACGAGCAGGATGACGATGGCCACGATGTCGGAGAGGCGCTCGCAGACGATGGTGCCCAGGGCCTTCTCGTAGCTCATCTTCTTGCTGCTGACGTAGCCGCAGCGGACGAATTCGCCGGCGCCGGGCAGCACCACGTTGATGAGGTTGCCCACGTTGATGGCGTCCCAGACGCGCATCCGGCGGAGATCCGGATCGAGCGGCCGCATCAGGGCGGTCCACCGCCTTTCGCGGAAAATCAGTGCCGTGACGGCGGCGATGAAATAGATCACGACCCAGGCCCAGCGGGTCTGCTGCAGGTCTTCCCAGAAGGTTTTCCAGTCCACCGTCCGGAAGGCGAACCAGACCAGGACGACGGCCAGGATGGCGGACAGGGTGTATTTGATGATATTTGAAGCTTTCTTGTCCATTGGCTGCAAATTTACGATTATATTTTGTTATTTTTGTAAATTATGAAATCGATACTTGGAATCGGCAATGCCCTGACGGACATCCTGGCCGTCCTGCCGGACGACTCCCTGCTCGCGGAATTCCATCTTCCGAAGGGGAGCATGCAGCACGTGGACGTGACGACGGGCGACGGCATCTGGCAGGCGCTCAAGCCGTTGGGTGTGAAATACGTGGCCGGTGGCTCGGCGGCGAACACCATCGCCTGCACGGCCATCCTCGGAATGCCTTCCGGCTTCATCGGCAAGATCGGCAACGACGAACTGGGCCTGCTCTTCAAGAGCGACCAGGAGCAGTACGGCGTGAATACGCACCTGCTCACGAGCGAGCAGCATGCGAGCGGCCGCTCGATGGTCTTCGTCAGCGGCGGCAACGCCGAGCGCACCTTCGCCGTGTATCTGGGCGCCGCCCTTGACCTGGTGCCGGAGGATCTGGATCCGGCCTGGTTCGAAGGCTATGACTATTTCCATATCGAAGGCTACCTGGTGCAGAACCAGGACCTCGTCCGCCGGGCGGTCGAACTGGCCCGCGCGGCCGGCTGCACCATTTCCCTGGACCTGGCTTCCTACAATGTCGTGGAGTCGAACCTCGCCTTCCTGCACGACATCGTCGAAAAATACGTCGACATCGTGTTCGCCAACGAGACCGAGGCGCGCGCCTTCACCGGCCTTGCCGACCCGCGCGCCGCGCTGGACGCGCTGGCCAGGATCAGCCGGACGGCCATCGTGAAGGTGGGCAAGGACGGCAGCTGGCTCAAGCGCGACGGCCAGGTGGAGTTTGTCGAACCCTGGCCCGCCGACCCCGTGGACGCCACGGGTGCCGGGGATACCTATGCTGCCGGCTTCCTCTATGCCGATGCGCAGGGCCTCCCGCTCAAGGTTTGCGGCGAGGTCGGCTCCTGCATCGCCGCCAAGGTGGTGGAAGTGATCGGCACCAAGATCGATATCCCCCGCTGGCGCGTGGCCAAGCAGGAAATCCGTGAATTGATGGCACCCCAGGGCGTATGAAGAATCCACTCTTGACCCTGTACCGCCGGATGGTGCTTCAGCAGGTCCGGAGCACGGTCCCGACCGCGTTGATGCCCCTGTCCCGGATCAAAAGCGCCGTGGTGTATGTGGACACCTCGACCGGCGAAGATACGCAGGTCATCTGCCGGACGGTGCAGCAATATTTTGACTATCATGGCATCCCTGTGATGATCCTGTGCCCGTCGAAGCGGGACTTCAACCTGTATGGCCGCCTGAAGAAACACGTGCGCGGCACGCGGGACTCCCGGCAGGAGGACCTGTTCATCTCGCTGGCGGGATCGCCGGACAACTTTGCGGCGGAATATGAAGCCCGCAGCAGCCTGGCCCGCTTCAAGGTGGGGCGCTGCAACCTGCCGGACGACGTGTTCGACCTGGTCGTCGCCGATTCCGAGGAGGGCGAGGCGAGCCAGACGGCGGCCTTCGCCGCCATCAAAGACTTTCTTGACAAGATCCGATGAAGAAATACCTGATCGTCTTCCTGATTTCGATGGTGCCGCTGATCGAACTGCGCGGCGCCATTCCCTATGCGGTGGGCTTCGACCTGCCGCTGGTGCCCTCGCTGATCGTGGCCCTGGTGGGCAATATGGTCCCGGTCCCGTTCATCTTCCTTTTCGCCCGGAAGATCCTGGAGTGGGGGAAGGACAAGAAGTATATCGGCGGGTTCTTCACCTGGTGCCTGGAGAAGGGCGAGAAGGGCGGACGGAAACTGGAATCCAAGGCGGGGAAGGGCCTCTATGTGGCCCTGCTGCTCTTCGTCGGCATTCCGCTCCCGGGCACGGGCGCCTGGACCGGCACCCTCGCGGCCAGTATCCTGAATATGGATTTCAAGAAGAGCATGCTCTTCGTCTTCTGCGGACTGCTGCTCGCCGCCGCCATCATGCTGCTCGCCAGCCTGGGCCTCTTCGGCGCAATCAACCTGGCAAAATAGTATCGTTGCTGCGTGGCAGTCGGAGCGCAGAGACGCAGGGGGTCCGGGGGGAACGCCCCCTGGTCATAGGGTTTACCCGACAAACGCTCGTCAGAGCGTTTGGCCTCCAATGAATTCCCGCATAATCGAGGTCGGGGGGACGGCCGCGATCTCGGCGGGCTTGAGCGCCGTGACCATGGCCAGGATCTTCAGCAGGGACTGCGCTTTCTCGTAGGCGGGTGAAGACTCGCTGATGCCGCACAGCAGCGGCTCCGCATAGTATTTCAATAGCGGCACGTCGTAGAGCGTCGAGGAATTGAAGACGATGTTGGCATTCTCCTCGTACGGGAAGATGTTGCGCTGCTCGCCGCGGCGCACGGACGGCCAGCGGAGGATGTTGTCCTCCGGGGAGATGCCGCGGGTGCGGTTGTCCCGGACGATACGGCGCAGCAGGCGCTTGTCCGTGGTGGAGCCGTGGTCTTTCTCGCCACCCGGCAGGGCCGACAGCGCGGAGATGTAGATGCCGAAGATGTTCTCGCGGGGGATGGCCGGCGTCAGGTCCGGGTTGAGGGCGTGGATGCCCTCCATGAAGAGGATGTCCCCCTCCTCCATCTTGAGCCGGTTGCCGGTGAAGACGCGGTGCCCCTCCTTGAAGTCGAATTTCGGAAGTTCCACCTCCTTGCCGGCCAGCAGATCCGTGAGCTGCTGGTTGAGGAAGGCCACGTCCATCGCGGCCAGCGCTTCATAGTCGCGCTCGCCGTTCTCGTCGATCGGGGTGTTCTCCCGGTTCACGAAATAGTTGTCCAGTTCGATGACCTTGGGTTTGAGTCCCAGCACGCGGGCCTGCTGGGCGATGCGCAGCGAGGAGCTGGTCTTGCCGCTGGAGGAAGGTCCCGACATCATTACGATCCGGCAGCTGTGGCGCTTCCAGAAAATCTGGTCCGCGGCCTGGGCGTACTGGCGCTCCTGGCGGGCTTCGCACAGGTTGATCAGTTCGATGGCCTTACCGGCTTCGACGGTTTCGTTCACTTTCTGCAGGGTGTCGATGCCGACGGCCTGACACCATTCTTTGTACTCCGCACGTGCGGCTTCAATCTTGGTCATAACAATTCTTTCAAAAAAGGTCCGGTGACCGAAGCAGGGTCTGAGGCGACCTGCTCCGGCGTGCCGGTAGCAACGATCCGGCCACCGGCGGCGCCGCCGTCGGGGCCCATGTCTATGAGATAATCGACGGACTTGAGCACGTCGAGGTTGTGTTCGATGACGATGACGGTATTGCCCTGGTCCACCAGACGCTGGAGCACGCCGAGCAGCACCTTGATGTCCTCGAAGTGCAGGCCCGTGGTGGGCTCGTCCAGCATGTACAGGGTGTTGCCGGTGGCCTTGCGGGCCAGTTCCGCGGCAAGTTTCATCCGCTGGCTCTCGCCGCCGGACAGGGTCACGGCGGACTGGCCGAGGTGCACGTAGCCGAGGCCCACGTCCACCAGCGCCTTGAGCTTGGGTGCGATCTTGGGGTTGGTCTTGAAGAACTCGTACGCTTCGGAGATGGGCATCTCCAGCACGTCGTTGATATTCTTCCCCTTGTATTTCACGGCCAGGGTGTCCTCCTTGTAGCGGCGGCCGCCGCAGGCCTCGCAGCAGACGTTGACCG